>Ga0326727_10004633_pt1 | contig 40860 bp, 37 predicted proteins | sample MB2enrmetagenome_FD_207643 | JGI IMG/M metagenome (GOLD analysis project Ga0326727, IMG submission 207643) | Lab enriched peat soil microbial communities from McLean, Ithaca, NY, United States - MB29MY | ecosystem: Environmental > Terrestrial > Soil > Wetlands > Peat | place: USA: New York...
GCGCGAAGCCAATTCGACTTCAACGACCTCCGGGTAGCCGAGCTTCAATCCGCGGAAGGGCATGTTGACGGTGTGGCAGGCCATGTCGCCCAGCGCCCCGGTGCCAAAATCGAACCAGCCCCGCCACTTGAACGGGTGGTAAGTGTCCTCCTTAAAGGGCCGTTTGTGGGCAGGCCCCAGCCACACGTCCCAATCCAGCGAAGCCGGCACCGGATCATGGCCGGCGGGCCGGGCCAGGCCCTGCGGCCAGATGGGGCGGTTGGACCAGACATGGAGTTCCAGGGGATTGCCGATCACCCCGGCCTGGAGCACCTCGACCGCGCGGCGCAAGCCGGAGTAGGAACTGCCCTGGTTGCCCATTTGTGTGGCCAGGTTCTTTTCCCGGGCCAGTTGCCGCACGATGCGCGCTTCGCCCACCGTTTGCACGAGCGGTTTCTGGCAAAAGCAGTGCTTGCCCATCTTCATGGCCCGGATCGCCGCCACGCCGTGGCTATGGTCGGGAGTGGAAATCGTCACCGCGTCGATTTCGTTGCTGAACTTCTCCAGCATCCGGCGGTAATCGCGGAATTGCTTCAAATCGGGAAACTGCCCAGACAGCTCGTCGGCCTTCTTGCCCAGGGTCCCCTCGTCCACGTCGCAGAGCGCGACGATATTGGCCGCGCAGCGGACGGCGTCGTTGATATCGCTGTCCCCTTTGCCGCCGCAGCCGATGCAGGCGACGTTGATGCGGTCGTTGGCGCCGAGGACCTTGCCGACATAAGGAAAAGAGAGGGCGGCGGCGCCGACTGCCAGTGTGGTGCGCCGGATGAACTTGCGACGGGACAATCCCTGCGTCGCGGAATCGGGGGAGAACAATTCTTTCATGGTGACGTATTAAAGCAGCTTTAAGGTTCTCACACAATCCCCGAATCCGCAACATTTCGAGGCTGAGGGCGGAACGAAGAGCTCAACGCCAAGGCGCAGCGCGGCCTGCAGCCACAACCAAATTGAGTTAACCCCGGAAACAGGGGGCTTCAAGATTACAACCTAAAGGAGTGACCACGGATCGCACGGATTTCACGGATAAAGAAAATGTTGCTAAAAAAACAAACCTTTCGGGATTGCACGAAAAGATTCTCAGTACAGATGGCTTTGCGCTCTGCGTCTTGCGTGGGAATCGCGTCAGGACAGAGGGCTATCTTGGCGGCGGCTTGGAAATGAAGGGACTATTTGCGGCGGCGCAACAACCACAAGGCTGCCGCGCTCAAGCCCGCCAGTGCGCCGGCGGACGGCTCTGGCACCGGACTGATGGCGATGCCTACGGGGTCCCACAACCCGGAAATGAGCGAGGCATTGACCGTTGACCCGTCCAGCCCGTATTCGCCGACGGTGCCGCTTCCCTCGTTCACAACAAACAGGTCGTTCCCCGAAATCGCAATGCCAGCGGGGGCATTCAACCCGGAAATCAGCGACGCGTTGATTGTCGCCCCGGAAGTCGTGTATTCGCCGATGCTGCCGGCGTAGAGGTTCGCGACAAACAGGTGGTTCCCCGAAAACGCAATGCTACACGGCCAATTCAACCCGGAAATCAGCGCCTCATTGACCGGCGCCCCGGAAGTCGTGTATTCGCCGACCGTGTTACCTAACCCATTCGCAACATACATGTTGTACCCCGGAGAAATCGCAATGGCCTGGGGGAGATCCAGCCCGTAAATCAGCTGCGTCCTGACCGTCGCCCCGGCCGTCGTGTATTCGGCGACGGTACCGCTCCCGTAGCCGCTGCCCTCGCTCACAACAAACATGTAGCTCCCCAAAATCGCAATGCCGGTGGGATAATCCAACCCGGAACCTATCCCGGAAATCAGCGACGCATCGACCGTCGCCCCGGCAGTCGTGTATTCGCCGACGGTGCCGACAGGGGCGGTGGACTCGCTCGCCACAAACAGGTCGTTCCCCGAAATCGCCATGCCATAGGGCCAACTCAACCCGGAAATCAGCGACGCATTGACCGTTGACCCGTTCATCCCGTATTCGCCAATGGTGCCGCTATTCAGAAAACTTACGTATATGTCCTGCGCCTTGAGGGTGGCCGCCAGACAAAACGTCAGCGCCAAGGTGATTCGAAAGACATTCTTCGTGGTTTTCATGCTCCGACTCTCTCAAATGCGGTCTAATCTGTCAAACTCGTTGATTGAGCGCGTCTAATAGTCTGGGGCAGGGCGTGGGATGAATGGTATGCGCAGGATTGAATTTGGTTTGGGCTGAGGTGTCCGGCCGCTTTCAGGGCGGCAAGCTGCGCTTGAGGCCAATGGCCCCGGCCCTTGCAGGCCGGGCTGTCATATTGCAGGCTTTCGGCCCTGCTATTCTTGACAGTGACGAAAGGGACGGAAGAGACTATAGGGACGGTAGGGACGGCATGGACTGCATGGACGACATGGACGGATGGGACAGGCTAAAGTAACTCAGACCGCGTGAACGCGGAACTCCAAATGTGGCGGATGGCTCGGCGGGAGCCTCGCCCTACCAAGTCACGACGGATGGACAAGAGGGAGGGGGAATCGTAGAGTGGCGGCTTGCTGGAAATTAAGAATTTGGTGGTCGAGTTTGGTTCGGGGGGAGAGGCGGTCCGGGCCGTGGATGGGGTGTCGCTGTCCATTGGGGCGGGGGAAACGCTCGGGCTGGTGGGGGAAAGCGGGTCGGGCAAAAGCGTGACGGCGCTGTCCATTGCGCGGTTGCTGGCCAGCCCGCCGGCGCATTATCGGGGCGGGGAGATATTGCTGGAGGGGCGGGACGCGCTGCGGGCGTCGAGGAGGGAATTGCGCGAACTGCGGGGCGGGGTTGTCAGTTATATTTTTCAGGACCCGGCGTCGTCGCTCAACCCGGTGCGCCGCGTGGGGGGGCAGATCAAGGAATCGCTGCGCCTGCACCGGCCGGGGGCGGCGACGGACGCGGAGGCGGCGCGGCTGCTGAAACAGGTGGGGATACCGGCGGCGGAATCGAGGATGCGGAGTTATCCGCACGAGATGTCCGGGGGGATGCAGCAGCGGGTGATGATTGCGCTGGCGCTGGCGTCGGAGCCGAAATTGCTGGTGGCGGATGAGCCGACCACGGCGCTGGACGTGACGATCCAGGCGCAAATCCTGGAGCTGCTGCGGGATGTGAAGGAGCGCCTGGGCATGAGCATGCTGCTGATCACCCATAACCTGGGGATTGTCGGCCAGATGGCGGACCGGGTGGCGGTGATGTACGCGGGCCAGATCGTGGAGGCGGCGCCCGCGGCGGAAATATTGCGGCGCCCGCTGCATCCTTACACACAGGCGCTGGTGAACTCGGCGCCGAAACTGGGCGCGGGCGCGGCGCGATTGGCCGCGATTGCCGGGAGCGTGCCTGATCCGGGGGCGATGCCGCCGGGCTGCCGTTTTGAACCGCGCTGCGGCAGGGCGCGGCCGGATTGCGCGGGGCACGTGCCGCAACTGGCCGAAGTCGAACCCGGCCGATGGGTGCGTTGTCCTTATTGGAACACCGGGAACTGAGAGGCGCCCATGCTGGAGGTCAAAAATCTCAAGGTCTATTACCCGGCGCAACGGGGCCTTTTCAGAGGCGACGGCAGATGGGTCAAGGCGGTGGACGATGTGAGCTTCAGCATCGGCCCCGGCGAAACGCTCGGCCTGGTGGGAGAGAGCGGTTGCGGCAAGACAACGCTGGGCCGGGCCATCGTCAGGCTGGTCGAAGCGACCGCGGGCGGGGTGTGGCTGGAGGGGGAGGAGATCGGACAGTCTGCGGGGGCGGAGTTGCGCGCGCGCCGGCGGAAGCTCCAGATGATTTTCCAGGACCCGTATGGTTCGCTGGACCCGCGCATGACGGCGGGAGAAATCATCGGCGAGGCGCTGGACATTCACCGCCTGGCGCGGGGCAGGACGGCGCGGCAGGGGCGGATCGAGGAGTTGCTGAGAAGGGTCGGGTTGGATGCGGCGCACGCGCAACGTTACCCGCACGAGTTCAGCGGGGGGCAGCGGCAGCGCATCGGCATCGCGCGGGCGCTGGCCGTGGAGCCTGGACTGATCGTGTGCGACGAGCCGGTCAGCGCCCTGGATGTTTCGGTGCAGGCGCAGATCATCAATTTGCTGGAAGAGGTGCAGCGCGAACGGGGGGTGGCGTATCTTTTTGTGTCGCACGACCTGGCCGTGGTGGAGCACATCAGCCGGCGGATCATGGTGATGTATCTGGGCAAAATCGTTGAGCTGGGGATGACGGAGGCCGTCGTGCATGGGCCGAAACATCCTTACACGCAGGCGCTGATTTCCGCCGTGCCGCAGATTGACGCGGGGACGCAACGGACGCGGATTGTCCTGGCGGGCGAAATGCCCTCGCCGATTCATCCGCCGCCGGGCTGCCCGTTTCACCCGCGCTGTCCGCTGGCCGAGGCGCGATGCCGGAGCGAGCCGCCGGCGTTGCGGGAAGTCGCGCCCGGGCATTGGGCTTCGTGCCATTTCGCGAAATAGGCCGCCGCGCTGCGGATTTTTTGTCACCCCCGGGGGCTTTTCGGTTCCTTATAATGTGATATGATGACAACTCAAGCCATGAACGGGACCGAACGCAACGACGCGGACCTGGTGGCGGAAAGCCTGGCCGGGAGCCGGGAGGCCTTTCGCGCCATCGTGGAGCGTTATCAAACCTTGATCTGCTCGCTGGCCTACAACGCCACGGGCAACCTGGGCCAAAGCGAGGACGTGGCCCAGGAAACATTCCTGGCCGCGTGGACGGACCTGCGGACATTGCGCGAACCGGCCAAGCTCCGCTCCTGGCTGTGCGGGATCGTCCGGAACCGCATCCACAGAAGCTTGCGAAGCGAGGGGCGGGAGCCGGTGTGCGGCGCCGGGGCATTGGAGGAAGCCCACGAGTCGCCGGCCTGCGAAGAGCTGCCGTCGGAGCAAACCATCAGCCGCGAGGAGGAGGCGATTTTGTGGCGGTCTTTGGAGAAGATTCCCGATCTGTATCGCGAGCCGCTCATTCTGTTCTATCGCGAACATCAGTCGATTGAGCATGTGGCCGGCGCATTGGAATTGTCGGAAGACGCTGTCAAGCAAAGGCTGGCGCGCGGGCGCAAACTGTTGCAAGAGGAGGTGCAGGCGTTTGTGGAGAACACATTGGGCCGGACGGCGCCGGGGCGGGCGTTTTCAGGAGCGGTCGTGGCGGCCCTGCCGATGGCGGCGGGGCCAGCGGCGGCGACGGGAGTGGGTCTGGGGGCAAAGGGCACCGCGGCGGCCAAGTCGGGCTTCATCGCCACGTGGCTGGCGCCGCTGACTCCCTTCCTTGGCATCGCGGCGGGCGCCGGGGCGCAATGCCTCCTGATTTCGAAAGCCAATACGGATCCGAAGGTGCGAATCAAGAAAATGGCGCAGGTGATTCTTTACTGGGTCGTGGCGATCGGGTTGGCCTGGCTGGGGGAGGATGCCGTTCGTTGGCTGGCGCAACATTTCGAGTGGGGCCCTCGCGCGCGTTTTGTGGCGGTGGCGCTGTATTGGTGGTTCTTCTTGTGCCTGATGATGGCCTGGATGGGCACGCTGGTGCGCCACGGCCTGCATTTAACCATGGTGATGCCGGGGGGCGGTGACGGTGCGCCAGACAGGCCGCCAATGAACGCCGGGACGCTGGCGATGGTGGTGGCGGGCGTGCACCTGGCGCTGTTTTCGGGATTGGTATGGATTGCGTGGCGGGCGGGAGACTTGCTGGGAACCGGCGCCATCGCGGCAGCGGTGGTTGCCCTGGCCATCGCGGCATTCATTCGTCTTCGAGGCAAAACGGGCGCGGCGGCGGTGCAGGCGACGCGTGCTCACTTCGTCATATGCTGGGTGGTGATCATGCTGGCGATTAATTTGCGCATCGACGTGTGGGTGGCGAACGCGCACGGGGTCACTGTGGCTGAAGCGGAACGCTTGCAGCCGACATGGATCGTGCCTGTGTTGACCCTGGCCTTCGCGGCATGGACTGCGGTTTGTTGCGCGAGGCTTCAACTGAAAGGCCGGCCGGCGCAGTCATGAGCACGGCCCCGCCGGGATGCGGATCAGGGCAGGTCGGTGGAGCCCATGAGGAAGCGGTCGCATTCGCGGGCCGCGCCCCGGCCTTCGTTGAAGGCCCAGACCACCAGGCTTTGGCCGCGCCGGGCGTCGCCCGCGGCAAAGACGCCGCGGATGTTGGTGGCGTATTTTTCGTGCTCGGCCTTGATGTTGGTGCGGGCGTCGCGCTCCACGGCCAGTTGTTCGAGCAACGGTTGTTCCGGCCCTAAAAAGCCCATGGCCAAAAGCACCAGTTGCGCCGGGCGCGCCTGTTCGGCGCCGGGCACTTCGGCGGCGACGAACTGGCCCTTGTCGTTGCGCTTCCATTCGATCTGGACGGTGTGAACTTCCTTGACGGCGCCGGAGTCGTCGCCGGTGAATTTTTTGGCGGTTGTCAAATAAACGCGCGGGTCGCCGCCGAAACTGGCCGCGGCCTCCTCCTGGCCGTAGTCGAGCCGATAGACCTTGGGCCATTCCGGCCAGGGATTGTCCCTGGCGCGCTCCATGGGCGGGCGGGGCAGGATTTCCAGTTGGACGAGGCTCTTGCAGCCGTGGCGCATCGCCGTCCCCACACAGTCCGTGCCGGTGTCGCCGCCGCCGATGACGACGACGTCCTTGCCGGCGGCGGAGATGAAGGCGCCGTTGGAACGGCCGTCGAGCCAGGTTTTGGTCTGGCCGGTGAGGAACTCCATGGCGAAATGGACGCCCTTGAGGTTGCGGCCTTCGACGGGGAGGTCGCGCGGCTTGGTGGCGCCGGTGCAAAGGATGGCGGCGTCAAATTCGCGCAGGAGTTTTTCCGCCGGATAATTCTTGCCGGCCTCGGTGTTGGCGATGAACAGGATTCCTTCGGCGGCCATTTGGTCAATGCGGCGCTGGACGAGTTTTTTGTCCAGTTTCATGTTGGGGATGCCGTACATGAGGAGGCCGCCGAAACGGTCGGCGCGCTCCAAGACGGTGACGAGGTGGCCGGCGCGATTGAGCTGGGCGGCGGCGCACAGGCCGGCGGGGCCGGAGCCGACGACGGCCACCTTTTTGCCGGTGCGGGCCGCGGGCGGTTCGGGCGTGATCCAGCCTTGCTCCCAACCCTTGTCGGCAATGGAGCACTCGATGTTTTTAATGGTGACAGGCGGGGAGGTAATGCCCAGGACGCAGGAGCCTTCGCAGGGGGCGGGGCAGACGCGGCCGGTGAAATCGGGGAAATTATTGGTTTTGTGGAGGCGCTCCAGGGCCTCGCGCCACAGGCCGCGGTAGATCAAGTCGTTCCATTCCGGAATCAGGTTGTGGATGGGGCAGCCGGAGGCCATGCCGCTGAGGAGGGTGCCGGTGTGGCAGAAAGGAATGCCGCAATCCATGCACCGCGCGCCCTGCTGGCGCAGCCTGGCCTCGTCGAGGTGCAGGTGAAATTCGTTCCAGTCGCGGATGCGTTCGAGAGCCGGCCGGTCCAGCGGCAACTCCCGCAAATACTCCAAAAAACCTTTGGGATCACCCATTGTATCGGTGTTGTTGTTCTGTCTGCATCAGCCGCCGCCGACGCGCGCGACGTCTTTGGCATTGTTTTCAAAGGCAGTCATGATGGCTTCCTCGCCGCTCAGGCCGGCCGCTTCCACCTTCTGGATGGATTGGAGCATGCGCTTGTAATCGATCGGCATGACCTTGACAAACTTGGGCGTCATATCCTCCCAGAGGGCCAGGACTTTGAAGGCGCGCTGGCTGCGGGTGTATTGGGCGTGGCGCTGGATCATCTGGCGGATTTGTTCAATCTCGGCCGGGTCCTCCAAGCGCTCCAGTGCGACCATTTTCTGGTTGCAACGCACGGGGAAATCGCCCGCTTCGTCGAGGACATAGGCCGTGCCGCCCGACATGCCGGCGGCAAAATTGCGGCCGGTCGGGCCCAGGATGACGACGCGGCCGCCCGTCATGTATTCGCAGCCATGATCGCCCACGGCTTCGACCACGGCCATGAGGCCGCTGTTGCGGACGCAAAACCGCTCGCCGGCCATGCCGCGAATGTAAGCTTCGCCGGCGGTGGCGCCGTAGAAGGCGACGTTGCCGGTGATGATGTTTTCCTCCGGGACGAAGGTGGAGCCATCGGGCGGATACATGATGATCTTGCCGCCGGACAGGCCCTTGCCGGCGTAATCGTTGGCGTCGCCCTCCAGAATCCAGGTCATGCCGCGCGGCATGAAGGCGCCGAAACTCTGGCCGGCGGAGCCGCGGAAGTGAATCCGGATGGTATCCTCGGGCAGTCCTTCCGGGCCGTAGCGCCGCGACACTTCGCTGCCGACAATGGTGCCCACGACACGATTGACGTTGTGAATCTCCATGGTGGCGGAGACCTTTTCCTTTCGTTCCAGGGCCGGGGCGCAAAGTTTGAGCAAGTGGGTGTTGTCCAGCGCCTTCTCCAGGCCGTGGTCCTGCGGAATCTGGCAATAACGGCCCACGTCGGGCGGGACTTTCGGCTGGTAGAGAATGTTGGTGAAATCCAGGCCGCGGGCCTTCCAATGGTCGATGGCCTCCCTGGGTTCGAGCAGGTCGGTGCGGCCGACCAGTTCGTTGACGGTGCGGATGCCCAATTGGGCCATGATTTCGCGCGCTTCCTGGGCGATGAACCGCATGAAATTGACGGCGTGGGCGGGGTCGCCGGTGAAGCGCTTGCGCAATTCGGGATTCTGCGTGGCGACGCCGACGGGGCAGGTGTTGAGATGGCACACCCGCATCATGATGCAACCCAAGGCGACGAGCGGGGCGGTGGCAAAGCCGAATTCCTCCGCGCCGAGCAGCGCGGCAATGACGACGTCGCGGCCGGTTTTCATCTGGCCGTCCGTCTCGATGGCGATGCGGCTGCGCAGATTATTCAAGACCAGCGTCTGATGGGTTTCGGCCACGCCGAGTTCCCAGGGAATGCCGGCGTGTTTGATGCCGGTTTGCGGCGAAGCGCCCGTTCCGCCGTCGTGACCGCTAATGAGCACGACGTCGGCATGGGCCTTGGAGACGCCGGCGGCGATGGTGCCGACTCCCACTTCCGACACCAGCTTGACGCTGATGCGGGCGCGGTGGTTGGCGTTTTTCAAATCATGAATCAGCTCCGCCAGGTCCTCGATGGAGTAAATGTCGTGGTGCGGCGGCGGGGAGATCAGGCCGACCCCGGGCGTGGAGAAGCGCACCTTGGCGATCCAGGGATAAACCTTGCCGCCCGGCAACTGGCCGCCTTCGCCCGGCTTGGCGCCCTGGGCCATTTTGATCTGCAATTCGCGGGCGTTGACCAGATAGACGCTGGTGACGCCGAAGCGGCCGGAAGCGACCTGTTTGATGGCGCTGTTTTTGGAATCGCCGTTGGGTTCGGGGATGAACCGGGCCGGGTCCTCGCCGCCTTCGCCAGTGTTGCTTTTGCCGCCGAGGCGGTTCATGGCGATGGCCAGCGCTTCGTGCGCTTCCTGGCTGATGGAGCCGTAGGACATGGCGCCGCTCTTGAATCGCCTGACAATCGCCTCCACCGGCTCGACCTCGTCGATGGGAACGGGCTGGGAGGCGGGCTTGAGTTCGAGCAAGCCGCGCAGGGTGCAAAGCTTCCTGGACTGCTCATTGACCAGGCGGGCGTATTCCTTGAAGACCTTGTAGTCGGCGTTGCGGCAGGCCTGCTGCAGTTTGTGGATGGTCTGCGGATTGAACAAATGCTCCTCGCCATCGGCCCGCCACTGGTAATAGCCGCCGGGGTCCAAAACGTGGCCATTGGACTGGCGTTTGGGGAAGGCGTGTTCGTGGCGCATTTGCACCTCCCGCGCGATGACGTCCATGCCGATGCCGCTGACCCGCGAAGCGGTGCCGGTGAAATGCTTTTCAACGACGGAGGGGTGCAACCCGACCGCCTCGAAAATCTGCGCGCCGCGGTAGCTTTGGATGGTCGAAATGCCCATTTTGGACATCACCTTGACGACGCCCTTGACGGCGGCTTTGATGAAATTGTGGCAGGCGTCGTGCGGGGTGATGCTGACCAGCAACCCCTCGCGAATCAGGTCCTCCACCGTTTCAAAGGCCAGGTAGGGATAGATCGCCCCCGCGCCGTAACCGATCAGCAGCGAGAAGTGATGCACCTCGCGCGGCTCGCCGGATTCCAGGACCAGGCCGACCCGGGTGCGCGTGCCCTCGCGAATCAAATGGTGATGCAGCCCGGACACGGCCAGCAAGGCGGGGATGGGCGCCATCTCCTGGTTCATGCCGCGGTCGGATAGAATCAGAATATTGACGCCCTCTTTGACCGCCGCGCCGGCCCGCGCGCACAACTCATCCATCGCCTGGGACAATCCGGCCTCGCCGCTGCCGGCCTTGAAGAGGATGGGCAGGGTGATGGATTTGAATCCCGCCTCGCTGATGTGCTTGAGTTGGGCAAATTCGTCGTTGGTCAGGATGGGTGATTTCACCCGGATGAGATGGCAACTGGCAGGGGTGGGCTTGAGCAAGTTGCCCTCGGAACCCACAGTGGTTTCCGCCGAGGTGATCAACTCTTCGCGGATGCAATCAATGGGCGGATTGGTCACTTGGGCGAAGAGTTGCTGAAAGTAATTGTAAAGCAATTGCGGCCGGTTGGAGAGGACCGCCGGCGGCGTGTCGCAGCCCATCGAGCCGACCGGCTCGACGCCGTCGCGGGCCATCGGCGCCATGATGATGCGCAAATCCTCGAAGGTGTAGCCAAAGGCCTGCTGGCGCTGCAGGACGGAATGAGGGGACGGGGCCGAGGTTGCGGGCGGTTCCGCCGCCACCTTCGCCAGGTCCAGCATGTGGCGGTTGAGCCAATCGCGATAGGGCTGCCCGGTGGCGATCTTGCGCTTGAGTTCCTCGTCGGCCACGATCCGGCCTTCCTCGGTGTCCACCAGGAACATGCGCCCAGGTTGGAGGCGGCCTTTGTGCAGAACCCGATCCGGCGGAATGTCCAGGACGCCGACTTCCGAGGCCATGATGACCAAATCATCCTTGGTCACATAATAGCGCGAGGGACGCAAGCCGTTCCGATCGAGCACCGCGCCGATCTTCTTGCCATCGGTAAAGGCGATGGAAGCCGGGCCGTCCCACGGTTCCATCAAGCAACTGTGGTATTCGTAGAAGGCCTTTTTCTCGTCGCTCATGGTGGCGTGGTTGGTCCACGGCTCGGGAATCATCATCATGACCGCGTGCGGCAGCGAACGGCCGGACAGGACGAGCATCTCCAGGCAGTTGTCGAACATGGCGGAGTCGCTGCCGTCCGGATTGATGACGGGGAGCAGCTTGGCCAGGTCATCGCCGAACAAATCGCTTTCGAACATGGCCTGGCGGGCGTGCATCCAGTTGATGTTGCCGCGCAGGGTGTTGATTTCCCCGTTGTGCGCGATGTAACGGTAGGGATGGGCGCGGTCCCAACTGGGGAAGGTGTTGGTGGAAAAACGGGAATGGACCAGCGCCAGGGCGCTTTCCATGGCCGGGTTGGCCAGGTCGGGATAAAACTGCTCCATCTGCTCGGTCAGGAGCATCCCCTTATAAACCAGCGTGCGGCAGGAAAGGCTGGAGATGTAAAACCAATGACCGCCCTTGATCCCGCCGTAACGGATGGCGCGCTCGCCGCGCTTGCGGATGACATAGAGCTTGCGCTCGAAGGCCATGTCGTCCTCCAGCTTCGGATTGCGCCGGATGAAGGCTTGCTGAACGCACGGCTCGCCCGCCAGGGCCGTGGCCCCCAGCGACGCGTTATTGGTCGGGACGGCGCGCCAGCCCAAAAACTTCTGGCCTTCCTCGACCACGATCTTCTCGAACATCGTTTCGCAGGTGCGGCGCTCGTTGGCGTCGCGGGGCAGGAAGACCATGGCCACGCCGTAATCGCCCAGCGGCGGCAATTTGATCTTGTCCTTGCGCGCCACCTCCTTGAAGAACCCGTGCGGGATCTGCATGATAATGCCCGCCCCGTCCCCCGTGTTGGCCTCGCACCCGCAGGCCCCGCGGTGATTGAGGTTGATCAACACCGTCAAGGCGTCGCGGATGATTTTGTGCGATTTTTTGCCCTTGATATTGACGACAAAGCCGACCCCGCAGGCCTCGTGCTCAAACCGCGGGTCATACAGGCCCTGTTTCGGAGGCAATCCGATTTGCGGCGTCTGCTTTGTGTTCGTCCGGCTCATCTCGCTCGTCACTGCAATCCATTCTAAAATTTTACCATTATTTCCGAAAATGCCCAAGGGTTGCAACATCGGAATGAGGATTTTTTGAAGGATCCGGGCGCGAAGGGTGTCCGTCCCATGCCTCCGTGCGCCGCGCGACCGCCATTGCGCAAGGCCGGGACCTGGCTTAAGGTGGCGCCCGGCTCAGGACACTTATGGACTTTGACGTATCCAAACTCAGCACTCATCAAACCTACAACCTGCTGATCGGCCTGGTGGCGCCCCGGCCCATCGCCTGGATCACCAGCGTCGATTTCCAGGGCCGGCTCAACGCCGCCCCCTTCAGCGCCTTCAACTACGTCGGCATCGACCCGCCCATTGTCGCCATCGGGGTGGGCAACCGTCCGGGGCCGGGAGTGGTGGGCAAGGACACGGCGCAAAACATCCGCAACAAGCGGGAATTCGTCGTCAACGTGGTCAACGAGGCGCTGGCCGGGGCGATGGTGTTTTGCGCCATCGACTTTCCGCCCGGCGTCAACGAACTGGAGCTGGCCGGGTTGCGGACCGCCCCATCGTCCATCGTGTCCGTGCCGCGCATCCTGGAATCCCCCGCCAGCCTGGAGTGCCGGGAGATCACCACCATCGAAATCGGCCGGGACCGGGTGATCCTGGGCCAGGTGGTGGGGGTGCATGTCAGCGATGAATATGTCGATGCGGCCGGACCCTATATTCGGGCCGAGCAGATGCGCGCCATTGGGCGGATGAACGGCCTGGGCGCCTACGTCAAGACCGAGGGTTCCTTCTTCCAAATCCCGCGAATGACCTACGTGGAATGGAAGCGGAAACAGGAGCAGGCAAACAAGGGATAAAAACCGCAGCAGGGGCTTGAGGTCCTGCGCCCTATCAGCTTGCCGCCGCGGCGGAAGTGGGCAAATTATATGGCACAATGCGCCCGCAGCTCAGTTGGATGGAGCAACTGCCTTCCAAGTCCGGCGCGGGATTTTTGCTATCGCTGACAATCGCTGATTCGCCCTGTTTACAGGGGTTTTGTGAATCTTCGGCTTTGGCCGTTGTTTGCCATTTTTTGCCCGAAAAACCGTCATCACTATGGAAAGCGAGCATGGAAAAAATACGCGTTATCTTCACCGCCACGGATTAACGACTTTGCAGCCCATGCGCTTGAATGGTGCGACATCGCGCGTGACGACGCGATAGCCGCGTGAGCGGGCGATGGCGCCAATAAACGAATCGCGCAACGGCAACGGGACGCTGGCGATGGCGGTCAGTTCTCCCCAAATTGCCGCCGCGCGCTGGTCAAAATTCAGGACGCTGTATATCCGTGGCAGGTTGGTGGCGAATCGCTTGATGCTCTCGTAGTCGGCGTGCCCGGGCGGCAAACGATGGAAGCCATGCCACACCTCGCCTAACGAAATCGTCGTGATGAAAAGGCGGGCGGGGTCTTGAGCATCTGCCCAGGCAAAAAAATCGGAGTTGGGCCGGGGCTTCCGCAACTCGCTGACAGCATTCGTGTCCAACACGAAATTCACAGCCGAAAGGGCTTTACCGGATCATCGGGCATCCGAGGCGGTTCCCAATCAGTGGTGCCACGAACGGAGTCGTGCCATTCTTTGAACTTCTGTTTTCTGCGGGCCAACGCGCTTTGTCGAGACTTGCGGCGTGGCCGGGTGGAGGATTTGCCGTTGGTCTGGCGCTCGTCCAACCAGCCCAATAACTCCCGCGCCTGGCGAGCAGACAATTTCTTGACTTTTTTAACAGCGATTTCAACCGCGCTCATGCGACATACCTTACCGAGGAAACAGACTGACGACAAGCGCGTTTCATCCACACCCCGGCCAGCGAACAACTGGCAATTGATTGGGGGCCGTGACGGGGCAATCCATTGCGGTGGGGCCGCGCGGACCCTGGAGAGCGCAAATGCAACTGATACGGCCAGCAGCGTCCGCCAGCATGGCAAACGTGAAATGTTCCCGCCACCGCTCAGACGAGGCAAGAAACGCCATCCCGGGTCCTTTTCCAGTGATTTGCGCAGCCGCTTGCCCCGGATGCGGATTCTGGCATAATGTGTCCCTGATCGCAGTTCATTGCATTTCAACGGTTGCGCCCGTAGCTCAGTTGGATAGAGCAACTGCCTTCTAAGCAGTGGGTCGTGGGTTCGACTCCCGCCGGGCGCGCCACTTTTTGCCGGGCGTCAAAATAATGGGGGATTGAAATAATGCATCGGGGAAGCTACTTCTGCTGGCATGGCGTTGAGATTTTTCAATACCTTGTCGCGTTCGGTGGAGGAATTTGTCCCGCTGGAGCCGGAGGGAAAAAGGGTCGGCCTCTATTGCTGCGGGCCGACGGTCCATGATTTTGCCCACATCGGCAATTTCCGCACCTTCGTCTTTGCCGACCTGGTCCGGCGCTGGCTGGAATTCAAGGGTTGCGCCGTGCGCCACGTCATGAACATCACCAACGTCGAGGACAAGATCATCCAGCGCGTGACGGCGGCCCATGTTTCGTTGCCCGATTACACGGCCCAATACGAGGCGGCGTTCTTTGAGGATTTCCAGGCGCTGGGGTGCCTGCGGCCGCACGAGACGCCCCGCGCCACGGAATGCATGGCCGACATTATCGCCCTGATCGGAAAGTTGATGGAACGCGGCCTGGCTTACCGCGCCCCGGACGGCTCGGTTTATTTCAGCATCGAAAAGCACCAGGCGCGGGGCGGCCGTTACGGGCAGTTGCTCAAGTTGAACTTCGAGGAGATGCGGCCGGGCCAACGGGTGAGCAGCGACGAATACGCCAAGGAGGCGGTGGCGGATTTTGCGCTGTGGAAGGCGCGCGTGCCCCCGGATGGCGGCGTGTTCTGGCCCAGCCCGTGGGGGGAAGGGCGCCCCGGCTGGCACATCGAGTGCAGCGCCATGAGCATGAAGCTGCTGGGCCCCAGTTTCGATCTGCACATGGGCGGCGAAGACCTGATTTTCCCGCACCATGAGGACGAGATCGCCCAAAGCGAGGGGGCCGGCCTGCAGGCGGCTGGCCAGCCGTTCGTCAAGTATTGGCTGCACGGGGCGCATCTGCTGGCCGAGGGCAAAAAGATGAGCAAATCCCTCGGCAATTATTTTACGGTGCGGGATTTGCTGGCCCAGGGATTCGCCGGCCGCGAAATCCGCCATCTCCTCCTCACGGCGCACTACCGGGAGTCGTTCAATTTCACGCTCGACGGTCTGCGGGCCGCGCGCATGGCCCTGGGGCGCCTGGACGAATGCCTGGGCAAGCTGCGCGAGGCCGCCGCCGGCGCCGGTGCGCCGCCCGACGCCAACCTGCTGGAGCAATTCACCGCCGCGCTGGACGAGGATTTCAACGTTTCCGCCGCCTGGGGGACGATTTTTGAATGGGTGCGCAACATGAACCGGCTCGCTGCTTCCGGTGAACTGCGTCCCGAACAAGCGGCCGCCGGATTGGCGGCGTGGCAAAAAATTGTTTTGGTGTTGGGCCTTGAAACCGGCGAGACTGCCGGGGCGCCGCCGGAGTTGCTGGCGCTGTTGGAACAACGCAACGCCGCGCGCAAGGCGAAGGACTTCAAGCGCGCCGACGCGTTGCGCGAACAACTGCAGCGCGCCGGATGGGCCATCGAAGACAGGCCCAAGGGAGCGCTTTTGAAACGGCTTTGAGTATGCGCGGATTGTTGATTACGTTCGAAGGCACCGAAGGCTGCGGCAAATCGACCCAGATCATCGTATTGTCCCGGCGGCTGTCCAACCTGGGCCACCGGGTCCACGTGTTGCGCGAGCCGGGCGGGACGCCCATCGGCGAGGAAATTCGCCACACCCTCAAGCACAGCGACGTCAACCACGGCATGACGCCGGAAACGGAGTTGCTGTTGATGAACGCCAGCCGCGCGCAATTGGTCCGGGAGATCATCCGGCCCGCCCTGGACAAGGGCGCCATTGTCTTGTGCGATCGGTTCTACGATTCGACCACGGCCTATCAGGGTTATGGACGGGGGCTGGACCTGGACATGGTCCGGCAGACCATCGCCTGCGCGGTCGGAAAGACCCGTCCGGACCTGACCTTGCTCCTGACGGTCTGCGTCGAGGTGAGCGAGGCCCGCCGGCAGGGCAGGCTGCTGCCCGGCATGGAGCAGGTGCGGGACCGGCTGGAAGAGGCGGACCGGGGCTTTTTTGAGCGGGTGGAAGAAGGCTATCGAAAGCTGGCCGCCGGCGAGCCGGACCGCGTTCGAGCGATTGACGGCACGTTGCCGGTTGACCGGGTGAGCCAGGCGGTGTGGCAGGCCGTTGAACCGCTGGTGCTGCGGGCCAGGCCGGAGCTGGCGATGAAACCGGGCGGTTGACAAAACGGCGGCATCGGCTACCGTAGCCGGCTCCAGGAAGAATTTGATTTTATTATGCCGAACACCAAATCAGCCGAGCAGCGCGCGCGCAACAGCGCCCGCAAGAGTCTGCAGAACCGCGCGGTCAAGTCGCGCTTGCATCATTTGGAGACGAAATACGCCGGGCAACTCGGCGCGGGGAAAAAGGAGGATGCGGCCGCGACTTTGCGCCTGCTCAGCTCCGCGCTGGACAAGGCGGCCAAGACGGGCGTGATCCACCGGGGCCGCGCCAACCGCTCCAAGTCGCGCCTAAGCCGGCGGTTGCTGGCCGTGGCCAAGTAATCACTCCCAGTAAAACTTCACGCAGTTGATCTGCTGGCCCCCCCCGCCGCCGCGGCTGACGATGCCGGTGAAGGTTCGTTTGTAGTCGTTGATTTGGGCCTCGACCTTGACCTCGAAGACGTAGCTGCGATAGCCGTAGCCGGCGCCGCCCTGGTTGGCGCCGCCCTGAATGGCGGGCGGGATGCCTTCGATGGCCTCTCCCGGCATGAAAGGAACATCGTCGTCGGTGCCGTCCTGGCCATCCGGCCCCTGGCGCTGCTGCAGGATGCGGGCGGCGATGGCCTCGTCAATGCCCGGTATCAGTTGCAGGGTTTTGAGGGAAGCGGTGTTGATGTTGAGGGGGCCGCCCAGGGCGCCAAACAGGTCCACCAAACCGACCGGGTAGAGGGGCCGGTCGGCGTTGAGGAAGCCCGCCCCGACCTGGCTGGCGGCGGGGCCGGTAAAGCCGCCGCCGCCGTGTTGCTGGTAGGCGGAGACGGGATGGTTGGTGGAGTTGGAACCCCAGTAAATCTCCGGGGTGACGCCCTTGATGAGGAGCAACTCCGAGATGTCGTCGATCCACCCGTTTTTGCAGTAGTAGGGCGGGTTGAGATGGAGGTAGTAATCGCTTTTGGCGCCGCTGAAACCGGCCGTTTCGTTGGGGTTGATCCAGTCAATTATCGAATCAATGATGGTGGAGGACTGCTCGGCATCGGTCACGCCCACTTCGGCCAGGGCCTTTTGCAGAATCTCCTTCTGCGGATTGCGCGGGCTGGCCACCAGGTTGATGTTCCATTTCCGTTCCATGTCGGTGATGGTGACGCTGATGACGCCCGGGCCCAGCGGGACGTTTTTGAGGGGGATGTTCTGCACGTCGTTGCTGCACGGGGAGGTGCCGCCGGCCCAGAACTGGTTGAGGGCGTCGATGGATTTCTGTTCGGGGCATTTGTTGGCCAGGGCATAGCGGGCCAGCTCGATGCCGGACCGGCCCAGCCATTCCATTTGGGCGTCGTATTCGGTGTTTCGGGCCAGGCGAATCTCGGTGCTCATGGCCAGGGCGAGGCTGCCGACGATGGCCGAAAGGATGATGATGGTGAGCATGACCAGCACCAGGGCGATGCCGCGGCGGGATTCAGGATGGCGCAGGCGCGTTTTCAATGGGGCTGACAGGGCATGGCGATGGTGCGCACGATCAAATCGTAGGGCACGTCGGGGTTATTGAGCGGATGGCCCACGCCGAGAGTGACGCGGATCAGGGGCGGGAAATCGTTGGTGAGGTCGAAGGAAGTCTCCCATTGGCTGTCCTGGTTGGACCAGAATTCCAGCATGAAAACGCTCACATCGCGCGCCAGGGTGATGGGGTAGGGGGTGTTCACGTCGTTGAGGGCGGCCAACAACGGGGCTTGATTCATGACCAAATTGTTTGTGCCGCCCGCGCTTTCAACATCGACAGTGATGCGCCGCTCGACGTTGTCGCCAAACAGGCCTGAGCCGGGGAAATCCGACGGAGGCCGGCCTGCCAGGCTGAAGGAGGCGAATTTGCCGGAGGTGTCGGTGAGGAAGGCGTAGTACTGGATGTTGGCCTTGGAAATCTCGGCGGTGGTCAGGGCCTGCTCCACGGTCCTCATGCCGACGCGGGCGCGCTGGGCGGCGGCGGCGGCGTTCTCGGCGATGACCTTGCCGTTGACGACGCAGCGCCAGCAGGCGAAGACGCTGCCCATGATGAGCATGAAAACAGCAATGGAGACCATGACTTCGATCAGGGTGAAGCCGCGCGCAACGTTTGGGTTGGGAATCTTCTCTGTCATCGCTCAAAAGTGGGGCTGTAATCCCACGCGGCTGCCTTGGAGGCTGGGGCGGTAGAACAGAACGGTCAGGACCGAATCCGGCCGGCCGGTGGGGGCGATGACCTGAATATCCACGCGCCACAGGCCGTTGGTGGCGGCCTCGGTGGTCTGCGAAACCCAGCGGTAGCCTTCGTAGATCGGGATTTCGGCAAAGTTTCCGGAATCGCTGCCTTCCTCCATGGTGTTGGTGAGGGAGGAGACGGCGATTTGGGCGGCGACCATGCCGGCGGTTGGGCCGCTGCTGCGCAGCATGGAGGCCGCGTGCAGGGACGTGCTGAGCACGCCCAACACGGTGAACATCGCCATGAAAAAAATGCCGGTGGCGATCATGACTTCAACGAGAGTGAACGCGGCCTGGGGGACGCGGCGCGCGCCGCGGTTCGGATGGGGCATGTTCATCGGAGATCCTCTATGTCAGGCAGGGCGGTCAGGGTATCGAGGGAAATCTTCCGGTACACGCCGCCGGGGGTGTGGAGGACGATGGTGAATTCGTCGCTGGTGCCGTTGGGGAAAAAGGCGACATTGGCCTGCTCGGCTTTTTCGAGTTGGACGAAATTGACGCCCAGGATCTCGATGACAACGTCGTTGGGGAGCTGGGCGGTGGGGTAGGCGCCGGGGACTTCGAAGGTGCCGTCCAGGGGGCGCATGACGAAGAAGGTCTTTTCGTTGTTCATGATGGCGGCGCGGCGCGCTTCCCGGAGGGCCTCAACCATTTCGTATTCGGCCTTGCGCATGCCTTCCCTTTTGAGCACGCGCAGGAAGCCCGGCAGCCCCATGGTCAGCGTCAGCCCGACAATGGCCACGACCATCATGATTTCGATCAAGGTGAATCCCCGCGACACTGGGCGGCCCGGCTTCATCGGACGCTGATGCTGGAGGTAATGGCGAAGAGAGCGGAGAGAACGCCGATGAGCAGGAAGCCGACCCCCGCAGCCATGATGACAATAATGACCGGCTCGATCATGTTGGTCATGACGCGCAAGGCGGTGTCCAGTTCGCCTTCATAGGTTTCGGCCAGGTTGGCCAGGGAGCCGGGGACATCGCCGGTTTCCTCGCCGATTTTGACCAGATCGACCATCAACTGGGGGAACACTTTGCCGCGGGCCAGGGGTTCGGCGATGGTCTTGCCGTCGGTGACCTGCTGGCGGGTGGTGGCGATGGCCTCTTTGATGATGCGGTTGTCGATGATTTGCTCGGTGATTTCCATGGCCTTCAAGACCGGGACGCCGTTCTGGAGAAGGGTGGACAAGGTGCGGCAGAACTGGCCGAAGATATGCAGGCGCATGACCTTGCCGAAAATGGGGGCGTTGAGTTTCCATTGATCGATCTTGATCTTGCCGGCTTCAGTGGCGCGGAAACGGTTGATGACAATGCCCGCGGCGACGACGATCAGCAGCATGACCCACCACCAGCGCTGGAAAAAGCCGTTCATGCCGATGAGAATGCGGGTGGCCAGCGGCAATTGCACGTGCATGCCCTGGAACAACTGCATGAAGCTGGGCAGCATCACCGTCATGAAGAAAACGCTGATGGCGATGCCGACGCAGCAGACGAAGGCCGGGTAAATCATGGCCGATTTGAACTTGTTCTGCACCTGGGAAAACTTCTCGAAATGGTCGCCCATGCGGCGCAAGACCTCGACCAGGGCGCCGCTTTGCTCGCCGGCCTTGACCATGTTGATGTAGAGGTTGGAAAAGATGACCGGCTGCTTGCCCATGGCTTCGGACAGGCCCTTGCCTTCCATCACGTCCTGTTTGAGCTGGCGGCTGATGTCGGCCGGGATGCCCTTGGTTTCGAGGTGGGTCATGCTGTTGAGGGCCACGGTCAGGGGCATGCCGGACTTGATGAGGTTGGCCAGTTGATTGGTGAAGGTGGCCAGTTCCTGCATCTTGGGCTTGTGCTGGCGGTTGAAGTACTGGCGCAAGGCGGGCGGCAGCATCGCGGTGATGGACTGGGCGGTCGCGGCGGGGCGCTCCCCGGCGGCAGCCGCGGCGGCGGCGGCAGCGGCGGCCCCGCGCGGGACCTCGACGGCGATGGGGAACAAGCCGAGCCGCTCGATTTGCAGCAGGGCGGCCGGCCGGTCGGCGACCTCCAGCACGCCTGTCACCACCTCGCCCGAGCGACGCCGGGCCTTGTACGTAAACTGAGCCATAGATCAAGCCGAACCACTGGCCGATTCTCCCTGATATTAACCCGCCGGCCGGGGAAAGTTGCAAGTAATCTTTGGCGTCTGAGGGCTGATCGCGATTGGAACATGCAGCCCTGCCCCCAAAGAATTGGACCCTTTTCGGGAGCAGGACTTTGCCTCCTGTGACTTTCCGCGAAAGCGTGATTGTCAGTTTTTAGGACCAAGCCCATGATGACCTCTTCGTGAATTAACGCGCCGGGCGGAGAAACCGGACAAGGTTTGTCGTGTCGGCGTTTCCAACCTCCTTTGCGAGGGCGGCCACGGCGGATGCCACCTCGCCGGGGCTGTTTGGCCTGACGCTGTTTTTGTCGGCGAAGATCACACCCGAATGGGCGCGCTCTTCTGCGGCCCAGCGGTGGAGCAAATCGGGAATGCTGGCCATGTCGTAGGTGACGAAGACGCGCTTTTCCGCGCGGCAGGCGGAGAGGATTTGTTCGTCGTCGGCATGAAGCAAGGCCCCGTCGCGCCAGTGCGCGATGTGCCGGGCCTGGAGGTGTGGAGCGATTTTACGGAGGGCTGCGACGGTTGCCCTGGCAACGTGAACGTCAAAAAGCAATTTCACCGGGAAGTTTCTTGCCTTGCCCCCGGCTTGCCGTGGCCGGCGGTTGCCCGGCCGCCGCGCGCCGCCGCGTCCGCGGCTTCAATCCATTTTCGATTTGCCTCGGCGTGCGCCTGATCGGACTCGATCTCTTCCGCAAACGCCTGCGCGTAGGCCAGCGCGGCGCGGACGCGCCCGGCGGAAAGGGAGTACTGCCGCGCGAATGCCTCCAGGCTCATTTTGGCCGGCACCATTTGGGCAACCCAATGAACGGCCAGCCGCGTGCCGGCGACGTAGGCCACCCGGCCCGACGCCGTTTCGCGCAACTCGATTTGCGGAAAATCCCGCCGCCGCAACCCCTCTTCAATCAGCCGCGCGCCCAGTTGCGCGGGCTTGTGTCCAAAGCGCGCGGCGAGCCGCTCCACGCCGCGTTTGACGCCTTTGGGCAGGCGCAATGTCATGAAGGCCGTTTCACTCATGGGGAAAATGTCGCACAGGCGGCCCCTTGAATCCAGCAAAAAGCATCGTTTGAAACTTTTGTAACTCGCAGGGCTTCCTGCGGCAAGGAGCGCAAGGAGGCGCGCCGGCCATGCCTCCGCTTCGCGCGCCCGCCGCCGCCCGGCCAGACGCTGAGGCGTGTTGCAGCTTCAGTCCCAATTTGAAATTTGAGTTTTGAAAGTGATTCCGCTAGCGTTGGCGGCATGGAAGCATTGCATGCGCCGTGGCGGATCGAGTACATCCTCGGGCCGAAGCCGGCTCCCGCCACCTCCCGGCTTTTCAAGGAGATCGCTGAGTCGAGCGATGACGTGGGCAATTATGTGGTGGTGCGGGAGCGCTCCTGTTTCGCCATGCTCAATTGCTATCCCTACAACGGCGGGCATCTGCTGGTGGTGCCCTACAAAGAGTCGCCGGACTTGAACGGCTTGACGGAGGAGGAGCTTTGCGACTTGATGAAATTGACCCGGCGCTGCCAGAATGCGCTGTCGCAAGTGATGAAACCGGACGGATTTAACATCGGGTTCAACCTGGGGGCCGTCGCCGGGGCGGGCATCGCCAACCACGTGCATATTCATATTGTGCCGCGCTGGTTTGGGGACACCAATTTCATGCCGGTGCTGGCGGGCACGACGGTGTTGCCGGAGGCGCTGGCGGAGGTGGCGGCCAAGTTGCGCGCCGCCCTGGCCGGATAAGGCCCTGCCCCATGCCGACGGAGACCTTGCACTTCGAGAACGCGCGCCTGGCGCAGCAATTGTTCAACAACGAACCCCGCAACCTTCAAGCCCTGGCCGAGGAATTGTCCGTCAAGGCCGTGGCGCGGGAGAATTGGATCAAGCTCGACGGGTCCGCCGAGGCGCTGGAGCGGGCCAGGGGCATGTTTCAATTGCTGGAGGCGTCGGTGCAAAACGGCGGCACGGTGCGGAACCGCGAATTTGCCCAGGCGCTGAGCGTGGTGAAGAACGAGGGCATTTCCGCGCTGCGCAATCTTTACGCGGAGCGCATCGTCACCTCGCCGCGCAAGGCCCCGGTGGTCCCCAAGACGACGGGACAGAAGAAATATGTGGATGCCATTCGCGCCCATGACATCACCATTGGGATCGGGCCGGCGGGGACGGGCAAGACTTACCTGGCGATGGCGCTGGCCTTGTCGGCGCTGAAGGAGGAGAAGGTCTCGCGCATCATCCTGACCCGGCCGGCGGTGGAAGCGGGCGAGGCGCTCGGTTTTCTGCCGGGAGACCTTTACGAGAAAATCACGCCTTACTTGCGCCCGCTGCACGACGCGTTGCACGACATGCTGCCGGCGGAGGAGATCGAGAAGCACATGGAACGGGGCGTGATCGAGATCGCGCCGCTGGCCTACATGCGGGGACGGACGTTGAACAACGCCTTCATCATCCTCGACGAGGCGCAAAATTCCACCACGGAGCAGATGTTTATGTTCCTGACGCGGCTGGGGATCAGTTCCAAGGCGGTTATCACGGGCGACACGACGCAAATCGACCTGCCGGGGCACAAGCGGTCGGGGCTGCTGGAAGCGCAACATGCCTTGAAAGGGGTGGAGGGCATCGGCCTGGTGGAGTTGACGCGGCGGGACGTGGTGCGGCATCCGCTGGTGCAGCGCATCATCGCCGCTTACGAGGAGCATCGCGGGCGGCAGACATGAAACTGTTGCGCCTCTTCAACCGGCAAAAGAGCCGGCGGCTGAGCCTGCCGCTGTTGCGGCGCGTGGCGCGGCATCTGCTGGAGGATTTGCGCGATTGCCGCAACTACGAACTGGGGGTGCATTTCATCGGCTCGTTCGAAATGACGGAATTGAACGAGACATTCCTGGGCCGGCCCGGCTCGACGGACGTCATCACCTTCGACCACCGGGAGCTTGCGGACGACGGGAATTTGCATGGGGAGATATTTATTTCGGTGGAGGACGCTGTGGCCCAGGCGGGCCGTTTTGGGGCGACGTGGCAGGAGGAGATCATCCGCTACCTGGCGCACGGCGTTTTGCACCTGGAAGGCTTTAACGACACGGAGCCGGGGCCGCGGCGCGCCATGAAACGGGAGGAGAACAGGATGGTCAGGGACTTGTCGCGGCGCTTCGACCCGGGCAAGCTGGAAGGCGCGAAAAATGTCTCCAAACACAAATAGCTTTATTGCCCGCTGGCGGGCCGATTTTTTTGCCGGGCTGGCGGTCATCCTGCCGGCCGTGGTGTCGGTCATTCTGGTGCTGTGGCTCTTCGATTACGTGGCGCATTTCACCGACAACCTGCTGGTTTTCCTGCCGGAGACATGGACGCACCCGAAGCTGCCCAACGGGGAGCCGGGGCCGACCTACTGGTATTGGCGCTGGCTGGCGTTATTGTTGACTGTGGTGTTGATCTGCCTGGCGGGGCGCTACGGGCGCTATTACCTGGGGCGCAAAACGATCGAATGGGTGGACGGCGCCCTGATGCGGGTGCCGCTCTTGAACAAGGTTTATGGCACGATCAAGCAGGTCAACCAATCTTTGTCAAGCAACAAGTCGTCGTTCAAGCAGGTGGTGCTGGTGGCCTTTCCCCATGCGCGGTCGCGCTCGCTGGCCTTTGTGACCGGCGAGCAACAGGGATTGGGGCCGGAAAAACTGATCAGCGTCTTCATCCCCACCACGCCCAATCCGACCTCGGGGTTCCTGCTGCTGCTGCCGGAGAGCGAGGTGATCAAGCTCGATATTTCGGTGGCGGACGGCATCAAGTTCATCATCAGCCTGGGGGCCATTTCGCCGGATTACGCCGGGCACGCCATCTCGGCCCTGCCGCCGGAGAAGATCGGCCCCGGCGCGGCCCCGCCGGCGTCGCCATGAACGAGGAGCGCACGACCGGCATCGTGCTGCGCACGCGGCCGCTGACCGACACGAGCCTGATCGTGCAATGGCTGACGGCGGACGCGGGGCGGCTGGCCACGGTGGCCAAGGGAGCGCGGCGGCTCAAATCGCCGTTTCGGGGGCAGATCGACCTGTTTCACCTGGCACAATTGAGCTTTGCGCGGAGCCGGCGGTCGGAATTGCATACGTTGCGGGAGGTGCGGCTGGTGGAGAACCACGCGGCGTTGCGGACCGACCTGGGCTGGGTGCAGCAGGCTTCCTATTGCGCGGCGCTGATCGAGCAAACGACGGAGCTGGAATCGCCGCTGCCCGGCTTGTTCGCCCAATTCGCCGGGTTGCTGCGGGAACTGGCCCGGCACCCGGCCCGGCCGGCCACGGTGTTTGCCTTCGAAATGAAGTTGCTGGACGAACTGGGGTTGAGACCGGACCTGGCGCAAACGACGTTGAGCGGCGGCACGCGGCAACTGCTGGAAAGATTCGGGCGGGACGATTGGCCGGCGCTGTTTCGGCTGCGCTTGAGCGCGGCGCAGGAGGGGGAGATGGAAAGATACCTGCGCGGCTTTTTGGTCTATCACTTGGGCAAGGTGCCCCGGGCCAGAAGCGCGGCGGTGGAGGAGAACGTTTGATGACGCGGCTCGACGTGACGACGGCTTGGGTGATCATGGGGTGTTGGGTGGTTTTTTTCGTTTTTTGGCTGGTCAGCGCTTTGCGGGTGAAGGCAGTGGCGGAACGCGTTAGCGGTTTGCCGGCACTGGCTTACAGGGCGCCTATCGTGCTGGGCACGGCGCTGTGGTGCGGCGTGGGTTTCCACGATTATTGGCGCCTGGCGTTGACCCCGCGCACGGACCTGGCGCGGGCGGGCGGGGCCGTCATTTGCGCGCTCGGACTGCTCGTGGCGATATGGTCGCGCCGGACGCTGGCAGGGAATTGGAGCAGCAGCGTCACGCTCAAGGAGGGGCACGAACTGATCGAGAAGGGGCCGTACCGCTTCGCGCGACACCCCATCTATACGGGCATTCTCCTGATGTGCCTTGGAACGGCCATCGCGCAAGGGCATTTGTGCGCCTGGCTCGGTTTTCTCCTGATGTGCGTCGGGTTCTGGATCAAGCTGATGCAGGAAGAATCGCTCCTGTTGCGGCACTTTCCCGAGGCCTATCCCGCCTACCGCAAGCGGGTCAAGGCGCTCGTGCCATTCGTCATCTGAATATGAAAAAAGCGAGTGATTTGACGAGCCGCGTCGAGGCCGGCATCCGGGCCAGGCGGCTCTTTCGGGACGGCCAGCGGATTTTGGCGGCGGTGTCGGGCGGGGTGGATTCGATGGTGTTGCTGGAGGTGCTGCATCGTCTGGCGCGAACCCACCGCTGGGAGTTGACGGTGGCGCATTTCAATCACCAGTTGCGCGGGGCCGCCGGCGACGCGGATGAACGGTTGGTGGGCAGGAAGGCCCGGAAGCTGGGACTGCGCTTCGAGACGGGGCGGGGGAACGCGCGGGAGCTGGCGCGGGGAAGCGGCGTGTCGGTCGAGATGGCGGCGCGGAGATTGAGGCACCATTTTTTGGCCGCGACAGCCGCCAAGCTGGGGATTCCCACGGTGGCCCTGGCGCATCACGCTGACGACCAGGTGGAGCTGTTTTTGTTGCGCCTGTTGCGGGGCGCGGGCGGCGGCGGCTTGGCGGGGATGAAATGGAGCAATGCCTCGCCCAGCGACCCCAAAATCAGGCTGGCCCGGCCCTTGCTGGATGTGCCGAAGGAGGCCTTGCGCCGGTTTGCGGCGGAGCACAAGATCGCATTTTCGGACGACGCGTCCAACGCCTCCCTGGACATCCTGCGCAACCGCGTCCGTCACGAGTTGATTCCGTTGTTGACACGGCATTATCAGCCGGCTTTGGGCAGGACAATCTTGCGGCTGATGGAGGTGGTGGGGGCGGAGGCGGAATTCGTGGCGCGCGCGGCCGGGGAATGGCTGGCAGGGAGGCGGAGGCCGGCTTTTGGCCGCCTCGCGCCGGCGATGCAGAGGCGGGTCATCCACCAGCAATTGGTTGAAGGCCGGGTTTCGCCGGAGTTTGACCTGGTGGAGCGGCTGCGCCTGCGCGCGGGTGAATGGATTGCCCTAAGCGCCGAGGGCGCGGTTCGACGGGAGGCCGCCGGGCGGCTGCATTGGCGGCGGCTGGTACCACTTCGCTTCGAGGCGCGGCGGCGGAAACTCTCCTTGACTGCCGGGAAGGGCCAACTGGCTTTTGGGGGGCTAAAGATTGACTGGGAAATCGTCGATGAAAAGGGGATGACTATTGCCTGCCAGCCCGCCAACGTCGAGTATTTTGACGCCGACAAAGTGGGAAGGGCCATCTGGCTGAGGTGTTGGCGGGCGGGAGACCGGTTTCAACCCATTGGCACGGGTTCGCCGCGGAAATTGCAGGATTTGTTCACCAACCTGAAGGTGCCGCCGGCCGAGCGGCGCCGGCGGGTCATTGCCACGACCCGCCCGGGCGAACTTTTCTGGGTGGAGGGACTGCGCATGGCGGAAAAGTTCAAACTGGACAAGGCCACGGCGCGGCGGCTGAAATGGAGCTGGCGCCGAAGCTCCGGGGCCTGAGGGGGTTGCCTATTGGGCCGCCCCATGATAACTTTGTCCAAGGAAGCATCCGAACATGGCTGATTTCAATAGACCGAACGAACCGGATCGCAATGACAAGCGAAACGGGGACCTGCGCCTTCCGCCAAGAACGATTTTGGTGTGGATAGGCATCATCGCGGCTTTTTGCATGTTGTTCTTGTTGAAGAACGGCACGGAACAGCAGGTGGAGGAATTCTCCAGCTTCCTGCAATTGCAGGAGAAGCTGACCAACAATTTGATTGTCCCCGACAGCGGCAAGATCACCTACGGCTCGCAAATGCCGGACATCAAGCGCGTCACCGGCCGGTATTACGCCACGGATGAGCACGGTAAAATCAAGCCTGACAAGGAAGGGCGCAAAGTGGAGGTGCCCTTCAAATTGGACATTCCCCTGACCGACCAGATGACCAAGGAATTGGTCTATGACCGGGGCTTCAAGACGCCCAACGGCGGCAACCTCCTGATGAATTTGCTGGTCAACACCGGCCTGCCGTTCATTGTCATCCTGGCCCTCCTCTACTTCTTCATCTTTCGCCAGATCAAAATGGCCGGCAAAGGGGCCATGAGCTTCGGCAAGAGCCGCGCCCGCATGTTGAACCGGGACAAGAACAAGATCACCTTCAAGGACGTGGCCGGGGTGGAGGAGGCCAAGGAAGAGGTGTCGGAATTGGTCGAATTCCTCAAGGACCCCAAGAAATTTCAGAAGCTGGGCGGGCGCATTCCCAAGGGCGTCCTCATGGTGGGCGCGCCGGGGACGGGCAAGACCTTGCTGGCCAAGGCCATTGCGGGCGAGGCGGACGCGTCGTTTTTCAGCATCAGCGGGTCGGATTTTGTGGAGATGTTTGTCGGCGTGGGCGCCAGCCGGGTGCGCGACATGTTCGAGCAGGCCAGGAAAAACACGCCATGCCTGATCTTTATCGACGAGATCGACGCCGTGGGCCGCAGCCGGGGGCACGGCTGGGGCGGCGGCAACGACGAACGGGAACAGACCTTGAACGCCTTGCTCGTGGAAATGGACGGATTCGACACCCAGGACGGCATTATCATCATTGCCGCCACCAACCGTCCGGACGTGCTGGACCCGGCTCTGTTGCGGCCGGGGCGGTTTGACCGCCAGATCATGGTCAGCCTGCCCGACGTGCGGGGGCGCGAAGCCATCTTGAAGGTCCACGCCCGCAACGTGAAGCTGGACCCGATCGTCGATTTGGAAATCATCGCCCGCGGCACTCCGGGGTATTCGGGGGCCGACCTGGCCAATCTCTTGAACGAAGCCGCCTTGCTGGCGGCCCGCATGAACAAGAAGATGATCGGGATGGAGGAGCTGGAGGAGGCCCGCATCAAGGTGCGCATGGGCCGCGAACGCCGCAGCATGGCCATGTCCGAAGAGAACAAGAAATGCACCGCCTGGCACGAAGCCGGCCACGCTTTGGTCAACGTGGTCCTCACCCACACCCATCCCTTGCACAAGGTCACCATCATCCCGCGCGGCCAGACCCTCGGTTCCACCATGTCCCTGCCCAAGGAAGACGTCTTGAACCATCGCCGCAAGGAAATGCTCGATTTGATCGCCGTCATGATGGCCGGGCGCATCGCCGAGGAAATCGTCTCGGGCGACATCTCCAGCGGCGCGGCGGGGGACATTCAGCAGGCGACTGGCGTGGCCCGCTCCATGATCTGCCAATGGGGCATGAGCGATAAAATGGGCATGGTGCAGTACGGCAACGAGCAGGAGCAGTTTTACATGGGACGCGACCTGGCGACGCGCAAGGACTACAGCGAATTCACGGCGCAGGAGATCGACGCGGAAGTCAAACGCATCATCAACGAGGCCTACGCCGTTTCGAAAAAGATTATTGACGAGAACCGCGACAAGCTGGAACTCATCGCCAACGCCCTGCTCGAATACGAGACGCTGGACGGCGAGCAGGTCGGCGAAATTGTGCGCACGGGGGTCTTCACGCCTCCGCCGCCCGCTCCCAAGGTCGAGCCGCCCTCGGGCGCGATTGCTGCTACGCCGCTGCCGGAGGTGCCCAAGCCGCTGCCGCCCAAGCTGCCCGGCTACGGTTCCCCCGCCCCCGCGCCGGCTTAAAGCCGGTTCAAAGAAAGGTGCAGCCCCAAAACGGCTCCGCAGGAGCGTCGCCCTGCCAGCGCCTTGGTAGGGCGACGCTCCTGCGGAGCCTTCGTCTCGGCGAAACGCCGCTACAACATTCGCCACACGGCCGCTCCTCCGCCATTCGCGTAGCGTCTTGGAGCGCGGCGCGCAGCGCCGCTTTTCAGCCCGCACCGCCACAAACAGAACGATTGTTGTCGTTGCCGCGCAAGATGCGGCACCCGCCCTCGTAATGGATGCCGGAGAGGAGAGCAATTATGATGACGAGACTGACGCCAATCCTGGCGCTGCATGGGCATTTTGGGGGGCGCGGACTATTGTTTCTGACCGTGGTGGTGCTGTGCGCCGTGATGATCTTCTGCTGGCCCGGCAGCAAGTCGGAAAGCAAGTAGTCCAGGCGGGGGTCCGCCGGCTTTGGGGCTGGACTGCCTGCCACTCCGTGTTACTATTGCCTTGGTATGTTGAAACCGGAGCTTGACGTCCCTCGCAGCCCAGCGCCACAGAAGATCAACCTCCGCCGCCCGGATGTGATGGAGGCGGTGCAGGCCCAGGTGCTGTCGCATTACCGCAGCGATTTGGTCAACCGCATCCTGCAAAAGGGCCACGTCCTTTCGGCCGACGGCTTGCTCACCATCAAGCTGGCCAAGAAATTCGGCTTTTGCTACGGCGTGGAACGGGCCATCGACCTGGCCTACGCCGCCCGCAAGGTCTTTCCGCCGCCCAAACCGATTTATCTGCTGGGCGAAATCATCCACAACCCGGAAGTCAACGACCAGATCCGCAACATGGGCATTCAGATCATTTCGCCCAAGCCGGGCGAGGCGGAATTGGGGCGGCTCATGGCGGGGGACGTGGTCATCATCCCGGCCTTTGGCACGGAGGTGGACACGAAGAAAAAACTGGTGGCCAAGGGCTGCGAACTGGTGGACACAACCTGCGGCGACGTGATGAGCGTGTGGAAGCGGGTGCGGCAATACTCCAAGGAGAGCGTCACCAGCATCATCCACGGCAAGGCCAAGCACGAGGAAACCAAGGCCACGACCTCCCAGGCCACGGCCGACGGGCCGGGCCATTATCTTGTCGTCTATAATTTGGCGGAGACCGACGACGTCTGCCGCTACATCCGGCATGGGGGCGACAAGCAAAAGTTTTTGGAGCAGTTCAAGGGCGCCTGTTCGCCGGGCTTTGACCCGGACGTTCACCTGCAAGCGGTGGGGGTGGCCAACCAGACCACCATGCTGCGGGGCGAGACGGAGGAAGTGCAACGGCGCATCAAGGCCGCCATGGTGGAACGTTACGGCGCCGCGGAACCGGACAAACACTTCCGGTTTTTCGACACGATCTGCGGGGCGACCCAGGACCGGCAGGACGCCCTGGAAAAATTGCTGCGCGAACCGATGGACTTGCTGCTGGTCATTGGCGGCTATAACTCCTCCAACACTTCCCATTTGGCGGAAATGGGCGAGGCGAAAATGCCGACTTACTTCATCAAGAACGCGGCCATGATGATCTCGGACAAGCTCATCCGCCATTACAGCCAGCACGAGCAGAAGGAAGTTGAGACGAGAAATTGGCTGACGGAAGGCAGAATCACGGTGGGCATCACCGCCGGGGCTTCCTGCCCGAATAATTTGATCGAGGACGCCATCCGCCGGCTGTTCGAGTTGCGGGGCATTTCAGTGCATGAATTGTTGTCCAACTGAGGCGTTATGCCGGTGTCCAGAGAGGAGCTTGAGGCGCGGGAGCGGCAGACTCTGGCCGGCTACGCGCAACTGAGCGCCGACACTCGGGGACGCGTTTATGACGAGCCGCCGCCCTTGTGGCGCACCCAATACCAGCGGGACCGCGACCGGGTGATCCATTCGCGCGCCTTCCGGCGGCTGGAATACAAGACGCAGGTCTTCCTCAACGGCACGGGCGATCATCTGCGCACGCGCCTGACCCATACCATTGAAGTGGCGGCCATGGCCCGCAGCCTGGCGCGCGCGCTGCGCTTGAACGAGGACCTGGCCGAAACCATCGCGCTGGCCCACGATCTGGGACACGCGCCCTTCGGCCACAAAGGCGAAGAGGTCTTGAACCGCTTGATGCGCGAGCACGGCGGCTTCGAGCACAATCGCCAGAGCTTGCGCATCGTCGAGGAATTGGAGGAGAAATATCCCGGCTTCCGCGGCATGAACCTGTCCTACGAAGTGCGCGAGGGCCTGATCAAACACCAGACCAGCTACGATCGACCGGGACCTTTCAAGGGATTTTCCGCCAAGTCGCCTTCGCTCGAGGCCCAGATCGCCAACCTGGCCGACGAACTCATTTACGGCAGCCACGATCTGGATGACGGCCTGGATGCGGGTCTTCTGTCCGAAAAGCATCTCATCCGCGATGTGCGCCTTTTCGCCGAAGCGTGCCGCCAGGTGCGCCGGGAACACGGCGAGCTGCCCGCCGAGGTCAGGCGCTATTTCATCATCCGCTGCATCATCGATTCCCAAGTGCGGGACGTCGTCGAAACCAGCGAGGAGGCGATCCTGGCCTCCGGCGTCAAGACGGCGGACGACGTCCGCCAACAGCCGCGCCCGCTGGTGCGCCACAGCCGGAAACGCCGGGGCCTGAATTCGGAATTGCGCGCTTATCTCTACAAAAATCTCTACTACAACCGGGCTGTTTTGGAGCCGAACCACCGCGCCGGGCAGATGTTGAGCGAGTTGTTCCGCTATTACGTGCAGCATCCCGGGGAGATCGGCGCGTCCTCGCGCAAGCGCGCCCGGAAAGCGGGCTGGCATCGGGCGATATGCGACTACATCTCCGGCATGACCGACCGTTACACGATCCTGGAACACCAGCGCCTGTTCGGCTTGAGGCAGTGGAGCGGAGGGGTTCTGGGCTGAGGAGCATTTCACTTTTTCCTGCTCCTAATCTTAATCGTAATCCTAATCCCAACCTCAGAACCTTCTTATCCATCACCCCGGGCTTTCCTGACAAAATCAAAATCGGCAGGGCGCCGCTGCCGCGGAGCCGTCCAACCCCCGTTAATCCCACCCGGTAGGGCGCCGCTGCTGCGGAGCCGTCCAACCCCCATTTATCCCACCCGGGAGGGGCGAGCGCCTGCGAGACCCATTTCTTCCGATGCATCGGCGGAGCCATCCTTGCCCCCGTCTGATGGCAATACATACATGAAGTTCCAGAATCCTCAACATCCTCAACATCGTTGATAGCCAGGCATTTAAAGTACAACATTATCCTCAACACATCCTCAACAGATCCTCAACAAACCAAGGCTGCCGCGCGTCCGCCAGCTCCTCCTCACGTTTTCCCTGGCCCCGCCATGTGACAGACTTCCGCATTCAGCCTTCTAGCCTCTCCCTTGGTTACTACGCCGGTCTGTTCCTTGAGATAGACCAAGCAGTGGTTTTAACCCTTCAATTTGTGCAAAAGTACGGTCTGACCCCGCTGACGCTGACAATCTCTGACGGCCCGGAGCAAGGTTGAGATTCTTGGCGAAGATGAATTGAATCGGTGGATCAGGCTAAAATAGTGCAAAAATGCGCGTATTTGTGCTTGCATTCCAAATCAAACGGCCTTATGTTGGGTCGCATGAAAAAAGTGCTTGAACCGGTGGTGACGAAAACAGGCGGCGCCGTAACGTCTCGGGGAAAGGCCATTTTACGGGTCTTTCAAAGCAATTCCGATCCCATTTCGATTAAGGTATTTGCCAAAAGATACCAGGTTTCTTATGAGGCGTTGACGCGTATGACGGGCTTTTCACTTAGGGCCATCTCGAACTGGTCCCAAGGCTCCAAGCCCAGTGCCTCCACAGCCAGGCGTCTGACGGAAGTCAAACGGCTTTTTGCGGCTTTGGAGAACCTGGTTTCTCCCGAGGCCATCGGCCCCTGGCTCAAAGACCCCAACCCCGCTTTTGATGGCTCAACTCCACTTCAAGTTATTGAGCGGGGAGAATCCGACAGGATCTGGCGCATGGTTTACGAACTGGAATCCGGAGAACCCGCATGATTAACTCCTTTGTTCCAATGTTGTTTTACAGCCCTGTACCGATGGCGAAAACGTCCTGAACAAGCCAATAGTACGATTTGATCCATACGACATGCAGCAGCTTGGGAAGATCGGCGCGTCCTCGCGCAAGCGCGCCCGGAAAGCGGGCTGGCACCGGGCGATTTGCGACTACATCTCCGGCATGACCGACCGCTACACGATCCTGGAACACCAGCGCCTGTTCGGCTTGAGGCAGTGGAGCGGCGGAGTTCTGGGCTGAGGAGCATCACTGGTGGCTCGTGACGTCTTTCAGGAGCACCCGGACGATCAGCAGGTCGTCCCTACCGAGTTCCAATGTGGTAGGGACGCGCTGCCGCGCGTCCGAGGTGTCCGCAAAAGGAACCTTGGGTTTTTCATGAGCCAGCCGTGGAAAAGCATTTTCAGCGCGAGTCCCTGTTGCTTTCGCCTTCCTTCCGGGTTAGTTTTCTGCATGACCGTCGAAGCATTGCGTGAATTGCCTCGAAGCGAAAAGCTCAAACTGATGGAGGCGTTGTGGGAGGCACTGAGCCAGCCGGATGACGCATTCAAGTCACCGGCCTGGCATGCAAATGAACTGGCGGAAACGGAACGCCGCCTTAAGGAAGGCCAGGAACAAGTGCTGGATTGGGAAACCGCCAAAAAATCGCTCCGCAGCAGATTTGAATGAGAGTGCGGATACTCACTTCCGCGCTCAACGACTTGGCCAACGGGCGCGAGTTCTATGAAAAGCAGGCACAGGGCGTCGGCACCTATTTTATTGATTCTCTTTTCTCGGATATTGATTCCCTCGCTCTTTACGGCGGAATTCATGCCAAAGCGTTTGGGTTCCATCGCTTACTGGCGCGTCGTTTTCCCTATGCGGTTTACTACAAGAGGGACTCCGATGGGGCGGTAGTCGTTTATCGAGTTCTGGATTGCAGGCAAGACCCCGCCAAAACCGCCACAGCTTTAAAGATCGTTTGACAGTCATTCTCGCGGCGAATTTTAGCCATAGAATCCGCGCACAATCTCTGTCTGCAAACGGTCGGCTTCAGCGGGGTCGTTCGCCTCGGCCATCTTCTTTGTCGAATCCGGCAAGGGTGGCTAAATTTAGCCATGAAGTGGAGCAAAGTGCAAAAAGCAGCTACATGTTGCCGGCTTGTAACTTTTCGTGTTGCCGGCTAAGTCGTTGACTATCAACATTGTTATTGCCGATTTTTTGGACCTATCGTCCCATCTTGCGTTTCCAGCGGCAATAATATGATAATGGCCCCTTTATGAAACCCGTTCGACTCGGCATCATCGGGCTGGGCAACATCGGCAGCCATCATGCGGAGTACCTTCTGGCCGGCAAGGTTCAACGGTGTGAGCTTAAGGCCGTTGCCAATCCGTCCGCGGAGAAGCTCGTTCCCTATCAACAGCGCGGCTTGCAGGTGTTCAACGACGGGAATGAACTGATCCGGTCCGGGGCGGTGGACGCGGTCATTGTGGCCACGCCGCATTACCAACATACTTCGCTGGGCATTGCGGCCTTCCAAGCCGGCTTGCATGTCTTGGTCGAAAAACCCATCTCGGCCCACAAGGCGGATGCCGAACGACTGCTGGCCGTCCGGCGGCAGCATCCCAAGCTGGTCTTTGCCGCCATGTTCCAGCTCCGCGCCGAATCGCGCTACAACAAGATCCGAAGCCTCATCGCGGAAGGACAATTGGGCGGGGTCGCGCGTTTTTCATGGATCGTGACGGACTGGTTTCGCACCGAGGCCTATTATGCCAGCAGCGCCTGGCGCGCGACCTGGAAGGGGGAAGGCGGCGGCGTGTTGATCAATCAATGCCTGCACCAGTTGGACATGGTGCAATGGCTGCTGGGCATGCCGGCGCGCGCGCGCGGTTTCGTGCATTTGGGCCGCTTCCACCATATCGAGGTCGAGGATGACGTGACGGCCTACCTGGAATTCCCCAACGGCGCGACCGGCACTTTCGTCTCGACGACCGGCGAAGCGCCCGGCGCCAACCGGCTGGAAATCTGCGGCGACCGGGGCAGGCTGCTGCTGGAAAACGACCGGCTGCTGTTCCTGCGCAACGAAGTTTCGGCGGCGGAATTGTGCCGGACGGCCCGGCTTGGCTTTCAAAAACCCGAGGTCCGGCAGACGGAGATCCCCATTCCGCCGGAACCGGCGCAGCATGCCGCCCTGACCCGGAATTTTGTCGATGCCATCCTGGACGGCGCGCCCCTGATCGCCCCGGGCGAGGAGGGCATCCACTCGATTGAGCTGGCCAATGCCATCCTCTATTCGGGATTGACCGGGCAAACGGTGGAGTTGCCGCTGGACAGCGCGGCTTATGAAGGAAAACTGAACGAATTGATCGCCGCTTCCACCTTGGAGAAGAAAGTCCTCAAGACTTCGAGCGAGGATTTCGCGCGGTCGTTTGTGCGATGAAGCGGCGCGTCGTATGATCCTGACCGGCATTGGCGATGAAGCGGGCGCCCGCCTGGACGCGCAGATCAGGGCCGCGCAGGAATTGGGCTGGAACTGCCTGGAACTGCGCGCCGTCGAGGTGCCCGGCTTTGCCAGGGCCAATCTCCATGATCTGCCCGACAAGGCGTTCGACATCGTCGTGGAGCGCCTGGGCGAAGCGGGGCTGGGGGTTCATTGTTTCGCATCCACCATTGCCAATTGGTCCAGGAACGCCTCCGATCCCTTTGAACTGACGCTGGCGGAGGTCAAACGCTGCATTCCGCGGATGCGGCGGCTGGGCACAAAACTGGTTCGCATCATGAGCTTCAAGCCGGGCGATGCGGATGACGCCACGCCGCCGGAAGTTTTCCGGCGCATTGCGGAGGTGACCCGGATGTTCCGCGACGCCGGACTGCAACCGGCGCATGAAAACTGCATGAACCACGGCGGAATGAGCTGGCGTCATGCGTTGGAATTGCTCGAACATTGCCCGGGGTTGAAATGGCTCTTCGACACCGGCAACCCCGTTTCCAATCCGGACCGGAGCCGGCCCAAGCCGTGGCCGCGCCAGGATGCCTGGGAGTTTTGGGAGCACATCCGCGACCACGTGGCGCACTTCCACGTCAAGGACGCCACTTTTGTGCCGTCCAGGAACGGTTGCGACTACACTTACCCGGGCCAGGGCCAGGGCCGGGTGCGGGACATTCTCAGGGACGCTTTCGCGCGCGGCTACGATGGGGGCATTTCCATCGAACCGCACGTGGCCGTGGTCTTCCACGACGCCGCCGTCAAGGCCGGGGACAAGCAAACCTATGACAGCTTCGTGCGCTACGCCCGGCAACTCGAGGCGATGATCGGCGAAATCAAAGCCGGTCCGGTGTGAATCACTTCGGCGCGGCCGCCTTGGCCGGGATCGGGATGACCTGGGATTGCATCCCCAGCTTCGCGCACAGCCAATACACCACGGCGCCGACGACGAAGGCGGCGACCGGCGCGGCCGGGAGCGGATAGATGTTCACGATCGGCAAAATGCCCACGATAAAGCCCGCCAGCCAGGAGACCCAGCCGGCCGGATTGAAACCCGCGCGCGGGCCGGGCCAGACGCCGCCCGCCAGCAGGTAATCAACCATCATCGCGCCGCAGATGGGGCCGAAGGAAGCGCCGATGATCTGGAAAACGATGATCGCCTTGCCAGCCAGGCCGGTAATCGCCAGCACAATGCTCACCACTGTGCCGATGCCGACGGAAATGAACGGATTCACTTTGGGCAAAGTGGTTTTGAAACTGTTGGCGGCAATAAACGCGGAGAAGCACGCCGGCGGAAAAGCGGCCAGCGCCAGCAGAAACGAAAGCACTCCCGCGCTCCTGGCCTTGAGGATCGGAATCAAACCCGGCGTCTGCAGAATCAAGCTCGGAGGACTGGTCTTGTTCGCCGCTTCCACTGCCCTTGCGCTGAATGCGGGCGAACCGTAAGTGCCGGCAACGATCAGCAGCGAAATACCCGCCGTCACAGTGATGGCCAGGGCAATGCCAATCAGGCCGCCCATCTGCACATCATTCTTGTTCCGGCTATTGGTGCCAAAATCCGTTCCGGCAGCCCCTGCAGTGGCAAAGAAGCCAACCACGTAAGTCATCATGACCGCCAGCACACCGAAGGTGCTCAACGCCGCCGGGGCATTTGGAGAGATTCCCTTATGCAGCTCGATGAACTTCTGCGGATCGAAGCTGCCGATGGTGCCCGCCGTCTTTGCGAGGAGAATCAGCAGGATGGCAAAGGGAATCAGCGGCAGATAAGTTGCCACCTTGGCAACATACTGGATGCCCTTTAAACCGACGAAAGCGGCCAGCACACCCCAGACCACCATGATGACCTGTGGCGGCAGCGGGATGACCTGCGCCAGCGCTTGCGAGGAAAAGAAGACGTTGACGCCGACCCAGCCGAATTGCAGCACGCCCATCAGGAACCCCGGCATGAGGAAACCGCCCTGGGCGCCAAAGGTGGAGGTGCCCACGATATAAAGCGGCAGGCCGGTTTTCATGCCCAAGAGCCCCGGCACCAGGTAGAAGAAGAAATGACAGACCAACGCCGCCAGCACCAGGCTCAACAGCGCCCAGCCAACGCCTTGGGAGAGCATGCCGCCCGCGTTGGGGGCATTGACCGCGTCCTGCCAGAAGACGAACCAGAGGAAGATACCCGCGTAGGTCGGCGCCGTGTTGGCGTACCACGGGGCGCGCTTCTCCGGGGGATTCGGCGTGGCGCTGGTGATGTAGGAGGGCAGTGGACCGGCTGAAGGCGCGTCTTGATTATTCATGCCCCTGTGATGGCGTGAATCGACCGATTCGTCAAACGAATTCAGGCTCTTCGATTTCCCGCGGCGGGCGGCACAGGGGAGTGCCGTCGGCGGCTTCGGGATACTCGAAAATCCTGCCCTCGAAATTGCGGATGACCACGCGGTCGTTGTTGCGGCTCAGGACGTATTGCGGGTTGACCGGGACCTTGCCGCCGCCGCCGGGGGCGTCAATCACATATTGCGGCACGGCGTACCCGCTGGTGTGCCCGCGCAGGCTGTCCATGATCTCCAGCCCCTTGCGCACGCTGGCCCGCAAATGGGCCGAGCCGGTGATGAGGTCGCATTGATAGATGTAATAGGGCCTGACCCGGCACATCAGCAGCTTTTGCACGTGCGCCCGCGTCGTCACCACGTCGTCGTTGACCTGGCGCAGCAGGACCGATTGGTTGCCCAAAGGGATGCCCGCGTCGGCCAGGCGGCCCAGCGCCTCGCGCACTTCCGTCGTCAGCTCGCGCGGATGATTGGAATGGATGCTGATGAACAGCGGGTGATACTGGCGCAACATGGCGCACAGGCCGGGCGTGACGCGCTGCGGCAGGAAGACGGGAATGCGCGTTCCGAGGCGCAGGAATTCGACGTGGGGAATGGCCCGCAATTGCCGCAGGAGGACCTCCAGTTTTTCGTCGCTCAAGAGCAACGGGTCGCCGCCGCTGAGCAGCACGTCGCGGATTTCCGGATGGCTGCGGATATATTCTATTTGACGGTCGAATTCGGGATGGAAATCGTAGCCGGAGGCGTTGCTCACCATGCGCGAGCGCGTGCAGTAGCGGCAATAGGCCGCGCAACGGTCCGTCACCAGGAACAACACCCGGTCGGGATAGCGATGCACCAGGCCCGGCACGGGCGAATGGGAATCCTCCCCGCACGGATCGCTCATCTCCCAGGGAGCGACATGGGTTTCCTGGCCGCGCGGCACGACTTGGCGGCGAATCGGACAATCCTCGTCCGCCGCGTCGATCAAGCTGAAGAAGTAGGGCGGGATGCTCATGGCCAGTTTTTTGTTGGCCAACAGGATCCCGGCGTATTCGTCGGGGGTCAGCGTGGGCAACAGCCGCTGCATCTGTTCCAGCGTGGTGACACGGTTCTTGAGTTGCCAGCGCCAATCGTTCCAGTCCGCCTCGCTGACATCGGCCCAAAACCCCCTCCCGGCGGAATGGAATTCCTTCAGTGATTGCAACTTGGTGGAACCGGGCTCCTCCCCGACTCGGCCTGCGAAAATATGACTTTCCATTTTCAGGCACTATAAATTTGATCGCACTTATGTCAAGTCAGGCTCCGAAACCGCCCTGAATCGCCTTGACCCTGTTTGGCCATTCGGGGGCTGATGAACATGCAAGTCTTTCATGATAAACAACTTGCATCCTGAAAGACGAGGCAAAGGCGCGAAGCATGCATTTTAATCCTCAACGTCTTTGACCATGACTTTTCCGAGGACTTTCCAGGCCCAGATCAGGACGCCGATGATCCAGAGGGCGGCGCCGTAGGCGTAGTGGGAGATTTGGATCTTGGGGAGGAAATCGCCGCTGACGCGCGTAATCATGGCAAACCACATCGTGCCCGTCGCGACCCAGAACCAGCGGTTCGGCCTGGACATCAGCGCCAGGTTGCCGCTGTGGCCGAAAATGACCCGGGACGCTACGGTGAAGGTCACGGCGGCGAAGCCACCTACCAGTGTCAGGTGGAGCAGCGCGACACGGTAGCCGGGAAAGATGACCGCCCCGGCGAACCCGGCCAGCAACAGGGCGAAGGCCACTTTCAACGTGCCGCTGAAGGCGTTCTGGACGGCGGCGCGGCGGAAGACGGGGATTTCAACAGCGATGTAGGCGAGCGCGGCGGCGAACCGCAACGCCGGGCCGAGCCGGTGCCAGCCGGCCGCCTCGATGAAGAATGACGCCAGTATGGCCACCGCCACCGCGAGCGCGGCGCCGGCCTTTCGGAACCAACCCGCCGGCGGACGGCGCGATTCGGGCAGGTCGTGGGAACCGGGCAGGCCGAAAAACCGGGGCAGAATGAAGGCGCCGACGCCCAAAATCGGGAACAGCACGAAGCCCTGGTAGGAGAGCAGATGTTGCCAGGGCGCAAATCGCTGTTCGTCCACGTCAGCGTCCGCGATGGCCAGGGCGGCGCCCGCCGCCGCGCAGAGCAGCCCCAGCAGGACCAGCACAAAACCCGGCGGCGGCGTGTCCTTGCGTTTGCAGAAGCGGACCAAGCCGCCCAGCGCGAAAAGACCGAGCCAGACGAGGAACAGTTCATCGCCCAGGACGATCTTCGACCGCGCATAAGCCGCCGCCATAGTCAAATATAACGCCAGGGACACGGCGGCCTCGCCGGCGGTCCAGGCGAACGACGAGAGCATCCGCGGGAGCGCGGTGCCGAGGAACCCGACAATGAACCCGCCGAAGAAACCGCAGGCCATGAGGCGGGCGTGGCTCGTTCCCGGATAAAAATCCGTCACCTTCAGCGCATAGAGCGGCCAGAGGCCCACGCCCGCCAGGCCGACCGCGACGGCGGCCGGGAAAAAAATCCGGAACGGCTCGGCCGCCATCCCGCGCCAGCCCACCCGGATCATCCGCTTGTTCGTTGATTCCA
>Ga0326727_10004634_pt1 | contig 40855 bp, 27 predicted proteins | sample MB2enrmetagenome_FD_207643 | JGI IMG/M metagenome (GOLD analysis project Ga0326727, IMG submission 207643) | Lab enriched peat soil microbial communities from McLean, Ithaca, NY, United States - MB29MY | ecosystem: Environmental > Terrestrial > Soil > Wetlands > Peat | place: USA: New York...
AGGCTTCGCCCGTGCGATTGCTCCCACGCGCGCTTGCCGGGCTACTTGTTGAACGGGTAATCTACAAGGTGAACTCCTTTCAGTTCACAAGATCAGCCAGGCTTATCCTGGCACTCCGGAGGAGCGCGGAAGGGCGCGCACCTCCTCACTACCAGCTCCGGCTTTGCCTGAGGATAATTGCTACGGGACACCACACTAGCGCTTGCCCACCTCCAATTGCACGGGCGGCGCCACCGAATTTACCTCGGGATCGTAGTATTCGTAGACTCGCGACTTGAAGGTCCGCGCGCGAATGGGATACTTGGCCCGCAGACGGAATTTCACCGTCACCGAGTCACCCGGGGCGAACGAATCGAAGTAGAGAATGGCCTGCGTCGCCGTCAGGCTGAACTTTGACAAGCGGCCACTCTTTAGCCTTGCGCTATTGTCCTGATAGTCCTGCAAGTCTTCGCTGAGCAGGTCAAAACCGGGAGGAATGCCCAGATCCACCATGACCATGTTGGCCGTCTTATCCATATTGTTTTTGACCGTCGCAGTTGCCGTGGCGATATCGTCCTGCGCTAGGTGGGTGCGGTCGTAAGCGACGTCTATAGAGAGCGGTTCGCCTTCGGGCTTCTGCTCCCACGGCAGGAAGTAGCTGCCCACGATCTGGTAGGCAAGCCCGCCCTTCCCCTCGAAACGGATTTCGACGGTGTTGGCGCTCTGCATGTCCTTGCCGCTATTTCCATTTTCTTCAGAAGACTTTCCGCTCCCCATGGTGGGGTCGCCGCGGCCCACCATTCTGATTCGCGGACTTGGCCCAGAGCCGGCGCCGCTGGCCCCTCCAATTTCGGCGTCCTTGAACACGAACTGATGCAGCAGATCGTTGTTCTCCGGGGTTAAGGTAAGTTTTTCGACAGGCTTGCCGTTGAGCAGAACCTCCAAGGTGCCTTGGGTATCAGCCGCGCCTTTTTCCGTGGCCAGGAGCAACGCCCGCAGCGCCATGATGGTAGCCTGCGTTGTGCCCCAGGTGCCCGACGCGTCTTTCCGGGCGGCGATATAGGCCAGCGCCTTGCGCGTGGTGTCTGACGCCTCACCCCACTTGAGCAGCGCTTGCGCGGCCAACCCCGTGGTTTCCACGCTGGCGCTTTGGCCCATGGCGTGGAAACCGGTTTCCTCCCCGCTCCACCAGGTCTGCTCATCCTTTTCCGTGCGCGCATCAAGCAGGAGCTGCGTGGCTTGGCGAGTGAACTCGCGGTCATTTCCCTGATCCCCGCCGCCAAAATCGACGGCAAAATTGGCCACCACTGCCAGGGTGTAGGCGTCCATCTTCGCGCTCATCTGGCTTTCGATGAACTTCCTGGCTTGGTCCACCGCCGGTCCTCGGTAATCCGTGTTTTCAAGCGACCAGGCGAGGTAAGCGGTGATGCGCAGCACGTCCGTGTTGAAGCGATTCGTGGCGCCTTCATTGATGAACGAGGTGTCGGGTTTCCAGCTTCCGTCCGCCTGTTGCTGCGCGGCCAGCCACTCCTGTGTTCGCGAGATGAGTTTCGGGTCCACGTCGTAGACCTTCGACATGTCGTAAAACTCCATCAAGCCGTAGGCGGTAAGAATCTTGTTCGCCGGGGCCTGGCCGAACCAGGAGAATCCGCCCCGGGGAACCTCGAAAGTCAGCAGGCGTTGATAGCCGGTCGAAATGTATCCCTCCGCCTTGGCATGAACTTCCGGAGTGAGCTTCTTGGTGCGCTTCATGTAATCGAGCGCCAGCACGTTGGGATAGGTACTGGACGAGGTCTGCTCGAAGCAGCCGTAGGGCATGCGCAGAAGGCTATCCATGCCTTCCACCACCTGGCTCATGGGGCCGGGATAGAGCCGGACAAAGATTTTGCTGGCTTCGGGAATGGCGTTCGCCGGGAAATTGATTTCTTGCCGCACGGTATCTTCCAGGCGGCCGTTGAACACCAGACTCTGCTCGCGGCCGTTGGGGATGACTTCAATTTCCCGCACCACGATATCGGCGCGCTTGGCCTTGCCCTTCATGCCTGCCGATAGGGTGAGCTTGAATTTCCCGATGCGCTTGGCCTCGAGCGTGAACTGTGATCCGCCCACGCGACCGGAATCAACCTCGACGGACTTTTCCGCAACGTCGTCCACCAGGGCGAACCAATCGTCCGGCTGAAGCTTCAAGCTGACCTCCCCGCGCGCGCCCGAGTAGTTGTAGATGGCCACCGGGAGGGAAACGCGGTCGCCCTGGGTGAGCGTGACGGGCAAATCGAGGTCGACGAAGAAATCCTGAAAGACCTTCAGACTGGAGGTGGATGTGCCCAGCGCGCCGTGCTGGGTGGAAGCAATCATGGCCATGCGCCAGGTGGTGATGGAATCGGCGATGGGAATAATGATGCTGGCGCGGCCATCGTTATCCGTGATGATCTCCGGATTGATGTAGAGCGCCTCGGGGAAATAAGAGCGCACATGCGCAGCGGGGGCAGCGCCGCCGCCAAATCCGCCAACTTCGCCAGGGCCAAGCCCGGCGCCCCTGCCGGTTCCAACCGCGGCGCCACTGCCGGTGCCAATCCCGCCAGCCGTGCCGGGGCCATTACCGGGAAGACCAAGGAGGGGGACGGAGTACCTCCCCACAGTCGGTATATCCTTCATTTGCAGCTGCCCTGGCTCTAGCGTTTTCACTTGCGGGGCTGCGGAAGTGACTTCAACAGTCTGGGCACCATTCACCTCAACAGCCTGGGCAACTGAGCCAACTTGCAGAGTTACGGAGAGTACGGCCCTATCGCGCGGCTGGAGCAGGAAACTCAGCGAGGCCTTATTGAACCCCGGGGAGGACACTTGAACCGTGTAGTCTCCGGTGGGAAGGCCCGACACACTGAACTGTCCATCGGCATTGGCTTTGGCGTGGCGGGTCTTTCCCGTGGAGACTTCCATTGCCGCGACGTTGGCCGCCGGCACTACCGCCCCCGAGGCATCGGTAACGGTTCCCACAATCTCCGCCAAGCCATTCACCGGTCCACGCTCAGGTTCGATTCTGAGTGCGGTATTTCCCGAATTCGGGGGAGGCGCGGCGTTCCCGGTGTCCAATTCGATTTCCGCCGTCATATCATCCGCGGTATGGAATCGCTGATCCGGACCGGCGCTGCGCACCAGGTAGGGCTGCTTCCCCTCTGAGTACGGGAGCGGTTCAAGGCGCAACTCGGTGCCCCAAGCATCACGAAGGTCCTTCCAACCGGCATTCTGCAACTTGGCGAAGACTTTGGTCAGGTCACCTCCTTGGGAGTCCTGCCTATAAGAAAGGGTGAGGACCTCCGTCAGCCGCTGCACCTGGGCAAAGAAATGCGCCTGGTACCGGCTCGCATACTCCGGCTGCTTGGTCATCGGCACATCCCCGCCGAATTTCGTCTCGAACTTGTTGGCACTCACGATTTCCGTGGCGGAAAACAAAGCCCGCGCCGCCCGGTCGCGTTGTTCGATCTGGGAAGACTCCACCGGCTCCACGATTTGGGTCATGCCGATGGAATGAATTTCGTAACGCGGCTTCATCACCTCCTGCTCGAGATAAAAGAACACCTTGGCAAACCCCGGCTGTTTTTCCGCCAGCGCGAACACCGCTTCATCCACCACTTGCAGACCGAGCGCGGCATGGACGCCTTGACCGCGCGAGTTGGTGACGTGAAAGCGGACCCGCGCCTCGCCGCCCGGTTTGTAGACGGGGCCATCCGCCACCGTCTCAATTTTCAATTCGTCGGCCGGCTGCACGAAGATCAGGCGATGGTCGCCCACGGGGCGCGAGTCCCTGCCGAAGAGGTAGGCGTCGATGTCCAGCGTTCCCGCCATCTCCGGCGTGGCCACCAGGGAAAGTTCCGCCTGGCCGTTCTCGAGGTCCAGGTCGCGCGTCAGCACCGTTTGGCCTTCCTTAACGACGTCCACGTAAGCGGCCCCTCGCGGCTTGGAGGAAAAAACCTTCAGCAGGATGTGCTCCCCGGCGCGGTACATGGCCCGTTCGGTGCGCAGCAGAATCTGGTCCTCGCCCTCCCGGGCTTGTAGACGCATCGTGCTGGTGGCGTGATTGCCCTCCTGATCCCGCGCTTCGATCATCAGCGTATCCATGTGGGGTTCCGCCTGGAAGTGGACCACGGCGACTCCCCCGCTATCGGTGATGGCATTCTGCTCGGGGCCTCCCCGGGCGCGGACATTCAGAGCGCAATTCGCGGGCGTGCCGTCGGGATACGAAGTCAGGATGAATACCTGGTTCATCAAATTCGGGACCAGCGTTCCGCCCTCCGGAATCGCCGTGATCAGCAGCGGCGCTTCGCTGACGGTGATGGGTTCGCCGCGAGTTTCCGCGTGGCCGGCGGAGTCTTTCACCGTGGCTTCAATCAGCACGCGAGCGGCGCCTTGGCTGAGCGACCGCCCGGCAAAGTATTTCGGCAAGGTGAGATCAAAGCGATAGGACCCGTCGGTGTCCGTTTTCCCTTGCGTGGACGCCACTTCCACCACGGCGACATCCATGGTGGAGGCTTTGATGGTGACTTCACCGCCATCTACGGGCTTGCCAAAAAAGTAGTTGGAGCGCACCGTGCCCGTGACGTGATCGCCGGGCTGGTAGCCATGCTTCTGCGTCTTGCCCTGCTCGCTGAATTCCACGGCCACCTTGAATTTGGGGAGGGCGTAGCGTTCGACGTTGAGGGCGATCTCCGCCGAATTCACGGGGGCATCGGCCGCGCCCGGCTTGTCCATTAGGGCGCGCAGGTGGTAGGTGCCCAGGTTGACCTCATCGGCCAGGCCAAATTCCGCCGAGGCGACTCCGAAGGCGTCCGTCTCGGTCGCTTTCTTGAATACCTTGTTGCCGCGAGAGTCCTCGAGCTCGAAAGTCAGCTTGTGGCTCGATGCCGCCTCGTGGTCGGCGCGGTCAAGCGCCAAGGCGCGCACGTGGATGGTTTGCCCGGGCTGGTAGATGGGCTTTTCCGTGGTCAGAAGGATGGAAAACCTGTCCTCCAGCCGCACCGCCTGGGTGAAGTCGGCTGACCCGATGGGAGTATCCACCACATAGTGCAACTGGCAACTGCCTGCTATGCCCGCGGGAAAGCGGAACTGGGCCTCGGTGGTTCCTCTTTGATTCAATAGGCCGGTAAAGAGCTGCCGGGGATGGTCGTTCGCAACCAGCAATTCGATTCGCACCGAACTGCGGCCGGCAATGACTTCATTATTCGAGTCGGCCGCGATCACGCGCACCGCCGCCCGGCTGCCGGCAAAGTAAGACTGCTGCCCCAGGATGTGAATCACCGGGGTGCGCAGGATTTGCGAGATGGACTCCGTTCCCTCCAGCCGCGCCGAATTCTGGCCGTCATATTCGAAGCGATAACGCACCCGGTGCCATACCAGGTCGTCCAGCGGCAGGGGCTCCTCCAGCTTTATGGTGTCTTGCCACTGGCCTTGTCCCGCAGTGACTTCCACGTGGCGCGCCGTACGGCCCAGCACTTTGTCTTCCGGATCCAGGACTTCTATGGTTAATTCCCCAATTCCGGCGCGAGCGCCATGGTAAGGAATGGTGAGGTGAAGCAAACCGTGCAGATAGGTGGCGACGGCGGAAGGCGCGCCGCCCGCCGCCTGGAACGGCTGCCGGACGATGAGCGCCGCGAGGGTTAGAAAAGCAGTGAGGATGAAAACGAGGAATCTTGCCGAGTGGTGGTGTCGCTTTCCGGTGTTCATGGGCTCTCCGTGAAGATGTTCTGTCGCTACCCTCTGTCTTTCTCGTTCAAGTGAGAGAACGCGCGCTGCGCCCGTTCTTGCGAATTATTTCATCGTGGCGCAATGGACTTGGGATCTTGTTCCCACCTGATTGTAACGCCGCTACGGGGTTCCATACGATGGGTGAGGCAATCGGAGGTGGAGCCGGCGGAATCTAAACCCATTATTTCGGGACGCCGTCATGGGGCTCCATCCGATTCATGAAGCAATTTGATGTAGAGGATGCGGAATCTAATCCTCTCTTTTCGGGACACGCCATTGCGTTTGTCATTCACCGGGTCAATTCGCCGCTACTCGATGCACTCAACTGTGATGCGCCAATATCGCGCCAGGAGGCCCCCACACGGCTATAGACACCTTGAACTCTCGGTCAGTTCCAAATCATTTTGCGGACGATTGACCCAGGCCACCTGCTGCATTGTGAGTGGCGCGCACTCGGCGATTCTTGCGACAGGTGAGCCAGCGCATTCTTTCACCGCCCGCCTCAGCAGGATTCTGACGAAAGGCGGAAGAGGGTAGACGGTGTGCGGCGATCAGCAGGCGGAAGGCAGAAAGAGGAAGGGAGGAGTCAGTGGGCGGAAGAAGGTGGGCCGTACATGGTAGACGACAGCGGAAACCCGAATCTCGAACCCAACGTCCGGACGCAGATCTCCGACTTCCGAACACCGAGGCGGAAGGCCGCCCGCTGATCGCTGACCGCCGCTGGCTGAAGGCAATCCGCTGATCGCTGATGGCTCAGCATTTCTCAACCTTTGAACTTACGGAATTGCCTGGTTCTGGCTCCGCCTTGTAGTGGGGCAATTTGACGCGGTGGCGGGGAGTTTATCCGTCAACCGGAGGAACAAATGTCGATATCCAGATGAAATCGAGACAGGCTCCGCTGGTCTCGGTCAAAATGACCCATTGCCCCTTCGCTTTGACGGTGCGAGGCAGGGATACGTCAAGAATACCGATTCATCTTGCAACCCATTGAAAACAAACGTGGTAACGGCAAAGTCAATGTAAGTTACTGAAAACAATTAGGTTATTGTGTTACTCGAGTGCCCATCAGTGGGGATTATCGGGCAGTGGTGGAATAACCACCATGGTACAGAGCTGCGCCACAGGAAAAGTCGACAAAAGAAAGTCGCCAAAAAACGCGCGGAGGATGAAAGTGCAGGCGACGTCGATTCCTATTGCTGCCCAATCAGCAGGGTCGGGAACATTAAAGTCGAGTCGCTTACCACGACGAACTTGCTCGGGGATATGGCAATACCCACCGGGGTTAAGCCGGATGATATCGTACTGAAGGTCCCATTAGGATTGATCGAGTACGCATCGGAGCTGGCGGCGCCTACGGTCTGGCCGAGGGTGGAAGCGGCGTCGCTGGTCATGGTCACAACACCATTGCTGGCCAGATTCAGAATGCCCACTTCCGCCTGCGCCGATTGATTGACCACTTCCGATGTGCCCAGGTAGTAAGTCCCGGCCAGCGAGGAGCTGGTGAGGCCGGTGGTCTGAGGTTCAAAGGCTCCCACCTCAATCGCGGAGTCCGTGCCCAGCACGAAGGCGGTATTGAAGGCATTCAGATAGGGAATGGGGGGAGTGGCGCCGCAACCATTGCCGGTCAGCGTCACGCGGCCAATCGCGACAACCGCGTAAGTGCAAGCCGGGCTCGAATCCAACCAGGCGCCCGCCACATCTCGATAGAACTGCGTGACAAGGGAACTGGCGCCGTCGGCGGTCTCGGTGGCAAACGATACGTCTCCCGCCAAGCCCGACAGTCCTACCCCGCTCGAATAGGAGGCGACGGTGCCCTGGAATGAAGATTGGCTAAAGGCCGAGGCGCCGAGCGGCACATTCACCAATTGCCAATCCCCGCTAAAGGTGGGGCTGGGATCGGAGTTGATAATGAAGAGTTGCGTACTGGATATCCAGTAGAACGTGAGGCCGGATGTGTTTCCCCCAACGGAAATAACCCCGGTTCCGCGCCCGTTGACGTCCGCAGTGGTGTAGGTGTTGAGCAAGGTGTGATTGGAAATATAGGTGTTGGTGGTGTTGGAAACCGTTCCGTTATCGTTGCAGTCCTGTTCCAGGAAACTGAAATTGTACTTGGTGCCGGTCACAATCCCCACGCAGGCGACGCGGCCGGAAGTGGCCGAATCCCAGCCCGACGTCCGTAACCCGTAACTCCCAGTGAGGGGAGAGACAAACGCCGCGGAGGTTTGCTGAAGAACTTGGCCCGCGGCAATATAGGCGCTGGCATTGGGATTATCAAACTCGATGATGCGGCCTGCGGTGGCCACCCCGTTGGCTAGGTTTCCCAGAGCGAAGCGGGTGGAGAACGTCCCGAAGGGGGTGGCAAGCGTGGCGCAACCGCGGTTGTCAGGTCCCACCGAGTACGAGCTGGCGCCGGTAATGAGGTTGCCGTTTTGGGCGCCCAGAACGCCGTTGGTGTCCGCTTCACCTGCCGTGATCATACCGTTGCCGTCGGCGGTGAACGAGCCCACCACGGCAAGAAAACCCACACCATTATACCCACGCAGGCTGAAAGCGTATTGTCCCAAGAGGAGGGAATCGTTACCCGTACTCGAGCAAGCCACCGTCGCGGCATTGATGGTGATACTAAGTTGTTGGATGCTGGTTTCTTGCGGTGAGCTTGTATCCACAACTGACACGGTGAATGGGTACGTTCCCGGCGCGGCCGTGGGAACACCCGAAATCGCTCCCGTTGTCGGGTTGAGCGCCAACCCCGTCGGCAGCGCTCCGGCAGTGACTGACCAAAGGAGGGGCGGCGTACCGCCAGTGGCCACCAGTTGCCCTTGGTACGCCGTATCCACCGCACCGTCAAGCAAGGAGGAGGTTCTGATGGTCAGCGGCCCTGAGGGGTTTATGGTGATGGTGAAGGTTGAGCTTATGTAGTACTGCTGTATGGGGCTGGAATCATACGCCTCCACCTCAAAGGAGTAAGTACCCTGCACCGTGGGCGTCCCGGAAATCACCCCGGTGCTTTGCTGCAACACCAGTCCCGAAGGCAGACTGCCGAGGTAGATGATCCAGGTCAAAGGAGGCATTCCCCCGGTATAAGGGAGGGTAGCGCTGTAAGCCGTGCCTACTGTGCCATTCGGCAATGGGCCGGTGGGGACGATGAGAACACCTACAACGGTAAGGCTAAACGTCTGTTGCGTGGAGAGCGTGCCCGCCGGCGCCGTCGATGAATCCGTCACCTTGACAGTGAAAGTGGAAGTGCCCCCCGTAGTGGGCGTTCCATAAATCAAGCCCGCACTGTTAATGGACAACCCAGCCGGCAGCGTTCCGCTGATCAAGCTCCAATTCAGGGGCTGCACACCGCCGGTGGCCCGAAGAGTAGTGCTGTAAATATAATTGGGGGTGGCACTGGGCAGATTGGTGGTAACGATACTCGGCGGCTGCGTGACGTAGAAAGGAGTCGACGAAATGGACTGCGTGTTTTGGGCCACGGAGGTTGCCGTCACTACGACGGTCAAGGTGGCGGTGACCGACGGCGGGGCGATGTAAGTTGCCGAGGTGGAAGTAACATTGGTAAAAGTCCCGCACGCCGTGCCTGCGCACCCCGGCCCGGTGGCGCTCCAAGTCACGCCGGCGTGTGTAGTGTCGTTGGCCAAGCTCGCGCTGAACTGCATGGTCTGCCCTTGGTCGATGTTGGGCGGAACGGCGGGAGTCAACGTCAGAATAACGAGCGTGGAGGGCGGGTTGCTGCCACAACCGCACATCAACACCAGGATCGAAAGTGCCAGCGCGAGCTTCTTCATTATTATGCCTTCCCTCTACCGTAACACATCCCTTGGGGCTTTGGGTATATCGAGGTATACCACTCGCTTGGGTAACGCCGGCTCGGGGCCACCGGCGGAAAGCCTCAAGGGAAAGATGATGAAACTCCGGCAAACGCTGCCTCGGACGTTGCCGAAATCGGGGCGCGCGGCCGCCCCGCTGGCGAGCCCTCCGCAACACCCGTCGCCCCACCGTCTGCGCGATCAGAAAGAGGTACGATCGGTTCACGTGGATGTGAACGAAACCTGAAGCACCCCCGATAAAACGGGCGATCTAGAGTGGCGAGTACAGCCATTCTTGCAGAATGCGAAAGCAAAACCGAATTCTTGCCAGGAAGGGCATCCAATCCCCCCCGGCAAGAGCAACATATATTTCTACCTGCGTCCGGAAGTAATGTCAATTCTTCTTGATCGGACCACGGGGCCATCGAGGGCTCGGGCCATTCTGCGATTTGTGATTGGCGATTTTCAAAGTCAGCTTTCTTGTCACTCGCACCGCCGCAGCGGGTCGTCTGTCACTTGTCACTGCCCTTGGAGTGTGCTACGAAGGGGTTGGGCCGTCGGCGCCGCCAACTCTTGCCTCCTCCGTCATTGCCCACTTCGCTGCCCGGGCTTCCGGCAGCGCGCAATCGGGCCTCACGGTATCCGATTTGCCGGCATGTTGGCGCCATTCTGGTGCAGCGTCAGACTGATGGCGCGGCCGCTGGCATCGGTCTCAAAGGTAATCTGTGCATCGACAACCTTGAGGAAAAAATCGCGCTGGCCCTCGGGAAAAATCTGGAACTTGGGCTGGCCGGTAGCTTGGGCGAAAAGCGAGTCGCCCTCGCGCGTGATGGTCAAAATGAAGTTGGGCGCCAGTTGGTATTGGCCCACGTACCCTTCGAAAATCTTCGGATCGACGGCGATTTCCTTGTGCTCCTTGGGCACGGCGGCGGGCGCGACCTCTCCCTCGATCCGCTTGGCTGGCATGTTGGCGCCATTCTGGTGCAGCGTCAGACTGATGGCGCGGCCGCTGGCATCGGTCTCAAAGGTAATCTGTGCATCGACAACCTTGAGGAAAAAATCGCGCTGGCCCTCGGGAAAAATCTGGAACTTGGGCTGGCCGGTAGCTTGGGCGAAAAGCGAATCGCCCTCGCGCGTGATGGTCAAAATGAAGTTGGGCGCCAGTTGGTATTGGCCCACGTACCCTTCGAAAATCTTCGGATCGACAGCGATTTCCTTGTGTTCCTTGGGCGCGGCGGCGGGCGCGACCTCTCCCTCGATCCGCTTGGCTGGCATGTTGGCGCCGTTCTGGTGCAGCGTCAGACTGATGGCGCGGCCCCGGTCATCGGTCTCGAAGCTAATCTGGGCGTCAACAATCTTGTAGAAGAAATCGCGCTCGCCCTCCGGAAAAATCTGGATCTTGGGCTGGTTTGTGGCTTGGGCGTAAAGCTGGTCACCCTCGCGCGTGATGGTCAAAATGAAGTTGGGCGCCAGTTGGTATTGGCCCACGTACCCATCGAGAATCTTCGGATCGACAGCAATTTCCTTGTGCTCCTTGGGCGCGGGCAGCAAGGGTGCATGCGAGTCCAGCAGATGCATTCCGATGTCGTCGACGCCGGCAGCCGTGAACGTGTTCGAAAGCACGACGACCCCTACGCGGGTTTTCGCGTCATACCCTATGAAAGATCGGTACCCGCCGGTACCGCCATTGTGCCAAACGATCTCATCGTCCGAGGGCTTGGTAATAAGCCAACCCAGACCGATTTCTCCCGTTCCGGGAGTGCCGGTCGGCCGGCGAACTGATAGCATCGCGGCCATCGCGGGAGCCAGCGGCGATTTCTTATAGCCGAGGTTGGCGGCGAGGAAGGTCAGCAAATCGTTGACGCTCGATCGCAGCGCGCCGCAGCCGGCGAGCACCTGAAAATCCCAATTGGGCACCACCACCAACTTATCATTGTGCCCGAGGGCGAGCCGCGCCTTCATTTCCGGCGTCAGCGTGATGCCGGTGCTGCTCATGCCCAGCGGGACCGCGATGCGCGACCGCACCAGCGCCTCGTAGTCCATGCCGGCACGGCGGGCCAGGGCATGTCCCAGCAGCCCGCCTCCCAGATTGGAATACTCAAACTGCGAGCCGATGTCGCGCGTCAGTTGATAGGTCGAAAGGAATTGATAGAGTTGCTCCGCCGTGTAATCCGCATAGGGATTGGCGGGATCTTTGGGCAGAAGGTTGGACGGCAACCGCGGCAGGCCGGAAGTGTGGGTGGAGAGGTCCACCAAGGTGATGACGCGACCGCCGCGCTCCGGCACCTTGACATCGGCAGAGAGACATTTCGATACGGGGTCGGAGAGGGCAACCTCGCCATGCTGCACCATATCCGCCAGCAGCAGCGAGGTAAATACCTTGGTCACCGACCCGATTTCGAAAATCGTGTCGCCGTTGAGCGGCCGGGGATCGCCCTGATTGAGGCTGCCGTAAGCCACCACCCGGCGCCCTTGGGGCTCGATCACGCCCACCACGATTCCCACTCCCTGGTGAAAGGTGTCAATGCGCTCGACCAGGATCTTCCGAATCTCGGAATCGGGCGGAACCGGGGAGCTGCCGGCAGACTGAGCAACGGCGAATTGTACCGGCAGAACGATTCCCAGTGCCAAACCAAGAAATATGCGTTTCATGATGACTCCTTCACCATAGTTTCTAATTCGTCAAACTGCTTTTGGTATTCGCGGGCGAGCCGTCGATTCAGTGGAATTGCCAGCGCCGCAAAGAACAAGAATGCGGCTCCCTCCGCGCGGATATAGATCGCGAGCGAGGGATAGACAGTTTCAAGGCCGACGATAAACACCAACGGACCGGGAAGAATCATTATCAGGCGCGACCAGAACCAGATGCCACAATGAAAGTCGCGCTGCCGCTGGAGTTCGGCCCGATAGAACTCGGCCAAGGCGGCAGTGCCCATTCTCGCCGCCGTGTTTGTGGACTCCGCTCTCTGAAGCTGGTTCAAATAAAGCTGGTAAACCAGATATCCCATCCCCAGAACGGTGAGAAGGGCTCCGATGCGTTGAATCAGGATTGGAAAGATAAAGTAAAAGCAACTGAAACATGCAATCTCCAAGAAGCATATCGCGAACCCGATGAAGTTTCTCCTGCGTATCTTCTTGTCGAGCTGGCCGATCTTCTTGTGAATCTCGTCCGGCGACATCCGGAAAGGCTCCACCGGTTGACTCTGCCAGGCATCCCTCACGTCTCCCGAAGGGAATTCAGTTGTCATGGCGGCCTCCTTTCCAGAATCGATCGGCAATAACGCTTTTAATCCTGTGAATTTTGGTTGCGACATTACCCGGCGAAATCCCCATGATTTCTCCAACTGATGCGGCATCCATTCCTTCCAGGTAAAGGAGGATGATCTGGCGGTCGGTCGGCCGCAGCCGCTGGATTAGCGCCAACAACCGCTGCATTGCTTTGTGCCGATCCGCCGCAGCTTCGGCATCGTTCAGGTCCGGAATGTTGTTCAGCTCATCCAGGCTCAGCAAGATGGGGGAATTCATCCGGCGATGACGGATGACGTACGAGGCCGCTACATTATGCGCAACCCGATAGACCCAGGTCCGGAGCGAACATCGAGAATCAAAACCCACAAAACTCCGCCACAAAGCAAGGTGAATCTCCTGGAGGAGGTCTCGACGCTTTTCCGAGTCGGCTTCGTACGATCGAGCCAGGCGGTCGAGCGCCCCTCCATAGGCGGTGGTTGCCTCTTTATAGAGCGCATCCTGGCTCGACTTGTCATTGGGCATGGACTCGGCTCTTTCTCTCTAAGGTAGTCGATGGCTGTCCGGGTTTCTTACAAGCTTCTTTCGTCGGCGATGGGTCTTGATTGTGAGCCGGCATGGACGCAATTCCTCTCCCATCTAAGGTAGTCGATGCGCAGGCAATTCTCTTACAAATGCATCAAGTGCCATTGCCAAAAGTTGCCGGCGCTCCCTGGCAAGCGTCACGCAAACTTGCGCTCTGAAAGTCCACAACCCCTGCATAGATTCGCACCTTTGAATGCGGAGGCAAACTGGCAATTGCCGACCCGAAGTGGGGTATTGGGGGCGCATGGGAAGAAGCAGCCACAGTATTGCTAAGTCGACCGAGGGCAGGGACCCCGCCCACTCAGAACCATCGGCTCATGATGAGTTTCAGCTCGGTGCAAAACGCCACGGGGTCTTTGCCGTGGGCGTGCAGGTCTCCGAAAAAGGAATTCTTCCATCCGGCGAAGGGGAAGAAGGCCATGGGGGCGGCGATGCCGACATTGAATCCACCATGCCCACCTCAATTCGCGAGGAGTACTCGCCCGCGCACCTGCCGTTGCTGGTGAAATGGATGTCGCGTTACTGTAGGGCGAAAGGTTCACCAATTGGATAGCCTCGTCCAGCGCCTTGACTCGAATCACAGAGAGGACGGGGCCGAAGATCTCTTCCTTGGCGATGGTCATGTCGGGAGTGACATTGTCGAAAACCGTGGGCCCGAGGAAACATCCGCCGGTGGCGGACTTGTGTCGGCGGGCGTCGCACAAAGGCATTGCTTCCCACAGCGAGGCGTAGTTGTACGGTCCCCAACTGCGGCGCTCCGGCGGAATCGGGGCCCAGTCCCGGTTAAAGAGTGTGGGGCCTTTCGTCATCTTGGATTTTAGAGTTTGAATTTTGGATTAAATTCCGGGCGCCTTCTATTCGATCTGAAATCAGTACCACCCACAAGGCACGGTCTCCCCAAAATGCTGCGCACTTCGCGGCGTGTCGCGGCTTAATCCAAAATCGAAAATCCAAAATTATTTCCACGCCCCGCCGCGCGCCGCCCGCTTCAAGTATTGTCCGCGGCCTGCCCTGCCGAGGAACTGGCCGTTTTCCACGATGATCTCCCCGCGCGAAATCACCGTGCGGGGGTTGCCGCGGATTTCAAACCCCTCGAACATCGAGTAGTCCACCCGCATATGATGTGTCCTGGCGCTGATAGTGTGCAGCGCTTGGGGGTCCCAAATCAACACGTCGGCGTCGCTGCCCGGCGCGATTTCGCCCTTGCGCGGGTACATGCCGAAAATGCGCGCAGGCGTGGTGGAAGTGATTTCCACGAAGCGGTTCAGCGTGATTTTCCCCGCATTCACGCCGTGGTGATAAATCAATTGCAGGCGATTCTCGATGCCCGGGCCGCCGTTAGGAATCCTGGTGAAATCATCCTTGCCCAATATCTTCTGGTCGGCAAAGCAGAACGGGCAATGGTCGGTGGAGACAACCTGCAAGTGGTCCTGCCTGAGGCCGTCCCAGAGCTTGGGTTGATGCTCCTTGGGGCGTAGCGGCGGGGTGAGGACGTACTTGGCGCCTTCAAAGCCCGGCCGCGCCAGTTCGTCGACGGAAAGCAGAAGGTACTGCGGGCAGGTTTCGGCAAACACCGGCACGCCGCGGTTGCGCGCCTCGCGAACTTCGTTGAGCGCGTCCTCGGAAGTGAGGTGCACGATATAAACCGGCACACCGGCGATTTCCGCCAGCGCAATGGAGCGGTGCACGGCCTCGGCCTCCGCCTTCACTGGCCGCGTAAGGGCGTGATAGATGGGCGCGGTCTTGCCCTCGGCCAGCGCTCGCGCCACCATCACGTCAATCACGCTGCCGTTTTCCGCGTGCATGCAGACGAGTGCGCCGTTTTTGGCGGTTTGCGCCAGGGCTTTGAAGATCGTGCCGTCATCCACCATCAGCGACTGGGGATAGGCCATGAAGAGCTTGAAGCTGGATACGCCTTCGCGCACCATTTCGTCCATGTCCTCCAGGCCCGCTCCCGCCAGATCAGTCACAATCATGTGCAGGCCGTAATCGATGGTGGCGCGTCCCTCCGCCTTTTTCATCCAGAGGTCGAGGGCGTCCCTCATGCGAGTGCCGCGCGCCTGGGTGGCGTAATCGACAATGGTGGTGGTGCCGCCGAAGGCCGCGGCGCGCGTGCCCGTCTCGAAATCGTCGCTCGACTTGGTGCTGCCCAGGGGCATGTCGAGATGGGTGTGGGCATCGATGCCCCCGGGGATCACAAACATGCCCGAGGCGTCAATCACCCAGGCATTCGAGCCGGCGGCAAGGCTCGGGCCGACCTGGCTGATGCGTTCACCTTCAATCAGCACATCGGCCTGGCGGGTTTCTTTTGCCGTAACCACCGTGCCATGGCGAATGAGTGTGTTCATGGGACCTCTTAAGGTATCGGGTGATCCGGCGATCGGGTGAACAAACGGCCGTTCGGGCAAGGTCGCCTTCTTGCTCATCCGATCATGCAATCCTCAGGCGGATATAGCCCCCATGCTTTTTAATCACGACCTGTTTGCTGGCTTCGAGCACCGCCCCGGATGGCGCCGCGTCGGAAGCCGGTATCAAGGAACTTCGACTAATGCGAGGTACGGATCCTCCCGCAAGTTATACCAGCATGAAATGAAAAAGCCCTTCCGCCCACCAACCGCGCGCTGGGTATTATGAAGTGTCTGGCACAAGGAATCAACCGGAAGGGATTTGATCAATTCGATCACGAACCAACCACCCCGTCGCTCGGCGCGCCACCCCTCCTTAACCAAGGAGGGGAGTTACCCCGGCATTTTCATCGTCAATGGCATGCCCCACAGCAAAGCGGCGAACCCGCATCGAGAGCTTGACCCGCTCACTTATTTGGGCAGCCGCGCCCGAAACCTGTCCTGACGTGCTCGGGAGGATGGCAGGTGCTAAGGCTTGGCGGAAGGAAGGTTGCCCGCAATGGAGTTGCGCACGAGGTCCAGATTCGCGGGATTCAGCGGCACGATTCCGCAACGGTCTGCTATGACCCTATAGTAAGAGATTTCAGATTCGGCAAGCATGATAAAGCGAGTACCAACCCGCACCTCGGGAGGAAGAACGGTCACAGCGCGGTCGGTGCTGGCGTCAAGAATCAGCAGTTCGCTACTCTCTTCGGTCTTCCAGCCACTGGCCGGCCTGAAGTCGTGAATCATTCGGATGATAGGGAGGGAGACAATGCCCCAGTCGCGGAGGCGTTCGGCGCGACTGCCCGTGACCTCGACCACGCCCGCACGAACGGCTTCCCGTGCCATAAGGGCGACAATGTTCGGGCCGCACACGTGATCCTTCCGCGCCTGTGCAAGCTGCGGCTCCTCTTTTGCATACTGAGCCGCGGCCTCCGGCATGATGTCTATGGGTTTCCGACACGGCAGCAAACTCGTAAGGCAGGAAAGATCGAATGTCATCAAGCGCGCAATATCCTCAGGGTCGGCATCGGGGCCAAACACCGCATAGACGTCCGGGGTGCGAGGGTGCCAGTGCGGGGGGTATCCTTCGTCGATAACGTAGTTCCGGTGGAGAGTGAAACCGTGCCACGCACCCGAAATGGGAAACCCCGGATTGGAACCAGCCGCCGCAGACAGGAGGTACTGTTGGTGGACTTTCTTGAGGGTACTCCAGTCATCTGGGGGCGGTGAAATCTCCATATCGACCTGATACATCATCCCCAGCATGACACCGTGCGACACCCCAGCCGAGGCGCGAACATGGGCAAGGTGCCCACCAAACATCCTGAATGGACGCAGCCAAAGCTGGGGCTGGTCCAATGCCCACAAAACATCTATGTCGGATACGCCCCTATAATCCAGAATGGGAAGGAAGGGGCTATAACTTAGGTCAATCCGCAACCGGCAGTCCTGCTCATTGCAATCTGATTCAGAGGGGTGCCAATGCTTGAAGACAGCTTGGATTTCCGCCAGGCCCGCCTTGTGTATCATGAGCGATCGCATGTCGGCGAGCAGTTGCTCCGCGCGATGCCGAAAGATCCGCTCCTGAACCTGGACCGCCACGAAGGGCGCCAAAAGCACGACAAGTACGGCGAGAACAAGAAACCCCAGAATCTTCCGCTTGCGGTTAAGTGGCCTCATACTTCCTTAGACACCGCCTTGGACCTTCTTGTTCCCAAACTATCGCTGGGAGGCAATAAAGTACCGTCACAGCCTTCTTTGTCAATAAGACAGTTTGTCTCTTGACCAACTGATACCGACATGATAGCCTAGTAATGCGAAGAAGAGTGAGGGGGAGCCAGGAGTCAGGAGTCAGGAGCCAACCAGTGGGTAATAGCCAGCGTGGTGTCCCGCTTAATATCTGACCACGGGCATGCGCGAACCCCCTCCCCCCCTTCCGAGCCCCTTTAGGGGCGAACGAAATCAAGACCCCGTAGTCGACCAGGGTGCGATATGTTCTTTCGCCCCTCCGGGGCTCGCGGGGATCTTCAAAATCCTAACCCACGGCTCACGCCATGGGCTACTATCTTTCGCCCGCTACGCGGGCCGGCTGTAGGCGGTGCTTGTCTAGCGCCAATGGGGGCTGGGGGTGAGGGGGGGTCTATCCTCGTCAACTCTACTACGGGCCACCATACAAGCCAAGCTATTCGCGATTTCGGGCGCGCCGGGCTAGGCCGATAGTTGACGGCTGGAGGCAAAACTCGCAAGCGGAATGGTTGCGAAGAAGCTCCGTTCTCTCGCGATCTTATTGATAATAGAGGCAGTTATAGGTTTTTCTGTTGACGAACCCAAAGACGTATATGGTTGATAATAAGCAAGTTATTCAGACGTCATCGAGACCGGAAGGAAAAAAGGGGGGGGCTTTTTTTGCACGAGGCTTCGCTATGTTGATGAAAACAAATATAGAAAAAATGTCAGTTTCTTGTCCTCTCGCGATGTTGATGAAACAAAACAAGATACAGATGCTCTCTGGCGATCTCCCGCAAAAGAAAGGGGTTAACGAAGATTCCCGGCGCCAGTTTTAATGACGGAATAACATGACAATCAATGAACCGATAATCCCATGCCCCAAACTCAAGGGCAGTGACGAGTTACAAGTGACAAGAAAGCTGACATCGAGAACCACCCAGCACAAGTCGCAAATCCCCAATCGCTAAATTAACCAATGATCCGATGACCAAATGATCCGATGACCCGATCACCCGATGTCTTTGACTCTCGTCCGCCTCTGTGTGAAGATATCGCGGGAGAAACCCCATGGCAAAAAAGAATCTTCGTGCTCGAATCGTAATTGCGTTCGTACTATTTGTACTGATTTTCCTGCCTCTGCTCACCAACGGCGTAAGCACGCTTGTCGATTGGTTGTGGTTCAAGCAGGAAGGTTACCGCCTGATCTATCTCACCATATTGAAAGCCCAGATCAACCTGAGCGGAATCGCCGGCATGGGCTTCATCATTGTTGCCGGCTTAAATCTCTTCCTCGCTCACACCCTAGCGCATCGGCAGGGGTATCGGATTTACGAGGAGCACATTGATTTCCCGCCCCTGGAGCGGTTCGGCGCGCTTTCCCGTTGGCTGATCTGGGGAGGCGTGCTGTTTGCGGGCTATGTGGTGAGCAATTGGGGCATGGGCCATTGGCTGGTTTATTTGCGCGCCCGGCAGGCGCCGGCGATGGGGATCGCCGACCCGCTGTTCGGCCGCGATCTGGGCTTCTATCTATTTCAATTGCCCTACACGTGGTTTCTCTACCACCTGGCATTGGTTACGGTGATTGGCTGTCTGCTGAGCGGCGCCTTCTTGTACCTGGCGGAGGGTGGCGTGTGGATAACGCCGCGCGGGCCGGTGATAGCCCGAGCGGCCAGAGCGCACTTGATGATCCAAGGCGGCATTCTCTTTCTGCTGATTGCCTACCGCATTCGCCTGGGCATGTACAATCTTCTCTATTCACCGCGGGGAATGGTGTTCGGCGCGGGCTACACGGACATTCACGCCACCCTGCCCGTGCTGTGGGCGCTGCTGATTGTCGCGGTTCTGACCGCCGGCATCTTCTTCCTGCGCGCCGGCACCACGGATCTGCGCACGCCGCTCATCGCCATTGGCGCGTTCATCGTGGTGGGAATTCTGGGCGGATCTTTTTACCCCGAGATCGTGCAGCGGTTTGTGGTGGCCCCCAACGAGATCGATAAAGAGCGGCCTTACATCGCCAATACCATTGAATTCACCCGCCGGGCCTACGCCCTCGATCGCTTTGAGGAGCGCAGCTTCTCCGCCGTGGAAGACTTGACGCTCGACGACATTCGCCAGAACGAGGCGACCTTCCGCAACGTCCGCTTGTGGGACCACAAACCGTTGCTGACCACCTTCTCGCAATTGCAGGAAATTCGCACCTACTACGACTTCATGCACATCGATAATGACCGCTACTGGATCAACGGCGTCTACCGCCAGGTCTCGCTTTCACCCCGGGAACTGAATCCGGCGAGCCTGCCGGAGAGGAATTGGATCAACGAGTATCTTACTTATACCCACGGCTATGGACTGTGTCTGGGACCGGTGAATGAATTCACCAGCGAAGGGCTGCCGGTGCTTTTCATTAAAGATCTTCCCCCCGCCTCCAATGTTTCGCTGAAGGTGACGCGGCCGGAAATCTATTTTGGCGAGCAAGGCAGCGATTATTGTTTCGTCAAAACGCGCGCGCAGGAATTCGATTACCCCCAGGGCGACAAAGACGTTTACACCAGCTATCAAGGCTCCGGGGGGATTCCGGTGGTGAGCTTCTGGAAGCGCATGCTGTTCGCGCTGGATTTTGGGGAGAAGAACATCCTGTTCTCGAGCGACATTCAACCCGACAGCCGCCTGATGATTTACCGCCAAGTTCTGGAGCGCGCCCAGCGCCTGACGCCGTTCATCCATTACGATCACGATCCCTACATGGTCATCGCGGACAATGGCGCGCTTTTTTGGATCCTCGATGGCTACACCAGCTCGACGCTTTATCCCTACTCGGAACCTGCTCCCAAGGGGGATAATTACATCCGCAACTCCGTCAAGGCCACCATCAACGCCTATAGCGGCGAGGTGCGCTTCTATATCAGCGATTCGGAAGACCCCTTCATCCAAACCTACGCCCGGATATTTCCCGGAGTGTTCCATCCGCTTGCCGAAATGCCCAAGGACCTGCGCGCCCACATCCGCTATCCCGAGGAATTCTTCTCCGTTCAGGCCAATATGTACGCCTTATTCCACATGACCGACCCGCGCGTGTTCTATAACAAGGAGGATTTGTGGCGCGTCGCCCAAAGCGCGGCGGGAGGCCCAGGCACGGCCATGACTCCCTACTACAACATCATGAAACTGGCGGAAGTGGGGACGCGCGAGGAGTTCATCCTCATGGCGCCGTTCACGCCGGCGCGCAAAGACAACATGATTGCCTGGATGGCGGCGCGCTGCGACGATCCCAATTACGGCAAGGTTCTGGTGTTTACCTTCCCCAAGCAAAAGCTCATCTATGGCCCGCAGCAGATTGAATCGCGCATCGATCAGGAGCCGGCGATCTCGCAACAACTCACCCTGTGGGGACAGGGCGGCTCGAAGGTGATTCGCGGCACGCTGCTGGTGACCCCCGTGCTCAACTCCGTGCTCTACGTCGAGCCGCTTTATCTCGCCGCCGACACCAGTGGCGCTCTGCCGCAATTGCAGCGCGTGCTGGTGGCCTATTCGGACCACGTGGTGATGGAGCCCACGCTGGACGCGGCTCTGACCAAGATTTTCGGCGGCACCGTGACCACCACGGAAGCGCACCTGGCCACAACTCCCGGCCAGCCAACACCCGCTGCCGGGGCAGCGCCTTCCAAGACCGTCGCCGCCGTTCCTGACACCCAGGCGCTCATCCACGAGGCCAGTCAGCACTACAATCGCGCCATGCAACTCCAGCGCCAGGGCGATTGGGCGGGGTACGGCGATGAAATCAAGAAGCTCGGCGAAGTGCTGAATAAGCTGGCGGCAAAACAGAAGTAGGCAGAAGGCAGAAGGCAGTAGGCAGAAAACGGGGGTATCGCGGACCTGTTTTTTAGGTCCGCGGCCTGTCTCGCACAGGGAAGGAAGAGCCGCGGACTTAGAGAACAAGTCCGCCCTACTTGTCTGGAAGGAGTAATGCTCGATGCGAAAACCTAAGCACAAGGAAAAGGAAAAGGTCGTGATCGGCATCGGCTGGTATCGACCCGAACAGTGGCAACTGCTGCGCGAAGTTTCAGTGGACGCCGATGAGCTCGAAGAGACCTACGCGGAATGGGAGACAGGTGCAGCCCAAGCCTTTGATAATGCAAAGAACCCCGGCGTTTTGATTCTCAAAGTGGATGTGGACGTTGAGGAGTTGCTAACTTGGTGCCACCAGCAAGGCGTAGCAGTCAACGCCAATGCTCGCGCCGAGTTCATAGCACACAAGACTCAAAGGAGGGTTGTAAACTAAGGATTGCAATGCCGCAACGCCCTCCTGCCAAGCGTCATATCCAGTTCATACTGCAAGTGAAAAGCGGATGAGAAAAGTCCTGGCCATACCGTTAGAAGAAGTCTGCGAGCATTTCGCGCTGAATTCCCGGCAGGATGTGAAGATCGTGGCGCCGGAGATTCTGGCGAGCACCTTAATTGCGAGGCTCAAAGCTGCGGGCAGAGAGGTGAAACCGGAGCGACCGCTCGAAGGAGACGAATGGCGGCACTCCGCGGGCGACGCTCCTAATGCGCTGTGTGAATCACACGAATTTGCCGCCGGGCTTGCCGATGAAACGTTAGGCCCCTTTGCGCTTTGCTTCGCCAATGAAAAAGGCCCGCAGGACGCCCACTATCATCCGCATCATTTGGAAATCTATTTCTCCGAACATCCAATGGAAGTGGAGTACCGCATCACCGCGGATTCCCCCCTTGAGCGCGTGAACCTCGCGAATGGAGGAGTGCTGGTTTTCGCCGCCGGAGTCGTGCACCGAGCCCGCCTGGGCGGTCTTACCATGGTGATCGAAGTTCCCGCTGTGAAGGACGATAAGGTGATGGCGGAATTGTAGGGGTCGCCGCGGCTGAAAGTCCGCCAATCTCAATGGTGGACCACTGTTCGGCCTCGGGGCCGAGGGGCGCTCGCCCCGACATTCTGCGTGGTCCCCCCAGCCGTGCCGCGGGCGTTTGTAGCGCAGGACCTGCTCTCTGGTCCTGCGGCTTTTCTAACGGCAGGAGTTTGGCCCTCCGCCTCCCCGGATGACGCCTGCTTATTCGCTGAGTGGCTCACCAGCTAGCCGCATCGCAGTGGAAGAGCCGCAGGGCTGGAGAGCGAGCCCTGCTCTACTTTCTTTCCCCGTGGGCGGAGGACCTTTCCATTGGAACTCACGGGAGGTGTTCGCTGCCTGCTGCCTACTGCTTACTGCCGACTGCTTTCTGCCTGCTGCTTACTGCCTACTGCTTTCTGCCTACTGCTTTCCGGGCAGCGTGCAGGCCTGAGCGGCGCCTGAGGGATCAATGGCGTCGGAGCCTTCGTCAATGTGGCGGATGATGCCGTCCTTATCGATTACGAAGGTGACGCGGTTGGCAAAGAGGCGGGTGAAGTTGAGGACCCCATAAGCCTTGGCCACTTGCTTGTCAGTGTCGCTCAACAGAGGAAAGGTCGCGCCGGTTTCCTGGGCAAACTTGCAGTTCCTTTCCTGGCTGTCGAGACTGATCCCCAGCACTTGCGCGCCTGCGGCCTCAAACTTGGCGATATCACCCTGATACGCCTTGATCTCTTTCGTTCAACCGGGAGTGGAGGCGCGAATATAGAAGGCCAGGATCACGGATTTCTTGCCGCGAAAATCCGCGAGTTTTACCGTCTTGCCATTCTGGTCAGGCAACGTGAAATCAGGAGCGCGGTCGCCCACCTTCAGAGTCGCAGATGTGCCCAGCAATGGCATAAGGAGAATGCTCAGTCCGGAAATCACCGCGAGTTGTCCTGCTCTGCCCACGTGAAAAATGCCATCGGTGAAGCGCGCCACCATCACGCGAAGCCACGCTTTGAAGGTGTAACTTCCTCGATGGGTGTCAGGATCCCAAGCCCAAGGGCGATTATACGCCCAAAATCTGATGGCGGGAAAGCGACGAGTGGCGCGGCCAATCGGCGCTGGGCCGAAATTCACCACCGGTATTATTACGACTAATCCACCTTTCACCCCGCGACGTGATAAAATCCCCTTACCATGAGTGTGAGCGATCGCCTGCGGAGTATGTTTCGCCTTTTCCTGCTCTTCACGGTGTTGGTGGCCGTAGCTCTGCTCAGCGCCATCACCACGATCCGGCTAACCATTCATGGCCGGCAGGAGAACATGCCCAAGCTCGTGGGCGCTTCCCTTGAGTCGGCACAGCGCGTAGCCGCCGCTCGGGGCCTGGAACTTAGAATCGAGGACAAGATCTACAGCACGCAATACCCGCCGAATACGATTGCGGAGCAAATGCCACCCCCCGGCACGCCCTTGAAGATGGGGCAACACGTACACGTGCTGGTCAGCCTGGGACCTCCGCAGTTGACCGTACCGAACGTGGTAGGAGATAGCGTGCGCGCCGCGCGGATCACGGTGATTCAGCGAGGATTGACGGTGGGAGACGTCGCCGTTCTCCCCGCGCCGGCCGACCCGGACCTGGTCATGGCGCAAGATCCTCCTCCCGCCACGGCTGAGGTGCGCACGCCGGCGGTGAACCTGCTGGTCTCCGGCGGCGAAGAACCTGCGGCTTTCCTTTGCCCTCGATTCATCGGACAGCCCATTGCCCAGGTGGGGCGGGTGTTGGAGAAGAACGGCTTCAAACTCGGGCAAGTTACTCCCGTGGCCACTAACGGCGGTTCCCAGGGAATCATCCTCACGCAATATCCTCCTGCCGGAAGCAAAATCGGATCGGACGCGGTCTTCAGCTTCCAAGTCACGCATTGAGCTCGGGCTAACACGGAGGGATGGGAAAGCGGAGACCTCTATCTCGGCCATCCTTCCTGACGTTGACTCACGGCCAAGAATCCCACCCCATTGATCAGCAGAACGCTTCGCAAAGGTGCCGGCTAATTCGCGTGGACGATTGAAGTTCGTCGCTGCCGTGTTTTCGAATTTCAGAATCGCTCCCTGCCAAAAGCATGTGTTCCACAAGTCCCCGCAAGTCCCCACAGGCGAGGCCGGGGCAATATCCAGGAGGATGACAAAAAGTCGTATGGCGCACTAGCGGCGGGGGAATTCATCCCGATTAGATCGAAATCCCTACGCATCTCTATTGTTTTCAATGGGAATGGCGGCACAGTGCCACCGCGATGCCATTTTTCATCAGCCTGCTGGAGGGCAAGCGGGCGCGACAATCTGGGCTCGGCGTGCATTTGGGCGTAATTCGTGTGCAAATCCTTATAAACACAGACAGAATGCCATTGTATTCGTTGGGATAAGGGGTTTTTGTCGGTTAACAGACCTTGCGATAGTTGAATTTTGCGGCACTTGAGTTGCTGCAATTCCATTGGACGCACTAGAAAACCGACCGGGAGTCATATAGTCACCCTTGTCGGTCAAAAACATGCGCATTTTGCCCCAATCTGACCCTCGGAAGAGACCCATCGTGAACGCACCTAGCAAAACGCAGCGGACATTAAGCCCGATCCTCCGGAAGGGACGCCCTCAGCGACTTTTCCACTGTTTAGTCTGCCTCGGCATTCTTTGGGCATTCTCGGTTTACCCACAGTTGCTATTTGCCGCGGACGGCTGCGTTCTCTGCCATGGACCCGAAACCGGAATGGTGAATTCCCAGGGAAAGGCCATCACGGTAAACCCTGCCTCTTTGGCGCACAGCGTTCACAAGGACCTGAGTTGTGTGGATTGCCATGCCGGGGCTGCCAAGTCGGGGCACTCGGCGAAGACGGCGTCGGCTTCCTGCCTGACGTGTCATGGCGATGTGGCGGCGAAGCTCAGCTCGAGCGCGCACGCCATTTTGGGCGACCCCAAGGACAGCTCGACTTGCATCACCTGCCACGGAACGCATGATGTTGTGAACCCCGCCACGCGCGGTGTCCAGTTCTGCGCCACCTGCCATGCGACGGAGGTGAGTCAATACAACGCGAGCGTTCACGGCCGGGCGCGCGCCAAAATGAACGGCGATGCCCCGACCTGCCAAAGTTGCCACGGCCCGGCGCACCAAGTGGTGGTGGCAAGCGACGCGAAATCGCCGGTAAGCAAAGCGAACCTGCCCGGCACCTGCGGCCAGTGCCATTCCAATCCGGCGCTTGCGGCAAAGTACATGTTTGCGGTAGCCAAGCCCGTCGAGGCCTACGCATCGAGCGCGCACGGCCGCGCCATCCAGCGGGGCAACTTGAACGCTGCCTCGTGCAACGATTGCCATGGCGTACACAACATTCTTCCCGCCTCCGATCCGAACTCGAAAATCTGGAAGCAGAATGTGGCGTCCACCTGTGCGCAGTGCCACAAGGATGTTTTTGACACCTACCGGCAGAGCATTCACGGACAGGCGGTGGCAGCGGGGGTAATGGATGCCGCCACCTGCACGGACTGCCACGGCGAGCATCGCATCCTGGCGCCCGGGAATCCCGAATCCACGGTTTCTCTGGCCAATGTTTCGCAGGTCACCTGCTCGCGTTGCCATGCCAACACCCAGTTAATGGGACGCTTCAACGTTCCGGCGTCGCGCGTCCCCACTTATGAAGACAGTTATCATGGCCTTGCTTCCAGTTCGGGCCGCCTGACCGTGGCCAATTGCGCCAGTTGCCACGGAGTTCACAACATCTTTGCCTCGAGCGACGCGCGCTCCACCGTCAACAAAGCGAATTTGGCCAAGACCTGCGGCAAGTGCCACCCTGACGCCGGTCAGCGATTCACCATCGGCGCGGTGCATACGCTCCCCACCACCACGGCGGGCGGACGGGCACTCGATTTCGTCAAAGCCTTCTACCTGCTGGCCATTCCCGTGATTCTTCTGTCCATGCTCCTGCACAATTCCTTGGATTGGTGGCGTAAGGCGCGGCTGATGTTGGCCCATTACCGCAGCGGCCACGGGCAAGTTCGCCTGACGCTCAACGAGCGCGTGCAGCACGTGCTGCTGCTCACAAGTTTCATCACCCTGGTCGTCACCGGCTTCGCATTGAAGTATCCGCACTCCTTTTGGGCGGAGCCCATTGTGCGCTGGGAAAAAGACTTCCCCCTGCGCGGCCTGCTGCACCGGATCGCCGGCGTGGTGTTGATGGGCACGGGTGTTTATCACCTTGTTTATCTGTTTAAGAATCGCGCCGGGCGCCGCTGGGTGAAGGATATGCTCCCGGTGGTGCGCGACGTGCGCGACGCAGTGCAAACGGTGGGCTATAACCTGGGTTATCGTCATATCCCACCGCGCTACACCCGCTTCAACTACATGGAGAAGGCGGAATATTGGGCGCTGGTGTGGGGCACCATCGTCATGGCCATCACCGGCATCCTGCTATGGGCCCACGACGCGGTTTTGGCCTACCTGCCGCACGCCCTGGCCGTCCTGGAGGTGACCACAGCCGTCCACTTTTACGAGGCCATCCTGGCCACGTTCTCGATCCTGATCTGGCACTTCTATTTTGTGATCTTCGACCCCGACGTATACCCCCTCAAATGGACCGTACTGACCGGCCGCGCCCCCGAGCACGAGGTGAGAGAAGAAGAGGAAGAAGCCGCGCCGCCAGCTCCAGACCAGACGAAACCTCCGGGAGGCGCCGCGAGCAAGACCCCGCCTTCGACCGCCTCACCCACCGGCGAACCCGACAGCATCGTTCCGCATACGCCGGTTCCCGGCGGCAAGGGTGTGAATTAAGGGAACAATTCAACCCGCTACCAGACTGGACCCTGATGTTGTGAGAATAACACCCCTCCTCAGATGAGGAGGGGTGTCCGTCAGCCGACGGACGGGATGGTGCTGAAACATGGGCGGGCTGACGCCAGCGTGGTGCGGAACAGGAGGCGGTGGGCAGGGATAACTTGGGGAGGTCGCCTCGGCCATTTCGTCTTGGGAATTGACCGTGGGTTCGTCGTCGAAGGGAAAGCCCACGGTCATGGGAGCTTTGACCGTAGCTACGCGCCTGGTCGCGGCGCTCAGTGCTGTGGTCCCACTAATGGAACTCCCGAGGCGCGTGCAGCCATACGTAACTCTTTGTCGAGCGTGGCTAAGGGCAGGCCTTCTCGAATCGCTAATTCAAGATAAGCGGCATCGTAAACGGTGAGGCCATATTTCTCCGCCAGCTTAAAAACTTGATCGAAAACAGTCTCGCTGCTTTCGGGATCGATGCGGATGGGCAAGGCACGCAGATCCAAGAAAAATCTGTTGGCTTTCTCCCGGCTGATGCGGCCCCGCCGAACGGCAATTAGGAGGGCGTTAGCTACCTCGGCACGCCAGTGCGCCGGAACGATACCTTCATCACCTGCTTTTAACTGGGCGAGGACATCGTCCGTCCAAGGCATCGCCTCGTCCTCGAAGCACCAAGTCAAGGTCGCAGAGGCGTCCGGCACCAATCGGGCCATTAGTACTTATGTCCTTCGTGGATCAGGTCCTTGATTTTGAGCCCCCCCAGCTTCGCTCCCTTGCGTAATTCCAGAATGTCGGCGACCGCCTCAGCAGGAGATTTGGCCGCGGAACCAGGATGGAAGGGAGTGGACTCTTTTTGCGCGAGGGTTTCCAGAGCCCGCTCGATGACCTCTTCGGGCGACCGATAAGGACCGCGGGTGAGTTGCATTTGCAGCAATTCCTCGCTGTGAGGTGTCAGGCGTATGGTACGCATGAGTAAATTATACGTGAAGTGCCAAATGCCCGCAATGAGAGGTGCGGTCCTAATTTGGGCGTAGCGCCGCCATCTTGGCGGCTCCGGTGCCGGCTGGAAGCCGGCGTTACGACTCAAATAGTACAGCACCCAATGAGAAGCCTCTTTCGCCGTAGGGGGATCCGTCAACCGATGGGCAGCCCCCTGGTTCCGCATTCACCCTGCGGAACGCCGGGTAGGGCAACCTGTCTCGACGAAGTCGGGAGCCCTATCCCTTATGTCCCCGGATTGCATACACCCGTTCGAGCGGCGCCTCACACAAGAATCTTGGCGGTTGGACTCGTCACTCGACCCGCCGCGGCGGGTCACTCGCCACTGCCCTTTTCAATTCGCCTCGGGAATTGACCGTGGGTTCGTCATCGAGGGAGAAGCCCACGTTCACACGTGCACTAGCCGTGGCCGCTGTCGAGAATGATAGGTACTAGCAGTTTTTCAGAAGATCGAAATATCGTTCGCGGCTCATTTCTGCACTACGGAGGAGGTTCTTGATGATGAACACGGGAACTTCCTTATACATCGGGATCACGAGGGGGCGCTTCACGCCGGCTTTGGTGTAAATGAGATGGTCACCGCGTTGGCGGTTGAAGGCGAAGCCGTCTTGTTCGAAGACCTTGGCGAGGGTTCGGTAGTCGACAGCGCGGAGCGGGGGCATCTACTTCACGCCCAGTGTCAATCGATCAAGGGATACGAATTCCGGCGCTCGCCATGTCTCGCCGTCATGCTCGTAGCCGGCTTCTTCGAGAATTTGCGGCAGTGTCCCCATGTCAGCGCTCGTTTCCAGGAATCCCCGGACGGCATCTCGGATGTTCCGGCGCGCCTCCTCGTCGGTCGCGCCACAGCTCGACACATCGAGTTCTGGTACGTGGGCGACAAACATCTGTCCTTCCTTGAACGTGTGGACGGTAAAAGAAATATCCTGCATGAGTTGGCTCCTCGGATTGCTTCCCGTTTCCACCTCTCAGAATATCAATACTGAGAATTCCAAAGCAAGCCCACTCCGACATGCCAAATTCCGAGATGAGAGTGGCTAGCGCTGACGTGGTTCGTAGGTCCGCGACTCTTGGGTACGGTGGGTCCGATGGCCTATCGCAGCGAGGACGGGTTGCCGCCTCTGGGTTCCGCATTCAACCTGCGGAACGCCGGGTAGGGCAACCCGTCCCGGCGAAGTCGGGAGCCCTGCCCCTACGCCGCTTGGCACTTGCCAGCGGTCTTCTGACCCGCCGGCTCGTCACTCGCCACTGCCCTTCTCAATTCGCCTTGGGAATTGACCGTGGGTTCGCGATCGATGGGAAAGCTCACGGGCATAAAGAAGAAGTGACTGTGGCTGCCAGCCATCATCCCTGCCAGCAGGTGACGCGGCCGCCCGACTATGGTATAAAACTACGAAGAGAGGGTAAGGGCATGGCAACACTCGATTGGTCACACTGCCCCGCCGTGGAAAGCATCCCCGGCAAGCGTAGCGGCGCATGGGTATTCCGGGACACGCGGACGCCGGTTTCGGTTGTCTTTGACAATCTGGAAGTAGGCGCCTCGATCAGCGAGATCATGGAGTGGTTCCATCTATCGCATGAACAGGTTACAGCCGTGATCGAGTTTGCGGCCCGCAGCCTTGCTGCGCTTCCGGTGCAACCCCCCGCCCCCATGGCCGATGCTCATACTCTTTGGTAACGGTACTCCCGCCCCGCTCGGGCATGCGCTCAAGGGCCATGTGGTGGTTGAAGCCATCGAACGAGGATGGGACCGGCTTCTTAACGGCGAACTGATAGCGGCGGCTGCGGAGGCAGGTTTTGAGCTTTTGCTGACGACTGACAAAACATGCGTTACCAGCAGAACCTGAAAGGCCGGAAAATCGCCTTCGTGGTTATCGGCAATCAGCAATGGCCCACTTTGCGCCGCTACGTCGAAAGGGTTGTGGCCGCCGTCAATGCAGCCACACCCGGCAGCTATATCGAAGTTGAAATTCCCTTCAACTAAAATCTCTGCGTGTCCATCGGCGCCGAACGTTGGGGGAGGGCTTGCCGCCCCCGGGTTCCGCCTTCACCCTGCGGAGCGCCGCGTCGCTGGCAAGCAGGTCAACTACCGTCATGAGCACCGCATCGAGGGTCTTGGCGTGCCGCCCCGCTTTCTCCCGTTTGTAGTCTCGCTGGGAGCGGAGGGTTTACCTACTGACTTCTGCATAATACGGAGACCCATAGACCCCCTCACCCCCGACCCCTCTCCCCCAAGGGGGCGAGGGGAGAGTTGATTGATTTAGTCGTGCTACCAACTCCCCTCGCCCCCTTGGGGGAGCGGGGTCGGGGGTGAGGGGGTCTTGTCACTCTGCTAGTAGTACTCAATGATCGTCCGCATTCAGCCTCGCGAGCAGCGCAAGGCCCGCTCTCCGGCCTTGCGGCTCTTCCATCGCGCCGTGGTTTGGGCGGCGTAAGCCGTGAGTACACGGATTATCTTGTGGCGGCGCGGCAAGAACCCGCACCCCTGGAAAAGCCGCAGGGCCGGAGAGCGGGCCCTGCGCTAGCGCTTGGTGTCTTGGTGGTCCATCCTTACTTATAGGCAAAGATCGCGGCGTAGAGGATGAGCAGGATCATGACCAGGCCGATGGTCAGGGCGGTAAAGCCGAAACGCCGCCAGAACGTCACCACGACCGGTGGCGGAGGCGATATCAGATGCTTTTCCAGTTCACCGCCCTCGACCAGTTCGCGGTATTCGCGCGGCCGGTCGAGCTTGAATTTCTCCAGCGGCTCCCCGGTGGTGAATACTACCGTGTCGATGGGGAATCGCTCCGGGCGGAAGTGCGTGTTGAAGAAGTGCACGGTGAAGATGAAACCCACGGCCAGCAGCGCCTCATCACTGTGGATGATGGTGGCCACGTTGATCAGCGAGCCGGGCAGGAGGCGCGTGAAGAATTCCGGGAACCAGAGAAACAATCCGGTACTGCCAATAATCGCCACGCCCCAGAACACCGCGAAGTAATCAAACTTCTCCCAGTAAGTCCAGCGGCCATATTCGGGACGCGGCCCTTTGCCCAAAAACCACTTGATGGAAGCAATGAACTCCCTCGCGTCGCGGCGATTGAACACCATGCTCCCCGGACCGAAGACAAACTGGCGCCAGGTTTTGCCGCTGGCACGATGCTGGCGGACCAGGTCCCAGAGGTGCAATCCGAAATAAGTGAAGGTGAGGACGGCGCAGAAGCGGTGGATGAGCCCGGCGCCCTCGAAGCCTCCCAGCAAGTGTGATAGCACCTGGGCCCAGCGCGTGTAGGAGAACTTCAGCATCATGCCCGTTATCGCCAGGCCGAGAAAACTGGTGATGACCATAAGGTGCAAATTGCGGTCAAACGGCCGGAAGCGGCGCACGTAGGATTCGCCCTGCGATTTGCCGCTCGCCTTCAACTCGCGGCTGTACTGGAGCGAGCGCGGCAACCAGGCCGCCGTATGCAGCCCGGCCACCACCAGCGTGCCCATGAGCAGCGAGGTCATTCCCCAGAAGGTGAGGAACAGAAAGGGATACTTGGCGGGATCGTGGTGGGTGGCGTGGGTCAGGTATCCGGCAAAGCGGCGGTTGGAGCCGGGATGGCACTGGGCGCAGGTCTTCACCACGTTGGCGCGACTGAGCCTCGAGGCCGGATCGGTTATCGAGCGGACATCATGCGCTCCGTGACAGTCGTAGCACTTGGCGGTTTTCACGTAACCCAGCTTGGAAACCTTGCCGTGATAAGTGTCAAAGTAGGTCTTGCTGATGGCCTCATGACACCGCCCGCATTGGTCCATGATGTGGAGGCGGAAGTCGGAGAGATCGGTGCGGCGGATGGTGTGGGCGGAGTGGCAATCACTGCACACCGGCAGTGGCTTCGAAGTGTGATTCACCTGCGGGGAGTGAATGCTGGTGATGAAAGACTCGTAGATGCCGTGATGGCACCGCCCGCAAGTGGCGGCCACGTTGCGGGGATTGACGCTGGAATGCAGGTCGCTCGCGGGGAGCTCACGGTGAGGCGTATGGCAGTCGGCGCAATTGGCCGTCACCGTCAGCCCGCTCTTCAGCAGCCCCTGGCCGTGAATGCTCTCATTGTAATTCTCCACAATATTGGTCTGGGCGCCTTTATAACGGAGGGCCGCCCGCTGCCCCGTACGGTGGCAGTTGCCGCACAGGGTGGGAACGTTGCGCGAGAAGGTGGGCGATTGGGTATCGTTGTGGCTCAGGATTCCGTGCTTGCCGTGACAGTCCGTGCAGGCGGGCGCGTCCGGGCTGCCCTGGGCCAGCAACTTGCCGTGAATGCTCTGCTGGAAGTCTTCCACGGCGCTGGCGTGGCAAACCGAGCAATCGACCTTGGCGGTTATGGTGGCGCAAGGCCGCGCCAGCGACGGGTCGCCGCCGGTATGGCATTGCCCGCAGGCTATCCGCGCGTGCCGCGACCCGGAAAGTTCCTGCTCGTTCACGAACATGGAGCGCCCGCCGCTGGCGGTCTTGAGCTGCGGGTTGCCATGGCAGCGCTGGCAGTCTTGATCCGCCATTCCCTGGGCATAGAAGGCCCGGCGGATCTTGTGCGGCTCGTGGCAGTCGACGCAGGCGGGGATAAGGTGCGGTTGCTTCTCCCACAGCTCGCCGCGAATGACTTTGCGGTGCACGGTCTCAATCAGCGCATGGCACTTGGTGCAGGTATGGGCGATGTTCTGTTTGGAAATCGAAGAACGGGGATCGGTGTGCGGCAAAACGAAGTGCGCCGTGTGGCAACTGGTGCAAACCGCCGTGACCACGAGCCCCCTTTTGAACAAGCCTTCACCATGGATGCTTTCGGTGTAGTTCGCCAGGATGTGGTCCTGCGGGATGTTGTGACTCAGCGAGACGGGCGAGCCTTCGTGGTGACAGCGCCCACACAAAAGGGGAATCTGCGTGGTCGTGGTGGGAGAACCGGGATCGCTGGGGCGCAGAATGTTGTGCGTGCCGTGACAGTCCTTGCACCCGGGGGCCAGCGAGTCACCGCGTTTGGCCGCTCTTCCGTGCAGGCTTTCCGTATACTGCTGTTTTTCGTCCGCGTGGCACGTGCCGCAATCAACCGGCGTGAGCTTGGCGGGGTGGGGAAAGTCCTTTCTGCCTTCCAGATCGCTGTGGCAACTGGTGCACTCCAAGGTGGCGTGAGGAGATGCCCGCAGAGCAGCTTCGTTGAAGGGGGGTGGAACATCCGGCTGGCGCTTGCCGGTGCGGCGGCCGGTATCGTGGCAATCCAGACACGGTTTGCTTCCCGGCAAAGGCTTGGGCTGCTGGGCTTGTAAAATCAGAGCAAGGAGCATGATAACGGGACAAAAAGTCACCAACAGATGCTTGCGCCCGACCCAAGTCATACCATTTGCCCTAAATACTGCGTGCTTTCCGTGGAATTTCCCAGCAAGCCATCACACTAGCAATTCGATAACCAGCGGAGTTCGCACGGTCGAAAGCACCTTTCGCCGGCGCGAATTGCTCTGGGGCCGACCGCTCATCAAGGCTGGAATTACGTGAGACGCCGGCTCGGCTGACGCCGCCGATTCGCGATAGAGATTGTGGGCCGCTCCCGGATTTGGGGTATGATGAATTCCGCTTGGCGCGGAGAACAAGTCTTGGCCCGGAAACAACAGGTTCCGGCCCGCCGGCAGCGTTGCTCGAAGATGGCCGAAAAACGAGCCCAGAGGAAAATGGTGAGTGGTTCGAGTTGGATGCGCAGAACCGCTGGGAGGGAACCTGCCGAAATCAGGCCCCTCGTCAGTTACTTTGTCCTAGTGTTCACGATCACCTGGGGTATTGGCGCCTTTTGCCTCTTCTCACCCGGCGTGGCCAAGGCCTTGGGACGTGGGCGCGCATTGACGAATCCGTTATTCTACATTGCCGTATATGCGCCCACCCTGACATCGCTGATTTTGACACCCTTTTTCGACGGCGCCGCGGGACTGCGGAAATTACTGGCGCGTTTTATCCCCTGGCGCGCCGGGCTTCGCTGGTATCTGGTGGTTTTGGCCGGGTATCCCCTGGTGGGGCTGCTGGCGGGGCGAATAGCTGGGTTGTGGGGGGCGGTGCAGGGCCATGTTCCCAACTGGGGGCACTTCTATTACGCGCTGATCCCCGCCCTGGTGGTCGATCCAGGCCCTCTGGGAGAGGAGCTGGGTTGGCGGGGCTTCGCCCTTCCTCGCATGCTTGAGCGCTGGCCACCGCTCGCCGCAAGTCTGATTCTGGGGCTGATTTGGGGTGTGTGGCACTTGCCGGCTTTCTTCATTGTGGGGCTGCCACAGAATCGCTGGGTGTTTCCTGTCTTTCTTTTGGCCACGATGTCTGTCTCGGTGATCGACACGTGGATTTTCCTGCGAACCGACGGAAATATGTTGCCGATGATCCTCGTCCACCTTATGTCCAACAACACCTTTAAGCTGCTCGGGGTATCGCTTCCCACCTCAGTGGCCGCTGGGGCAGTATGCGCACTGGTCATCGTATTGGCAGGCGGGATGCGTGCGGCGCCGACAGCCAAACCCCTGCGAGACCCACTTCCCCGTATCGGTTATCGGTAGCGCCTGGTGAGAAGGTGAAGCGATTTGCCGGCTGGGAGAATCAGAAATCGCAAAATACCAACCTCAAATCGCAGGGCGCGAATCGAAATTCGACAATTGGAAATCATCTCACCATGCGATCACCCGATCACCCGATGGTCCGACGAACCGATGATCCGATCACCTTACTTTCCCACGCAAAAGGTCTTGAAGATGACATCGAGGATGTCGTCGGCGTAGGTGGCGCCGGTGATGAGGTCGAGGGGGCGCAGCGCGTCGTAGAGGTCGAGCAGGAGCATTTCGTGGTGGGTGTGCTGCTCGGCGGCTTGGCGGGCCTTGGCCAGGCCGGCGAGCGAATTCTTGATGAGCTGCTGGTGGCGCAGGTTGGTGATGAATTCGCCTTCCGGCCCGATGTCGCGCGCCGGGGCCGCCAGAGCGAGGATCTTTTCCTTCAGTTGGTGAATGCCCTCACCCGTCAGCGCCGACGTATGGACAATCTCGGGCAGAGTCGCTCCCGCATTCAAATCCCCTTGCACGAACTTCACGACTTCCGCCCACGGATGACACGCCGGCAGGTCCGACTTGTTCAGGGCAACCAGCAGCGAGCCCAGGGGGCGCAACTTGTCGAGCAACAGGGCATCATCCTCGGTCCAGGGTTGGGAAGCATCCACCACCAGGAGCCGCAAATCGGAATCGGCGATGGCGCGGAAGGTGCGCTCGACGCCGAGCTTCTCAACTTCGTCCAGAGCGTCGCGGATGCCCGCCGTATCCACAAAGCGCAAGGGGATGCCGCCGAGGTTGGCCGTCTCTGCCACCAGGTCACGGGTGGTTCCGGGCAGAGGGGTAACAATGGCGCGTTCTTCATTCACGAGGCGATTGAACAAGCTTGATTTGCCCACGTTGGGCCGGCCCACAATGGCCAGCGTCAGCCCTTCGCGCACGATGCGTCCGTAATCGTAGCCCTCCACCAGCTTTTGGAGGTCGGCGCGGATGCTGTCGAGACGGGTGAGGATTTCCTCCCATGCGATCACCGCCACATCGTCTTCGGCGAAGTCGATGCCGGCCTCGAGGCGCGCGATGAGTTCGAGCAGAACCTGTTTGTGCGGCTTCAGACGCGTGGAGACGGAGCCCGAAAGCTGTTGCGCGGCCACGCGGGCTTGATAGAGCGTTTGCGATTCGGTCAAGTCGCGAACCGCTTCCGCCTGGGTCAGGTCAATGCGCCCGTTCAGGAAGGCGCGCATGGTGAATTCACCCGGCTCCGCCACGCGCGCGCCCTGGGCCAGGCAGCACTCCTCGAGATAGCGCAGGATGACCGGGGCGCCGTGGCAGGAAATCTCCACTACGTCTTCCCCCGTGTAGGAATGCGGCGCGCGAAAACAGATCACCACCACCTGGTCGAGCACTCGGCCCGATTCCATTTCCGCGAACGTGCCGAGCACCGCGCGTTGGGTTTCAAGTGGCAGCTTGGGCAGTTTGATGAGGCAGGTGGCAATCTCGATGGCGCGGGCGCCGGAAAGGCGCACCACTCCCAATCCGCCTCGGCCCGGAGGCGTGGAAATCGCGACGATGGTGTCTTCGAAGAATCGGGTCATTTGCTCATCGGGTCATCGGGTCATTGAAAACCTTCGGACATAATCAGATGATTTATCTTCTCACCTAACACAGCCGAATTGGCAAATTGTTCCACGCAGGGATTATTGGAAGTGTCAGGTCATTAGGACGAGTCAATTTGCTGGGTTGGAAGGTTTTCAATGACCCGATGACCCGATGGCCAGATGACCCGATCACAAAATCCCCCGATTACTTGCTGGGATAGATCACTACTTTTCGCTCGGGTCCAAATCCTTCACTCTCGGTGCGGACCTTCGGCTGGTTTTTCAAGGCCACGTGGATGATGCGCCGCTCGCGGGGGTTCATAGGGCTCAGAGTGAAGGGATCGCCGGTATCGATCACGCGTTCCGCCGCCACCTGCGCGATCAGGCGCAACTCCTCGATGCGCGTTCGCCGCCAATCGTGGCAATCGAAAGCAATTTTCCGGAAGAGATCCTCCTCCAGCCGGATGGCCTTCAACACCAAGTATTCGAGGGCATGCAAGAGCGTGGCATTCTTCTCCAGCAGCAGATCGGCATCCGGGCCGGAGAAATCCACCACGTATTCCGGCCCCTCCGGGTCATCCGCTTGGGCAGCAGCCTTATGAACGGAAAAGGTCAGTTTAAAGGGACTGGCCGCAATGATGGAGTGGAGTGAGGACTCCGCCGCACTTAAGTATTTCTCGAAACCCGTAGCGCCGGGCTTTAGCCCGGCATCGGAGGTGCGTTCGGCAGATGGAGGATCGGTATCCATGTTTCACCTCTTGGCCTCAGCAGGCTTGCGCGCAACAAGAAGAGAGGGTGGCGGCGGCATGAAGTGATTAATGGCAATCTGCTGGAGAAGCTGAACCACACTGCTGGTGAGCCAGTAGAGGACCATGCCGCTGGCAAAACGGTAGAACATGAATCCCATGATGAGCGGCATCATCATCATCATGCGCTGCTGGGCAGGGTCGGCGGTAGCCATGGGCATCATGCGCTGCGCGTAAAACGACGCGATGGTCATCAGAATGACCAAAACCGGAATGGAAAAGGGCAAACCCGGAATGTTGAGCCGGTCCGGCGCGGAGAGGTCTTTGACCCACCAGATCCATGGCGCATGGCGGAGCTCGATGGCAAGGTCGAGCACACGGTAGAAGGGCCACAAAAAGGCCATCGGGATGAGCGAGGGCAGGCAGCCGCCCAAGGGATTGACCCCGTGCTCTTTGTAGACGGCCATGACTTCCTCGTTCATCTTTTGCTTGCGGGGGTCGTTGAACTTGTAACCCTTGTACTTGTCTTGGATGCCCTTGATGATGGGCGCGACTTTCTGCATCTCCTGTGCGGAACGAAGGCTCTTGATCCTCAGCGGGAACATCGCCGCGGTAATAATGACGGTCAGCAGAACAATGGCCCAGCCATAATTGTGAACCCAGTGTTCGTCGATATATCGCAAACATATAAACAGAGGCTTGGCGATGATGCTGAGCCAGCCGAAGTCCACCAGGGAATCCAGGGGAGGATTCACGGACTTGAGCACGTCCAGGTTCTTGGGACCGACGAACAGGCGGAATTCCAGGGGCTTGGGCTGCGTTTCCACCAGGGTGGCGGCAAGGGGCTTGGGCTTGTCTTTCTCGGTCCAATCGGGCGGAGACCACTCCTGCCGCGCCAACTTGAAGGAGACTTGTTCGGGCAGGTCAGGGAGGAAGACATCGGCGAAGAATTTATCCTCAAGTCCGGCCACTTGCAGCGGGCCGGGAATTGTGCGGTCCTCTTTCACTTTGCCCTGGGAGACGGTGGTGAGGTCGCCAATCGAACCGTAGACCCCCTGGCGGTAGCTCTCAATGGCGGCGGAAGTGAGGGTGTGGTCGCCGAACCCGCCGGGCCAGGTGACTTCCACGGGCAGATTGCTCTGGCCGTCGAAGGCGCTCGCCGCAACCTTGACTACGTAGTCCGCGCCGAAGGTGAATTGCTTCTTCACCTGCACCTTGCCGTCGCTGTAAGTGAAGGTCAAAGTAACGGGAGAAGAGAAGGCGTTCCCGGTTTGCACTGCGGGTTCCTGCCCAGAGGGAACAGCACGCGCATCAACGGCCTTGACCACGTAAATCCCCTCGTTGACTCTGGCCTTGAGCGCAGGATCGCCAAGGCTCAAGCTCATGGGATAGCCCAGGCTTTCACATGCCGGAGCATTGACGGTATCGAGGGGTTGGTCCTTGGCGTCGCGATAATCCTTCAGCACCCAACTCTTGACCACTGCTCCCTGCGTGGAAAAAGTCACGGCGTAGAGCTTGTTTTCCACCACGATCTCTTCCGGCTTCGCGCCTTGCAAAACCGGCAGGACCGCGGGGGCGGGCGCGGCTTTGGGTGCAGCGGCGGAACCAGCGCCGCTGGTGGTTTTGGGCGCTCCCGGCTGGCCGGCCGGAGTGGCCACCGCGGCCGGGGCTGCCGTCTTCGGCGGGGGAGGCTGCTCCTTAACGAAGTACATTCGATACAGAATCAGCATCACGATGGAGAGCGCGAAGGCGATCATCACGCGTTTTTCTTGGTCAAGGTTCACAGTCAATTCCTAGGTGAGGTGCCAAGTGTGAGTTAAAAGCGTAAAGGACAAAGTGTAAAGGGTGAAAGTGATGAAGCGTTTCACTCTTTATGCTTTGACCTTTACCCTTCAACCTTCCTTCACCACGCAGCCTTCATGAGACGTGCAAAGGGCAAAAGGGACGAACTGTTTTACCCTTTAAACTTTACCCTTCACCCTTTTCCCGCACCGGGTCGTAACCGTAACTGCCCCAAGGTCGGCAGCGAAGCAGTCGCCCCAAAGCCAGGCGCCCGCCCCTCCACACTCCCCATATCTCGACTGCTTCGCAGGCATAGGCTGAGCATGAAGGGTAGTGCCGGCAGGCCGAGGGCAGCACGGGCGATAAACACGCTTGGTAAAAGCGGATCAATACCAGAGCAATAAGCTTCAGCAGCGCGTCAAAGGTCATAGGTGACAGGTTTGCGGTCACTGGGCGCTGTTCTGTATTTGCCTCTTCCCTGTCACCTGTAACCTGTAACCTGTCCCCTATGCCGGAGGTTGATGGGGAAACAGCCGCAGCAGTTCCCGCTGGAGCGTGGTGAAGGAGACCTTCCCCACCGCCTCGCGCGGATTCACCAGGATGTCCCAACCGCCCGGAAGGTCCACGCGATGCAGACGGAACACTTCGCGCACGCGCCGCCGCAGGCGATTGCGTGTGACAGCGTTCCCCACCCGCACCGGCGTGGTGATTCCCAGGCGTGAATGTGGTAAGCCGTTGGGCCGGCAAAAGACCGTGCATAGTGACGCGCTGCGGCGCTGCCCTTCGTCGTAAACCCGCCGAAACTCGCTTCGGCGTAGCAGCCGAAAAGTCTTGGGAAAAGCTTGAGAGGTCAAACGAGCTCTTTAAGGAGTCAAGCGATGGCGGCTCTTCTGACGGCGGCGCCGCAACACATTGCGCCCCCCCGGAGTTCTCATACGAATGCGAAAGCCGTGCGTTTTTGCCCGGCGCCGGCGGTTCGGTTGATAAGTTCGTTTCAAGACGCAATGCTCCCCGCTTGGATTTCCTACGCTAAAGTCAAACTATTAAGATACCTTGTGCGAAGGAGTTTAGTCAAGCTGGGCAGAAACGACGGTAATGGTGCAGATTCCGAGTAGCCGACCACACGCCCAGTCACGAGCCGATTCTGGCATCGTGAGTGATAAGGGGCTATATCGTCAATCGGACATAGCCGAATTCCTGTCGAGCAGCATCGTGCTGGATTCCCCTGGAGTTTCATGGGGCGTTGGCGTTATAATCTGAACAGGCAACCTTTTTCTCGCCGCAGGGTTCACAAGCTTCGACGCGTCGCGGGCCCTATTCTCGAACCGGCGGCCGAATCCCCGGGGCGTCACCCCGACCCAGGAGGGAGAAGCAATGTATATGCGTTCTCTCGGAGTTCTTGCCAAAGTTCTTTTCGTCCCAGCGCTGTTGCTCATACTCGCGGGTTGCGGTGCCAACGGTACGACCAGTAAGAATGATCCGTCAGGCGACATGTGTAGCGGATGCTTGTTTGTTTACGCGACGACAAATGCCGATCAGATTCTCACCTTCAAGCCCGACTCCAGCGGTGCCCTCGGTACGCCCGCGATAACTCAAGGCGGCGCTAACAGCCCCTACCTTATGGCTCCTGCTGGCGGCGACACTTTGTACGTGTCCGATCCGAACAAGAATGCGATTGATGCTTTTGCCGTGAATTTGAGTGACGGCACGCTGACGACGATAATGGGATCGCCTTTCAGCCTGGGCGCTGCTCCGGGTAGTCCGGAGGGACTTCTGCAATTTGGCAACTGCCTCTATGTCGGGAACACGAACGGCACGATCGCCGCTTTCAACATCACCTCTAGCGGTGCCCTGACGCTGGCTCCCGTCTCGCCCTTCACCGCCGGCGTTGCACCCGTCAATCTGGTTTCGTACAACCCGTACAACATTAACGCTGTGTATGCGGCCGATTTCACAGGCGGTGGCATTTGGGGTTTTACCTTTAATTCCGATTGCGCGCTGACGCCTGTTTCCGGCTCTCCATTTGCAACTCCGCCCAGCAGTGCGCCCGGTGCGATAGCTGTCAACTGGACCACAATCTACGTGGTGCTGAGTGGCCGGAATGAAATTGC
>Ga0326727_10004637_pt1 | contig 40843 bp, 33 predicted proteins | sample MB2enrmetagenome_FD_207643 | JGI IMG/M metagenome (GOLD analysis project Ga0326727, IMG submission 207643) | Lab enriched peat soil microbial communities from McLean, Ithaca, NY, United States - MB29MY | ecosystem: Environmental > Terrestrial > Soil > Wetlands > Peat | place: USA: New York...
AGTTTTGATAGGTTGGGGAACCATCAAAATAGCTCAAGGCTATCGTTGTCGTATTAATTTTTTTCAACACTCCCCGAAATTCCCGGAAGAACCTTTTGTAAAGGGGGGAACCATTTAGCGGGAGATGTGCGCTAATCACCAAAACGAATGATTATGGATAAATGCGGCTCTACCTCGTGGGCGGATTGTAGCGCCCTGATGATTAGTATCTTTTGTGGACGCAAAGGCGGTTATAAGAATGAAATGTTGCACCATCTGCAAAAAGGAGTTTGATGAGGCCGAAGAGCGTTCCGACTATGCCGAGGCAGGGGAATGGCTGGCGGGCGAGGTGTGGCAGGATGAGGGCGAACTGTGTCCGCTCTGCCTTGAAAACCGGGCCAGGCTGGTGATGATGTATTGTCCTGAATATAACAGCTGATATAGCGCTGAGGGGCAATTCGGAACGTATACCCTGTATACCGCAAACCTGCTGGACAGGGGGGGTAATTCTGGTATGCTCGTTAACATCGCCTAAGGATTGATGTGAGAGCATGGTTACGGAACTGAACTGCGTTACGGATGTCGTGGCGGCCCAGGATCTCATCGAACAGAGCGGCCTTGCCTTTGAGGATGGCTTCGACGATCTCGTCGGCGTGTTCGAGAACAACGAACTCGTAGCCGTCGGCGCCCGGGCGGGCAACATCCTGAAGATGTTTGCCGTGGAGCCTGCACATCGGAGCGGGGACCTGTTGGGGGAACTGGTCACCAACCTGGTCAATCGCGGCTTCAGCGCCGGTTTTGACCCCCTGTTCGTTTATACGAAGCCCGAGTACGCAACCTCCTTTGAGGCGTTGAATTTTTCGCTCCTGGCCAGTCACGAACAGGTGGCGCTCCTGGAGTACGGCAAAGGACTGAAACACTGGCTCGCGTCCCTGCGCCCCCTGGTCCGTCCCGGCCATAACGGCGCGGTTGTGATGAACTGCAACCCCTTCACCCTGGGGCACCGTCATCTGGTGGAGAGCGCCGCCCGGCAGGTGGACAACCTCTACCTGTTCGTGGTGCGCGAAGACAATTCCGTATTTCCCTTCGAGGTCCGCGAGCGCCTGGTGCGGGCCGGCGTGGCCACTATCCCCAACGTGCAGGTTCTGGATACCTCCCACTATGCCGTGAGCAACATCACCTTTCCCGCCTACTTCCTGGATGAACATAATCCGGTTGCCGTGATCCAGATGGAGCTTGACCTGAACCTGTTCGCCGCGCAGATCGCCCCGTTCTTCGTTATCACGCGTCGCTTTGCCGGGACCGAGCCGTATTGTGACGTGACCGGTGGTTACAACGAGGCCATGAAACGGGTGCTGCCGGCCTATGGGATCGAGGTCGTGGAGATCGAGCGGAAGCGAAGCGATCAGGCGGCCATCAGCGCCTCCCAGGTGCGTGCCCTGCTGGCGCGCGGCCAGTTCGGGGCTTTGGCGGAACTCGTGCCCGCGACAACCCTGGACTTTCTTTGTTCCGCCGAGGCGGCACCCATTCGTGAAGGGCTGCAACGAAATAGAGGGAGGCACTGATGAGGATCGTGAAAAAGGCGCAGGCCGGCACCATGCAATCCAGCGACCTGATGGTGTTTGTGGAACCGGGGGATGAACTGAGTGTGGAGATCGACTCCACGGTCAAGAAACAGTTCGAGCACCTGATCCGGCAAAAGATCGACCAGGTCCTTGCCGCCCAGGGGGTCACGGCGGGGATGGTTCGCGTCACCGACCGCGGGGCGCTGGACTATGCGATCGAGGCGCGACTCGAAACGGCCCTCAAGCGGGCCGGGGAGGCTTGAGCATGGAAGGGCTCTGGTACAAGGAGTGCCGCCAGGGGCGGCGTTTCATCATCAAGATCACCCCGGGGGAGAGCCTGGCCAACCGCATTATGCAGTTCGCCTACAAGGAAAACGTGCACAATGCCGTAATCGTCTCGGCGGTCGGCTCCGTGAAGAATGTCCGTCTGCGGGGCATCAAGACCGGCGCCAAGCTGCCCATAACCCCGGCACGCATCAATGTCCACGAACTTGAGGGGCCGCTGGAACTGCTCAGCCTGGTGGGGAACATCGTCCCGGGCGAGGAGGTGCTCCTGGACTGCCACCTGCACATCATGGTGGGGAAATCGTCCGGCGAGGTGGTGGGAGGGCACCTGTTCGACGCCCAGGTGTTCGCCACCTGCGAGATCATCCTGACAGAGCTTGTTGTGGAAGGAATCGAGCGTCACGTCTCCAAGATGGGCGGCATCTCAACCTTCTACATCAACGAGGGATAAGATTATGGCACATTTCCGATTGCGCCGTTCACTGTTGTACGTACCGGGGAACATGCCCTCCATGCTGCAAAACATCCCGCTCTTCGAGTGCGACGGGGTGATCATCGACCTGGAGGACGCCGTCCCCCTCAATGAGAAGGATGCCGCGCGTACCCTGGTCAAGCGTTTTCTGGAGACCTACACCGATCGTAACAAAGAGGTGTTGGTGCGCATCAACGCTTTGGGAACCAAATGGGCCTACAACGACCTGAAGGTGGTGCTCCCGGCGCTTCCCGACGGTATCCGCCTCCCCAAGGCCGACACCCCGGAGATCGTGGAGCGGCTCGACACCCTGTTGACCGAATTCGAGGAGGAATTGGGGCTGGAGATCGGCCGTTTCAGCATCCTCCCCTCCATCGAGAGCGCCAGGGGGGTCATCAACGTCACCGAGATCGCCCGCACCTCGAAACGGATCGTCGCCCTGGCCTTCGGGGCCGAGGACTACACGGCCAGCATGGAGATCGAGCGGACCAAGGGGGGGGAGGAGCTTTTCAACGCCCGCACCCAGGTGTTGTGGGCCGCCAAGGCGGCCGGCATCCAGGCGCTGGACAGCATCTTTGCCGATGTGAACGACATGGAGGGGTTGCGTCGCGAAACCCAGTTGATCAAGACCTTGGGCTACACCGGCAAGTGCCTGGTCAACCCTCGCCAGATCGACGTTGTCCACGAGGTCTTCGCCCCGAAACAGGAGGAGATCGACTATGCGCTCCAGGTGATCGACGCCATCAAACGGGCGCGGCTGATGGGGACCGGTGTCATCTCCCTGGGGGGTAAGATGGTGGATGCCCCGGTGGTCAAACGGGCCGCCCGGGTCCTGCGCACCGCCCATGCCCACGGCCTGGTGGACGAGATCATCGACGAGGAGGCAATCCATGGCGCTGAATAGCCTGGGCCGTCAGATTCCCGAGACGTTTTTCGGCAAGCCATGTCTTCCCTATTGCGATCCCTGGTCGCTTCAGCCGGCATGCAGCCGGGCCGGCCGGGAGATCAAACGGGTCAATCCCGGCCAGAGCAAGCTTCTGGGGAGCCTGGAGGAAGCGATACGGGCCGCCGGACTCAGGGACGGCATGACTATCTCGACCCACCACGCCCTGAGAAACGGCGACCATCTCCTCAACCGGGTGGTGCAGGAAATCGACCGCCTCGGGATCAGGAACATCACCATCGCCTCCAGTTCCATCCACCCGATCCACGCAGAGTTGATCCCCTTTATCCGTAAGGGAGTCATAACCGGCCTTGAAGGGGGGGTGAACGGCCTGATCGGAGAACTGATCTCCAAGGGGGAACTGCACTGCCCGGTGACGGTCCGCTCCCACGGCGGGAGGGCCCGCTCTCTGATCACCGGCGAGGTTGCGGTGGACGTGGCCTTCATCGCCGCCCCCTGCTGCGACGAGTACGGCAACCTGAACGGCTTCTCCGGCCCCTCGGCCTGCGGCAGCCTCGGCTATGCCATGGTGGACGCCCTCCATGCCCGCACCGTCGTGGCCGTGACCGATCACCTGGTCCCGTACCCGGCCACGCCCATCAGCATCTCCCAGGCCAACGTCGACTACGTGGTGCCAATGGAGCGGTTGGGGGACCCGGCCAAGATCGTCTCCACCACCACCCGCATCACCACCGACCCGATCGGCCTTCGGATCGCCAAGTACGCGGCCCTGGTCATCGAGGCGTCCGGGCTGATGAAGGACGGCTTCTCCTTTCAGACCGGATCCGGCGGCATCTCCCTGGCCGTGGCCGACCATGTCCGCACCATGATGCGACGGGAAAGCGTCAAGGGGAGCTTCGGCAGCGGCGGCATCACCGGCTATTTCGTGGACATGCTGGAGGAGGGGCTGTTCCAGGCCCTGTTCGATGTCCAGTGCTTCGACCTCACGGCGGTGGAGTCCCTGGGCAGGAACCGCAACCACCGGGAGATGAGCGCCGACATGTACGCCAACCCCTTCAACGCCGGAGCGGTGGTGAACCGGCTCGACTGCGTCATCCTGGGGGCTACGGAGGTTGACGTGGATTTCAACGTCAACGTCAACACCGAATCCAACGGCTACCTGCTGCACAACACCGGTGGGCACAGCGACTGCGCGGCCGGGGCCAAGCTCTCGATCATCGTGGCCCCCAGCATCCGCGGACGCCTGCCGATCGTCAGGGATGCCGTGACCACGATCACCACGCCGGGAGATACGGTGGGGGTGATCGTCACCGAGCGGGGCATCGCCGTCAACGCTCAGCATGCCGAACTGAAAGAGGAATTGATCCGGCGTCGTGCGCCGGTGAAGGACATCCGGGAGTTGCGGGAAGAAATCTGCCGCGTGACCGGCATACCCCGCCCCGTGGAGTTCGAGGACGAGGTCGTGGGGCTGGTGGAGTACCGGGACGGATCGATCATCGATGTCATCAGAAAAGTTGCGGAATGAGATCCTCGCCGCCCGTGACCGGCGGCAGGTACTTCTGGAAGGCTACTTGGCCCAAGGGTATCCGGCCACCATTGTCTTGTCTTTGAACATCCCCGGGCCGGACAAAATTCTGCCGGGAGTCGATGGGCTGTTTTCCTGGGCGCTGCGCTGCCTGGACGAGATGCTCCCCATAGTGCGCAAGGACCATCAGCCCGATGGCGTTTTGGGCCCCCTTTGTTTCATGATGCTTGAGTTGGAGCCGTCAGAGGTGAAACAGCGCTGCATGGCCGTCGAAACCGCGCAATCCTTCGGCCGGTTGCTCGATATCGACGTCTACGACGGTAATGGCAGGCAGGTGGATCGGGGTTCTCTCGGCGTTGCGCCGCGCCGTTGCCTCGTCTGCAACCTGCCTGCCACGGAGTGCATCCGTCTCGGGCGCCATACCATCCAAGAGGTTATCAAAAAGACAGATGAATACCTCGCGCATTTCAGATATTGAACAATGGGCCAGGTTTCTTACCGAGGGGGTTGCCATGGAACTTTACCTGACCCCCAAGCCTGGCCTGGTGGACCTGGAGAACTGCGGCTCTCACCACGACCTGTCCCTGGACACCATGGAGCGCTCGATCCGGATCATAGCTGATTATCTCGACCAACTGTGCAACTCCCTGGTCTCCGGCGAGGAGTTCGCCCGCCAGGCCGCCATCGGCAGGCGGGCCGAACAGTCCATGCTGGATAGTCTGGGTACCAATACCCACAAGGGATATCTCTTTCTGAGCGGCCTGCTGCTCGTTGCAGCCTGGCATGCCCCTTCGGCCGGCGAACAGAGCCTGCGGGAGCAGGTTGCGGACCTGGCCGGAGAATTCTTTGCCGCCCAGGGGGAGCAGGCCACCCATGGACGGCAGCAGAGGCATCTGCACGGGGCGGGAGGGATCGTGGGAGAGGCCCTGAACGGCCTTCCCGCGCTCTTTGACGAGGCCGTCCCGGCCTACCTGGCGGCCATGGAGCGCCATGGCCGCCCCAAGACAGCCTCGTTTGCCATGCTGGCCCGCCTGATGCAAAGCGTGGACGACACTACCACGCTCCACCGCTGCGGCACCATGGGGCTCTCCCGTATCAGGAGGGATGGCCGGCAACTCGAACGGATTATCGCCTTGGAGGAGGACTGCGAGCCGTTTTTGCACAAACTCAACAGGGAGTATGTCCGGATGAATCTCACCATGGGCGGGGTGGCCGACATGCTTGGACTCTCCTATGGCTATCTGCTTGCCCGCGGCTTCCTCCTGGGTGTTGCGGGACGGAATACCCTTTCTGAACACAAAAGCGGCCGCCGGAATCCCGTGGGGTTTTCCGGGGCCGCTTGATGCAACGCCATCTATTCCAATTCCAAATCAAAGCGGCATCTTGACGAGGCCTTCGGCCTCCCCCTTGCGGGGCGCCTTCGCGGTCCAATTTGCTTTGCAAATTGTCGTTGGCTCGTCTTCGGCTCCTCAACGTACTACCTGTGCGCTTTCGTCGCCTCATTCCAATTCCAAATCAAAGCGGCATCTTCGTTGGCTCGTCCTCGGCTCCTCAACGTACTACCTATACGCCTTCGTCGCCTCGATCCTCACCGCCTTGATGTCATCTTTGATTTGAAACCGGAATCAATCCTCGCCGCCTTGATGTCATCTTTGATTTGAAATCGGAATTACGCCCGCCAAATGAACCTGCCTTCGCGGGTAGGAGAGTGGAACAAGCAGGGCGGTGTGGGTGCGAAGACTTTAATAAAATCTTTATTTTCAAGTTGTTATGAAGCTGGCAGGCTCTTCCCGCCGGAAATAAATCCGGCGGGAAGATGTTTTCAATCAGCCAAGACACTGAGAACCAGAAAAGTTTGCAATCTCAACTATTGGTTGTTACTTGCCAGATCTCTATTCCTGATATATCACCGGCGTAAAGTTGATCTTGGCATTGGACGGATCAGAAAAAGTCACCGGAATGGTGAACGATGCGCCGGGATTCAGCGATACGGCTCGGCTGATGTACGGATACCCGCTGTTCATCCCGGTGGCATTGGTCAACGTTACCCCGTTCGTCAGGTTGTTCAGAACCACGTTGATCGTGCCGGTTATCTGGTTCTGGCCGGTATTGGCGACGGTCAGATTGCCGGTATAGAGCTTGGTGGCCCGGCTGTAAACGAGACTGGCGGTCGTGACGTTGACCTGGGAGGAGATGTCGACCGGCTGAGTGATCGTCAGGGTGCCGGTTGCTCCTCCATGGTAATTGCTGTCGTTGATGACGGCAGCAACCGCATATGTCCCCGCACTGGTGGGAGGTGTCGTGGAGCCGTTGTAGGTCACGGTGACGGCAAGTCCGGCCGGATTGGTAATGACGCCGGCAGTTTTCGGGGTTCCATCGTAGGTAAAACTCAGGTTTCCGAAGGAGGCGGTTGCAGCGGCCTTGGCGATGGTCAGGTTGCCGGTAGTCGTTACCGTAGTGCCCCCCTGGCTTGCCGTTACCGATACCGCGTATGTCCCGGCAGACACCGGCACGGTATAATCGTCGTTGTAGGTTACGTTGTAGCTGGCTCCTGCCGGAATGGTGGTGACGGCAACCTGCTTTGCCGTCCCGTCGTATATCTGGTGAACACTGTCAATGGAGACAATGGGGTAATATGCAGGCGTAGCCGTGTAGTGCGTGGCGGCCTGGGCGGCTGCGGGGGCAGGTTGGACATTGTTGCTGCTATCGGTCGCTTGGCTGTAGAATTCGTAATAGCCGGTCCCCTGCGGGAAGCTGAAGGAGGTCGCATAGGGGGCGGCGGTAACCGTTGCGAAGGGCGTCCAGGAGTTCCAGGTGGCATTGTCCGAGGAGTAGCGGTAGAAGTACTGCACCTGAGCGATCGTGGCGGAAGGGGTTTGGGTTGCCACCTGCAGCACCGGCCAGTCGCTTGAGTATCCCGTCGAGTCAAATGCGTAACTCGGCGCCGTAGCATCGGTAGACCCTTCGGTTGCCGCCTTGACTACCAGGGATACAAGCTTGTCGCCGCTCATCTTTCCCTGGGCAAACGAGGTGACATCCCAATTGTACCAGACATTGGATGTCCCTGCTGCAAGCGTCTGGGTGGATAGCGCAGCGCCGAAAGTCGGCTGATTGTTCCAGGTAATCCCGGTTTGCGTCCAACTGTCGTCGGTGCCGCCGTGAACTTCGGTCGGCAGCGCTGCGCCGGCTGATTTCCAGTTCCAGAGCTGGAGACTGACACTGGAGATGGTAGCGGTGGCCGGGATGCTGGAAAGGTCGAACTTCAGCCAGGCGCGTTCGTCGCCGTAGCTGCTCGTGCTGCTGCTTTGAACATAAAGGTTGGAACTCGTCCCATAGTTCGATGACGGGTTTCCGCTTTCAACCTGTGAGTCGGCTACCGGCAGAAGAGAATATGTGGCCGAGCCGACGCTTGCGGTGGCGCTCAGGTTGAGCGTCGAAGAGGTCGTCCCGGGGGCTATGGCATTGACATAGGATGAAGGGCCGCCAACCGGCGGGAATGCGGCTGTCGTCGCCACGGCGTTATTGCAACGGAACCGCAGGCCGTAGCTCTCCATCGTGGGGATACCGGAAATCAAAAGCATATCCCCGGTGTTGCCCGGCAGTGAGTACGACACATAGGCGGTAACGTCCATGATCGATAACGACATGCCGTTCTGGTCTACGACGGTATTGGCTCCGGTCTTTTTGGCAATGAACTGGACATAGTGGTTCTTGGAATTGTTATTGAAGAATGCGCCAATGGACGGCATGAAGGCCGGCTTGGCCAGGCTGGCGTCATGACCGACCACCTTGAACTCGACACCGTCGCCATAGACGCCTTCCTGATCGACAAACTCAGGATTGCCGCCATAGAAGCTTCCCTTTCCCCAGGTTTCGATGATGTCGCCCGGCTTGAGAGCGCCGGTCTTGAAGCCAAGATAACTGCGATACAGTTCCTGCTCCGAAAGACGGTTCGCAGCAATGATAGTGCCATCGGCGTTGACTAGGTTGGACGGCACCTGATCGCTGCCGAGACGGGCAAGCGTCTCAGGGGTGGCACTGATGAGGCGAATGAAGGCGTACTCATAGTCCGGCTCGGTGTCGTTGTCGTTCATCATGGTGACAACGGCGCGGTATCCGCCGGAGAATTCCGTGTTCAGACTATAGCGGGAAACACCTGCCTGATAAGGGTTGCCGGCGGTAAACTGCTGCATGTAATCGGCGAGGCTGTCGCGGACTAGTACGGTTGAGGTGAGCGGATTGGTATCCGACCAGGTCCAGCCGGAAGGAGGGTTGGCGTACATATAATTGCTGATGGCTACGGTGTAGGTATGGGCCACGTCGATGGGCTGACCATTAAATGTGACACTGGTCGGTATACCGTCAAAGGCGGTCACGTTCAATGCACTGGAGAATCCGGCATCCATGGTGTTCTTTTGGAGGAAGTTGATGATATCCTGACCGGTCATGTTAACGCGATAATACGTATCGTCGCTCCACGGGTAGGTCTCGTAGGCCTGCATGTAGGTGATAGGACCGGCGGGAATATCGGCGCGGACTCCGCCGCCTGATTCGATGGCAAGGTCGCACTGCCCGAAAAGCTGTGTGGCCTTCCACTGCATGGCATCGCAGATCCACTGGCCGGCGGTATTGTTGCCGTTCCAGGGGTATTCGTCGGCCGACCACCATTTCATTTCATTGTCGAGCTTCAGGTCGCTGGCAGTGTAGCCAATAACGCCATAAACTTGATGGTCGGGGTTTGCTGCATTGTATTGCGTTGTCAGGTTGTTGAGTAATGTCTGAACGTCCGGGTCAGGAGTTATGTCTGCATCCCTGATCACATGCTGCACTGAGCTTATGTAGCTCCCGGTGTCCGTAATATGCAATTCTCCTATGTACTCCATGAAACTTGCCGACTCGGTGAAGATGGTCTTGTAGTTGAGCATTTCAGGTTGCCAGACGGTGTCGGCCCAGGTGTGCCAGTGGCCGGTTACTGCTACTTCCGGCAGTTTCGCGGAACCGTCGTCGGCGAGCAACGGCGCTGTCGGATCGACTATCCCGCTATGACCATTGTGGGCAAGAAGAATGACAAGATTGCATCCCTGGTTGTTGCGTAACTCGTTCACGTAGTCGGCCAAATGAATCTTGGTGGAATCGGTGCTTTTCCAATCGCAGGCCGCAACTTCAAGGGTGTTCGACAACGACGCCCCGACTTCCGATGCCGATGTGGTGTAGCCGAGGATGCCTATTTTAGTAGTGCCGATCGTCACAGTGGTATAGGGAGGAAAATAGGGCTGGTGGGTCGTTATGTCCAGGACGTTGGCCGAGATGACCGGAACGCCGGTACTCGCAAGCGTGGAGAGGTTGTTGATATAAGCTACGTCGCGGACATCGTGGTTGCCGACGACGACGGCATCCACGCCGCGGCCGCGTTGCGCGACGAGCTTGCTGGAGAGCATGGCATAAAACTGTGTAATGGGGCCGTTGCCGTTCATATCGCCGATAGGATTCCCTTCGGAGACGTCACCACCGTCCAATACGAGGGCGTTTGGCTGGGCGGCCGTCAACTGTAGCATTTCGGACCCAAGATATGCGGCTCCGCCGACAGCCTCGAATACAGGCGTGTCCGTTTTATGCTCAGTGACGATCCACTGGTGCGGCGTCACCCTCGCATGCGTGTCGTTCACATGGAAGATCGTGATGGTGCCGATAAAATTGGCATTGATAATCAGGTTGGCGGTGATATTGTTGACCGTCAGGGGGTTTGCCGTTGTCGTCGTGAACCCGTTGCCGGTCCAGTTGACAAAGGCATAGCTGTTGTTGGCGTCTGCGGAGACCGGGGTGGTAGAGCCGCCGAAATCGACGGTCTGGGTGGTGGCGCCGCTCACGGCGCCGTTGCCGTTCGAAGCAAAGGTCACGTTATAGGTCTGGATGGCGGCCGAACAGTTGGCCGTGCTGCCGTTGTTGCTTCCGGCGCATGTCCAGGTCCAGGGGTGGCCGTTGCCGCTGACCGCCGAGGCGGAGCCGGCGGAACAGAGGTTGGCCGGAACCGTGGCAGCCAGGGTCTGGCCGTTGTCGGAGCCGCAGGCGCCGTTAATCGGGTTGGCGGTGAAATTGGCAGTGCACGTCGTGTTGTTGACCATCGTCACGCTGATGGCCGGATTAAGGCTGGATGAACAGCCGCTCCAGCCGGCGAAGGACGAACCGGTGCCCGGATTGGCGGTGATGGTGGCGATATTGTTGTAATTATACGGGTTGCTGACGCCGGACACGGAGCCGCTGCCGTTCCCGATCGTGTTGATAGTCAGGGTGTACTGGTTGAGGGTAAAGGTTGCAGCGGCGGTTGTGTTGCCGGTGAGGCTCGAAATGGTGCAGGTTGCCGAAACGCCCCCATTTCCCGCTGCCGTGCCTGGGCAGGTTGACCATGCCACGGTCGAACCGGTGTTGGCGGTCGCGGTCAGCACCACATTGGCGCCCAAGTTTAGAGCGGTTGTGGTCCCGGTCGAGGACGCCGGGTATCCGTAATTGATTGAGCCGTCATTCGACGCGACGGAGCCGGAACCGATGCCGGATGCGGTGGCGGTAACGGTAGCCGTGGGAACACCTGAAGAGGGGGCCAGATCGACGCCGCGGAAGGCGGTGTTGGCCGGCGCGGTTGCCAGGGTGGTGAATGCGGGAAAAGTGGTGGTGTCGGAAAGGACGTCCGTAATCGTCACTAACTTGTTTGCGCTTGATTCTGTCGTCGTGGCATAAATGACCACGTTGGCGCCGCTGACGTAACCGGTCAGGCCACGGCAACCGGTGGACCCGTTGTTCATGGTTTTGGCAAGCGTCCAGGTAGTTCCGTTATAGATCCATTTCTGAATGCCGCCGCCGCTGGTGATGGCGCCATCATCGGCGACGTAGACGGTATTCGCATTGGCGAAGAAGAACCCGTAGGGACTGTGAGAGCCGCTTGTCGGAAAACCGGCAAGGAGTGCGGGGGTTTGACCGGTTGCAGTCGTAAGTCCGCTGCCGACCGTGCCGACCCCGAGGAAGGTCCCGGATGCGGAGCTTACATACAACTGGCCGTTGAAAATGCCCGGCACCCGCAGGTTGGTCGGCGCTGCCGTGTTGATCTGGGTGCTCGTTGTAGCGCCGTATGCAGCATACTGTACGCCGGTGCCACTGCCGACGGCCCAGAAGGCAGTCCCGTCGTTGGTGACGGCGCCGCGGCAATTATACGTACTGAAGGCATTTGAAAGCGCCGTCGTCGTGTCGATGTTCCCGTTCCAGTCCACCCGGCCGACAACACGGTTGGTGGCTGCGCTTGTGGTGGCGGCAATGCCGGCGGTTCCCGGTGCGGCGGCATAGCCGGACAGCGTCAGGTAACGGCCATCCGCCGAACGGCGCAAGGCCCCATCGGCAGTCGAACTGCCGGCAATGGCCAGCGGCTTGTTGCTGCCGGAAACCGCGGTTGGCAGCGGGAGGGACTGGACCTTGCTCCCAGTTGCCGTAAATTCGTCGAGGAATACGGCGGCTGCGGCTGATGAAAGTGCCCCACTGCCGTCACCGGCCCTGAGCACCACCACGTCGCCCGAACCGAAACCGGCGGCATAGCCCGCTCCCGGCAGGGCGACTGCCAGGAAAAAGGCAAAAATGAATCCGATTAGCCTTTGCATGATAGCTCCTTAATTTAGTGTCATTTCATTAAAAATAATGAATTTCATCATTCTTCGACTCATCTCCTGTTCTTCCTGAATACATTGTCCTCTCCGTCAGGGGTATCGCTTGCTATCGGAGGGAGACAATCGGGTGCTCTGTTTCCTGCTTGATGCATGTTTTACGCCCGCACCTCCTTTCGATTTGAGATCCGCATCTTAGCGGTGTGCCGGACAAAAAAGCCGGGCTATTGGTGAGGAAACCGGGCGGCAAGATGCCGGAATAGGTCCGGCAGGGCTCGTGCAGGAGCAAAGCTACCGCCTCATGGAATATTTGGGTTTACGCACTGAGGAGAAAACACAAAAGCCCGGAAAGCGGATACACAATCCGCAATCCGGGCTTTTAGGTGCCTGCATTTGAATGCAGGTCCAAGAAGTACCCAAACCAATGTGAATATATAAAATTTTGACCTTTGGCAGAATGAATCACTTCGCTGCAAGCTGCGAAGAATTGATTTCGAAGAGAATAAACTACAATTATTTTCGCCGAATTACGTCTTTGTGACGGTTTTGATAAATTTTATAAACTGGTCCATTTTTGTTGTTTATAGTCAAGCTTTACGGTATGAGGCATATCGAGGCATTTATCAAGATGTGGAAACAGACTTCGTCGTACTGACCACATCAACCATTGTCAAAGTGAGGCGTCATGGAGAATATGGACCGAAGAGACTTCCTGAAGTTGGCAGGAATTGGCGGGGTGGTGTTTGCTTCCGGCCTTGGAACTCGGGCGCGCGCATCTGAAGGGAAAAGTGCACCGGAAGATTTCTTCTATATCCAGTTGACTGATTCTCATTGGGGGTTTGAAGAGCCCAAGGCCAATCCCGACGCCAAAGGTACACTTCAAAAAGCTGTGGCTATGGTCAACAGTCTCACAACTCAGCCGGATTTTATCGTGTTTACCGGCGATTTGACTCATATCACCGACAACCCTCAAGAACGCAGAAAACGACTGGGCGAGTTCAAAGAAATCATCAGTCGGTTAAAAGTCCAAAACATCAAGCTTATGCCGGGAGAACACGATGCTTCACTGGATAACGGTGAAGCTTTCCGGGAAGCCTTTGGCAGAACCCACTATTCTTTTGTTCATAAAGGGACTCACTTTATAGTGCTCGACAATGTTTCCGACCCGACAGCAAGCATCGGAAAAGCACAATTGCTCTGGTTGAGCGAAGAGTTGAAACAGATCGATAAGGATGTGCGTATCGTAGTCTTTGCTCATCGCCCTCTTTTCGATCTCTATCCGCAATGGGGTTGGTCAACCCGCGATGGTGCCAAGGCGATAGACCTGCTCATGCCTTATAAAAACGTGACCGTATTTTACGGCCACATTCATCAGGAACACCATCATTCCACCGGGCATATTCCCCACCATGCCGCCAAATCGTTAATATTCCCGTTTCCGGCGCCCGGTTCGGTTCCCAAACTCGTTCCGATTCCATGGGACCCTGCGTTTCCGTATCGGGGATTAGGGATTAGCATAGAAACCGCCCTCCCGAAAATCGGATTCCGGGTAACTGAATACCCTGTTGTTAAAAGACACCTGAATCCGTAGTAATGACTCTATAAAAATACTTAAAAATAGAATATCATTTCCATAGCCTAAATTTTTGGCAGAGTTATTAATAATATCCAGCTCAGAAATGCCACTTTTGGGGAGCCGGTGTGGACTCGAATTATTGCCAACAAGGGTATGCTACAAACAGGGCAGCGTGGGTGTGAAGATTATAAAAAAAGAGGGGAGGCGCCATCGCCTCCCCTCTTGGTAATTGCTCTGTTTAGTCCACCGACTTCCGCAGGAAGGTGGGGATATCGTACTGATCCTCGTCGTCCTCGATAAAGGAGACGGTCGGCCTGATGCGGGCAGCGCCCTCATTCTGCTGGCGGTCGCGGATATGGGTGGGGATGTCCAGCCACTTCTTGCTGACCGTGCTCTTCTCGGTCAACGGTGTGACGTTGTGCCGCAGGTCGCGGCCCCTTTCCATGTCAAAGCGATCTCCGAAGCCGGTGACAATGGCGGTGACCTTGATCTCTTCCACCATATTCTCGTCGATGACGACACCGATGATGATGTTGGCGTCTTCGTGGACCTTTTCGTGAACGGTCTTGTTGACTGCGTCGAAGTCGTCCATGGTCATGGCGGATGAGCCGGTGATATTGACCAGCACGCCTTTGGCGCCGGAAACATCGATGTCTTCGAGCAGCGGGCTGGAGATGGCGCACTTGGCCGCTTCCACGGCGCGGTTTTCGCCGCTGGCGATGCCGATCCCCATCATGGCCATGCCGCGCTCGCTCATGATGGACTTGACGTCGGCAAAGTCCACATTGATGAAGCCCGAGGTGGTAATCAGGTCGGAGATGCCCTGCACCGCCTGACGGAGGACGTCATCGGCCGGTTTGAAGGCATCCAGGATGCCGAGGGAGCGGGGAGCGATATTGAGGAGGCGATCATTGGGGATGATGATCAGGGAGTCCACATGCTTTTTCAGCTCGCGGATCCCCTCTTCGGCCTTTGCCATGCGCTGCTTGCCCTCGCGGGAGAACGGTTTGGTGACAATGCCGACGGTCAGCGCCCCGGCGTCCCTGGCAACCTCGGCAATGACCGATGCCGCTCCGGTGCCGGTGCCGCCGCCCATGCCGGCGGCGATAAAGACCATGTCGGAGCCCTTGAGCATCTCAGCCATCTTGTCCCGGTCTTCGAGGGCCGCGTCGCGGCCGACGTTGGGGTTGGCGCCGGCCCCCAGCCCTTTGGTCAGCTGCGCACCCAGTTGCACCTTGACCGGCGCCTTGGAGTGGCGCAACGCCTGGGCATCGGTATTGGCAACGATAAAATCGACTTTATGTATGTTATTGGCGATCATCGTGTTGATGGCGTTTCCACCGCCGCCGCCCACGCCGATCACCTTGATTACGGCACTTTGTTCAATGGTTTCATCGAATTCGAACATTGTGTTTCCCCCTTGTAAGAAAATGGCAGACGCTTCTTGTCCTGTGGCACCAAAATGTAACCGTAATTCCCGCAAGAATCAAAGGAAAAAACATTAAAATATTCGCAATAACGAACTGCCATTAAATCCGGGTTGTTAGGCTTATGAAAGAGCGTCGGGCCACGTTGGACAAATCTCGATAGGCATCGCGGAAACGTATGGAGGCGAGGGTGACGACACTCGGAAGTTGCGGAATATAATGGTTGACGAACGGCCATCGCTACCCCTCGGTCAACAAGGTTATTCCCGTCATGCGGCGCATCAGAAAAACTCCCTGAACCAGGTTTTCATCCGCCGTACGGCGTTGCCGAAGATACTGTCCTCCGACTTGGTGGTGGGAAATTCACGGGCGCCGAAGTTGCGGCTCCCATAGACGATCAGGCCGACGCCGGTTGCGTAGACCGGCGAGTTGACGACGTCCACCAGGCCGCCGATCCGTTGGGGCATGCCGCGGCGCACCGGCAGGTTGAAGATCTGCTCGGCCAATTCGGGCATCCCCTCCAGGATACTGGATCCGCCGGTGATGACCACGCCCGATGCGATGGCATCCTCCAGGCCGGACTTGATGATTTCGCGGTTCACCAGGGTGAATATCTCCTCCACGCGCGGCCCGAGGATCTCGCACAGCACGGTGCGGGAAAGCTCTCGCGGTTTGCGGCCGCCGACGCTGGGCACCTCGATCTTGTCATCCTTTCCCACCAGCGCCGAGAGACAGCAGCCGTACTTCTGCTTGATCTTTTCCGCCTCGGCCATGGGGGTGCGCAGGCCGACGGCGATGTCGTTGGTCAGGTGGTTGCCCCCCAGGGAGAGCACCGACGTGTATTTGATTGCCCCTTCGGCGAAGATGGCGATATCGGTGGTGCCGCCGCCGATATCCACCAGGCAGACCCCAAGCTCCTTCTCGTCGGCCGACAGCACGGCTTCCGAGGACGCCAGTTGCTCCAGCACGATGTCGGCTACGTCCAGGCCGGCCCGGTTGCAGGATTTGACGATGTTCTGGGCGCTGGCCACGGCGCCGGTGACTATGTGTACCTTGGCCTCCAGCCGTACGCCGCTCATGCCGAGGGGTTCGCGGATGCCGTCTTGTTCGTCGATGATGAATTCCTGGGGCAGGATGTGGATTACCTCGCGATCCATGGGGATGGCAATGGCCTTGGCGGCATCGATCACCCGGCGCACGTCCTCCTGGGCAACCTCCCGGTTCTTGATGGCGATCACACCCTGGGAGTTGATCCCCTTGATGTGGCCGCCGGCGATGCCGGCGTACACCGACTTGATCTCGCAGCCGGCCATCAGTTCGGCCTCGTCGATGGCTTTGCGGATGGAGGCGACCGTGCTCTCGATGTTGATTACCACGCCTTTGCGCAAGCCGCTGGACGGACTGGTGCCGATGCCGACGATGTCGATGCCGTCTTCCGTGACATTGCCCACAATGGCACAGATTTTGGTTGTGCCGATATCGAGACCGACAATCAGATTATCTCTTTTGGTTGCTGACATGCGCCCCCCTGCCTGATATGAAGATAGAATTCTAACCTTTTTTTACCACGATCTTGTCATTGTAATCGAGGTCGATGTAGTGCAGCGTGGACCGCTGGGCCATGAGTTCCCGGTAGATGCGGGCAAAGCGCTCCACCTTTGCGGAAAAATCGCCGGAACCGATCTTTACCGGGAGCGCGCCGGAGGAGGTAAACATAGTGAATCCGTAGCCCTTATCGTAATGAATCTCAGATACATCTGCAAGGATAAATGCGCCTTTTTCGCGTAAAATCGTCAGCAGGTCGCAGGTGGCTTTGAGAGCCTCCCGGGTCCCCGCCGGGTCGGCGTTCAGGTCCTCTTCGCTGAAGCCGGTGACGATCGGGTAATCCAGACGGTCGCCCTGGTTGAGCACCTTGAAAACGTTGCCCTTGGCGTCCAGGTAATAGATGAACCCCATGTTGACCACGGCCACCGGTTCACGCTCGGTGACGGCAATGGACAGGCCGTCCGGAAAGAAGCGCCGGATGCGGACCGACTCGATCCAGGGGTTCTGCAGAAGATGTTCGCCCATTGATTTCAGGTTCAAGCGCAGCAGGTCGCAACCCGGTTCGGCTCCGGCGATGGCCAGGATCTCGGCCCGGGTCAGCCGCCGGGAATCGGCGACTTCCACGTTGTTGAGGCGGAACAGGGTTGCGGAGACAAACGCCCGATATATGCCGAATGACACCGCACAGACCATTGCCGCACCGCTCAGGACAAGGGCAACCTTGCCCAGCGGGCGCAGGTATTTCTTCAGGTCGAGCGGTTGGCGCTGGACCTTGGCCTTGTTGGCGGCCACCTTTTTACGGTGGTATGTCGAGGCGGCAAAATCGTTCATCTTCAGTTCGTCCCGGTCGAAAGTGTTGCCGATTCGATGATGCGCGCCACCAGCGCTTCAAAGGAAAGCCCGGCGCCTTTGGCGGCGATTTCCGGCAAAAGGGAAAGGGCGGTCATACCGGGCAGGGTGTTGACCTCCAGAACGTAACACTCCTCATGTGCGGTGACGAGCAGGTCAACCCGGCTGTAACCGCTGCACCCCAGGGAGCGGTGGGCCGCCAGGCCGGTTTGCAGCGCCTTTTCATACAGCGCCGGGGCCAGACGCGCCGGGAAGATATGCTCGGCCATGCCGTCGGTATATTTGGCCTCGTAATCGTAGAATTCACCCTTGGGCACGATCTCGATGGCGCCGATGGGGCGGTCGTCCAGAATGCCGACCTGCACCTCCTGCCCCTTGATGTACTGCTCAACCAATATATCGCTGTCATGGCGAAAGGCCAGCTCAAGGGCCGGCGCCAGCTGTTTCTCCTCCCTGACGATGGAGACCCCCACCGACGACCCCTCCTGCGCCGGTTTGACCACCAGCGGCAAGCCGAAGGGGAGTTCGGCGGGACGCACCGGTTCGCCTCGCCGGAAATGGCGGAAAGGGGCTGTCAGAATGCCCTCGGCAGTGAAGGTCTGTTTGCTGAAGAGCTTGTGCATGGCCAGGGCGCTGGCCAGGACACCGGAACCGGTATAGGGGATCTGCATCAGCTCCAGCAGGCCTTGTATGCAGCCATCCTCGCCGTAACGGCCGTGCAGTGCGATGAAGGCCGCCTGGACACCCTCCCGTTCAAGCACCGTTGCCAGGTTGCGACCGACGTCTATGGCCACGGCGTCATACCCCTGGGCAAGCAGGGCCTGGTGTACGGCAGCGCCGCTGTTCAACGACACCTCCCGCTCCGCCGAGAGCCCCCCCATCAGCACGCCGATTTTTTTCTTTTTCATGGTTCCTCTCCTACAATCCTGACCTCTTCCTCAAGCATTACTCCCGAGGCATTGAAAACCGCTTCCCTGACGTGGCGGGCCAGTTCCAGAAAGTCGGCCGCCGTTGCCTCGCCGCGGTTGATCAGGAAGTTGCTGTGCACCTCAGACACCTGCGCCCCTCCCACTGCGGCGCCGCGCAGGCCGGCCTGGTCGATCAGCCGCCAGGCGGCTTGGCCTGAAGGGTTCTTGAAGAACGATCCTGCGCTGGGGAAACCCACATTGTGCTTCGAACGCCGAAGCTCCGTATCCTTGCGGATCTCCTCCTCGGTCTGATGCGGTTCGCATGGCACGAGTCTGAACAGGGCGGCCAGCACGATTGCACCCGTCGGCAGCGCAAGGTTGCGATAGCCGTACCGGAGCTGTTCCCTGGGATACTCGGCAACGGTCTCCTCCAGCAGCAGTGTCAGGGACTCCAGCCGTTCCAGGATCCCCGATCCATAGGCCCCGGCGTTCATCTTGACCGCTCCCCCCACCGTGCCGGGGATGCCGGAGATGAAACCGATGCCGCCCAGACCCCGTTCCTGGGCGAAGCGCACCAGGGTAAGGTTTTCTGCCCCGGCCTCTGCCCGGATCAGCCGCTCGCCCGCCACACTGATCCTGTTGAAGCGCGCCAGGGAGATCACCGCTCCCCGTATGCCTCCGTCTCGCACCAGCAGGTTGTAGCCCCGGCCGATTGCCAGCCAGGGGACCTGCCGATCCTTCAAGCAGCGCACCAGCGCCAGCAGGTCGTCCGCGTCCTCCGGCTCGGCGTACAGGTCGGCCGCCCCCCCCACCTTGAGAGAGGTGTGCCTGCTCATGGGCTCATGATACGACAGTTGGCCGCGTATGCTGATATCCATTTGGTTCAGATCATTCCTCCAGCCGCTTGACCAGCGCCTCCCCCTGCTGCCAGATGCTTCCGGCCCCGAGGGTGATGACGATGTCTCCATCCCTGACGACCCCGGCCAGGTGCTCGGGGATCAATTCCCGGTCGGCGATATAGGTGACGTCCTTCTGGCCGTGGCGGCGGATCTCCTGGGAGAGCCGCTCGGCGTTCGCGCCTTCGATCGGTTGCTCGCCGGCAGCATACACATCGGTCAGGATCAGCACGTCGGCGTCGTAGAAGGCGGTGACGAACTCGCTGAACAGCTCGTGGGTGCGGCTGTAACGGTGTGGCTGGAAGGCCGCCACAATGCGCCGCTCCGGCCACCCCTGGCGCGCCGCCGCCAGGGTTGCCTTGATCTCGGCCGGATGGTGGCCGTAGTCGTCAACCACCATGACCCCTCTGGGCTCGCCCTTGACCGTGAAGCGTCTGCCCACCCCTCCGAACGCGGCGAACCCTTCCTGAATGGCGGTAAATGGTATGTCCAACTCCAGGGCCACGGCGATGCAGGCCATGGCGTTCAGCACGTTGTGGGCGCCGGGCATGGGAAAGGAGATCTCCCCCAGCCGGTATCCCTTGTAGTGGGCCACGAAGGTAGTGGTGAAGCCGTCGTGCCTGACGTGGGTAGCGCGTATGTCGGCCTGGGAGGAAAGGCCATAGGTCATGTAGCGCTTCTTGACCCGGGGCAGGATCTCGCGGATGTTCGTATCGTCCAGGCAGAGCACGGCCAAGCCGTAGAACGGCACCTTGTTGATGAACTCCACGAAGGTGTCCTTGATCTCGCCGATGCCGGAATAGTGGTCCAGGTGGTCGGCATCGATATTGGTCACTACGGCAATGGTGGGAGAGAGCACCAGAAAAGAACCGTCCGATTCGTCGGCCTCGGCTACCAGGAACTGCCCCTGCCCGAGGCGGGCGTTGGTGCCGATGGCGTTCAACTTGCCGCCGATGACGATGGTCGGGTCAATGCCGGCATGGCCCAGGATCGAGGCAGCCATGGAGGTGGTGGTGGTCTTGCCGTGGGTGCCGGCGATGGCAATGCCGTATTTCATGCGCATCAACTCGGCCAGCATCTCGGCCCGGGGGATGACCGGCACGTGCAGCCGCTTGGCCTCGACCACCTCGGGGTTGTCATCGTGCACGGCCGAGGAGATGACCACCACGTTGCTGTTTTTCAGGTTTTCGGCCTTGTGGCCGATGCCGATCTCGGCGCCCAGGGAAGCGAGGCGTTCGGTGATTTCGGAGCTTCGCAGGTCGGAGCCGGATACCTTGTAGCCAAGGTTGAGGAGCACCTCGGCGATGCCGCTCATGCCGATGCCGCCGATGCCGACGAAATGGATCTTTTCAATTTTACCGTACATGGTTAACACCTTTTTGCCACAGAGACACAGAGGTAAACAAACATCTGAAACTAATCGCTCTTTGAGTTTAACCCGAAACCAAGCCCTTAAACCGATACCATGAAAGATTTCTCTGTGTCTCCGTGTCTCTGTGGCAGATTTTGTGATTCAAAGTTTTTCCATCTCCATCATCTCGTCCACGATGACCCTGGCCGCGTCCAGCCGGGCCAACCCGAAGGCCAGTGCCCCGGTGCGCTGCACCGTTTCCGGATTTTCGGCCAGTTCGTGGATGATCCCGGCAAGCCGCTCGCCCGACAATTCTCTCTCAAGAAGCATGAAACCAGCTCCCTTCTTGAGGAATGCCTCGGCATTCCTGCGCTGGTGGTCATCCACCGCGTGGGGGAAGGGGATGAACAGGCAGGCCTTGCCGCAGGCAGTAACCTCGGCGATGGTGGTAGCCCCTGCCCGGCAGATCACCAGGTCGGCCCGCCGGTAGGCTGCAGCCATGTCCTGGATGAACGGCATCACGGAGGCGTTGAAGCCGAGCGTGCGGTATGCTTCGGCAACTTCCGGCGCATCCTTTTCACCGGTCTGGTGAGTGATCTCCAGCCTGGCGGCGTATCGCTCCAGATGGGGCAGCGCCGCCAGCATGGCCATGTTGATGGCGTGGGCCCCCTGGCTGCCGCCGAAGATGAAGAGACGGAAAGGCTCCGCCCCCGCGCTCCCCTCCTGATGGAAAGGGACGCCCGCAAGGGAGGGGGGGGCCTGTCCTTCCACCAGATCCAGGATTTGCCGCCGCAACGGGTTGCCGGTCAGGAGCGTCTTCCCCTTGGGAAAAAAACGGGCCGACTCGTCCAGGGTGATAAACACCCGGTCGGCGAATCTGGCCAGCAATCGATTGGTGAAGCCGGGGATGGCATTCTGCTCATGGATGGAGCACGGTATCTGCATCCCTCGGGCCGCCAGCACCATCGGCAGCGAGGCATAGCCACCCACTCCCATCACCATGTCAGGGCGCCATTCTTTCAGGATCTTGCGTGATTGTGCATAACCGTAGAGCATCATGGCTGCCCCCCTGATCTGGCTCAGGCCTCCTTTGCCACGGATGCCGGCCGCCGAGATCAGTTCCAGCCGGTAGCCGGCCGCCGGTACGGCGCGGGCCTCAATGCCCCGTTCGGTGCCGACGAACAGCACCTCGTTGGCCGGGTCGCGGGCGAGGAACTCCTCGGCCACAGCGATGCCGGGGAAGAGATGGCCGCCGGTGCCGCCGCCGGCAATCAACAGTCTCACGGTTCCTCCTGAAGATTGATGGCCGAGATCTTGAGTCCGGAGGAGATATTGAGCAGGATGCCCACGGCGAAGAGGCTTATCAGCAATGAACTCCCCCCGTAACTGATAAAAGGAAGCGCCAGCCCCTTGGTAGGGAGCAGGCCGGTTACGACCCCCATGTTAACCGTGGCCTCGATGCCGAACAGCACGGCGATCCCCAGGGCCAGGAAGCGGCCGAAGGTGTCGGGCGCGGCCACGGCAATGCGCATGGCGCGCTGCACCAGCAGGAAAAACATGCCGATGATCACCAGCACCCCCAGAAATCCCAATTCTTCGCCCACAACGGAGAGGATGAAGTCGGTGTGGGCTTCGGGCAGGTAGAACAATTTCTGTTTTCCTTCGCCCAGCCCCTGGCCGAAGACGCCGCCGGTTCCGAGCGCCAGCCAGGACTGGATTATCTGGAATCCTTTCCCCTCCGGGTCGCTCCAGGGGTTGAGGAACGCCTCCATGCGCCCTTTATGGTAGCCCCTGCTCAATTTGTACATCAGAAACGGCATGGCCAGGAGCAGCATGGAAAAGATATACACCAGCCGCGTACCGGCCGCAAAGAGCATCACCATGGCCACAAAGGCCAGGGTAAGCGCTCCCCCCAGGTCCGGTTGGAGCACCAGGAAGCCGATCAGGAACATGAGCACGATCATGTAGGGGATAAAACCGGCGGTCAGGGATTTGACCTTGTCCTGTTTCTTCTCCAGGGAATAGGCCATGTACATGATCAGGGCCAGTTTGGCCATCTCCGACGGTTGCAGATTGAAGCCGGGAAGCTTGATCCAGCGGGACGAGCCGCCGGCCTTGCCGCCGATGCCCGGAATCAGCACCAGGCAGAGCAGCACCAGGCAGAGCAGGAGCGCCGGCACGGCCAACCGCTTCCAGGTGTGGTAATCGACCCGCATCACCAACAGCATGATGCCAAAGCCCAAAAGGGCGAAAAGCCCTTGGCGCTTGAGGAAGAAGAAACCGTCGTGAAAGCGCTTGGCGGCCATGACCGACGACGCCGAATAGACCATGACCACCCCGAAACAGGTCAGAGCGATGGCCATCAGCATGATCACCAGGTCGTATTCGTCGAGTTTTTTAAACATATTATAATCCTTTTAGGAGGCTAGCAATACTAAGTTCTTTACCGCGGCAATATAACGTTGGGCCCGCTCCTCGTAGTCGCGGAACATGTCGAAGCTGGAGCATGCAGGAGACATCAGGACCGTTCCGCCTGGCCCCGTGACCTGCGCTGCCAGGGCGACCGCCTCCTCCAGTGTCGTTGCCAGGCGGGTGTCGGTCAGATGCCCCAGTTCGGCCTGCATCCGTGAAGCCGCCTCGCCGATCAGGACCAGGTGCAGTACCCGTTCCCTTATCAGGGGCGCCAGGGGGGCATAAGAACCGCCCTTGTCCTTGCCCCCCGCGATCAGGGTGATCGCGTCGAAGCTTTCCAGAGCCTTTTCCACGCTCCCCACGTTGGTGGCCTTGCTGTCCTCGTAATAGCGGACGCCGTTCACCTCGGCAACGAACTCCATGCGGTGGTGCAGAGCTCCAAAACCCTGAACGGTCTCGAAGCTGTCGTCCGGGCGGCATCCCGAGAGCAGTGTGCAGGCCAGTGCGGCCATGATGTTCTCCAGGTTGTGCACTCCCTGTAGGCGGATGGCCTTGGTGGGGAAGCACTCTTCCCGCCCGTTGTGACGGTAGACGATCACGCCGTCGAGGTGAAAGATTCCCTCTTCCAGTTCCTGTTTGCGGCTGAAGGGGAACAGTTGGGCCTTCAAACCCTGGGCGTATCTCCAGACCAGTTCGTCATCCCGGTTGACCACGGCGAAGTCCGACTCTTCCTGGTACTCGAAAATGCGCAGCTTGGCGTCGATATACTCCTGATAGCCTGCATAGCGGTCGAGGTGGTCCTCGCTCAGATTCAGCAGAGCAGCCACCTGCGGGCGAAAGGTGGTGATCCATTCCAGTTGAAACGAACTGATCTCCGCAACCACCTGGTCCACCAGTTCGCCCGACTCGACCAGTTCGATGAGCGGGTTGCCGATGTTGCCGCCCACAAAGGTGCGGTAGCCGTTGCCTTTGAAAATCTCCCCGGCCAGGGTGGTGGTGGTGGTCTTGCCGTTGGTGCCGGTGATGGCAACCAGCGGCACATCGATGAACCGTGCGGCCAGCTCGATCTCGCTGACGATCTCCCGGCCTGCGGCCCTGGCCTTTACCAGCAAGGGATGGTCCTGGGGCACGCCGGGAGAGACCACGATCAGGTCGGAGCCGGTAAAATCCTCCTCCTCATGGCGCCCCAACACCTTCCGGATGTCCCAGCCCGCCAGTTCCGCCAGTTGGAGGGCCAGGTCCGCTTCATTGCGCTGGTCGGTCACGGTGACGCGGGCGCCCCGCCCGGCCAGGAAGCGGGCACAGGCCACGCCGGTTTTGGCCAGTCCGACGACGAGGATATTTTTGTTGTTCAGTTCCATGGGGAAACCTTTACACTTTGTAACCTTTACGTCTGCCACAGAGACACGGAGACACGGAGAAAACTATAAGCCTTCAATAAATCTACATTTTTATTGCTTATAAACATGAGTCATATAATTTTGTCCAGCTATATAAAAATCTGTCATGCACGTAATATAAGGTTTTTTCCGGCCTTTCTCTGAGTCTCTGTGTCTCTGTGGCGGATTTGCTTTTTATTTAGCGCATCTTTAACGTCGAGATCGCCACTAGGGCCAGGATGATCGTGATGATCCAGAACCGCACGATGATTTTGGGTTCCGCCACCCCTTTCAACTCGAAGTGATGATGGATAGGCGCCATGCGGAAGATGCGCTTGCCGCGGTACTTGTAGGAACCCACCTGGAAAATGACCGACAGGGCTTCGACCACGAATACGCCCCCCACGATTACCAACAGGATTTCCTGTTTGGTCAGCACGGCGATGATGCCCAGCGTGCCCCCCAGGGAAAGGGAACCAACATCGCCCATAAAGACCTCGGCAGGGTAGGAGTTGTACCAGAGAAAACCGAGGCCGGCGCCCACCATGGCGCCGCACATGACGGCCAGTTCGCCGGCGCCCGGCACGCGGGGAACCTGCAGGTAGGCCGACAGGGTGGCGTGGCCGGCGATGTAGGCAAAGAGCATATAGGTGGCGGCATTGATGGCCACCGGGCCGATGGCCAGACCGTCAAGGCCGTCGGTCAGATTGACGGCATTGCTGGCCCCCACGATCACGAGGGTCGCGAACGGGATGAAGAACAGCCACAGGTCGGGGTGAAAACGTTTGAAGAAGGGGAAGTAGAGTTCCTCGCTGAAGCCTGGCTTGAGGAACAGGAACGCCGCCACCGCTCCGGCCAGCATCACCTGCCAGAACATCTTCTGGCGCGGCGAAAGTCCTTTGGTGTCCTTTTTCACCACTTTTTTGTAATCGTCCACGAATCCGATCACACCGTAGCCGATGGTGACGAACAGGGCCGTCCAGACATACTGGTTGGAGAGGTCGGCCCACAGGAGTGTGGGAATGACGATGGCGGCCAGGATCATCACTCCTCCCATGGTGGGGGTGCCCTGTTTCTGCAGGTGTGATTCTGGGCCGTCGGTGCGGATCACCTGGCGGGCCTGCAGGTTCTCCAGTGTGCGGATGATCCAGGGGCCGAGCACAAAACAGACCACCAGGGCCGTGATCATCGCATAGATGGTACGGAAGGTCAGATATCGGAATATATTGAATAGTTTGATGTTGGCCGACAGTGGGTAAAAGATGTGATACAGCATGGTTTATCCCTTTTCTTTCCGTGACATGAACTGTCTCAGGATGGCTGCCGTCCGTTCCATGGTCATGCCCCGTGAGCCCTTGATCAAGACCACGTCACCGGGCAGGAACGATTGTTGTGCCAACTCGGCGAGTTCGTCGTGGTCCCGGCCGCACCGGACCGCCTCCGGCGGCAGGCCGGCTTGGATGGCCGCCGGGGCGGCATGGCGGTTCATCAGGCTGCCGAGCAGAAAGAGCCGGTCCACGTTTTGTCCCGCGACCGCGCCGACCATTCCGTGGGCCTCGGCCTCGTGCCCGCCCAGTTCCAGCATGTCCCCCAGCAGGGCAACCCGGTGCCCCTCGGGAGCGATCTGGGCCAGGGTCTCCAGCGCCGCTTTCATGGAGGCCGGATTGGCGTTGTAGCTGTCGTCCACCAGGGTGATATCTCCGAGTCGCTCCAGTTGGAAACGCCCTTTGTACGGCCTGAAAGCGGCCAGCCCGTCGGCGATGGCAGCAAGCGGCACACTGTCCAGCAGGGCCGCCGCGGCGGCCAGGGCATTGGAGATATTGTGCACGCCGAACGCCCTGAGGCGCACGCGGATCTCCCCACGGGGGGTGACAACCTGGAAGGATTCACCATCCAGACCCAGGTGCTCGATTTCCTTGGCCCGGACCTCGCCGCGGTTGATTCCGAAGCTGATGCGCCGTGCCGAAGCGTTTTGCCCCAGGCTGCTGACCCGCGGATCGTCGCCGTTCACCACGGCCAAGCCGCCGTCGCTGATGCGGTGGAGTAACTCCCCCTTGGCGCTGGCCACGGCCTCGACCGTGCCCATGCTCTGCAGATGCGCCGGGAGGGCGTTCAGCACGATGCCGGTCCGGGGCCGGGCAATCTCTGCCAGGCGGTCTATTTCGCCCGGTTCGCTCATGCCCATCTCCAGCACCGCCCAGCGGTGTTCCGGTCTCAGGCGGAACAGCATTTGGGGCACACCGATCAGGTTGTTGAGGTTGCCCTCGGTTTTCAGGCCCGCCCCGGTCTGTTCCAGGATGGTGGCCAGCATTTCCTTGGTGGTGGTCTTGCCGTTGCTGCCGGTCACGGCGATGACCGGGATGTCGAAGCGTCGCCGATAGTCAGCGGCCAGGTCGCCCAACGCCCGCAGCGTGTCCTTGACAACGACGGCGGAGCAGCCGGCCGGGATAGCATGGTGGGCGAGCCATTTCTCGTCGGCCAGTACCGCGGTTATCCCCTTTGCAGCCACCTCTGCGATGAAGTCGTGCCCGTCGAAGCGCTCACCCCTGAGCGGCACGAACAGCTCTCCCTCCGCGACGCTGCGCGAGTCGGTGGACACACCCGACACGCCGGCCTCTGCGCTGCCCATGACGCGACCGCCCGTGGCGGCGGCTATCTCTGCTACGGTAAACATTCCGGCGTTTTCTCCCCAAATGCCGCAATAGCTTCCTCGCGGTCATCAAAGTGGTGCTTGATCGTGCCGATGATCTGGTAATCCTCATGTCCTTTGCCGGCCAAGAGCAGGATATCGCCCTGCTGTGCCACCCTTGCCGCCAGGCGGATGGCGGCTCTTCGGTTTTCCAGAACGACAAAACCCTTCTCGTCGAATGCCGGCCGTGCCTCCAACTCCTCAGGCGAATATTCCCGTATGCCGAGGGGCGTGATGCCGGCCCTGACCTGCGCCAGTATGACGAGCGGCTCCTCGGTCCGCGGGTTGTCCGAGGTGGCGATGGCCAGGTCGCTCATCTGCGCGGCGATCTGTCCCATGATCGGGCGTTTGCCCGGATCGCGGTCGCCGCCACAGCCGAAGACGGTAATGATTCGGCCGGTTGCTATCTCCCTGAGGGTCCCGAGCACGTTGCACAGGGCGTCACCGGTGTGGGCATAGTCCACCAGGCAGGTGATGCCGAAGCTGTTGTCAACCCGCTCCAGGCGCCCCGGGACAATGGCGTGCCCCTCGATGCCGGACTTGATGGCCGCAAGGGGCAGGTCCAGGGCGATGCCGGCTGTCACGGCCGCTAGAATGTTGGAAAGGTTGAAACGCCCCAGCAGCTTGGAAGCAAAGAAAAATTTGCCCTTGGGCGTCGCTATGGTCCCGCTGATGCCGTTGACGGTGATGGCCACCTCTAAAGGCCGCACGTCGCCGGGGTAATCGATCCCGTAGCTGATCACCGGACAAGCGGCCCGCCCTGCCACCTGCGGGCCGTAGCTGTCGTCCATGTTGATCGCGGCCCTGCGGCGCGGTTTGGCGGCAGTGGGTTTCAGCAGTTCGGCAAAGAGCCGTTCCTTGGAGTGCAGATAGTGCTCCATGCTGCCGTGATAGTCCAGGTGGTCGCGGGTCAGGTTGCTGAAGACACCCACGTCGAAGTGGCAGCCGTCGGCCCGTTTTTGCTCCAGAGCGTGCGATGAAACCTCCATCACGAAGGCCTTGGCGCCGGCATCGGCCAATTGGCGGAACGCGGCCTGCAATTCAGTGGATTCCGGCGTGGTGTGTGATGCCGTTATGGTGGTTGCGCCGAAGCGGTAGTTGATGGTGCCGAGCACCGCCGCCGGCATGCCCGCCGCCGCCAGGATCGCCTCGATCAGGTAGGTGGTAGTGGTCTTGCCGTTGGTGCCGGTAATGCCGATCAGCGGCAAGTCCGCGGTGGGGTCGCCGTAGAACGCCGCCGCCATTCGGGCCATGACCGAACGGCTGTCCGCCGCCCTGACCCAGGGGATGCCGGCGGGGGCAAACGCGGCATCTTCGAGCACTACCGCGGCAGCACCGTCCTCGACCGCCTGCGGGATGAAACGATGCCCATCGGCCGCTGTCCCCCGCAGGGCGAAGAAGAGCGTTCCCGGCCCGATGCGGCGTGAGTCGCAGCTCAGGGCCGTGATCTCGACTGTTCCGCTGCCGTGGAGCTCAGTGTCCGGCGCCGGGGCAAGGATATGGGCAAGTTTCATGCGATTCTCCAAAAAATGACACAACCTGCCGACGTGTGCAGGTTGTGACGATCATGCGGAAGGCGCAAATTTGATCCAGACTTCGTCCGCTCCCCGGATCGTCTGGCCGGGGGGCGGATTCTGTTCCACGGCTCGTCCGCTTCCCATCAATCTGATATTGATGCCTCGCTTCTCCATCACTTGCATGACCTGGCGCATGCTCATGCCCTGGAAATCCGGCATGACGGCGAACTCGGCGGATGCATCCGGGGCATCGTCCCCCTCCGACACGGCAACCGTCTTCGGGGGAGGGGGCGATTGGGCCTCAATGGTCCTGGTCGTCTTGCCACTCTCACCCTTGGGCGTGATTTTCAGGTAGGCAAGCGCATTCACGGCAATGGCGCGAAAGGCCGGGGCTGCCACAACGCCGCCGTATGGGCTGGTCTTCGGCTCGTCAACCACCACCAGGATGGTCAATTTGGGTTTGTCGGCCGGTACGAAACCGATAAAGGAGGCGGTCCTTCGGGTAGCGGAATAACCGTGGGTTACCGGGTCGGCTTTTTGGGCGGTGCCGGTCTTGCCGGCCACGAGAAATCCGTCAATGGCGGCGTTGGTGCCGGTTCCACCTGCGCCGGTGACGCCCTCCATCATCCTGGTGACCTTCCTGGCCGTATCCTCGGAGATAACGCGACGCACCGCCTGCGGTTCGAATTTCTGCACCTCCCGGCCGCTGTCGTCCAGGATTCGCTCGACGATGAAGGGTTTCATGAGCGTGCCGCCGTTGGCAACGGCGGAAACCGCGCCGGCCAATTGAATCGCCGAGGCCGAGACACCCTGGCCGAAGGAGATGGTGGCGAGATCGACCCCGTACCAGCGGCGCTTGTCCCGGAGGTTGCCGGGAGACTCTCCGGGGAGATCCACACCGGTGCGCTCACCGAAACCGAAATTCCTCAGATAGCGGAAAAGACGCTCATCGCCCAATTTGAAGCCGATCTTGGCTGCGCCGATGTTGCTTGAATACTTGAGGACGTCGCTCACGGACAACCGGGCAAAGCTGTGGGTGTCGTGGATGGTCCGGTCGGCAATGGTATAACGGCCGTTCTCGCAGTTGATGAAGTCCGTGGGCCTGATGACCTTCTCTTCCAGCGCCGCCGAAATCAGGAAGATCTTGAAGGTCGAGCCGGGCTCGAAACTGTCGGCGACGGCACGGTTGCGCAGCATTGCCTGGGAATAACGGGCATAGGCGTTGGGGTTGAAGGAGGGATAGTTGGCCATGGCGAGAACCCTGCCGGTATCCGGCTCCATGACCACGGCCATGCCGTTTTTGGCGCCGCTTTCCGTGACCGCCTTGGCCAACTCCTTTTCCGCGATGTATTCTATGTTTTTGTCCAGGGTAAGAATGATGCTCTTGCCCGGCGAAGCATTCTTGATGACCGTATCCCCGAGGGCTATTTCGCGACCCAGGGCATCGCGCTCGGTCACCATGTAGCCGGTGTTGCCCAGGATGACGGAATCGTACCTGCGTTCCACCCCTTCCAGCCCGACCGGGTCCACGCCGGTAAATCCGACGACGTGGGAGGCAACCTCGCAATTGGGATAGAATCGTTTCGACTCGGAGACAAAGCCAATGCCGGTCAGCTTGAGGTTCTTGATGCGGGCCGCGACCTCCGGAGTAAGGCGTCGCTCAATCCAGACAAAACCTTTGTCGCTGGTGAGTTTTTTGAGCAGTTCCTGTTTCGACGTCCCGAGAAACGGCGCCAGCACTCCGGCCGTACCGTCCATATCCTTGATATGGTGTGGTTCGGCATAGCAGGAATCCATTTCCACCGACACTGCCAGCGGCGTGCCATTGCGGTCCATGATGACGCCCCGCCCCGGGGTGAGTTGCACGATGTGCTGGTGCTGCCGCTCGGCCTTCTTGACCAACTCCTCGTGCTGGAGTATCTGGAGATAGAACGCCCGGACGGTGACGCTCAGGAACAACAGGCCGAATATTGTCCCGATCATGACGATCCGGACTCGGGCCCATTTTTCCCGGTCATCCCTCATTTGACGACAATTACCTGCTGCTCTGTGGGCAACCCCATGGCGAGATCGCTCTTGGCGATGGCTTCGATGCGGGCCGGCGTCTTGAGGGATGCCGCCTCAAGCCTGAGCCGCTTCTGCTCCTGTTCCGCGTCCTTGAGCTGATGGTTTGTCTCGGCTATGTGCAGATTCAGGTCGATCAGCTTGCAGCGCGACCAGACATGGAAGACCGAGACGATCGTGAAAAGGACCATGCAGACCATCAGGAACCTGAACATGTCCACCCGCTGGGTGACCAGCTCGGTTCCGCTCAAGGGGCGCGGGGCAACGACCTTGCCGTAGTCGGTTCTTGCCTGTGCCATGCCGTACCTCCTTACTTCGTGAACGGTGAATCGTGAGTCGTGAACAGTGAACAGTGAACAGTGAACAGTGAACAGTGAACAGTGAACAGTGAATCTGAAGTTGCGTCTATTTGAAGCTGTGGCCCCGTTTTATGAGAAGAAGGGACTGACTACTCGCTTATATTCAGTTTTTCCGCTGCCCGCAGCTTGGCGCTGCGCGCCCGCGGGTTTCTGTCGGTCTCGGCCTCCGCTGCCGTGACCGGCCGGCTGGTCAGGATCTTCATCCGTGGTTTCCGGCCGCAGGTGCAGACCAGGATTTGGCGCGGGCAGATGCAGCCGGTGGCGTACTCCCGGAAGATATGCTTGACGATCCGGTCCTCCAGGGAGTGGAACGATATGACCACTCCGCGTCCACCAGGCTTCAAACGGTCGAGGGCTGCGCGCAGCCCCTGTTCCAGGCGCTCCAGTTCGCGATTTACGGCGATCCGCAGGGCCTGGAAGGTTCGGGTGGCGGGATGGATGCGTTCCTCCCATTTGGCCCGCGGAACGGCCCCCTTGATGACGTCCGTCAATTGCAGCGTGGTAAGGATCGCCTGTTCGGCGCGTGCCTTGACGATGAATGCTGCGATCCTCCTGGCCCATCGCTCTTCGCCGTAGTCGCGGATGATCCGTTCCAACTCCTGCTCCGGCAGGCTGTTGACCAGGTCTGCGGCGGTTTCCGCGCCGCCGGCGTCCATGCGCATGTCCAGCGGGGCATCCTGCTGAAAGCTGAAACCGCGACCCCCACTGTCCAGTTGGTGCGAGGAGACCCCCAGGTCGAGGATGAAGCCGTCCAGATCGGTCACGGTCAGCGCGTCGAGATGCCGGTCGAGTTCGGCGAAGTTGCCGTGGACCAGGCGGACCGCGGCGCCGAACTCGGCCAGCCTGCGGCCGGCCGCCTCCAGCGCCTCTTGATCCTGATCGATCCCGATCACCATCCCGTTGCCGGGGCCGCATTGCCGGGCGATCAGCGCCGCATGCCCGCCGCCTCCCAGGGTGCCGTCCAGGTAGATCCCCCCCGGCCGGGGCTGCAAGAACGCCACGACCTCGTCCGGCATGACGGACAGGTGATGGAACGTCTCCACCTAGACGCCCATCGCGGCGAGAGCTTCCGAATCAAGCGGGAAGTTTTTCTCGTCCTGCGCATTGATGCGGCTGTAGGTTCCCTTGCTCCAGATATCGAAGCGCTGTCCCATGCCGACGAACCAGATGTCCCGCTCCAATTCGGCGTGCAGCCGCAGGGACGAGGGGATCAGGACCCGGCCGAGCTTGTCGGCGCTGCACTCCTCGGCCGGGTTGACGATCTGGCGTTTGATGCTGTTCAACTGTGCCGAGGTGAAGCCACCCTCGTTGGCAAGGATCTTTTTCTTTATGTCGGCCCAGGTGTCCAGGGGGTACACGGACAGGCCGCGGCCAAAGGTGCCGTCGCCCAGGTCCACGGGAGCGGCTTTGGTGATGATGAAGCGCGCATCCTCCGACAGGCTGGCGAGGGCATCCCTGAATTTGGCCGGGATGCAGGTCCTTCCCTTGCCGTCGATGGTGCTCGGGGTTTCCCCCCCGAAGATGTCGATAGAATCGATCATTTGCCACCAAATTCCACATTTTTCCACTGCATGGGAAATATATAGCGGCGGTCAAGGGGTTTGTCAAGATAAAACCTGATGTTGTGGGGTCTTTTGCAATAAAAAACCTCCCCGGTATTCCGGGGAGGTTTTTTATTGCGAGCACCCTTATTCCGGTTTCAAATCAAAGATGACATCAAGGCGGCGAGGATCGAGGCGACGAAGGCGTACAGGTAGTACGTTGAGGAGCCGAGGACGAGCCAACAAAGATGCCGCTTTGATTTGAAATTGGAATTAGGTGCCCCGTGGACGATCAGGCTTCTTCCCGCCAGTTTCCCAATAGAAACTTTACAACAGGAATACACTGTACTCTGGCAGCTCCGGTATCGATTACACCCTCATAATCATTTGTGACTACTATCGTCTCCGCTGTTTTAAATTCTTCCTGGGGATATTGAAAACAAGCCAGTTCCCTCTCAGGTATCGTATTTATTGACGTATCATCATACCATACTTGAATGCGCTTGGTTATTTTCATACCTTCCTTAACCACAAAGTCGGTATCACCTCCGTTTGTGTGATAATAGACCTCTTCATGGCGTTGTTTTAAATAACAAAATACTATGTTTTCGACCAGCCAACCCAAGTCTTCGGAAAACGCGAAGGCAATTCGATTTCTCAAACCCGTGTCTATGGCAAACGGCTTAAAACCGGCACGCATGGTCTTTTTGAGCGAGTGTGAAAACATCTGCAACTGGAATAACAAATAGCTTTCCATAATGGCCGAAACGTAATTCTCGGTTTTATCCTGGGAAATTGTAAAATTTTTCTTCAATTTGGAAATACTGGTAGGCCTGGCAAAATTTGTCAGCAGGTATACTGCTAAGTTGCGCAGATTGGCGACATCTCGAATCTCATAGCGAGTCACGATATCCCGGTAAAGAATATCCTCGAAATAACCCTTGAGGAGTAGTTCTTTATCATCGTTTGATTCCTTCAATACCACCTCGGGGAATCCACCGAATTTTAGGTAATCATTGAATGATTTTCTGACTGCTGATTTTCTGGCGATGTAGTCAAGTTCTGAGTTGATCTCCAGATTTTTGAATCGCAAAAATTCCATAAAAGATAGCGGATATACTTCAAAGGATACATTCCGGCCAGTTAATTTGGTGCCAATCTCGCGGGAGAGCATTTGTGATGATGAGCCCGTGACAAATATTTTGATGTCCTCGGTCTCAATGCGCCCCCGCACCCAACTCTCCCAACCGGGCACGTTCTGAATTTCGTCCATAAAAAGCCAACATCTGCCTTCCGGTTGTACTTTCTCTCGGTACGTCCGGTATATTTGTTCCAATAACTCAATCGAGTATTCCGACGAAAACAGCGGTTCTTCCAGGTTGATCCGCAGGATTGAGGCCGGCTGCACGTTGCGGGCAAGCAGTTCCCGAATCACCTGTGCCATAAGTGTCGACTTGCCGCACCGCCGCACCCCTTTAAACACGATAACCTCTTTGGAATCGAGCTGATTGAGGCAAGCAGAAAGAATATCTCTCTTGATGCCGGCATCGAGAGCGCCTGTACGCCAAAAATGATTATATGATGAAAGAATTTCGAAGAGTTTAGCTGATTGCATGGTTAACCACCGGCATATTGTTTATATATGACTATATTATAACCGGTATATCGGTGAGTCAAGAAAATTTCTTCAGGATCAGATAGATGACCTTGAGGTTGACGGGATGCTTCCCGGATCTTGCCGGCTCCTCATTTATCAAGGAAGAATGAGTCTCGCCGTGGGGTTTGTGGAGCGGCTGCGGGGAACCGGACGAGGGAAAGGTAAAGGCAGGCTTTGTGGGAGAATTCTATAAAATTAACAAGCTTAACTACGTCCCCTAAGGTGCCTTAGCGGCGGTCAAGAGGTTTGTCAAGATAAAACCTGAGGTTGCAAGGGCTTTTGCAATAAAAAACCTCCCACCGAATTCAGGGGAGGTTTTTTATTGCGCGGATGTCGAAACCGCTATTTCTTGCGGCGGTCCGACAGCGAGATGACCTTGGGGTTGCCGGAATGCTGCCCTGACCGCTCCCGTTCTTCCTTTTCATGTTGTTCCCGCTGGCTACGCTCCTGTTCTACCGGCGAAACAATCTGCTCCATGCGGATGGGGGTGCCGCCCATGGTGAAGGAGGCGCCGGCAAGCTGGGACTCGTCCAGTATCCAGGTAAACATCTGGAGCGGAAAGGTGAACACCATCAGGCGCACCTGCCACCACCCCGGTTTTACGTCGGGGGTAAGATCTTCGATACGGGCATAGAAGCCCGGTTTTTTGTCAACGTGGATCAGAACGATATCGTGGGTGGTAGCCATGGTGTGTCCTCGTGATACTTGGGTGTTAATAGGTTATTCCCGTCATATCGCCGGAAAGTTCGGCCAGAAGCAGAAGCGGCCGGCCGAGCGGTTGTCCCAGCAGGGTCTCAGCCTGTCGCACGCAGCGGCGTAACTCCCGCTCCAGAAGTGCCAGCGCGTTTGCCGCCGTCCCGCTCAACAGTTCTTCAATACCCCCGCAGATGAACAGCACGCAGTCAAGCGGCCTGAAAGGAGGCTCCATGCCGCATCCGCCGGCATCACCGTAGGGGCAGAGCGGTTTTTGGACAAAATCGGGGACCGGCAGCGGCGCCTGTTGATCGAGCAGGGCCAGCAGGTCCAGCCCGCTGAAACGATATTTCCCGTTCAGGCAGCATTGCCCGCCGCAATCGCGGCATAGTGCAGAGCTGCCGGCGGTCAGGGTCAGCATCTCCCCCTTGAGCCGCCGGTAGCTGTCGAGCAATTCCCCGAGCTGTTGCCGCGCGTGGCGGGAAAGCCGGCCATGGATCGTCTCCATGAACCGCACACCCCGCTGCCAGGCCTCTTGGTCGTTCATCGGAAGTTCTCGTAAAAATTTTGGCTGAAGCAGTCCGTAAGCCGGGTTCTGTTCCCGGTTCGGGTTACCCCTTGCCGGGCGATGGTCATTCATCTGGGACTGCCGTTACCGGCAGCCTCAAGCAGCCAACCCGGAGGCATGGGCGGGCAGCCCTTAGCGCCTCCCTATTTGGCCTTGCTCCTGACGGGGTTTACCTGGCATCCGGCGTCGCCGTCGGACCCGGTGAGCTCTTACCTCACCCTTTCACCCTTACCTGCCGTGGCAGGCGGACTTCTCTCTGTGGCACTCTGCCCTGGGGTCGCCCCCGCTGGACGTTATCCAGCGTCATGCCCTATGGAGCCCGGACTTTCCTCCCTTTATAAAAAGAGCGGCCATCTGTCCTGCTTCAACCAAACTCTGGAAGGTTGTTGAAAAACAGTCATCTCGCCGCCGTCCTCGAAAGCCCTTTCGTGCGGCGTAGCGCTGCTACGCCTCCTCAGGGCATTCTGCGGGTGCGACGATCTGACTATTTTTGAACAACCTGAGGTGTTCAACAGCCTACTGGGACTGCTGCTGTTTCAGGATCAGCACCCGCTGGCAGTGGGGGCAACTGATCAGTTCATCGCCCTTGAAGAGGCTGTTGTAGAGCTGTGGAGGAAGATTCATGTTGCACCCCAGGCAGTAGCCGTCGCGGGCTATGGCGACCGCCTGGCCGCGGCGCTGCCCGCGCAGGGCGTTGTAACGCTTGACCAGGCTGGCCGGCAGTTCCTTGGTGATGGCCTCGCGCCGGGCCTCGTCCTCATCGATATCCTGTTGGATCTTGTCGATCTCGGCCTGTTTTTCGTCGCGACGCTGGGAGGTGTTCTGTTCCAGTTCGGCAAGAGTGTCTTTGAGAGCGGCGATCCCCGTAGTCAACTCGTCGATCAGGCCTATCTTCTGCAAGGTCTGCTCTTCGATCTCCGCGGCCTGTTTGCGGGCAGCGGCGATCTCCCGGCCAACGGCCTGGTATTCCTTGTTGGTTTTGATCTCCTTCATGTTCGTCTCTGAGCGTCGGATGTTTTCCTGCTCAACGGCCTGGCTGGCCTCCAACTCTGCCTTTTCCTGCTCGATCTGTACCACGCGGCTTTCCAGCGCCGCAAGTTCCTGGCGGGCGTCGATCAAGGCCTGCTCAATCCCGCCCATTTCACCCGTCAGCCCACTACGTGCGGTTTTCAGGTTGTCGATCAGGTAATCGATCTCCTGGAGCTGTTCCAGCATCTCAAGTCTCTTTTTCAAAATCAGCTTCCTCCCGGTACTAAAATGTGCAGATGTATATCACCTGAATCTGTGACGTCTGAACGGCGTATTGAGCGACTGGCCTACGTCCAACGCCGCCCGTGCAGCTCATGCAAGCTCTGTCGTGCGTCCTCCGCTACGGTGACGACACGGCCGGCTATGCCGGGACTGAGGCATGGTAAGCGAGAGGAGCCGTGAAGGTGTCACGGATTCAGGTATCAATCAGACCCTCAAGGGGTCAATTTCGATACGGCACGGTACGGTGCAACAGTTTCCGTAGCCCGCTTCCGACAATTGCCGGCCAAGGCGTTCGGCCACGTCGTCCACCATGATGATCTCGCTGGGAAAGTGTCCGGCATCGATCAGGGCGATGCCCAGGTCATGTGCATCCAGCGCATCATGGTATTTCACGTCGCCCGTCACCAGCACGTCGGCCCCGCAGCGGGCCGCCTCGCGCAAGAGCGATGCCCCGCTGCCGCTGCAGAGGGCGACCTTTTTGACCACGGTTGCGGGGTCGCCCACGTAGCGCAGGCCGGGCGCTTTCAGCGACTTTTTTATCCGCCCGGCATAGTCGGCCAGGTTTGTCTGCTCCGCCAGGGTTCCGACCCTTCCCAGTCCGAGCGGTTTGCCCTCGTTGAGCAGGGGGTAGATGTCAAAGGCCGGCTCTTCATAGGGGTGCGCGGCCAGAAGCGCTCTTACGGCACGCGGCAGGTTGCTGCGCTCGACGAGCAGTTCCAGGCGTTGTTCGGAGGCCTTTTCCATGCTTCCCACAGCGCCGATGAAGGGCGTTGCGCCTGCCTGCGGGGTAAAGGTCCCCTCTCCGGGCGCGCTAAACGAGCAATCGCGGTAGTTGCCCAGGGCCACGGCCAGGGGAAAGAGCACCGTGCGCACCCGGTCGAGATGGTCGCCCGGCACGAAAACCACCAGCTTGCAAAGGTCCTGCCCGGACGCGGCCTGGAGCGGCCGGCAGCCGCAAACCCCCAGGCGTTCGGCCAACAGGTCGTTCAGCCCCCCCTCGGCCGCGTCATAGCTGGTATGGATGCTGATGACCGCCAGGTTGCCCCTGATGGCGGCATGTACGAGTTTTCCTTGAGGGGTTGCGGTCGAAAGGGTTTTCAGCGGTTTGAACAACAGGGGGTGGTGGGTGACGAGCAGTTGGCAGGAGGCACTCAGGGCGGCTTCCATGACGGCCGGAGTGGCGTCCAGCGAGACCATGATGCGCTCTATCCCGGCATCGGGGTCTCCGACCTGTAATCCCGAGTTGTCCCATGATTCGGCCAAACCGGGAGGGGCTATTTTGTTAATGATTCCAACTATATCTGAGAGTTTTGGCGTCTTCATAGGGTACAAACAAAAAGAGTGCAACCCTGCGGTGTGCACTCTTGCGAAATTAGTGGTACGGGTTGTCCCGTTCGTAGTCTTGCCGGCATCCGGCGCATTTTCCTTGTAAGTGATATGGTGGGCCCACCAGGACTCGAACCTGGGACCAACCGGTTATGAGCCGGTGGCTCTAGCCAACTGAGCTATAGGCCCGTGGAAGGGTTAATACTACGGAAGTGTGTCGGAAGTGTCAAGAACTTTTGAATCCCGGTTTCCAACCGTATGGTCATCCCGGCGTTACGCCCGGGAGATGAACCTGCCGTCGCGGGTATCCACCTTGATCTTTTCTCCGGTTTCCAGGTACGGCGGGACCTGCAACCTGTGGCCGGTCTCCAGCACGGCCTCTTTGGTCTGGGCCGTGGCGGTGGCGTTCTTGAGCACTGGTGCGGTTTCCGTGACGGTTAATTCCACGGTCATGGGCAGCTCCACGTTGACCAGCCGCCCCTCGAAGAGTCCCAGCACTACCTCGGTGCCCTCCAGCAGAAAGGGGGCCAGCGTCTCGAAATCCTCCTCGGCCACCTCGAACTGTTCATAGGTCCCCAGATCCATGAACATTCCTTTTGCGCCGTCGGCATACAGGAACTGTCCTTTTTTGCGGCCGTAATCGGCCTCGTCCACCTTGTCGCCGGAACGGAAGGTCTTGTCGAGCACCTGGGAGGTGATCAGGTTGCGGTAGCGGGTCTTGACCATGGTGTTGGCGCCGCGGGCAGACGGGGACTGGAAGGTGACGTCGAGGATCAGGCATGGCGCGCCGTCCAGTTGGATGACGAGCCCTTTTTTGAAATCGGATGTGGTGAACATGGTATCTCCTTATAAATTAGGTAGCATTAAATATTTTAGAAAAACTCCTCCCCCCAGCGGGGGGAGGTTGGGAGGGGGGAACCAGTTGAATTTTCAGCCCCCTCCCTAACCCTCCCCCGCTGGGGGAGGTGACTATATGCGTTATTTCAAATGTCACAAGGTTACTAGTCCAGCGTTATTTTTTACGGTACTCAGCCGTGGGCCAGAACGGGATGCCGCCGCGGGGGGTGAACTCGCCCCGCACCGTCAGCCAGACCGGGTCGAGCAGCGTGACCAGGTCGTTGCAAATGCGGTTGACGCTGGCTTCGTGGAATTCGCCGTGCATGCGGAAGGAGCCGAGATAAAGTTTGAGGCTCTTGCTCTCGACGCAGAGCCGGTCCGGCTCGTAGTCGATGACGATCCTGGCGAAGTCCGGCTGGCCGGTCATGGGGCAGAGGCAGGTGAATTCCGGGCACTCGATGTGCAACGTGCCGACGGCCTTGGCCGGGTTCATGTCCGCTTGGGCAAAGGGGCTGGGGAATGATTCCAGAAGCCCGGCATCGGGCCGGTCATAGCGATAGGCCGTTGCCCCGGTCCCCAGTGATTTCAGATTCTCGTGAAGTGCCATTCAATATCTCCCTTGCGATCGGTCCGCAAACCTGCAAGACAATACCACTACGCCGTGCTGCAATCAACCCTTTGCACACGTGCGGCGGCTCACGGACCGTCGCTGCCGGGGCATCGCCGGGTTCCATCCGTATTTTCAACCCCAGGACAGTGAAAAATCACCCCGGATGCGGGACGGATGTAAAACAGGATGTCTAACTCAGAAACAGCGTGTATACTCTCATATCATTTCCCGACAAACAGGAGGATTTCGCCATGGGTTATCCTGTTGCGCCGTTGATCGAAAATGTCCATTTTCCGCCCATTTCCGAGGTCACGGCATGGGTGGCGGCACGCCGGGACAATGGGTTGGCATTGATCGACCTCTGCCAGGCCGTGCCCGACTACGCTCCGGCCAGGGAGATGACGGCATATCTGGCCGGTCTGCTTGACGATCCGCAGTTGTCCAGATATTCTCCCGATGAGGGTCTGCCGGAGGTGCGAGCGGCGGTCTGCGGCGGCTACCGGCGCAAGTACGGGGCCCTGATCTCGCCGGCCAACCTCTGCCTGACCATCGGCGCCAGCCAGGCATTTTGGCTGGCCATCGTAACCCTCTGCTGCGCCGGAGACGAGGTGATCGTCCAGGCTCCCTACTACTTCGACCATGCCATGGCCCTGGATATGCTGGGGCTGCGCGGCGTGTACGCCCCGTTCGACGAAGCCTCGGGCGGCCTGCCGTCGGCTGCTGTGATGGAACGTCTGGTCGGCGCCAGGACCCGCGCCATCCTGGTCGTCACCCCTAGCAACCCCACCGGCGCCATCACCCCGCCGGAGACTCTCGACGAACTTTTCGAGCTGGCCAGGCGCCGCAACATTGCCCTGATTCTGGATGAAACCTACAACGAGTTCATCCCGGACGGCCGCCGGCCACACAACCTGTTCAGCCGGCCGGGATGGGGCGAACACTTCATCCACCTGGCCTCCTTCGGCAAGACCTTTGCCCTGACCGGCTATCGCGCAGGGATGCTGGCGGCTTCGGA
>Ga0326727_10004639_pt1 | contig 40828 bp, 35 predicted proteins | sample MB2enrmetagenome_FD_207643 | JGI IMG/M metagenome (GOLD analysis project Ga0326727, IMG submission 207643) | Lab enriched peat soil microbial communities from McLean, Ithaca, NY, United States - MB29MY | ecosystem: Environmental > Terrestrial > Soil > Wetlands > Peat | place: USA: New York...
TTCCCTTGATCTCACGCTCGCTCGGAAGATCAGTGCCGGGCGAGCCGCTTGGCGCTGGCGAGCCGGTGAGCGCAGGCGGGCCTCCGCGCCCTGTTGGCGCGCCCGTCGTGTGTCCAGGCCATAAAGTGGCCACACGATGATCCGGAGCGCGCGGTGGCGTTTTGACGACCGGGGGGCGTTCGGCACAACACGCAAAGTCGACCTGCGCGAGGAAGGCCTCCCGGCCCGGGTGGCGGTGATCTACGGCGGTCCGTCGCCCGAGCACGATGTCTCGATCCTCACCGGCTTGCAGGCCGTGCAGGCTCTTGACCGCGCCTCGGGAGTGGGAAGCGTGCGTTCGTTGTACTGGTCCAAGGCGGGTGACTGGTACGAGGTTCCGAGCGCGACCGAGGCAGCAGGCTTCGTCGACGGCCTCCCCCCCAATGCCGTGCGCTTACGGTTCATAAGCGGTCCGGGAGGCGGGTTCGTCAGGCCCGGGAGCGGCTTGCGGGCGAGAGAGGACCGACTCGAGCTCGATGCCCTGCTGGTCTGCTGTCACGGCGGCCCGGGCGAGGACGGGAGCCTCCAGGGCGCTCTGGACCTGACGGGCGTCCCCTACACGGGCCCGACCGCAGCAGGTGCTGCGCTCGGCATGGACAAGCTCGCTTTTGGCGCCCTCATGGTCTACGCCGGTCTGCCGGCCTTGGCGCGCGTGCCCCTGAGCAAGGACAGCGAGGAACCCGGCTTCCCTCCTCCGTACATCTTGAAACCGCGCTTTGGAGGCTCTTCCATCGGCGTCGAGGTCGTCGCCGACTTCGAGACTGCTCGGGCCCGGCTGGAGGCCAACTCTCATCTGCGTCGCGGTGCCGTCCTCGAGCCCTACCACGAGGAGATGTTCGATCTTCAACTTGCCGCCCGGAGCTGGCCCGAGCTCCAGCTGTCGGCGATCGAGCGGCCCCTTCGCACCCGCGGCGGGGGGGAGATCCTCGGCTACGAGGACAAGTACGTCGGATCACAGGGGATGACCTCTGCCCCTCGCGAGCTGCCCGCCCAGATCGAGCCCGCTCTGGAGGAGCGCATCCGCGCCCTGGCGCGCGATATCGCCTCGCTCGTGGATTTGCGGGGCGTGGCGCGGTTGGACTTCTTGTCAGACGGTGAGGACGTGTTCATAAACGAGGTCAACACGATCCCGGGCTCGCTCTCGCACTACTTGTGGGTCGAACCCCACCTGCCTTTCACGGCCTTGCTCATCGAGCTGTTGAGCGAGGCGACCGCGCGACCCGCGGCCGTGTTCTCGTCGGCGGGCTCCGACGGATCGGTCCTCAGGCTCGCCGGGTCCATCGCGAGCAAGCTCGGATGAGGCGGCGACCGGCGCCCGAGCGGACGCAGTGACCTTTCCGACCGAGCTGCTGGGCCCGGGCGAGGAGATCTACCTCGACTCGAGACCGAACTGGTCCCTGCTGTTCTGGCCCGCGGTGCTCGCCCTGGTCGTCCTTGCCGGCTGCGTCGCAGCCGTCGTGCTCTGGACGAGCGCCCCCGCCCACACAGCCTTGATCCTTCTCGGGTGTGGCCTTCTGGCGCTCGTGTACTTCGCTGTTCGCTACCTCGGCTGGCGCACCACCACCTTCGTCGTGACTTCGCAGCGGATCGTGTACCGCACCGGCGTGATACGGAGGACCGGCAGGGAGATCCCGATCGGGCGTGTGCAGGACGTGACCTACCACCAGACCGTCATCGAGCGGATCGTCAGAGCCGGCAGCCTCACGGTCGAATCCGCCGGCCGTAGCGGCCAGGACCCGTTTCCCGACATCAGCAGGCCGGCCCAGGTGCAGTCGCTGGTCAACCGCGTCGTCGCCCAGGGCACTGCCGGGTACGTCTCGGGTCCGACGCCGCCTGCGTCGATCGCCGCAACGAGGCAAGGCGAGGTCTCCCAGCCGGTTACGGACCCGACGCCGCCCGTCGCGCCGCCTGCTCCGTATCATGCGCCCTTTCCGGCACCCGCCCCCACCGCGGCACAGGTCCCGGCACCCGGAGCCCCGGCGCCTCCGAGCATTGCCCAGCAGATGGCCGAGCTGGCCGAGCTGCACCGCCACGGCGTCATCACCGACGGCGAGTATGAGCAGAAACGCCGGGAAATGCTCGACCGGCTCTGAGGCGGCTCGGAAAGTGGCCGGCTCGTATTGGGTACGCTTCGATGGTGAGCGAGCGCTACTGGATCACGACGCTCGGCTGCCCGAAGAACGAGGTCGACTCGGACAAGCTCATCGGTCGCTTGAACGCAGGTGGCTACGAGGCGACACGGGACCCGGGCGAGGCCGACCTGGTCGTGGTGAACACGTGCGCTTTCATCGATGCAGCTCGTGAGGAGTCGATCGAGACCATCCTCGAGCTCGACGGCTTACGAAAAGACGGGTCCCGGCTCGTCGTCACCGGATGTCTCGCCGAGCGCTCCGGCGAAGAGCTGGCGGCCGCCCTGGGCGAGATCGATCTCGTCGCCGGCTTTGGCGTGCCTGTCGAGATGAAGACGGCACGGCGCGTCGTGCGCGCCGACATGCTCGGCGGCCCAGCCGACGGGTCGCCACCCGGCTTCGATCTGCTGGAGCTGCCACGGCCGGCCTCGGGCGCACCCTGGGCATACGTCAAGATCGCCGAGGGTTGCGACCGGCGGTGCGGGTTCTGCGCCATCCCCTCGTTCCGGGGCAAGCAGCGATCCAGGCCGCTCGCATCGATCCTCGACGAGATCGAGGCCCTGAAAGCACGTGAGGTCGTGCTCGTGGCTCAGGACCTGGCTTCGTACGGCCACGACCGCACGACGGCGACGAGCCGGCACGAGAGCCCGGGCCCCGGCATCGTCGAGCTCATAGAGGCCTGCGTGCCGCGCGTCGACAGGCTGCGCTTGCTCTACCTGTACCCTTCCTCGCTCAACGACCGGCTCGTCGAGGCCGTAGTGGCCACAGGTGTCGCCTATTTCGATCTTTCCCTGCAACATGCCTCCGGGGTTCTCCTGCGCAAGATGCGCCGCTGGGGAGACGCCGGCCGGTTCCTCGAACGGATCCGCCAGATCCGCCGTCTCGAGCCGGGAGCCGCCTTGCGCTCGTCGTTCATCCTCGGCTACCCGGGCGAGACCGAGGAGGACCACGACGAGCTGCTGAGGTTCATCGAGGAGGCAGAGCTCGACTGGGCAGGCTTCTTCACCTTCTCGCGCGAGGAGGGGACACTGGCGGCTCGCCTCGGCGGGCAGGTCCCCGGTCCGCTCGCCTTAGAACGCCTCCAGGAGTGCTCCGAGCTGCAAGAGGCGATAACGGCCCGCCGTCGCCGGGACCTGGTCGGGACGTCTTGCCAGGTGCTCGTCGACCGCCCCGGCCGCGCCCGTTCCTACCGGGAGGCGCCCGAGATCGACGGCCTCGTGCGGGTGCCGCACTCGCTCCCACCTGGTTGGCTGGGTGAGGTCCGCCTCGTCGGCGCGAACGGACCCGACCTCGAGGCGGTACCGGCCTGCGAGCTCGTCGGCGAGTTGGCGCCATGAGCCGCCACGACACCAGCTTCGGGCCCTCGGCCCTCTTGACGCCGGCGAACGCGCTCACCCTCGCCAGGCTGCTCGCCACGCCGCTCATGGTGGCGCTCGTCATCACGACAGGACCCTCCAGCTGGCTCCTCGTGGGCCTCTGGTTCGTCTGCTCGTCCTCGGACTTCTTCGACGGCGTCATCGCAAGGCGCCACGGCACCACGCGTTCGGGAGCCTTCCTCGACCCGCTCGCCGACAAGTGCGTCGTCCTCGGCGTGCTCGCCTCGCTGGCGGCCATCGGAGAGGTGGGCTGGCTGCCGGTTCTCCTGATCGCCGCCCGCGAGGTGTCCATGAGCTTCTTCCGTAGCTACGCCGGCCGGCGCGGGGTGTCGGTGCCGGCCCGAAGGACGGCGAAGTTCAAGACATTGCTGCAGGACATGGTGATCGGGCTCGCTTTCTTGCCACCGGTCGGCCTGCACCATGCGAACATCGTCCGCTGGGCGCTCTGGGTGGTCGTCGCGGTCACCCTTTGGACCGGGCTCGAGTACCTGCGTGACTCGCGCAAGCTGCTCGCGGGTGCTCAAGCGCCGACCCACGACGGCGTCAGCCATCACGCCGCCTGAGAGCCGCGGAGCACAGCATGCGAGCAGAGGTGGTGGCAGTCGGGACGGAGCTTCTCCTCGGCCAGGTGGTCGACACGAACTCGGCCTGGATTGGCGAGCGTCTCGCTTTGTGCGGGATCGACTGCCACTTCCAGACGAGGGTGGGTGACAACGTCGGCCGCATAGCTGCAGCGCTTCGCGCCGCGGTCGAGCGCAGTGAGGCCGTGATCGTCTGTGGCGGTCTCGGGCCGACTCCGGACGACCTCACACGGGAGGCGATCGCGCTCGTGATGAACGTGCCCCTTCGCCATGACGCCGCGGTCATGGAGGCCATCAAGAAGCGCTTCGTGCCGCGCGGGCCGAGCCGGGCCATGCCGGCCAGCAACGCCCGCCAGGCCGAGGTGCCAGAGGGCGCCACAGTGATCCCCCAGACCCTCGGGACCGCTCCGGGGCTCATCTGCCCGCTCGGGGACAAGGTGATCTACGCCCTTCCCGGTGTGCCCTACGAGATGCACGACATGATGGAGCGAGCCGTGCTGGCGGATCTGCGGAGGCGGTCCGGCCAGGCGGCGGTCATCCGTAGCCGGACGCTCAAGACTTGGGGCTACACCGAGTCCGCCCTCGCCGAGCGTGTCGCGGGCCGCGTGGAGGCGCTCGAGGCGGGCGGCCCCGGCGTGCCGACGATCGCCTTTCTGGCGAGCGGCATGGAGGGGATAAAGATCCGGCTCACGGTGAAGGCGCCCGACGAGCAGACCGCGGACAAGGCGCTCGACACCGAGGAAGCAGAGCTGCGCGCCCTTCTCGGCGATACGGTCTTCGGCGTCGACGACGAGACGATGGAATCTGTTGTCGGACGCCTGCTCGCCGAGCGCGGCTGGCACCTCGGGATCGCCGAGTCGCTGACCGGCGGGCTTGTCGCGGCCCGCCTGGTGGCCGTGCCGGGCGCGAGCGAATGGTTCCGGGGCGCAGTGGTCGCCTACGCCGCCGCCGTCAAGCGATCGGTGCTGGGCGTGAGTGGCGGGCCGGTGGTGACCGCGGAGGCGGCGGCGGCCATGGCCGAAGGTGCGCGGCACGTCCTTGGTAGCGAGGTGGGCCTCGCGACGACGGGAGTGGCCGGCCCCACCGAGGAGGAGGGCCGGCCTGTCGGCACGGTTTTCGCCGGCTTCGCCCTGCCGGGATCGGTCCCGGATGCGGTTGGGCTCCGCCTGCCCGGCGATCGGGCACGGGTCCGGCAGCTCGCGACGATCTCGGCCCTGGACATCTTGCGGCGCCGGCTTCTCGAGCTTCCCGGGCACGACGGACTGCCGTCGTAAGGCTTTCCTTGGCGGGTCGGTGGGGGCGTGGCCTTCTCCTCGGATGAGTCCACCAACGAACATATGTTTGGAACTACAGTGATGTGATGAGCTCACCGCAGGGTCCCGTCGGGGGAGTGACACACCCATTTCGTAGGTTGAGGCCTAGCGGCGCTCTGCCGGTGCGCCGGGACGAGGCAACACCACAGCAGGGAGATGCTGTCGTGGAAGGGAACCGTCGACAAGCAGCGCGAGAGGAGAGAGGACCGACGATGGAGCGTGACAAGGCACTCGAGGCGGCGCTCAGCCAGATCGAGAAGCAGTTCGGGAAGGGCTCGGTCATGCGCATGGGTGAGCACACCGGGATGGGGATCGAGGTGATCTCGACCGGCGCGATGGCCCTCGACCTCGCCCTCGGGATCGGTGGGCTCCCGAGGGGGCGGATCATCGAGGTTTTCGGGCCCGAGTCCTCCGGCAAGTCGACTCTCGCACTGCACGTGGTTGCCGAAGCCCAGCGCAACGGTGGGATCTGCGCCTACATCGACGCAGAGCACGCTCTCGACCCCGTCTATGCCAAAGCCATCGGCGTCGACATCGACGAATTGCTCATCTCCCAGCCGGACACGGGCGAGCAGGCGCTCGAGATCGCCGACATGCTGATCCGCTCCGGGGCGATGGACGTGATCGTCATCGACTCGGTGGCGGCGCTCACACCACGTGCCGAGCTCGAAGGTGACATGGGCGACACTCACGTCGGCTTGCAGGCTCGTTTGATGTCCCAGGCGCTGCGCAAGCTCACCGGCACGCTTTCCAAGTCCTCTACGATCGCGCTGTTCATCAATCAATTGCGGGAGAAGGTCGGGGTGATCTACGGATCGCCGGAGGTTACCCCCGGAGGGCGGGCCCTCAAGTTCTACTCCTCGGTCCGCCTCGATATCCGCCGGTTGGAGTCCATCAAGGACGGGGCCGAGATCATCGGCAACCGGACGCGGGTGAAAGTCGTGAAGAACAAGTGCGCCCCGCCCTTCCGCATGGCCGAGTTCGACATCGTCTATGGCAGGGGTATCAGCCGGGAGGGTTCGGTGCTGGACGTGGCCGTCGATCTTGGGATCGCGAAGAAGTCCGGCGCTTGGTACACCTACGAGGGAGAGCAGCTCGGCCAGGGCCGCGAGAATGCCAAGCAATTCCTACGTGATAGCCCCGAGCTCATGGTTGAGCTCCACCAGCGGATCCGTAGCCTCGTAGCCGAGAAGGCGGCGCTTGCTGTCGAGACGCCGATCGGAGCCGGAGGTCTCGTCGACGACGACGAGCCGATTTCGCTCGACTGATTTTCCTCCCGGGCCCAGGCCTGCACGGTCGCGTGCAGACCCGGCCTGCCTGTACTCGTCGTGACCTGCCCCTGGGGGTGCGGCGCCTGGGGTGAGGCGCTAGAGAACTTCGGGCGGCTTGGTCCCGCTCTGCTGGTCGGCGAGGCCGAGACGCTCGGCGGCATTCCAGAGCTCGTCACGCGCCTCGGGGGCGGCGGCCTCCTCGATGAGCAGGCGTGCCTGGTCGTGCTGGCTGCGGCCGAAGATGTGGGCGCAGCCCTGATCGGTGACGATGACGGAGTGTTGGAACGAGGTCGCCGGCGCGTCGAGGAGCGGCACGATGGTGGAGGAATGCGTCTTCTCGTGCCACGACGGCAGCCCGATCACCGCTTGGCCACCGGTCGAGTGGAGCGCCCCCACGATGAAGTCGGTCTGGCCGCCGAAGCCGGAGAAGATGCGGCCGCCGACATAACTCGCGTTCGCCTGGGCGAACAGGTCGACCTGCACGGCCGCATTTATCGAGATCATCATCGGGTTCAGCGCGATCCGTGCCGGGTCGTTGGTGGTCTCGGTCCGGTACATGCGCAGCCTCGGGTTGGTGTCGGCCCACGCATACAGCTCCTTTGATCCGCCGATGAACGAGGTGACGATTTGGCCGTCGGGATCGAGGGCTCCCGCCTGCTCCAGGGCGAGGACGCCGTCGCTGATCATCTCCGACCAGATGCGCAGGCCGCGGCGATGCACCAGGCATCCCAGGGTCGCGTCGGGGATGGCGCCGATGCCCAGCTGCAATGTCGCACCATCGGGCACGAGATGGGCTATGTGCTCGCCGATCTTGTCCTTCTGCTCATCGGGGGCGGGCGGTTTGGCGGTCTGGATCGGCTCGTCGACCTCGATGGCGACGTCGATCATGCTGGTGGGGATCTCGCCCTCGCCGAAGGTGTAAGGCATCCGGGGATTGAGCTGAGCCACCACGAGCGCACCCCGGGCGCGGGCCACCTCGAGGGCGGCGGGAAGCACGTTCACCTCGATGCCGAGGGACACCTTGCCGGCCTTGGGTGGCGAGGTGTGGACGAGCACGACGTCGGGCTGGCGGGAGATCGCGAAGAGCCTCGGCACCAGGGAGAGCCGCATCGGGATGTAGTCGAGCGCCGAGGAGTGACGCATCCCCGCCCCGACGAAGGGCGACTCGAGACGCACGCTTGGTCGCGACGAGACCGGATAGCGCAGACCGAGCACGAATAACCGGTAGCTCTCGATGTTCGCATCGACGATCTCGAGAGCCCGTTTGGGCGTGGACCAGTTACCGGAAACGACCACTCGCGGCGCTGTCTCGGGCAGGGAACCGAGGCGGTTCCCGAGCTCCTGCTCTGAGATGATCCGCATACGGGCGACCCTAGCAGCGAAGGGCCGCGCCAGTCATTTGCTGGTCAAGATGCCGGAAAGCCCGGCAGCTAGCCGGGGATCGAGGTGCGCTTGAACTCGTTCAGATCGACGTGATTGTCGAGCAGGTCGACGATGCGCTCGATCGTCGCGGTCGCCAAGGCCACGTCGTCACCCGGTCTCGTCATGATCCGGACGAAGACGGCTTCCTCGCCGGCGACAAACGTCGGGACCCCGAATACGGAGTGCTCCGCGACCGCCGCTTCGTGGGACTTGCGGAACTCGTCGAGGGGCCACCCGCTCTTGATCTCCTCGAAGACACGACCGGGATCGATGCCTACGTTCTCCAGCACCGCCGCCAGCGCCGCTTTGTCGCGCAGGTCGCCACCTCGATCGTGACGCAGGGCGAACAGCTGCAGGTGGGCGCAAGGGAACAGCTCGGGGAACCGGTCGCGCACGACGATCCCGACCTGCCCGGCCAGCAGGTCGCCTTCACGTTCCGGGTCTTCCCAGACCGGGGTTCCCCCCTCTTCGACGTGCGCTTGGTTGAGCGAGAAGGGGGCGAAGTGGACCTCGAAAGGAGCACCGCCCTCGAGAGCGAGAAGGACGTGTTCATGGGCGTTACGGGCGAAGGGGCAGCGGTAGTCCCAGTTGACCGAAAAACGGTTCGTTGTCATGCTCAGGAGAACCCCGCCCGCCAGCAGCCGATTCCCGTCCTAATGGCCCGCTGGGCAGGTGGGAGCACCGCTACCATGCCTGCGGTGCCAGAGGTTCACCTGGTGCGTCCCGAGGACGTGCCGGCCGCCGCAGCCTCGCTCGTGCGAGCTTTCTACGACGACCCCATGCTGATGTACATCTTCCCCGACCCGCGCAGCCGGGGGCGAGCTTTGCGCCGCTTTTTCACCCTCCAGCTCCGCCAGACCTCCAAGAGAAGAGTGTTGGCCTACACCACAGAAGACTGCCGGTCGACCGCCCTGTGGATGCCCCCGCGAACCAGTCCGCCCGGGATGCGGGAAGTACTTGGGCAGATCCCGATGTTCTTGTTCATGGGCAGGCGCGTCGGAGCGGCGCTCGAGCTGCTCCAGCTCGTCGAGTCGCGCCATCCCAAGACGCCTCACTACTACCTAGGCGGGCTCGGTACCGACCCGCAGTGGCAGGGGAGAGGCCTCGGCTCGGCCGTGCTGGGCCCGGTGCTCGACATCTGCGACCGGGAGGGCCTGCCGGCCTATCTCGAGTCATCCAAGGAGAGCAACGTCGCTTTCTACAGGCGGCACGGTTTCGAAGTGGTCGACGAGGTGAGCGCTCCCGACGGCTCCGTGCGACTCTGGCTCATGTGGCGAGAGCCCCTGAGGCCACGCTCAGAGCGGGACGAAGCCTGAGCCTCCGGCGGCGCTGCTCGAGTGCTCGTTGTCGGGCAGCAGAGGGATCAATCCCTCGGGAGTCCTCGAGGGGTCGCAGATGATCTCTGTCAGCAGCTCGAGCACCGCTCGCGCCGGTGCGGAGGGCAGGCCGGTCGCCCGTTGCACGACTCCTACGAGACGTCGGTGGATCTCGGTCAGCTTCACGAGGGCAAACCGGTCGCGCAGATAGCTCGGCACTGCCGTCGCCGGCAGGATGGAGGGCCCCCAGCCTTCGAAGGTGAGCGAGGCGATGAGGCGGGTGCCGTCGACCTCGGCCCGGACAAGGAGCGTGGTGCCGCTGGCCTCGAGGGCGGCGTCGATGTCGGCCCGGAAGGCCGTGCCGGTGAGCGGCAGCAGCAAGGGGATCCCCTTCAGCGCAGCGAGGCCGACCTCGCCCGCGCCCGCAAGGGGATGGTCGGTCGGCACCACCAGGACGAGATCCTCCTCGAACAGCGGGGTCACGGCGAGATCGGTTCCCGTCATGGGAAGGTTCAGCACGGCGATGTCGACCTGCCCCGTCGCCAGCTGGGTGTCGAGCCTGGTGGTCGGGGACTCGATGAAGACGAGACGCAGGTGCGGGTATCGCTGGGGAGTTATCCGCAGCAGCTGGGGGACGAGCCAACGGGCCGTCGTGCCGATGATCCCGATGCGAACGGTTCCGGCGACCTCGCGAGTGATTGCCACCACATCGGACAACATGGCGTCGAGCTCGGCTTGCACACGCCTCGAGCGAGCAACGACGATCTCGCCTGCCTCGGTCAACTGGCCGGTCGAACGATCGACGAGCTCGCAGCCGAGCTCTCGCTCGAGCTTTTTCACGTGTGCGGAGATGTTGGACTGCACCGTTTGCAGGGCGTCAGCTGCGGCCGAGAACGAGCCATGGTCGGCGATCCCGACGATTGCGCTCAGCTGGCGGAGTTCCATCTCAAGGAACGATAACTCTTATCGACAAGAGCTGTTTGACCGATGCTGTGAAATCGTGCACTATGTACTCAGACCTCAGTAGCGGAATCCCCCCTCCAGCAACTGATGAGTCTTGAGAAGGGGCCGGTATCCCCCCCACCGGCCCTTTCTCCGCGTCTGGGCTCCGGTTGCGCGTCGAATGCTAGCAAGGAGCGCGCCCAGCGCTTGCGACCACGGCCCGGGCGGCGAGCAGCGCGGGCCGTCACCCTCACCGTCATGAGATCGGTTGTCCTAACTACTGAGTAGTTCGGTTGTCCGAATAATTTGGTAGTTCGGTTGTCCGAACTAATGTAGGATGCAATATGTGAACGTCGCCGAGCTTTCCCTTGTGTTGTTGGGGATCTCGGTGCTGGCGGGTGTGCTCGGCTCGCTGCTCGGCCTCGGCGGTGGCTTTGTCATCGTGCCCGTGCTGACGTTGGTATTCCACCTCGACATTCGCCTGGCGATCGGGACCTCGATCGTCGCGGTGGCGGCCACGTCGTCTGCCGGAGCCGCGAGGAACGTGTCCGAGAGCATCACGAATCTGCGGGTGGCGACCTTCTTGGCGATGGCGACCACGATCGGGGCGGTGACCGGAGCAATCCTGTCCGGTGTGTTCGACGCCCGTTTCCTCTTCGGGCTCTTCGGGGTCGTTCTCGGCCTCTCCGGGCTCCAGATGCTCCGCAAGCGGCCCGGTCGGTCCTCGAAAGAGCCGGGCCCGGCGTCCGGCGGTACCATCCGGGCGCCCTTGGATGGGGTCACGGCGGCCGGCGACACCGTCCCGAGCGTGGCGGCGATGGGCGTGTCCCGCAACGTTGTCGCGCCAGCAGGTGGTGGTGGCGGCCTCGCCGACCGCTTGGCGCTCCATTCGGCCTACTACGACAGGGCCGAAGGCTCGGAAGTGCCCTATGTCGTCGCCCACACCGGCCTCGGGCTGGCGCTCATGTACATGGCGGGGACCGTGAGCGGGCTGCTCGGGATCGGTTCCGGCGTGCTCAAGGTCCCTGCGATGGATCTGGCGATGCACATCCCGATGAAGGTCTCGACGGCGACGAGCAACTTGCTGATCGGCCTGACGGCGGCGGCCAGCGCCGTGGTTTATTTTGCCCGCGGTGACATCGATCCGCTCATCGCCGGCCCGGTCGCGATCGGCGTGCTCTTGGGGGCGACACAGGGTTCGAAGCTGTTGTTGGGAATCCGCTCGGACCGCCTGCGGGTGCTTTTCGTGGTCGTGCTGTTGGTGGTGGCCGCCCAGATGCTCTGGAAGGGGATCGGTTGATGGCTCTCGGCGCCCGTGGACACGGGGCCCTCACACCGCCCTCGCCGCACGGGGTGCGTGCGGCCGTGGGACGGGTGCTGCGCGTGGGCGTCATCGCGAGCGCGGCGCTCCTCGTCGGGGGATACCTGGTCGGGATCTTCTCAGACCCGGCGACCTTCGGCTCCGTCGCGGTGGAACGGGCCCACCTCAGCGCAAGGGCGAGCTTCCCGCACTCGCTCGCGGCGGTATGGGGCGGGATCGGGCGCGGCAGCGGCGAGGCCATCATCGTCGCCGGAGTGCTGCTCCTCATCCTGACGCCTGTCGCCGGGCTCGTCACAAGTGCCGTGGCCTTCGCACGACGGCGTGACTTCCTGTTCAGCGCCATCTCGGTGGCGGTGCTCACGGTCATCTTGGGATCGTTCCTGATCGGTTGGCTGACGCCGTGAGGTCCCCCAGGCAGCAACGGCCGTCCCGCCAGGACGAGGGCAAAGGCTCTGCGGGACCGGTAGCGGTGATGGCGCTCGACTCGAGCGACCCACTGCCGCTTTGGGCCCAGCTTGCCGGTGAGCTGCGGCGCCGGCTGTCGTCAGGCGACTTCGACGAGCGCTTCCCGACAGAAGTCGAGCTCGCCGGGGCCTTCGGCGTCAGCAGGGCGACGGTTCGCGAGGCCATTCGCCGTCTTCGCGGGGAGGGGTTGCTCGACGCCCGCCGTGGCAGCGGGACCTTCGTGGTCCACCGCCAGCTGGACGAGCCGATCCTTGGCACCTTGGGGCTCGCGCAGGCGATCACCGCCGCGGGCCTGGTCGAAGCGAGCAAGGTGCTCCGTGTCGAGGAGGGGCCGGCCGGCGAGAGCGCGGCCCGGGCGCTCGGGATCGGCAACCACCAGACCGTGCTGTGGGTCGAGCGGCTCCGGTACGCGGACGGCGAGCCTCTCGCGCTCGATCTCTCCGCTCTTGGGTTGGACGCAGCGCAGCGCCGGGCCTTCATGGGCGGAGACCTCACTCAGGGCTCGCTGTACGGCCTCTTGGAGGCACGCTGCGGTCTGAGGATCAGCGGCGGCAGCGAGCAGCTTCGCGCCGTCACTTGCGCTCCGGCGGAGCGTAAGTGGTTGCGGCCCGGCCGGGGCGAAGGCGTCTTCGAGGTCGAGCGCGTCGCCTATGCGACCGATCGAGCCGTCGAGTGGCGTCGGAGCCTGGTTCGCGGGAGGAGCTACGTGCTGAGCGCCACCTGGGGCATGCTGCCCGCGACACGGCCCTGAGTCAGCTGCGCCCGGCGGCGCCGCTCAGGGGCTCGGCCAGCCTGTGGAGGACGGGTCGCCCCCGGCCCACCCCGCGGGCACGGTCGCCTCGGTCGTAAAGCCGCCGGCCGTACAGCTTGCCACCGCCGTCGGCCCGAACCAGAAGTCATATGTGCCCGGGGCGCTCTCGCCGAGGACGGTGTCGGCCGATCCCGGCGCCAGCACGAAGGCCCCGAGGCAGTGCCGGTCGACGGGGTTGAAGGCGGTGTAGACGGACACCCCGGTGATGCTGGCGACGCTCACCACCCCCGCCGAGGTCGGCGGGCCGCTTGTCTCAGGAACGCCGCCGTTCTCCTCCGAGCCGGAGATGTTCCCGAGCCCGGCCTGGACCTGGCCCGCCTGGAGCGCGGTCTGGAGGTTCGTCTCCAGGGCGACGTCGGTGTCGGGCAGCACCGAGAGCGGGGCGAACGCGGCGTTGTTCAGTGCCGCACTCACCCCGCAACCGGCGAGTGCCGCCGAGAAGGCGAAAGCGGCAAGACCGGCGAGGCACAGGCGCATTCCCACGGGCAGGCGCCTCGCGAAGCACAGGCGGGAAAGCCCCCTTTGGCGAGCAGACGGCACCAGTTCAGTCCTCGCTCTCCCAGGGCTTGTGCCTGTGGCGTTCGCGCACCGGGCGTTGGTCCTTGCGGGCCGAGTCGGGCAAGGCCCATTCCCGGCGCCAGGCGGAGACCTGCGGACCCCGAAACGGCGGTGTCGTCCCGGCCGCGGCCCGGCGACGGGCGGACCACCAGTCGGACTCCGCCTCGTCGGCGAGAGCGGCCACGGCCTTCTCGATGCGGGCGGCGAACTTTCTTGCGTCCTCGTCTTCGTCGGGCATGAGGGCATCGCCGAGGCGTATCTCGGTCGCTCCCGGGCGAAAGCGCGAGCTGCTCTTGGCGAGCACCGCCCGGGTTCCCCTGATGTGCACCGGGATCACCGGGACTCCACAGCGCTTTGCCAAATAGGAGGCGCCTCCTTTGAACTCGCGTCCCCAGCCGTCGGGCGTGCGGCCACCTTCGGGGAAGATGATGAGGCTCCAGCCGTCGTCTATGAGATGGGCGGCGAGATCTGCGGACCGGCGATTGACCTTGGCGCGCTCCATCGGGATGGCGCCCAGGCCGAAGGACCAGACGGCGGCCTTCCAGTGGCGGTCGAAGAAGTAGTCGGCCGCCGCCGCCACGATCGTGTGGTGCCTCAAGCGGGGGGGCAGGAGGGAAAGGAGCAGGGCCGTGTCGAGGTGGCTGGCGTGGTTGGCGGCGAGGATCATCGGGCCCTGCACGGGATCGAGGTGTTCGAGCCCGATGACACGAGGGGAGAGCGCGAGGCGCAGCACCGGCCGCGAGACGTCGTCGAGGACGATGGCGCGCGCCAGGCGAACCGGGTAGCGACGGGCCCAGGCCGTGTCGTAGTCGACACCGAGCTTGCGCCGCGGCAAAGGGGCGGCGACGCCGTCCGGGCGCGTGGGCTGCTCGGTCACAAAACGCAGCCCGCCCTTGCCCAGCTCCGCCGCCCCGCGGACGCGCTTCGTCACGTGACGTCCGCCAGCAGCAGAGGGGGCACGTGCAGGTGGGTGATTGTCGGATCCCTTCCGACTATGTCTTCGGCAAGCTCGAGGGCGTCATTGAGCGTGGATGCGGGGGAGAAGCCCATCCGGCGCACCGCCGCCCGGTCACCCCCGACGACGATCACACGGCCGAGGTGCTGAAGGGCGTGCGCGCACCAGTACCACATATAGAGCGGGTGAACGCCGTGGTAGGCGTAGCTGGTCCGGTACAGGTGCACGTACCAGGGATCGGTGGCGAAGGACTCCTCGTACTTCGCCTCTATCTCGAACAGGTCGGTGGTCTCGGCGAGCACCTGCTCGAAGAAGTCGATGTAGCTCGGGTGATGGACTGGGTTGAACTCCCACGGCGTCGGGTGCGACATGATGAGGACGCCGCCCTCGCGCACGAGCGGCTTGTTGCGGTAGAGGTTGAAGAAATAGCCGAGCCCCAAGCAGGCGACGAGGACTGGGTTCATCGTCGAATTGACGTTGTAGGGACTGATGTACGGCAGCCCCATCGTGAGCACGTCGGTCTGTCCCGAGACCTCCACCAGCTGCTGGCGGTGGATGTTGGCGAGCGTGGAGTGGTGCACGGCCTCGACCTCGCCCGCCTGCGCCGAGGTGAGGTCGTGCGGGGCGTACACGGAGTGGAAGATCTTGCGGCGCAGCTCTGCTGGCGTTCGCTGCAGGGCGCTCGAGGCGGCCAGGAAGCTCGCCCTGTCGCGAAACGACCATTCCCACTCGCGCTTTTGCAGGAAACCGAGCTGTTCCGGGAAGGTGTTGGTGTTCAGTGTCGTCTCGATCTGGAAGATCTTGATGCCCAACCCGGCGATGAGCCTGCCCATGCGCCAGTTCGAGTTGCGCAGCTCGGAGTTGTGCTCGTCCATCAACGAGCGGCTGTTCTGGAGGGTGCGCACGTTGTGGTGGTGCTTCAAGCTCCGGTAGGAGGCGAGTCCCGTCGCGACGGACTTGTGCCCGCCGTCCATGGGGACGAGGTTGATGTTGACATACACGAGGAGATCGCTCTCGGCCGCCCGCCGGTTGATCTCGACGTCCTCTCCGTGGTCGGTGAAACCGAGGTGGACCAGGTTCGAGGGATCCTCGGCGTCGTGTTGCATCAGCAGCCCATGGGGTGCGAACGCCTCGAAGACGCGGTCGCCGAGCGCGTGGCGCAATTCGGGATCGGTCATGCGGCGGTGAAGGGCGAGGGCCGCGATCAACACGACGTCATCGACGCCGGCGTCCGCTGCGAGGTCAAGGACCGCTTCGATGACGCGCTGGCGCACGTCGGGAGCGCGCATGGGCGGGAGGGGGAGGGAGATGTCGTCGAAGGCGATCGTGAGCCGCATGCCCGGGAACAGCAGCGTGCGCAACGGGGCCGAGTCCCCGAGCGGGTGCTCGAGGGCGTGGCGGATGGCCTGGTCGGGGTCCGAGATCGGCTCGAGGGGCTCTGGCCCGTAGACGATTCGCGTCCCGACCGGGAGCTTCTCCAGTCGGAAGCCCTCGCCGTGCCACATCAACGTCGCTGGCGTCGACCGGTCGACCTCGAGGACGAAGCCAGGCCTCGGGCTCACTTTGCCTCCTTGGTTGTCACGGCCACCTGCTTGTCTCCGGCACCTCGGCTCCCGGGCACGTCCCCGGCGGAGCCCCCCTTGCGCAGGTCGAACACGATCTTCACGGCGCCCCGTCGCCCGGCGGCGGCGGCATGGGCAACAGCGTCCTCATAGCTCTCGAGCGGGTAGCGCGCCGACACGAGCCGTTCGAGGCGCGCTCCTCGCACGAGCTCCAGCGCGAGCTGGAACGTCGGCCGTGGCCCTTCGGGCCTGTCCTCGCTTCCATAAGCGTAGGCGCCGCGCAGCTCGATCTCACGCTGCCAAAGGGGAGCCAGGTCCAGCTTCACGACGCCCGGCATGCCGACGAGGACGACCCGACCCCCGGGGCGCACGACCTCGAGGCACTGCTCTAAGGAGGCCGAGCTTCCCACGCAGTCGACTACGAGATCGACCCCACCCGTCAGCCGCTCGATGCTGCCCTCGCCCGACTCCAAAGCGAGCGATCCCGAGAGGCGCCGGGCGGCTCGCTTGTGTTCACCCGGCCTGACCACCTGGTCTGCTCCGAGCTCGCGGGCGAGCTTGCGCTGGTTGGGATGCTTGGCCACAGCGACGAGCGCTCCCGGCAGGCAGAGCGCTCGCAGGGCCGCGATCACACAGAGCCCGAGCGTCCCCGCACCGAGGACGATGACCCGCTCTCCGCCGGTGATGTCGGCCGCACAGGCCGCGTGCACCGCGCAAGCGGCGGGTTCGACCATGACAGCAGCCTCATCCGACAGGTCGTCGGGGACCTCGTGGAGCTGGCTCTCGTGGGCGACGAGCCCGGTGGACCAGCCGCCGCCTGTGTCGCGGCAGTATCCGGTCTGGAGCCCGGGACGCAGGTGCCCAAAGGCGATCCGTTCACAGGAGCCCTTGTGGCCGGCGGCACAGCCGGGGCACGGCGGGTCGATCCCGCGTGCCTCACAGCCGAGCACCGGCTCGATGACAGCCCGCCGCCCGTCGAGGGCGCCGCCCTCGACGTCGCCGACGACCTCGTGGCCGGGGACGAAGGGAAAGCTGACGATGTGCTCGAAGTACCGGGTGCTGCGGCCATCCAAAGTGGCTAGGTCCGAGCCGCAGATGCCGGCAAGTCGGGGCCGCACCCGGACCCAATCAGGGCCGGGCATCTCGAATTGGTCGATCTCGACGAGCTCGAGCGGTCCGACCCGGACTCCCTTGCCGGAGCCGGCGAGTGCCGAAGCGACCCGGGCCGCCGCGAAGCGCGGCACGTTGCGCTCGAAGCGGAGGGCCTTCATCGTGCCTTCCGGCTGGCCGACGTCGTGACCCAGGTGGCCGGCCTGGTCTGCACGCCCGGACCGCGGGTCGCGATCGCAAGTATGCGCCTCGGTCCTCCCTCTGCCCGCTCCCAGTTCTCGATGAACCAACCCCGCCGCCGGGCGATCGCCGCCAGCTTGGCTTCGGGGTTCACCACGACGGGAAAGCCGGCGGCCTCGAGCATGGGCAGGTCGCTCGTGGAATCCGCGTACGCCACGGTGTCGCCCAGGGTGAGCCCATGGGCGCGTGCGAACTCGTCGAGCAGCAGCGCACGCGCCTCACCGGTCGGAGGTGAGTCCGTGAGCTCGCCGGTGAGCTTGCCGTCACGCTCGGCCATATGGGCACAGACGATCTCGTCGAACAGCGGCCGGAGGGGCTCGACGACGAAGTCCAGCGCGCCCGTGATCAGCAAGGTCGTGTGGCCAAGGGCGCGGTGACGCCGGACCCTGGCGATGGCGTCGGGAAAGGCCCGCAACCCGAGGAGATCGGTGAACAGCTCGTAGCTGTCGAAACGGAGCCGGTCTACAGGGGCTCCCTCGTAGCGGCGGTAGAAGGCCCGGAGGAAGTCGCTCCGGTCGCGTCGGTCGAGCCTGAGCAGCCTCGGCCCCTCTGCCAAGAGGCCGGCCACGAGGCGGACCCGCTCCGCACGTTCGAGGTGACGTGTCGCCAGCCAGGCGTAGCTCTCGACGACGTTTGAGGCGATCAGGGTGTTCTCGAGGTCAAAGGCGGCGCAACGGGGCTCATCGGACAAGATGGCCTTCAAGGAGCGCTCTTCGCGAGTCGCCATCGACCGTCTGGCGTTCGGAGAGGTGCGGACCCTGGCGTGCTCGACGACCGAGGGCAGGTGGACTTCTTCTATGTAATGGCTCCAGTCGATGACGGCCGGGTCGAAGCAGAAGGCGGCCTGGTCGACCGGATCGAGGCTCTCGAACAGGCGCACGGTCCTGTCCATGCGAAAGCGCGCCTCGGTCTCGCTGTAGGCGCCGTACAGCTCGACATAGCTGAGCGCCCTCTCTGCCTGGGAGCGGCGCTCCTCGAGACGGGCGGCGCCCTCGGCCCGCTCGCCGCGAAGAGGCAGGGCGTTGACGAACCGCTCGGCAGCACCTAGGGCCTGCGTCGCCCGCCGGAGCTGCCCCTGCACGCGACCGCGGCCCGGGAAGGACCACGTCGGCACGACGATCGGCTGACCGCGGTTGTCATAGAGCGGTCGCTCGGTGAACCATTTCTCGACGAGGTCGACCAGCTGGCCGTAGTGAAGGGGGTTCCGGGCGCCCGAGGCGATCTGGTAGACCGTCGGGCCCGCGGGGTCGGGGCCCTTGGCCGCCACCGCGATCAGCGCCGCCACGACGAGGTCGACGGGGATGACGTCCACGATTCCCTCCGGGACCCCGGGGAACTGCCGGAGCAGGCCCTTCGCATAGGAGATGATCACGGGTTCGGCCATGCGAAAGCCCCGGATCCATCCCGCACGCGGCTCTGTAAGTGCAGACTCGACGATCGAAGGCCGGACGAAGGTCACCGGCAGCTCGCCCCTGATGTCGAGCAACGCGTTCTCTCCGAGGGACTTCGTGAAGGCGTAGGCGTCGGGCCATCCGAGCGCCCGGGCCCGTCCGCGGCCGAGCGCCACCATGCGGTCATGGACCCAGTCCGAGCGCAGCTGCTCGGTCTTTTCCGCCAGCAGGGCCGTGCCGGCCGCCCCGAGCTCGGATCGCGCCGCGCGGTGAAACGCGGCCAATCGTTCGGGGCTGCGGCTGGCGGCGTCCTCGTCGGCGCGAGCGCGCCGCGCGGCCTGCACTTCGCCGCGCCAGTCGATCTTGGAGACGAACTTGGAGGAGGTGATGAGCTCCTCGGCAGCGTCACCTTTGTGCCCGCTGTTCACATAAGCCGTGGAAACGGCGATGAGATGGGGCAAGCTCGCAGCGACGCCTTCCTTCCCGGCTCGCTCGGCGGCGAGCTCTCTCAAGGTGTCCGCCACCCGCAGAGGGCCGAGCAGGTTCACCTCGACGGCGCCGTCCAAGGGGGCGTCGAAGGTCACCGCCGCCGCAGCGTGAATCACGATGCCGCAGGAGCCGAGCAAGCCTCGCCCGACCTCGTCGAGGGCGAGCCCGTCTCGTCCCACGTCTGCGGCAATCGTGCGAACTCGCCGGGCGATCACCTCCTCGAAGCTCCCGCCGAGCTCTGTGCGCAGGCGGTCGAAGCAGTCGTTGCGGAGAATCTCGCGCCTGGTGCGCTCCGCGGGTTCCTGGTGTTGGCCGGGGCGCACGAGCAGGACGACCTCGCATCCGGGGACGCTCCGGAGCAGGCGCTCGACGAGCGCCGTGCCGAGGAAGCCCGTCCCCCCGGTAACAGCGATCCGCCGGCCGGCGAGATCGTCGGGTATCACGAGTGTGTTTCTAGCACCGAGGTGCCAAAGAGCTTGACCATTTCAACTCCACAACTGGCACAGGACCTGGCAGGACGTGCTGGCTGGGCCGGTGTCGGCTTCGGTCGCAGTCACTACTTGGTCGGCTCGGCGCGGGCGGGATCGCGTTTTTTGGGTGCGGGCCGGTGTACCGGTTTCGGGGGTGTGTAGCGCTTGTTCGGCTTCGGCGGTGACCGTTTCCCGAGCGCCTCGGCTTGGCTGCGAGCGCTCTTGGTCGCCCTGGGCTTGCTCGAGGCGGCGCCTACTGGGCGGCGAGCCCCGCCCTGCTGGGACTTGAAGCCCCGGAACAGGAGCCAGATCCCGAAGCCGAGGAAGGCGAGGCCGACGAGGAAGAGGGCTCTCACGTTGACCAGCCAGATGGCGGCGGCAAGCGAGGCGAAGCCGAGGAGAGCGCGTCGCTTGAGGAGCAACCCGAGGAGAAGGAAGACGGCGACGGCGACGCCCTCGAAGAGGAAGTCGTGCACGACAGCGAGCGTCTTGAAGTCGGTCTTCGAGGGCTTCAAGCGGTGCGTCAGGTACGGAGCGACGATGATCGCGGTCAGGGCCATCTCGACTATGAGGGCAATGACGCCGAAACGCGTCTCGCGGGCATCGAGTTTGTTCACGGCGGCCTTCTTGGCGGCCAACCTCTGGGCCGGGGAGAGGCTGGCGTCCTCGGAAGTCATCGGGCCACCGGGTCGCCTGTTCGAGGGGGCGGTCCGGAAGAGGCGCTGGGCGGAGAGGTTGCGACGCACCCAGTCGTTCCAACCGGTCGCGCCGCCCGTTGTCGATGTCCCCTCGGCCCCGAGATCGCCGGGCCGGTCTTCGTCCTGATCCACCACGGTATCCAGGGTACCGGGCGCGTCCGCTACCGGTCCGGGCGCAGCCGCGCGCAACCGGCCTGCGAAACTTACGAGCCGAGCGCTAGGCTTCCCCTCTGTGTGTCCCAGCCCTCTCGTCCCGCCGACCGTTCGCGGCTCGGTGACCAGAGGTCAGATCGGCAGGCAGCTCGAGGTCCGGCGCCGGAGGGCTTGGGGTTGCGCCGAGGCGGGCAACTCCCCGACCGGAGAGGTCCTGTGACCGTGTCGGCGAAGACACCGGCTTGGTTGAGCCCGCACTTGGAGCGGCACCCGCTCTTGCGGCGCATCACCGGCTACAGCGCCGGCTCGGTCGTCGCTATCGTGCTCAGCGAGGCTGCCTTCGCGGCCGCGCTGGGGTGGGGGCACACGGGCACCACCGTGGCCTCCGCCGTCGGGTTCATCGGCGGCGCCGTCCCCAACTACATCCTCAACCGGCGCTGGGCGTGGCGCGACCGCAGAGGTCGCAACCGTCGCACCGAGATCATCTTGTACATGGCGGTAGCCCTGGCCACCTTCGTCGTCTCGGCGCTCGTGACCCATTGGGCGGAGTCGTTCGCGCGCCAGCTGACCATCGATCGCGGCTGGCAGGTCGCGCTCACAACCGCCGCGTTCTTGGTGGTCTCCGGCGTGTTCTTCGTGCTGAAGTTCGTGATCTACGAGACAGTCGTGTTCACGAGGGCGCCTGAGGCACGGGAAATCCCGAGTCTTGGCGAATCCGGCCTCGTTGAATGCGACGCCGTCGACGACTAGGGGCGGGCGCAGCTTACGGAGGAGACAACCGCAGTCATGGGGCGCTGATATTCTTCGGCTCCACGACGGCAAAGACAGTGACGTGGCTGCTGGGGCGCTTGGCTCAGGTGGTTAGAGCGCAGCCTTCACACGGCTGAGGTCACAGGTTCGAGTCCTGTAGCGCCCACAAGGAAAGGTGCCTGAAACAGCAGCTCACGGGCCATTTGAGGTTTAACCGGCACTACTCACCAGTGACCCTCAATTCGCCCTTCCTGCCACTCGGTGTGGCACGCGTGTGGCACGCCCGCTGGCAAGCAATGCGCTGAGCCGGCGGTACATGGCAGTCCGAAGGCGGCGGAGGAAGGACTAGCGCCAGTACGCACCTTGCGGCGCCAAATTGGCACTACAGTGGGGGACATGCCAAGTGTCCAGATCAAGTCCGTTCCCGAAGACGTCCACGCGGAGCTACGCCGACGCGCAGCGAACGAGGGAAAGTCGCTCCAAGAGTATTTACTCGGCCGTCTAGTCGAGGAGGCACGTCGGCCCAGTCTCGACGACCTTCTGAGCCGTGCCGGGCAGCGAAGCGGTGGGCACGTCTCGTTCCGCTTCGCAAGCGAGGCGGTTCGCGAGGATAGGGACGCCGGTTGATCGTCGTTGACGCCTCGGTCATCGCGCCGGCTCTCGCGGACGATGACGCAGACGGCGACCGCGCCCGCGAACGTCTACAAGGTGAGCGTCTCGTGGCGCCGGAGTTGTTCGACCTTGAGGTGGTCGCAGTCATCCGGAAGGCGCTTTCCGCCGGAGTGCTAGATGAACGCCGAGCAGCCATTGCCCTCGCAGACCTTGCAGACCTTGATCTGGAACGAGTAAGCCACCGACCATTATTGGTGCGGATATGGGAGCTGCATCGAAATATCACGCCGTACGACGCGGCATATGTGGCCTTGGCTGAGATGATCGAGGCGACCCTTGTGAGCGCGGACCGTCGTTTGGCGCAAGCACCAGGCTTGCGGTGTCAGATCGAGTATCTCGGTTGATGCAAGGTTCATTGCGAGGTGCTCGGTGAGAGGAGGACCACCTTGCGATGAGCGGAAAGCGACAGTTTGGGACCGTCCGAAAATTGCCTTCTGGAAAGTGGCAAGCGCGGTAGCGAGATGGGACCGGCCAGATGTTCTCCGCGTCTTCAACTTTTCCGACCAAGACCAACGCGACCCGTTTCCTCGAGGTGGTGGAGGCGGTTCCTCACTGAGAGCATTGAGGGGGTCCCCTTTGGTTGGCGGGTGATGACTTGGCATCACCACCGTGCCGATCGGAGGGGGCACCTACGTGGATGGCTCGGTGAGGGGCGGGGACTTCTCCTGGCCACACGCGGGGACTTCTTCTGGCCACCAGCGGACCACACATGGCCACGAGCGCAGACTTTCTCATGGCCACGGACACCTTGACAACCGGCCCCTCTCCATAGACAGGGAGACGCAGCCGAAAACGGGCCGGAAACCGGGGACAGGAGCGGGGCCACAGCGCCTGGACCAGGGAGAACACACGAGAGGCGGGCGGCGGGGCGGCGGGCCGAGCGCCCGGCCCAGCCGGGGGCGAGCCATTAGTGCAGGGAAGGCCTCACAATAGGCACGGAGGCGCCCAGGTTCGCCCACGTGGCTGCTTAGGGGGCGGGGGATAGGCCAGGCCGCCTGAAGCATTGAGGCTCTGGTCGCTCATGGTGCAAGGTCAGCCGCGGGGCTAACGTAGCAATTGCCTGAGAAGAAGGTGCGCCGCCCTTTTAACGGCTTTGGTTCGAAGGGGGTATCACATGTCCTGGCGTTTACCCATTACGGCGAGGTTGGCCCTCGCTACCGGCGTGGCCGCGCTCGTTGCGCTCGCTCCTGGTTGGAGCAACTCCACCTGGGCTTCCGCCCCGAACCATGCCGCCCCCGCGGCCCAGCACCGCTCTTTATCAGGGAGGTGGTCGGGGACCTACACTGGCACTTTAAGCGGCACGTTCAGCCTGACGTGTCGGCAGTCTGGGAAGAACTTGAGCGGCACGGCCATGATCTCCGCGTTCAACAAACCCAAGAGTATCCACGGGACCGTCCAAGGCACCTCGATCCGCTTCGGCACCGTCGGCAAGGGAGCAATCACCTACTCGGGCTCGGTCTCGGCCTCGGGCGACGCCATGTCCGGCAGCTGGGAGAGGGAGCACGACGGCCGGACCATGGACCACGGCGCCTGGAAGGCCTCCAGGTCGTCCTGAACGCCCGCACGGACCACTCGCGGCAACCTCGACGAAGCCGTCATCGTTCCCGCGGTGAGCACGGAGGCAGAGACTGATATTGCCGCTCCACTCGGTCGAGTTGAAGCACCTTCATCACGCTCCTCGCGATCAGCTCCGACTCATTTAGACCCCCGAGCTCCCGTAGACGACTCACACCTTCCTCGTTGTCGGGAAAGCAGGCTGGAGGACGCTCTGGGGACAAGGCCGAGCTGAACGCCGAGGAGCACGTCGCCAAGCTGCTCGGCGTAAGCTGGCAGCTGGTGGAAAAGGCGGTCCAGGAGGCCGCGAAAGTAGTCAGGCGACCTGCTGAACCCACATCGGTCCCACGTGATCGCCCACATCGGCTTAGGAGCGATTTGATGAGTGATCCCGCCGGAAGACCCGTACAGATAGAGAGCCAATGCGTGCCAAGGAGGCACCAATGATCGCAGCGACGTTCGGTCTTCGTCAGGTTGTGTACTCCCTTCTTTGGTTCTTCGTGTTCTTCACCGTGATCTGGTTGATGGTCTCGGTATTCATCGACATCTTCCGCAGCGACGACCTGAAGGGCTGGGCGAAGGCCCTCTGGGTCCTGCTGGTGCTGGTGCTCCCGCTCATCGGATGCCTCGCCTACTTCATCGTCCGCGGGGACAAGATGCGCGCCCACCGGGCGCAGGCGCAGCAGCAGGAAGAGCAGGCACTGCGAGATTATCTCGGGGCGGGCGGCTCCCCGGCAGATGAGCTGTCCCGGCTCGCCGAACTGAGGAAGGACGGAACGATCTCCGAGGAGGAGTTCCAACAGCTGAAGTCCGAGGTCATGCGGCGAGCCTCGGACACGAGCGCTCACTAGGCGGCCATAGCCAGTGACGAGGACGCGGCCACCAAGGTCGAAGCCAGCTTGCCAGAGCTGCCCGTAGAGGGAGCGGCGTCACTTCAGCAACCTGCGGATCGTAGCGGGACAGCTTCAGAAGCGAAGGGCCGATGTGATGATCAGCACACCGAGTCCGAGCATGACAACACCGCCGATTGTGCGGAGAGCCACGAGTCGACTGGAGGACCCGGCGAGCCATTCTCGTGCTGTTCCGGCAATCATTCCCCAAGTCCCGTCCGACAACACGGCGAGGATGGTGAAAATGGCCCCAAGCACAAGAAGTTGTCCGGTCACGTTCCCCGATGAGCGATCAATGAAGTGAGGGAACACCGCGACGAAGAAGATAAGAGCCTTGGGGTTGAACGCGCCCACGATGAAGCCCTGCCTGATGACTCGCGATACGGGAGGTTTGGTCGATTCGCGATTTGTCATTGAAGCCGCATGCGCGTGGCGGTGTCGCAATGCCCCAGCACCCAGCCAGAGAAGATAGAGGCCACCCGCCACTTCAACGACGGTTGTGAAGGGCTTGGAGTGGGCCAGCAGGGGGCCGAGACCAACGGCCACGAGCGCAGAAAGCACCAGCATTCCGAAGCCGTTCCCGACAACGGTGAGCACGGCGACAGCCCTCCCCCAGGCGATGCCCCTCGCCAAAGTGAAGAGCACGCTAGGCCCCGGAACGATGATGATCGCGAGGGACGCTAGGCAGAAGCCAATTAGGTGCGAGGTAGGAATCGTCAAGGACTTTGCCCGTCTTGGTGAAGCAGCGAGAAGATCTTGTCGCGGGGGTTGCCAACGATATCCCCGGAGTGCCGCCTGTCGGGGACGCTCGGCAAGAGGCCGGTGCACTCGTTGTAACAGCCTCCCGCAACACAGAACATACTGCGGAGGTACGTCGGCGACGTTCCGCTGCGACGAGCAGACGAGGATAGGGCAGCGTCGCGGTGGAGAGCCCCGCTCGGGGCTCTCCACTCTTGGTTGTCTCGGCTCGGATGGTTGTCTCGGCTCGGACGCCCGACGAGTCCGCCGAGAAGAGCTGCAAGCGTGCACGCGAAGGGAGCATGCTTTCACTCGTGTACGAGGCTGTTCGCCGCTTCGCGGCCGCCACGGTGGCAATGATCCTCCTCGCATTGGTCGGCTGCGACTTGTGGATACGAAGTTTCCAGCTTTGGTGGGACCGGCACTCGCTAACCTGCTCAGTCGCCACCAGCCTGTTGGTGCTCGCCGTGGCCGGGCTGATCGTCGACGAGGTGGTCGCCCGTCGTCAGCGCAGCGAGCGCGCCCTGTCGGTGGCTGTCCAGGCGTTGATCGTCTACGGCCAAGCGCGTCGAGCATGGATTACGGTCATGACGAGCGGCGACGCTGGAGAACCGTCCGCGGGCACTCTGACTGAGGAGCTGAGAAACCTGGCGAGCATGTTGCTGACAGCCGCTCCGGGACTGTTCGACGACCCCGTGACCCGGCGGTTTCTAGAAGAGGCCCAGCGATTCTCGGCATCGGTGCTTCGAGTGGCTCTGAGGCCTGAAGGGCAGCTGAGCGACGACGACCGTGCCCATCTTGAGTCCGCAATGAATCGACTGCGAGACGCTGTAGAGCCTCTGTTCACACGGGTCCCGGACGCAGACCGCGCCCTTCTTGAGGGTCTGTCTTAGGCCTCACGCAGACTTGACGGAGGAGGCTCGAGACGGCAGACGAGCTGTTCAGGCGCGAGCGCCAGCTTGCACCCGCAATGGACGCTCCTGGGCGACGGTCCCGAGCCGGCGTTGGTTGTTAGATCCCGGCGAGCATCGTTCGAGCTAGCTGCGGTCGCGACGTGATCTCGAGCTTCTGGTACACCTTGCGCAGGTGGTAGTCGACGGTTGGGGTGCCGAATGCCGCATCTCCGAGACGCAGGAGGCCCGGGCAGTTGCTTCGGACAATGGCCGGAGAAGTGGCGCTCGGTCCGGCCCTCAGCCGACCGGGTGACGCAGCATGCCCGCCGCGACTGTTGCGTTGGTCTGCTCGTCCACCAGCACGAAGCTGCCTGTCTCCCTGTTGTCCCGGTACTCGTCGTAGAACAGCGGCGCGGTCGTGCGCAGGTGGATCCGGCCGATGTCGTTCAACTCGAGCTCGCTGGCTCGGCTGTCGTGATGGAGAGCGTTCACGTCCAGCTTGTACTGGAGCGAGCGCACGAGGGCGCGCGCCCAGCGCGTCGTGTGCTTGATCGCGAACGTCGCGCCGGCGCGCAGTGGTCTCTCAGCCATCCAACAGACCATGGCCGAGACGTCCTGGCCGAGGTTCGGCCGGTTGTTGGGCCGGCAGAGCATGTCACCTCGCGAGATGTCGATGTCGTCAGCGAGACGGACGACGACCGACTGGGGTGGGAAGGCCTCCTGGAGCGGCCCGTCGGGGCCGTCGATGCTCACGACGTGAGTCGAGAAACCGGAAGGGAGCGCCACCACCTCGTCGCCGACTTCGAGCACACCGCTCGCGACCATGCCGGCATAGCCGCGAAAATCGTGATGCTCGCTCGAGATAGGCCGGATCACGAGCTGGATGGGAAACCGCAAGTCGATCAGGTTGCGGTCAGAGGCGATGTGGACTCTCTCGAGGTGGTCGAGCAACGCGGGCCCGCCGTACCAGGGCATCTCGGGCGAGCGGTCCACGACGTTGTCGCCCGTCAGCGCCGAGATCGGGATGCAGGTCAGGTCGTACACCTGGAGGCGTTCGGAGAACCCGGTGAACTCGTCACGGATCTCCTCGAAACGCGCCTTGGAGTAGCCGACGAGGTCCATCTTGTTCACGCACAGTACGAGGTGGCGGATGCCCAGCAGCGAGGCGATCATGGCGTGGCGCCGCGTCTGCTCGGTGGGCCCGGTGCGGGCGTCGATGAGCAGCAGGACGAGGTCGGACGTCGAGCAGCCTGTGACCATGTTGCGCGTGTGCTGGGTGTGGCCGGGGGTGTCGGCGATGATGAACCTGCGGTTGGGCGTCGAGAAGTAGCGGTAGGCGACGTCGATGGTGATGCCCTGCTCCCGCTCTGCCCGGAGCCCGTCAGTGAGCAGGGCGAGGTTCACGTACTCGTCACCCCGGGAGAGGCTCGTGCGTTGCACAGCCTCGAGCTGGTCCTCGAAAATCTGTTTCGTGTCGTAGAGGAGACGGCCGATCAGGGTGGACTTGCCGTCGTCGACCGAGCCCCCCGTCGCAAAACGAAGCAGCTCCACTAGAAGTAGCCCTCTCGCTTGCGATCCTCCATCGCCGCCTCTGAGAAACGGTCGTCGGCGCGCGTGGCGCCCCTCTCGCTCACTTTCGTGACCGAGGTCTCGACGATGATCTCCGCCGGGGTCTTGGCGGCCGACTCGACCGCCGCCGTGCAGGTCATGTCGCCGACGGTCCGATAGCGCACGGTCGCCTCGAAGGCATGCTCGCTTGCCACCCCGTCGCGCGGCTTGGTCCAGGGCCCGACCGCGAGAAGCATGCCGGAGCGACGAAAAACCGTCCTCCGGTGGGCGAAGTAGATCTGCGGGAGCTCGAGGTCCTGCTCCTCCACGTACTGCCAGATGTCGAGCTCGGTCCAGTTCGACAGCGGGAAGACCCGGAAATGCTCGCCCGGCTGGCGGCGGGTGTTGTAGAGGTTCCACAGCTCGGGGCGCTGCGCGCGAGGGTCCCATTGCCCGAACTCGTCGCGGAGGGAGAACACGCGCTCTTTTGCCCGCGCCTTCTCCTCGTCGCGTCGTCCTCCCCCGAAGACCGCGTCATAACGGCCCTCCTCGAGCACCCTCAACAAGGTGTAGGTCTGCAAGCGGTTGCGGGTGGCTCCGGGCACCGGCTGCTCGACGATGGAGCCGGCGTCGATGTCTTCTTGCACCGAGCCGACGACGAGGCGTACCCCGAGCTTGGCCACCTGCTGGTCTCGGTACTCGAGCACCTCGGGGAAGTTGTGCCCGGTGTCGACGTGCACGACCGGGAACGGGACGCGCTGGGGCCAGCACGCCTTCGCAGCCAGATGGAGCAGGACGGCGGAGTCCTTGCCCCCGGAGAAAAGGAGCGCCGGACGCTCGAACTCGGCGACGACCTCACGGATGATGTGGATCGCCTCGGACGCGAGCGTGTCGAGGTGCGAGAGACGGTGGGCCATCGAGTGGAGGCCAGACTAGTCACGATTCCAACGTCTCGCAGCGCTCACACCCTTGCCTTGTGACGAGCCGGCGGCGCGAGAGGAGTCGAGCCCTGTGAGGCTTCACGGGACGAATCTCGACACCTGCCCGGGCCGTCGTGTCCCTGTGGGTCTGCCTTGGGGTCGAGGCGGCTAAGACCATCGGGCTTCGCGCGCGGCCTGTGCGCGCGCCGCGTCCCCTGCCACCGTCTCACAGGCGCGGCACCAGGGCTCGAGGATTCCCCAAACGCGAACCGGCCGCCTCATCTCGATCTCGGCCGTCGGCGAGCCGCAGGCGTGAGCACCACCCAGTTCGTCATCACCGACGACCTCGGCCAGATGCCAGGTGCCCGGGAGTTCTGTTGTTGCCGGAGGGGGGTTGGAAGCACTCGTCGCCTTGGAAGGCAGGCGGGCGACCACGACGTATCTGGGCATGAGGTCCCCCTTCGTGATCCTCTGCGGAGACGAGTTTACGACCGCGGCCGCTGAGGGGAAGGTGACCGCCCCTGACTCGCCTGTCCCGTGATCTCTATCTGGTATCTCTATCTGGGCGAAACAGGAAAATTCCGTTTATGATCCCGAATTGTCATACAGCCGAGATGTAAGGCCAGGTGACAAGACTGATGAAGACCAGCGAGCCGGTGAGCGAGTCTGAGGACGCTTCCGAAGAGCCGGGCGACGTCACCGGGCGACCGGTCTCCCCCTTCCGCCGACTGCTCACGCTGAGCGGAGCACTGCTCGCCCTCCCCTGGATCGGTGTAGCCGTCGGCATCGTCCTGCTCGGAGTGGTCTTCAACACGACCTCGCCCTGTCATTGCTTCATGACCAGCGGCAACATCCTCACCACCGCCCAGGAGTTCTCCTACGTCGGCATCGCCGCCCTGGGCGGGGCGACGGTCATCATGACCAAGGGCATCGATCTCTCCCTGGGATCGAACATCAGCTTGTCCGGACTGCTGTGCTGCGCGGTGCTGGCCGGCGGGCACGGCACCGCCCTCGGGCTCCTCGCCGGCTTCGGTGCGGGGATCGGGGTGGGTCTGATCAACGGCTTTCTCGTCACCGTGGTGGGCATGCAGCCTTTCATCGCCACCCTGGGCATGCTGAGCGTCGCCGGAGGGGCGGCGGTGGCTTACAGCCAAGGGTTCACGCTCTACCCGCCGCAGTCCTTCGACAGCCTTGGGCAGGGGACGATCCTCGGAGTCCCCAACCCGGTAGTGGTGATGCTGGGGCTGATGATCGTTCTGACGCTTTTCATGCGTTACACCCCGCTGGGCCGTCACATATACGCCGTCGGCGGCAACGAGGATGCCTGCCGGCTGCTCGGCATCAGAGTGCGGCGAGTCAAGATGTTCACTTACCTACTGTCAGGTTTCCTGGGCTCTGTCGGCGGCGTGCTCCTGATGTCCTTCTTAGGTTCGGCCAACCCCAGCCAGGGCCTGGGCGACGAGCTGAACTGCGTCGCCGCGGCGGTGATCGGAGGGGTCAGCCTGTTCGGTGGCCAGGGCACCCTCATCGGTGTGGTGCTGGGAGCCGCGTTGGTGGGCGAGATCTCGGACGGCCTCACTCTGGCCCAGGTGCCGGGCTACTGGACCGAAATGGTCGTGGGGTGCGTGATCTTGACGGCCATCGGGGTGGACCAGCTCAGGAGACGTTTACGGCGAAGCTGAAAAGAGTAATATAGAAATGCAATATTCCTGCCATCGTCTCGAAATCTGAGGGCGTTGGCAAAGGGAGGGTAGAAGGAGGGAAATCAACATGAGCGAAAAGCCGGAATCGGTCGTGTCCACGACCAAGGAAGGTACTTCACGGCGTGACTTCCTCAAGCTGACAGGGGCGGCCACGGGTGTCGTTGCGACGTCCTCTTTGTGGAAGGAGAAGTCGTTCGGCGGCCTGGTCCCCACGAGAAAGTTCACGATCGCCATTGTTCCCAAAGGGCTGGACAACCCGGTGTTCGCATTGGCCAAGCTCGGCCTCGAAGAGCGGGCCAAGGAGCTCGGTGATGTGACCCCGATCTTCACGGCTGGATCCACCACCAACACCGAGCTCGACATCAACGTGCTCGAGGGCCTGGTGACGTCCAAGGTGGACGCCATCGGGATCAGCTGCAACGACCCGGTTGCCTACGTCCCGGTCATCGACAAGGCGATAGACGCCGGTATCGCTGTGATTTGCTGGGACTCCGACGCTCCCACCAGCAAGCGCCTCTGCTTCTACGGCGTCAACAGCTACGCGGTCGGGCAGGCTATGGGCCTCGAGATGAACACGCTGCTGCACGGGAAAGGCAATGTCGTCATCATCAGTGGGGCCCCGACCGCCCTCAACCTCGACGACCGCATAAAGGGCGTCGAGAACACACTGTTGAAGGGCATAACCGTCCTCAACATTCTTTACTGCAATGACGACACCCCGACCGCGATCGCCATGGAGGAGGACGCCATCCGGTCGTACCCGAACCTGAACGGGTTGATCATGGTCGGAGGCTGGGCGTTGTTCTCCAATGTGGGAGCCACGCCGCTGTTGGACAAGGCCAAGGGCAAGATCAAGGTTGAGTCCTTCGACCCCCTCGCAGCGGTGGTGACGTACCTGAAGGACGACATCGTGCAGTCGGTGTGGACGCAGGACTACTGGGGCTGGGGGTACGAGTCGAGCACGATCCTTTACTCCCTGCTGAACGGCGGGGGCTGGTACGAGTCCATCCCGCAGCCGTCGCACAACGTGGTGCCGGCCGACTGGAAGCTCTGGCAGGCGCGCTGGGCGGCGACGACCGGAGGCTTCGCATCAGCGCAGAAGGTGTGGGGCGAGCCAGCCTTCACCCCGCCGGGGCCGATGGGTTCTTCGGGCCCGATCAGGCATTGGAAGAGCTGACCACTTGGTCTATAGGCGATGGTGGCGGGCCGATGCCCGCCGCCATCGCCACGCCGGTGCTGGAGGCACGGCGCGTTTCTAAGGCGTTCGGCCACGTCCAGGCGCTGAACGAGGTCGACCTCGACCTGCTTCCCGGAGAGATACTCGGGTTGGTCGGCGACAACGGTGCCGGCAAGTCGACCTTGATCAAGACCCTCTCCGGTGTGCTGCAGCCTGACGAGGGCGAGATACTGGTCGACGGGCGGCACGTCCACATGCACAGTCCGGTCGACGCCCGGTCCTTTGGCATCGAGACCGTCTATCAGGACCTGGCCGTGGTGCCGTTGCTCGATGTGGCGGAGAATCTCTTCCTCGGTCGGGAGGAGCTAGTCGGCGGCCGGTGGGGACGGGTCATCCCGATCGTCAACCGACGGAGCATGCGCCGCCACGCCCGGGAGCAGCTGAACTCGCTGAACATCGGTCTCGGCTCAGTTCGCCAGAAGGTCGAGACCCTCTCCGGCGGCCAGCGCCAGGCGGTGGCGGTCAGCCGGGCGGTGGTGTTCGGGCGGCGCATCGTCATCCTCGACGAGCCGACCGCAGCCCTCGGGGTCCGCGAGTCGCATGCGATGCTGGAGTTGATCCAGACCATAAATGGGCGGGGCATGAGCGTCATCCTGATCAGCCACAACATGCCCCAGGTCTTTGAGCTCACGCACCGGATCCTGGTTCTCAGGGCAGGAAGACGCGCCGGGGTGGTCCGCACCGAAGAGACGAACATGGAACAGGTGGTGCGACTCATGACGGGCGCCGAGATCCAGACCCAGACTGCCTGACCAGGCCCTCGCCAGCCTCTCGCTGCGGCGTCCCCTACATCGTTGCTCGGGCCGTTCGCTCCGTGCGGCGGTGGGCCAAGGGCGTAAAGTTGACTTGACAAGTCAAGCACTGTCAAGTTAACCTTGACAGATGGGTGCGTCGAGGCCGCGGGCGCATCGCTCGGGGACACGACGGGCAGCTGCCACGACAGTTCCGTTTCTTCTCGTTGCCGTCGTGGTGATTGCGGTCTCCCAGGTCCCGGCGCCCGTCGGTGCGGTCAGAACGGCGATGAGTCTTCGCGCACACGCAGGCGTCGGCGCTTCGCCGGTGAAGGTGCCCAGCAGCCCAGTCGGAGAACAGCTCGACTGGCTCCTCGGCATCGCGAACCGGCTCCCACTAAGCAGCGAGGAGATCTCCGACCACTTTGATGCGGCCTTTCTCGCCCAGGTGACCCCGGCCGAGCTCAACGACGGCTTGGAGTCACTGGGTCCCCCCGGATCGTCGGTGACGGTGTTGCAGCTTTCGAAGGTGGAGGAGCGCTCGTTGCTGGCGCTCGTCCAGATCGGGCCAAGTCGTTACTCGGCGGAGCTCACCGTCGACGCCGCCGGGCTCATCGCCGACCTCCTTTTCCGGCCCGTCGCGGCACCGGTGGCGGCATCGTGGCCAGGGATCGACCATCAGGTCGCGGGTCTGGCTCCTGAGGTGAGCCTCCTGGCTGCCAAGGTGAACCGGAACGGCACCTGCGACCCGGTGAACTCGGTCCTGGCGGGAACCCCGCGTCCCCTCGGATCCATGTTCAAGCTTTTCGTCCTGGGCGCCCTCGCCAATGCCGTGCGCGAGCACCGGGTCAGCTGGGGGCAGCAGCTCCGTGTCACCGCGGCCATCAAGGTCGGTGGGAGCGGGACGATCCAAGATGCGCCCGACGGGACCAAACTGAGCGTTGAGGACACGGCGCTCAAGATGATCTCGATCAGTGACAACACGGCCGCCGACATGCTCTTGAAGCTGGTCACCCGCTCCGCTGTCGAAGATCAGGTGCGAGCCTGGTCGTCGCACGCGTCGCTCGACGTCCCGTTTCTCACCGTCAGCGAGATGTTCGCTCTCAAGTACCAGGACTTCCCGGGCCTGGCGGACCGCTACTTGTTGCTGAGCCCTTCGCAGCGGACCGCCTACCTTGTCGGAACTGTTGACAAGGTCCCGGCGAGCGCGGAGGAGGCCGTGAGCGTGCCGCGCGACATCAACTCGATCGAGTGGTTCGCCTCGGCCGATGACCTGTGCCGCGCTCTTGTAGGGCTCGCCGAGCTCGAAGCCGAGCCCGGGTTGAGCCCGATCAACGAGGTGCTCTCGACCAACAGCGGGGGGATCGACCTGAACGCGAGGCTGTGGCCGAGGATCTGGTTCAAGGGCGGAAGCGAGCCCGGCGTGCTGACGCTCGGCTTCCTGGCTCGCGACAACCACCACCAGAGCTTCGTCGTCATCATCCTCACCGAGGACACGAAACAGCCCGTGCAGGAATCGGTTGCCGTCGAGCTCCAAGGCCTCGATGCCGCCGAGGAGGCGTTCGGGTTGCTGCGCTGATCGAAGCGCGCCGGCAACTCGCGATGCGGCTGAGGGGGCGGCCGCCGGGCGCCGCCAGATTTCGCAGGCAAGTTGTGGCCCTCATTCGCCAATACCGGTGGACTAGCCTTTAGTCGCATTGACGCACCTAGCCAAGCCCCCCAGATCGGTCACAAGTGCCGGACGCTCCGAGACGGGCGAGACGCGCCTGGAGTGGCGGCCGGGACCCGGTCTTGACGACTGACCAGGCGCTCGGCGCCTGGCCGCCGATCATCCAAGGCGGCATGGGCATCGGCGTGTCGGGTTGGCGCTTGGCTCGTGCGGTCGCGCTGACCGGCCAGCTCGGGGTGGTCTCGGGAGTGGCGCTTGACACGCTTCTTGCCCGCCGCCTCCAGCTTGGAGACCCGGGCGGTCACATCCGCCATGCGCTCGCCAGCTTCCCGAACGCCGAGGTGTCCCAGCGAGTCCTGGATAGCTACTTCGTCGAGGGTGGTCTCGCTCCCGAGGAGCCCTTCCGGCTGGTGCCGCGGCTCTCGCTGAACCCGAGCCAGCGCGGCACAGAGCTTGCCGTCGTGGCCAACTTCGTGGAGGTGTTCCTCGCCAAGGAGGGACACGAAGGCCTGGTCGGCGTCAACTACCTGGAGAAGATCCAGATGGCCACTCCGGCGGCGACCTACGGCGCCATGCTCGCCGGAGTCGACTACGTCCTCGTCGGCGCCGGGATCCCCGCTGAGATCCCCGGTCTGCTCGACTCCTTGGCGGTCGGCCGGCCCGGTGAGGTGGCAGTCGACGTGCTCGATGCCGGGGGCCGTCGGTTCGCCGTTGAGGTGGACCCGGAGCAGGTCGCGGGGAACAAGCTCGAGCTTCGTCGCCCGAGGTTCCTCGCCATCGTCGCCTCGCACGTGCTCGCCTCCTATCTCGCTCGCGATGCCCGTACGCGTCCGGAAGGGTTCGTTGTCGAAGGACCGGTGGCGGGCGGCCACAACGCTCCACCCCGAGGCGTGCTCACACTTGACGAGGACGGCCAGCCCGTCTACGGCCCTCGTGACGTCGTGGACCTGGAGAGACTGGGTGAGCTCGGCTTGCCGTACTGGCTCGCCGGCGCCTACGCCGGCCCTGGACTGCTTGCGCGAGCCCGCGAGCTCGGGGCGACGGGCATCCAGGTCGGCTCGGCGTTCGCACTGTGCGAGGAGTCCGGCTTGGACGCCTCGTTGAAGCGAGCCTTGACGGAGAGCGCCCTTGCCGGCACCCTGCACGTGCGCACCGATTCCGTGGCCTCGCCCACAGGCTTCCCCTTCAAGGTGGCCGACCTCCCAGGGACTGTCGCCGAGGCGGAGGTCTACGAACGACGCCGTCGGATCTGCGAGGCCGGCTACCTCCGGGTCCCGTACCTGTCACAAGACGGTGAGCTCGGCTACCGCTGCCCTGCCGAGCCGGCGTCCGCCTACGTGCGCAAGGGCGGGAAGATGGAAGACACGACTGGCCGGCGTTGCCTGTGCAACGGCTTGATCGCCGCCATCGGGCTCGGCCAGCGCCATCGTGTCGGAGCCGTGGAGCCTCCCGTCACCACCATCGGACAGGACCTGTCGTTCCTCCCGGAGCTGGTCGGGAGCGAACGGTCAAGCTACAAAGCGGCCGACGTGGTCGCCTACCTGCTAGGCGTGCCGAGCGCGAGATCCCATGACTCGAGCGGCGCTCAGGCCACTGGTGGAGCCGCCGGGCGGGCCTCGGACGCCGGTTTGCCGTCTCGGGGCGTCACGACCTAAGGTGCTTATATACCGCAAGCAACTAATGGAAGGGGTGCAGCTCCGCTGGAGTCCTCCCGGGAGTCGGTGGGCCAGATCCGGGCGTCGTTTTGGACCGTGGCTCGCGCCATGGGACAGGTCCGTGTTCACGACAGGCTCATCCAAGCGGCGGGCGTCCGGCTAGACCGCGGCGGGTCGGCCCTGCTCTACATGCTCTACGCGCATGGGGAGCCGGTACGCGTCACCGCCCTCGCCGAGCTGCTGGGTGTCGACGCCCCGACGGTCACCCGCAAGGTCCAGCAACTCGAGCGCGAGGGACTCGTGGCCCGTCAAGCCGACGCCGAGGATCGCCGCGCGACGCGTATCGGGCTCACCCCGAGCGGGCGAGCGATCATCGATCGCGTGCTCGAGGCCCGGCGGGCGTGGTTCGACCGCTTGCTCGAGGGCTGGGAGGAAGCCGACTTGAAGACCTTTGCCTCGATGCTCGAGCGGTTCGCAGCCTCATTGGAGCGCAATTTGGAAGATGCGGACAAGGGCGGGTAACCGATGCTGATCAGCCTCTTGCGTCGCTATCTCGGCCGCTACGCCAGCCAGGCGTGGCTGGTCATCGTCCTGCTCGCGGTCCAGGCGCTCGCCAACCTCTACCTGCCGAACCTCACCGCCGACATCATCAACAACGGCATCGACATGGGCGACGTCCACTACATCTGGACGACCGGGGGCGTGATGCTCGCGATCACCTTCGTGGTATGCGCGCTCACGGTAGTGGCCGTGTACTTCGCCTCGAAGGTCTCGATGGGTGTTGGCCGCGACATCCGTGGTGCCGTCTTCAGGGCGGTGCAACGCTTCTCGGCGCAGGAGACAAACCACTTCGGAACGCCTTCGCTCATCACGCGCAATACCAACGACGTCCAGCAGATTCAGCTGTTCTTGCAGATGGCTCTCACGGTCATGGTCCTGGCACCGATCATGTGCGTCGGCGGCGTGATCATGGCGCTGCGGGAGGACGTAAGGCTCTCGTCACTCCTCTTAGTTGTCGTTCCGGTGATGCTCGTCATCGTCTTGGTCCTGATGTCGAAAGCGGTCCCGTTGTTCAGGTCGATGCAGTCCAGGATCGACCGGGTCAACCTCGTGCTTCGCGAGCAGATCACCGGCGTGCGCGTCATAAGGGCTTTCATCCGCACAGGCTATGAACGGCGGCGTTTCGCGGACGCGAACGAGGCGCTGACCAACACGGGCCTGCGGGTGAACCGCATGTTCGCGCTTGCCCTGCCGACGGTCATGGGGGTCATGAACCTGTCGTGCGTCGCCGTGTTCTGGTTCGGCGGCCACCTGATCGCCGACGGGAGCATGCCGATCGGGAACCTCACGGCTTTCCTGAGCTACATCCTGCAGATTCTCATGTCGGTGATGATCGCCATGATGATGGTCATCCTCCTGCCGCGAGCAGTCGCCAGCGCCGATCGGATCGAAGAGGTGCTGCGCACCGAGCCCGCGGTCCAGGACCCGCCGCAACCTGTCGTCCCCCAGTCCTCGACGGGGATCGTGGAGCTGCGAGATGTCGTCTTCGAGTACCCCGGCGGCGAGGAACCGGTGCTGCACGGGCTGTCGTTCTCGCTCGCGCCCGGCGACACCACGGCGGTCATCGGAGGCACGGGCTCGGGCAAGACCACGATGCTCAACCTCATCCCCCGCCTGTTCGACGTCACGAGCGGCGCCGTGCTCGTGGACGGGATCGACGTCCGGGATCAGGCGCGCGACCGCTTGTGGTCGAGGATCGGCATGGTGCCCCAACAGGCGTACCTGTTCAGCGGCACCGTGGCGGACAACCTGCGTTTCGGTCGGCCGGACGCCACCGACGAAGAGCTGTGGCACGCGCTCGAGGTGGCCCAGGGGAAGGACTTCGTCTCGGCCATGCCGGGCGGCCTTGAGGCTCCGATCACCCAAGGTGGCACGAACGTGTCCGGCGGCCAGCGCCAGCGGTTGTCCATCGCAAGGGCGATCGTGAAGCGGCCGGCCGTCTACCTGCTCGACGACTGTTTCTCCGCTCTCGATGCCGGTACCGACGCAAGGCTGCGTGCCGCGCTACGTCTTGAGACCAAGGACGCAACCGTCTTGATCGTGGCCCAGCGGGTCAGCACGATCCTGCATGCCGACCGGATCATCGTCCTTGACGACGGGCGAGTAGTGGGAATCGGCCCGCACGAGGAGCTCATGTCCTCCTGCCCTGAGTACCGCGAGATCGTCGCCTCCCAGCTCGGCGAGGAAGCAGCGTGAGCACACCCGCCGGGCAACAGCGAGCGCGGCAGGGCGGAGGCTTCGGCGGTGGACGCCAGATGGCGATGCCGGCCGAGCGGCCGAAGGACTTTCGCAGGTCTGTCCGGCGTCTCATCCGTCGCCTGAGGCCCGAGCGGGTCCGCATCGCGGCGGTTGTCATCATGGCCTCGGGGAGCGTGGCCTTCACCGTTTTCGGCCCGAAGATCCTCGGCAGCGCGACTGACGTCTTGTTCAACGGCGTCATAGGAAAGCGCCTACCCGCGGGGGCTACCAAGCAGCAGGTGATCGCCATGTTGCAGGCCAAGGGCGAGAGACAGCTCGCGCAAATGGTCAGCGGAATGACCCTCACGCCCGGAGTCGGAGTCGATTTCGAGCACCTCGGCAAGTTGCTCGGCTTGGCGGCACTCGTGTACCTGTTCGGAGCCGTTCTCAACTGGGCCCAGGGCTACGTGATGGCCGGGGTGGCGCAGAGAACCGTCTACCGCTTGCGCGAAGACGTCGAGTCCAAGCTGGCCCGGCTCCCGCTGCGATACTTCGACCAGCACCCGCACGGGGACATCTTGAGCCGCGTCACCAATGACATCGACAACCTGACCACGACGCTCCAGCAGGGCCTGAGCCAGCTCCTCATGTCGCTGCTCACGATCGTCGGGGTCCTCGCGATGATGTTCTGGATCAGCCCGTTGCTCGCTGTCATCTCACTCATAACAGTCCCGTTGTCGATTGTGATGACATTCCTGATCGCACGCCGCTCCCAGGTGCAGTTTGCCGCCCAGTGGGCGCGCACGGGAACCTTGAACGGCCATGTCGAAGAGATGCACACGGGTCATGCCCTCGTGCAGGTGTACGGGCGGAGCGACGCGTCTATAGAGAAGTTTGATGAAGAGAACGAGCCGCTGTACGAGTCCAGCTTTCGGGCGCAGTTCCTTTCCGGTGTGATCCAGCCGTCCATGCAGTTCCTTGCCAACTTGAACTACGTGGCGATCGCCGTCATCGGGGGTTACCGCGTGGCCTCGGGGGCACTGTCGCTCGGAGACGTGCAGGCCTTCATCCAGTACTCGCGCCAGTTCACGATGCCGATCACCCAGATAGCAAGCCAGATGAACCTCCTGCAATCGGGAGTTGCCTCGGCCGAACGCGTCTTCGACCTGCTTGACGCTGAAGAAGAGGAGCCGGACAGCCTGCATCCCGCAGTCCTCGAGCCGCACGGACGTGTCGAGCTCGAGCACGTGGACTTCCGCTACGAGCCCGCGCAACCTCTCATCGCCGACTTCAACCTTTCCGCCTTGCCGGGTCAGACGGTCGCGATCGTCGGTCCCACCGGTGCCGGCAAGACGACGATCGTCAACTTGCTCATGCGCTTTTATGAGATCGACTCGGGGCGTGTCCTACTCGACGAGGTCGACGCCCGCGACCTCACCCGTGACAACGTTAGGCGCGCATTCGGCATGGTCCTGCAGGACACGTGGCTGTTCACCGGGACGATCCGGGACAACATCGCCTACGGGCGCGAAGGTGCCACCAACGAGGAGATCATGGCCGCTGCCGAGGCCGCGCACGTCGATCACTTCGCGCGAACGCAGCCGGACGGATACGACACAGTGATCGACGAGGACGCCTCCAACATCTCCTCGGGACAAAAGCAGCTCCTCACGATTGCTCGGGCCTTTGTCGCCAACCCCACGATCCTCATCCTCGACGAGGCGACGAGCAGCGTCGACACTCGCACGGAGGTCCTGATTCAAGAGGCGATGGCTCGCCTGCGGCATGGGCGGACGAGCTTCGTCATCGCTCACCGCCTCTCGACGATCCGCAACGCGGACACGATCGTCGTCATGGACCACGGTCGCATTGTCGAGCAGGGCAATCACGCCGAGCTCATGGCGCGCCAAGGTGCCTACGCGACGCTGTACGAGAGCCAGTTCACCGAGGCCTTCGTGGAGACGGTCTGACCGGGCGGCTCGGCGCCTCACGCGCGCGAGGTGGCGGCTTCGCGCGAGGGCACCTCGAGGAACGGGTAGCGCCGGATGCCGCTGGCGTGTAATCGGTACTGAATGGTGGTCCGAATCACACCAATCCCGTAGCGGACGCTGCGCCTGAAGTTGATCGAAGACGAGTCCTGCGCGTAGCGGGTCGGGCAGGAAAGCTCGCCGATGCTGGCCCCGAAGGCGACGGCCTGGGCGATCATCTGGTTGTCGAAGACGAAGTCGTCCGAGTTCCGCTGGAAGGGCAGCGCCTCCAGCAGGTCTCTGCTGTAAGCACGAAGACCAGTGTGGTACTCGGACAGCTTCTGGCGGAGAAGCACGTTCTCGAAGAGGGTGAGGAACCTGTTGGCGATGAACTTGTAGGCGGGCATCCCTCGCGCCATCGAGTCCTGGGCGAGGATGCGAGACCCGAGGACGAAGTCGTACTCTCCGTAGGCGATCATCGCCGCCAGAGCAGGAACCAGGAGCGGAGAGTACTGGTAGTCCGGATGGACCATGACGATGATGTCGGCTCCGCGGGCCAGCGCGGCCTTGTAGCAGCTCTTCTGATTCGCTCCGTAGCCGCGGTTCTCCTTGTGCCGGATCGACACGAGACCGAGGTGCCTGGCTCGCTCGATCGTGTCATCTGTGCTGGCATCATCAACGAGCAGGACGTCGTCGACGACGTCGCGGTCGAGCTCGTCGACGGTCCGTTTCAGCGTTTCCGCAGCATTGTAGGCAGGAAGCACCACGGTGATCTGCTTCCCATTGAGCACGGTGAGAGTGTAGTCATCTGTTCGGGCACCACCCGAGTAAGCCTGCTCGCGTGCCCCTAAGTAAGGTTGCCGCCGTGCTCAGCCCCAGCCGGCCCCCTGACGAACCAGTCTCGGTGACGTCGCGGTCATCGACGAGACGCTGGCTCCTTTTCGCCGAGTCTCTCGCCGTCCTCGTCTCGCCGCTCGTGGGCTTTTTCGTCTTGAGGATGCGGGCCATGGCGCCCGTCGAGCTGCCCGATCCGAGCATGCACACGATCTAC
>Ga0326727_10004640_pt1 | contig 40815 bp, 38 predicted proteins | sample MB2enrmetagenome_FD_207643 | JGI IMG/M metagenome (GOLD analysis project Ga0326727, IMG submission 207643) | Lab enriched peat soil microbial communities from McLean, Ithaca, NY, United States - MB29MY | ecosystem: Environmental > Terrestrial > Soil > Wetlands > Peat | place: USA: New York...
TGAAGAGCTTTCGCATCTCGATACGCTTCTCAGCCATGTCGTACCTCAAGTCGTGGGTGTCGGCCCAAAAGCGGTCTCTGATCTCTCGCATCTTCTCCCTTTGCTCCTGGGAAAGATTGAGAGGGGAGTGGAACTCGTGGTGCGCCGCAGCTCCACGATCTTTGTGAAAGCCCTGAGGACCGGGAGGGCTGGAATCAGGGGGAGCTGCGAAGGCAACTGCCGCAAGACCGACCCATAACAACGCGCACACGATCATGATGAAGTTTTTCATGCTGCCTCCATAGCGTGGATGTGATTTTCTCTATAAGTCGGGTGCCCGCGTAAAAAGGTTACAAAAACGACCGCGCCTCGATAACGTCTCTTTCTCGCTGACGGCTCACCATCGATTCGGGTCGATTCTTTTCTGTAACTTTTTGAAAGCGCTGACGACTAAAGACATAAGGATGATACAGGCTCTCTCTTGGCAAGGCTCAGGAGCGGCCAGGAAGGCTCCCTCGGGCGCAGCCGTCACGAATTGGGAGGCTTTTCGGAAGTCCTCCACTTTTTCGCCTGTGCGTGAGTTATACTATCGGCGGTATATGGAAAATGACCCTCGAAAGCCCACTGATGAGGAAGTTGTTCGTCGGGTCCTCGCCGGGGACGTGAATGCGTTTGAATACCTGGTGCAGCGATATCAGCATCTCGTCATGACCACGGTGAAAAAGCATGTACCCTTCGATCAGGTGGAAGATATCGTGCAGGAGATATATTTGAGGGCCTATCGATCGCTGCCGGGCTTCAAGAAGGGTGACCGCTTTACGCACTGGCTGTCCGTCATTGCCGTGAGGGCCTGCTATGATTTCTGGCGGGAACGCTATAGATCACGGGAACTTCCAATGAGCTCGCTTACGGAGGAGCACCGGGTGTGGCTGGAGGCGGCGCTATCGGACCAATCGAGCCCTTCCTGCGACGAGAAAGCCCTGCAAAAGGAAGCCGGGGAGATACTCGACCTGGCGCTTGGCAGGTTATCGGCGGGTGACCGAATGGCACTGGAGCTTGTCTACCTTGAAGGCTATTCAGTGAAGGAGGCGGCCGGCCTTCTCGGCTGGAGCACCACAAATGTAAAAGTGCGCTTGTTCCGCTCGCGCAAGAAACTCCGCGGGCTGCTCACGCACCGGTAGCGATGCTTTCATGAGCGGGGAGGCCGGGTGCTGAACCCCAAGGAGTGCCAAAGCGAGCGCATGCGAAGCGCTGAGCAGGGAGGCTCCATCCGGCTCTGCCGGTGGAGGGGGTGCTGAACCCCAATAATTGAATGAGGAGGATATATGACGACACCCGGACAGAGGGAAAAGCTCAAAGAGCTCCTGGGACAGGCTTACCGGGCAAGGGAACAGATGGAAGTCGGCGCTCAATGGCAAAAGAGCCTTATGGCGCGCGTCCGGGAGATAGGCCCCTTTCAGCCCGAAACTCAATTCCGGCCCACGTTCGAACGATTCGTCTGGCGGCTTGCCCCTGTTATGTGCCTGTTGGCCCTTGTACTCATCGCTGCCTTCATTGAGATCGAGGTCGCTTCCTGGGAAGACCCGATTCAATTATTCGTCAACGGCGTGGAAGAATCGATGCTCAGCAACCTATTTGGGGCATAGGGGGGTGTGATGAAATCGTGGAGGTTGATCACAGGGGTCGCTCTTGTCCTAGTCCTTGGCATACTGATTGGCGGGGCAGGCACCCAGCTCTATTTGAGACACAAGTATCACTTTTCCCTCGACCGCAAGGAGAGAACGGCCCACCTCATGAAGATTTTTTCAAAAGAGCTGGACTTATCGCAGGACCAGAAGATCGCGGTAGAGAAAATCCTCCAACGGATGGCGGAAAGGCTCCACAGCCATTTACTTCAGAGACGGCCGGAGGCAGAGCGGATTGTTGACGAGAGTTTTTCAGAGATACGGCAGCAACTGACTGACGAACAAAGAAAGCGATTTGACAGCCTGCAAGAGCGGCATCGGAGGCACAGGCATGCCCTATAGAGCACGGCGAAGCCTCGACCTCATAGGTCTCCCCGTTCAATAGAGCAGTAGTAAAAAAGGCCGAACGCCTCTTTTAGCGTTCGGCCCCGGGGTTTGCCCTTCGCCTCTTTTCCGTGTGGCTTTAAGGGTGGTTTGCCCTTCGTTTACGCCTTCTTGTATCTCACTTGTTGTAGTCGTACCACCCGGAGCCCGTCTTTTTCCCGAGCTTCCCTGCCTTCACGAGGTTCTTCAGCTCAAGGGAAGACTGCCACTTAAGCTCCTGGGGCAACTCCCTGCGCAGGTACTCGTTCACCATGAGGTTGATGTCAAGGCCGGTGAAGTCCATCAGCTCGAAGGGGCCCATAGGGTAATTGAGACCGAGCTTCGCTGCCTTATCAATGTCCTCTTTTGTCGCTATACCCGACTCGAGAAGCTTCATCGCTTCGATGAAGTGGGGTACCATGAGACGGTTGACGATAAAGGCGGGGACGTCCATCTTCACCTCGACAGATTCCTTTCCCATTTTTCTGGCTACTTCAGCGCCTTGGCTGACCGTCTCATCCGCCGTCAACTGACCTCTTACGACCTCCACGAGTCTCATGAGAGGCGCCGGGTTGAAGAAGTGCATGCCCACCACCTTTTCGGGCCTCTTTGTCGCCGTTGCAATCTCCGTGATCGACAGGGAGGAGGTGTTTGTTCCGAGGACGATCTCCTTCCTCGTCAGCCTGTCGAGCTCGGCAAAGATCTGCTTCTTCACATCCATGGCCTCGAATCCGGCCTCGATGATGAAGTCCACGTCCGCGAGGTCCTCCATCTTGGTCGTTACCTTGATCCTTCCCAGGAGTGCGCCCTTCTGGTCCGCCGTCATCTTTCCTTTTTCGACGCTCTTCGACAGGAACTTATCGATGTTCGCCATGCCCTTCGCCAGTATCTTGTCATCGAGGTCGCGGACGACTACGGCGAAGCCGGCCTGCGCGGCGACCTGGGCGATACCCTGGCCCATGCTCCCGATTCCTACGACACCTATTGTCTTGACGTCCATGAAAGGTCTCCTTTTTGGTGATGCCTTCTGTGTCGTTTCTCCCATAAAGCGGAATTTTTCTAAAGAGGCTGCACCGCACCGATATCGGAAATGATGGAGAAGTTCGACTGCGCAGCGCGAAGGAGGGCCAGAGCCTGCTTTTCGGTCCTGATAGGTCCTCGCAGGAGGCCCCGGCCCCCTTCGCCCTTCTTTACTTGTTTACGGGCTGGAACGCGTAAAAGACGCGCTCCGCCACGATGGTGCCTGCTCTTCCCTTTTCAATAGGTATGGGAGGAACGTCGAATACGACGAACTCCACCTCATCGCCGCGCTTCAAGGTGCCTACCGGGCAATTGACGATTTTGCTGATCATCCTCTTGACCGGACCGTCAAACTCGATGACGGCATGGATCAGAGGCGATTCGTATCCGAGGGGGACGCCCTTCACCTCTTCGGACAAGACGACGACCTTACCTTTCTTCGGCAAGTCTATATACTCCAGGTTCTCGGAGTAACAAGCCGGGCAGATGACGCCCCTGGGAGGGAAGGCAATATAACCGCAGTCCTTGCACTTCGTGGTGGTGAACCGGCCCTGTTTCAAATTTTCATAAAACGGCCATACCTTGTTGAACTCTTTCGCCTCTACAGGCCAAAGGTCCATCGATACCGGATAGAGATTGTCAAGTATTGGGATTCCTACTACGGACATTTGTCGCCCTCCTTATTTTACTGGTTCCAATCCATATATGAGGATGGTATGCTCGGCGTTTGCCCCACTCAGGTTATGCGTGAGACCGATGTCCGCGCCTTTCACCTGGTGGCGTGCCCTGCCCTGGAGCTGCTTCATGATCTCGACGCCCTGCCTGATCCCCGTTGCACCGAAGGGGTGACCCACGGCCAGAAGGCCGCCGTCAGTATTGACGGGAACCTTACCGCCGATCTCGATCTGCTTCGAGCTGCAGAACGCACCGCCTTCGCCTTTCTTACAGAAGCCAAGGTCTTCCACTTCGATGACTTCCGAAATGGTAAAGCAGTCGTGCGTCTGAGCGACTTTGACGTCGCTTGCGGAAATCTTGGCCCTCTTGTATGCCTTCTCCGCCGCTACCCTGGTGTGCTTCCAGTCGCCAAGGTGCTCGCCCGGGAAATTGACCGAAAGGCTGGAAAGCGATACCTGCGCACAACCTCTCAGATAGACAAGGGGTCTATTCGTGTATTTCTTCGCGATCTCGTCGGTGGTGATGATGCATGCCGCTGCGCCGTCCGTGATAGGGCAGCAATCATAAAGCGTGAGAGGCGGCACAACCGAAGGCGCGTTCATCGCCTCTTCCATGGTCAGGCTCTTCTGCATCTGCGCAAGAGGATTATCGGCTGCGTAGTTGTAGTTGGCCACGGAGACGGCTGCAAGGTCTTCCTTCTTCGTCCCGTAATGAATCATATGCTCCTGTGCGGTCAATGAGAAGAATGGCGGCGGGAGACCCATACCATGGGTAGCTTCCCAGTCATGATCGACAGATGCGAGCTCGCTGTAGAAAATCTCCCATTTCTGGGGTGTGTACAGTTTTTCGCCGCCCGTCACCATGACGATATCCGCATTTCCCGACTCGACAAGTCCTTTCGCGAGAATGATGCCCGTGCTCCCGCCCGCGCAGAGCGTGTCGCATCTCGTGCAGATGGATGTCGGCTTCAACCCGAGCCTCTCCGCGACCACCGGCGCAGTGTTGACCTGGAAAGAGCACCTGCCCGCGTATGACGTGGCCACAATGAGCCCGTCTATATCCAGAGGCTTGAGCCCCGGTATATCATCGAGGCAAGCCTTGCCCGCTTCCTGGAATAGGTCCATAATGTGGGCTTCTCTTACACCCCACTTACACTGACCGCCTCCCAATATTACTGCGTTTCTCGACATGGAACCCTCCTTGGTTTCGTTCTATTTGCCCTTAAAAACCGGTTTTCTCTTCTCTATGAACGCCTGAAAGCCCTCTCTCCCGTCCTCGGAGAGGTAGGTAGTGACAAAGCACTCATTCTCAAAAGTTATTGCCGTGGCAAGATCCATGTTTATGCCGTTATCGATGGCGCTCTTCAGCACGCTGAGGGCAACCCTCGGCTTCGCTGCCAGCTTCTTCGCCCAGGCCTTTGCCTCGTCCAGTAACGCTTCTTTTGCCACGACCTTGTTGACGAGACCTATCCGGTAGGCTTCATCGCCGCTCACGATATCACCCATGAACAGGAGTTCTTTTGCCTTCCCGATCCCAACGAGCCTCGGCAGTCTCTGGGTGCCGCCGGAGCCGGGAATAATCCCAAGATTGACCTCGGGACAGCCCATCTTTGCATCACTCGTGGCAATCCTCAGATCGCAGGCGAGGGCAAGCTCAAGGGCGCCGCCGAGGACGAAGCCGAAGACCGCGGCAATCGTGGGCTTGCTAATGCCCGCAATCTTATCGAGGCACCCTCTGGAGATCTTTCCGAAGGTGTAATACTCCGCTACCGACTTCCCGGCTACTTCCTTGACGTCGAGGCCGGCGGTGAAGACCTTCTCGCCGACCGCTGTGAAAATAACGGCCCGTACCGAGTCGTCTTTATCCAGCTCGCAAAAGGCGTCATAGATTTCCTGGTATGCCTTGACGGTGAGCGAATTGACCGGGGGCCTGTTCAGCTTGACTATCGCGATGCCCTCTTCTTTCTCCACAAGCAACGATTCGTACGCCATATCGCCCTCCTGAGACTATTTGTTATAGTCGTACCATCCTACGCCCGTTTTCCTCCCGAGCCTACCCGCCTTGATCGTGTCTTTTAGCACCCGTGGTGCCACCCACTTCAGCTCCTTGTTGTGCTCCTGGTAGAAGTAATTGACGACGTTCAGCAGGATATCGACCCCCGTGAGGTCCATAAGCTCGAAGGGCCCCATCGGGTAGTTGAGTCCCAGTTTGGCCGCTTTGTCGATATCTTCCTTTGACGCAACGCCTTCCTGAAGGAGGCAGATGGCTTCAATCATGTGCGGGACCATGAGCCTGTTCACCACAAAGCCGGCTATATCCGTCTTCACCTCGATCGGCTCCTTGCCGAATTTTTTGGCCAGGTCAAGGGAGACCGCCACGGATTCATCGTTTGTGTAGTAGCCCCTGATCACCTCGACAAGCCTCATGAGGGGAACGGGGTTGAAGAAGTGCATTCCCAGCACTTTATCCTGTCTTGTCGTTGCCTTTGCAATCTCGGTGATTGACATCGACGAGGTATTGCTCGTAAGGATCACGTCCTTCCTCGTAATCTCATCCAACTGTTTGAATGTCTTCTTCTTTACTTCCATGTCCTCGAAGACGACCTCGACGACGTAGTCGGCATCCTTCATGTCCTCCATCTTCGCGGTGCCCTTGATCCTTCCCATGATCTGCGCTTTGACGTCGGCCGTCATCTTGCCCTTTTCCACGCTCTTTCCAAGAAATTTGTCGATATTCTTCAAACCGTTCTGCACAAACCTGTCCTCAATATCGGTCATGATGACATCATAACCCGCCTGTGCAGCGACCTGGGCAATACCATTGCCCATAGTACCCGCGCCAACAACGCCGATTGTCTTAATGATAGCCATATACACACCTCCGGAATTTATGAGATTGGGCATTGAAACCACGCTTTAGATGCTCATTATATAACTATAATGAAAGGACGATGTCAATTGTTATTTCTTGCACAAGCTCCTTTTTGGCTCAATACGGGCGACTGTCTCTCGAAAATGTATGCGTCGGTTGTTGTATGCAACTGCTCTATGTTCATAATAGTGAATTGATCGATGAAGACACCCCCCGCCGTATCGGGACCTTGAAAGAATTAGGTGACCTGTTTTCGATCTTTATACGTTATCGATGCTGCAGTTGGTAATTGTTGTTGACCTGATTTCTCATAACCGATAGTATTTCTCCACTAGTGCACGACGTCAAGGCGCTCTTCATGAGCGGTTATACAGCCGACGTAGTCCTCGGCAAGGGTGTTTTCGGCAAAACCCTTGACTATATCGCGAAACCGATTGCGCCCAGCGAGCTCCTTCACGAAGTGCGGAACACACTCGACCGATAGCCCCTCCCACGGGGCTCGCCGGTCCCGTTCGGAGGGCGGAAGATGAGGGACAACCTTTGGAAGTACGCGCATCTGCTCGTGCATTATTCGCTGGCGCTGAATGTGGGCGACACGCTGCTGATCGTCTCGACCTACCTGTCCGAGCCGCTCGTGCAGGAGGTCTACAGGGAAGCGCTGGCTGTGGGGGCGCATCCGGAGACATGGATTACACTCAATGGGATCACGCGGCGTCTCTATGACGGGGGGAGCACGAAGCAGCTTTCGCACGTATCCCCCTTATTCATGCACGCGGTTGAGCATTATGATGCCTTTCTTACCATCAGGGCGCCCTTTCACACGCGGGAGCTGGAGACGGTCGATCCTGAGAAAAAGAAGACGGTCAGCATCGCCGAGGCGGGGATGAGGCGGCGCTTCCGGGAGCGGGCCGCAGTCGGGAGCTTGCGGTGGACCCTGTGCGAATTCCCCACGGACGCTCAGGCGCAGGCGTGCGGACTTAGCTTGGGGGAGTATGAGGAATTCATCGCCTCGGCGTGCTTCCTCGATGATGACGACCCGCAGGGCTGCTGGCTGGAGGTGCACGCCAGCCAGCAGCGCGTGGCGGACTTCCTGAACAGGTGCCGGCGAGTCACTTTTCGGGGCAGGGACATCGACATCTCCTTCTCCACGGAGGGGAGGACGTGGATCAATTCGGACGGCAGGCACAACATGCCGTCAGGCGAGATATTCACGTCGCCCGTCGAAGAGAGCGTCGAGGGTGTCATCCGGTTCTCCTATCCGGGCATCTACATGGGGCAGGAGATAGAGGACGTGCGGCTTACGGTGCACGGTGGAGAGGTCGTCGGGCATGATGCGGCCAAGGGAAAGGAGCTGCTCGCCAAAATCCTGGAGGTGCCGGGGGCGAACCGCTTCGGGGAGGCGGCGATCGGCACGAACAAGGGCATTGGCCGCTTCACGCGGAACATGCTTTTTGACGAAAAGATCGGTGGGACCGTGCACATGGCCCTGGGCGGCGGGTTTGGCGAGGCGGGGGGCAGGAACGAATCGCCGGTCCATTGGGACCTCCTCGCCGACATGAGGCCGGACGGCGAGATCCTTGCGGACGGCGAGGTCATCTACAGGGGCGGCGAATTCCTCATCTGAAGTAAGGGGAGAGGGCGGATTTTTGCTCCGCCGCGGTTTCGTGATTACACTGTAGTAAGGATAAGGTTAAAGGGCAAAGATAAGGAGCAAAGGCAAGACAAAAGCGATCAAAGGGTGAAGAATGGGTTTTTTCCGTAGTGTGCTTCCCGCAATTCTCCTCGTGTTCCTGACGTGCTTTTCGTTCATCGCTGCCGCCCAGGATATGGATGCGATCGAAGGGGTCTACAGGCAGCAATACGAGCAGTACACGGCCCAGGAAACCGCGCTGCAGCAGCAAATGGACGCCCTTGCAAACATGAAATCGCAGGTCGACGGCCTCATCTCGCAGGTGGGCGGTGCACCCACAACGAGCTACGCCCAGGAGGCGGACAGGTACCGGCAACTCCAACTCCTGCTGCCTTCGGCTGTCCAGTACAGCCTGGACCTCGACAGGCTTGACAAGCAGCTCGCAGAAGTGCGGAAGCGCAAGGCCGAGCTGAGCGCGACGATACTCGCGCGCCAGAGCGTCCTGCCCGTCTGGTGGACTCAGTAGGACCCGGTGAAGAGTTCAGGGTGACGAGTACGAAAGTGGCGAGCGGAACCCGCTGCCTTAGGGTCCGTACTCGTTACTCGTCACTCTCTTAGGGGGCAGGGGGCCGAGGTACTGGTAGAGATGGCATTCTATATTGCCGTTGTAGAGCTTCCTTTTTCGCTCCGCCCTGCGGCCGAAGAGCTGCTCGAAGCGGGGATGGGAGATGAGCGCGAAGAGGGACCAGCAGTCGAGGCGCGAGTAGACCTCTCCCATTGTCCGGTATATCCGCTCCACGTCGCGGATGTCGCCGGTCCTCTCTCCATAGGGCGGGTTGCAGACGATGCAGCCGTATTTCCTGGCCGATCTGAATTGATCCACCGGTTGTTTCTGGAACGATATGGCGTCGGCAACCCCTGCAGCTTCCGCGTTTTCCCTGGCCGCCTTCAGCACCGTGCCGTCCGCGTCCGAGGCAAGCACTCTGAAATCTGCGGCGACGGAGAGCGAGCGCGCCTCCCGGCGCGCCTCCTGCCAGAGGCTCGCGGGGCTGGTGGGCCAGCTTTCCGCGACAAAGGACCTGTTAATGCCGGGACTCATGCGCCTGCCGATGAGGGCCGCTTCGATAGGGATGGTGCCTGACCCGCAAAAGGGGTCGGCCAACTCCCTGCCCGGCTGCCACCTGCTTAAGAGCACCATGGCCGCCGCCAGGGTCTCCTTGAGGGGCGCCTCCCCACTCCCGGTCCGGTAGCCCCTCTTGTGGAGGCCGGGGCCCGAGGTGTCGACGGTGAGCGTGGCGCGGTCGTGAACCAGCGCCACCTCTATTCTGTAGACGGGGCCGGTTTCCGGGAACCATGACTCGTGGTATTTCCTCTTCATTGCCTCGACGACGGCCTTCTTGACGATGGCCTGGCAGTCGGGCACGCTCTGGAGCTTCGACCTGACCGACTTGCCGGTGACGTGCATCTTTCCGTCGGCGGAGATAAGATCCTCCCAGGCGACCGCGCGCGTCTGCTGGAACAGTTGTTCGAAGTCGGTCGCCTCGAAGGAGGCCATTTGGATGAGGAGCCGATCGGCGCAGCGCAGACTGATGTTGCAGCGGGCGATGTCTCTCGCGCTGCCGGGGAACGTGACGCGTCCGTTCTCCACGGAGAGGTTCGCGTAGCCGAGGCGCTTAAGCTCATCCGCCACAATGGATTCCACCCCGAAGGTCGCCGTGGCGACAAGCGTATAATCAGTCATTATTATATAGTACCACTTCTAGAGACAATGTTGAATGTTCGGGGCGGCCTCAGTGTGCGGGTGCCCCGAACATTCAACATGAGCCTCTTTTCGAGTCTTTCCGGCTAAAAACATCCTACCCGAAGAGGACGCTGACTGCCAACTGCTATTCCGGGATGTGTCCGGGAAGAGCATAACCTTTACACATTTTTTGAAAAGATGCTTTTTGTCACTCCTGGTTGTCATCTCTCCTTGTCACTCCTGGTTGTCGCCCCTCCTTGTCGCTTTGACAGGATTTTGGCGATCAACTAAGCTGTTATCATGAAGAAGGGGAAGACAGCGGCAGGGGTTGACACCCGTTCTTATGAGGCGTTCGTGGCGAGGCTGAACGAGCGCATCCCGGACGAGCTGCTCGTCGAGCAGCTCGAAAGAGAGATGCATGCCGGAGGCGAGGATCCCGATCTGAAGCAGATGGCGATCAGGCAAAAGGCCAGGCAGGATATCGAGGCGCACAAGGGTTACAGGCGGAAGGAATTGCAGGACGCTCACCCGGCAGGCAGTCTGGTTGTCCGGATCATAAAGTTTTCGAAAGAGGCTTAAATGGCGGAAGGGGCGACGCGAGCCAAGGTAATAGACATTCCCTGCGGCTGGGTCCCCCGGCCCGATCAGCGCACCCTTTGGGATTACCTGGAATGGGGCGGTAAGCGCGCGGTCTGCGTGGCCCACAGGCGTTGGGGGAAAGACGACGTGGCGCTCCACTTCACCGCGACGCAGATGATCGAGCGTCCGGGCAACTACTGGCACATGCTGCCGCAGTACAACCAGGCGCGCAAGGTAATCTGGGACGCGATCAATCCCAAGACGGGCAAGCGCCGCATCGACGAGGCGTTTCCCCGCGAGATCAGGCGCAAAATCCATGAGCAGGAGATGTTCATCGAGTTCGCGAACGGTGCAACCTGGCAGCTCGTCGGCTCTGACCATTACGACAGCCTTGTCGGCTCGTCGCCTGTGGGGATCGTCTTCTCCGAGTATGCCGTCGCCGACCCCATGGCGTGGGCGTACCTGCGGCCGATACTGGCGGCAAACGACGGGTGGGCGCTCTTCATCTATACGCCCAGGGGCGCGAACCACGGGAAGAGCCTCTACGATTTCGCGCGCACCGAGCCGGGATGGTTCGCGACGTTGCTTGCCGCCGACCGTACGCCCGTCTTTACGCCGGACAGGCTCGACCAGGAGCGGCGGGAACTGCTCGCCGAGTTCGGGGAGACCGAAGGCGAGATGCTCTTCCTCCAGGAGTACTACTGCTCTTTTGAGGGTATGGTGCGCGGGGCTTACTATGCAAAGCAGCTCCGAGCCGCGCGATCTGATGGCCGCATCACCTCTGTGCCCTTTGCCGCCGGTCACGAGGTCTACACGTTCTGGGACTTAGGCATGGACGATTCCACCTCCATCTGGTTCATGCAGGCGATCGGCCGCGAGCTGCGCTTCATCGACTACTACGAGGCGCAAGGCGAGGGGCTTGCCCATTATGCGCGGGTGTTGAAGGAGAAGCCCTACGTGTATGGGGATCACTACATGCCCCACGACGTGGACGTGCGGGAGCTCGGGACCGGGACGAGCCGGAAAGCAACGGCCGAAAACTTGGGGATAAGGCCGGTGATCGTGGTCCAGCGGGCGCGCGACACTCAGGCGGTCCTCTCCGGCATCGAGGCGGCGCGCAACATCATGTCCCAATGCTGGTTTGACGAGCGTAAATGTGCGCGGGGATTGTCGGCTTTGGAAGGATATCAGGCCGAGTACGACGAGACCAACAAAAAGCTGGCCGACCATCCGCTGCACAACTGGTGTTCTCACGGCTCAGATGCCTTCCGGACATGCGCTTCCGGTTTCCTTCCGAAGGCCTGGAGTGTGCCGGTTACGTCTATCATGAATGGGATGGATTTGGCGAGGAGATGGTGATGCTGAATGTGAGCGGAGCGAGTAATGATGGATGAGCGAGCATTTCTGGACCTTGCCACAAAGCGCCTGAAGCGCGAGATTGACGCCGATGACCACAATCGTCAGGCGGCGATAGAAGACCTGAAATTCTTAAACGGCGACCAGTGGGACCCGGCCGAAGAGCAGCGCAGACGCCTGCGTGGCAGGCCGTGCCTCAAGACGAACGAGCTGCCCAAGTACGTCAACCAGGTCGTGGGCGACATGCGCCACAACAGGGCGCGCATCAAGGTAAGGCCCGTCGATTCCGCAGGGGACCTGAACATCGCGAAAATCAGGAGCGGGGTGATCGCAAACATAGAGTACCTGTCGAACGCTGAGGCGATTTACGATTATGCGGGCGAGATGGCGACCTCCTGCGGCCTCGGCGCGTGGCGCGTGCTCACCAGGTATACGGAGGAGAACCCGTTCATCTGCGAGGAGCTGCTCGAAGGAGTGGAGCCGGGGATCGACGGCGCCACATGGGAAGGGGAGCTCATCTATCCCACTACCTGTGGGTATGAGCACAGGGGCTCCGGTATCATCAGCCGCGTCTATCAGTCGGAAAAAGACTTGCCCGAACCGGTAAAATGGATTAACGACGGTCTTTCCCCCGAGTTCACACGCCACAAGACACGCTTTTTCTACAGTACTGAATTCAAAATCGGCAAGGACAAGACGCCCTATCTCATCGACCCGACCATCCGGCTTGCGGCGCCTGGGGTGGCAGCGATCCAGACTGAGTTGATAGAAAACTATTCGGAGGTCGTCTACGGCATGGCTACGGGAGAGCGGGTGGTGCCGGTCATGAAGTACAAATACGCGGCGGCTGCTTCCATGGAATCATCCGAGGCGGCAAAGACCTTCGTTAATATCACGTTTCCCAAAGAGCTGCGCCGGTGGGTAAAACTACGCATGGCTGTTCATAAAGGTCAAGACTATTACTCCGTCCCGCCCTTCGATAGTTTGGGCGTGGTGATCGGCCTCGGAGAGACGATCAAGGAAGTGATGGATGTGGTGAAGGAGCGCGTGAAACAGGTCGACGCAATCTCGATCAGCACCGATCTGGCCGGCCTGGATAAGATATTTGACGACATTCAGGAAGGGAAGAGATACGAGATAAATTTCTAGCGAGGTGACGAATGAGTGTAAGCGTAGCCCCTCCTGTCAGATTCAAGGCGTTTTACCCCGGCACGGGGAATCCTCTTTCCGGGGGGCAGCTCTGGACCCTCGAGCCGGGCACGTCGGGCTTTGGCTATCCCAAGGCCAGCTATACCGATTCGAGCGGCGACACGGTCAATACAAACCCTGTGATCCTCGATCCGAATGGCGAGGCCGATGTGTGGCTTTCCGGCTACTATAAATTGGTGCTCCAGGACTCACAAGGAAATCAAGTATGGTCCAGGGATAACGTCTCCTCGGCCCCGGCCGGCGGTACAGGTGCCGGGCAGTGGGTAAACCAAACCCTCCTCTTCACCTACGTGAACGCCCGCCAGTTCTCTGTTCCCAATGATGAGACGCCCCTTTTCCAGGTGGGCATCAGGCTCCAGGCGATTGTTTCGGCGGGGACGATCTACGGGACCGTCATTGCCTCGGCCGTCTCCGGCAGCCCCTCTGTAACGACCGTCACGGTCAGTTGGGACTCAGGCGCCCTCGACAGTGGGCTTACGACCGTAGGCACCGGCATCCTTACCCCTTTTCACAGCGCGATGCCTGCCCCGCCCGTCTATGTATCGAACTATGCTTCTCTTACCGCTGCGGTCGCAGCCATAGGCGCGGCCCCGATGGATCTGCTCGTCAATGTCCCCACGACGGTGACAGCGGCAACGACGGTACCTGCGAACATCGCTATCCAGGTGGCAGAAGGCGGTCTGATCACGAATGCCGGGGGCACCCTCGCCATCAACGGGCCTTTCTCTGCCTGCGGGCAGACGTTTTCCGGCTTCAGCGCGGGGCAACTGACAGGGCTGAAAGAGGCGAGGCCGGAATGGTGGTACTCGGGCAGCGGCCCATGGCAGACAGCCATTCAGGCCGCCATCAATAGTCTCTCGGCGGGCGACGTACTATTTTCAGCAGGTACCTATGCCATAACGGACCGTATCTTTGTCGCGAATCACAGAATCAGCCTCGTCGGTGCAGGCGATCAGGCGACATATATTCAGTTCAACCCGGCTTCGGCAGGACAAGCCGCGATCACGTTTCAGCTTGGGTCAGCCGCCGTGATTGTAAAGAACCGGGTAAGGGGCTTCGGGATTACATCGACGGACACGACCTATCAGAAGATTGCGCTGGCGTTGGTCGACGTGTCGGAGTTCTCCTGGGATGATGTCTCCATAGAGAACTTCAACGACACTTCCGGTCAGAGCATCGGCCTGCTTTGGATGGGTCGGGACACGTCCTCATTCCAGAACCCTCATATCTATGCAGACAGGCCCATCGTCGTGAGCGCCGATCCCAACATCTCGGCCGTCACTATCGATTGCACAAACTTTCATAACCTTTATACCATCGCCACGGGACAGAATCCCAATGTTGAAATCCAGAGCGGCTGCTATCCGACGAACCTCTCATTCACCGGCTCTAACATAATGGCGAACGGCGGCTATGGCCTTAAATGGGCCGACACTGCGACAACAGGGACTGTTCAAAACCTGTACGTGGAAAATCTCAGGTGGGAGCAAAACGGGTCGGTCGTCCCTACGGGGTACATGGTGTACCTCGCGTCAAATAGCGATCTGATCGGGGCAGCCTTTATAGGCTGCTATACCTCGGTCGGCAATGGGTTCTACTTCAGCCATATCGAGCGCATCGCGATGATAAACTGCCAGTATCTCGGCACCGGCGTCGCCCTCAGCGCGGATGCCCTGTCGTATCCGCTGGTTCTTGAGAACTGGAGGAATCCTTCCGGATCGGTGAGCACGAGCACGCTTATCGCAAAGTGGGTAGAGTTCGAGGACGGCGGCCTTATTTCGAGCGTAGTTTTCGGCAATGGCGCGGCCTCCGCGGGTGTGGCGTTCAACCTGCTGCCTCTTAATACGGATAATCCATCCGCGGCAACAGGAGACGTCTTCCTGCTGACGAATACAACCGCGACGACGCTCACACAGATCGCAGGCGGGTATGAGGGCAAGCGCATTATCCTCATTGCCGTGAACGGCAACACCACATTATCATTCGGCGGGGGTAATTTGCAGCAGTACGGCGGGGGGACGTGGAACCCTGCGGCAAATAGCTGGGCAGAGGCTGTGTTTCACGGCACCAACTGGTGGTTCGTCACGCACGCCATGACATAGGGCGGCAGTAAGATGCGGAACGGAGGTACCCGCGGTTATAGCCTTGCCGCGTCGAACGTAAGTTAATCGAAACATCGTTCGGTCACCGTTGTGCGAGAGGTGTTTCTGCAAAAATTAGGGGGGATAACCACTTGCGTAAAGTGACAAAAATATTTATAATCTACTCGCAAAAAGTGCCACACGACAGGTGGAGCCTAAAGTATGAAAAAAGTAAATGTGTGCGTGATCGGTGCGCGCAGTTTTTCCGCCGGTCATTTGATAAAACTTCTGCTACAGCATAAACACGTAACTATACACATGCTGGTCTCGGAGTCGGATAAGGAAGGGGAAGATATAGAAAACATACACCCTTTCCTGCGCGGGATGCTTCAAAAAACAACAGAGAACTATAATAAAGAAAGGGTAGTGGAAGAGAATGACGTGCTGTTTTTCCACAAAAATCATGGTGAATTCCGTGACCGTACAGCAGATCTCATAGATTATGCGAAAAAACGGCACAAGCCCGTGAAGTTTATCGATCTGAGCGCCGATTTTCGTTTGAAAGAGCAAGACCTCTATAAAAAGTGGTACAAATTTGAGCATCATAGACCGGATCTGCTCGAACAAAGCGTCTACGGTCTGACTGAATTATACAGAGAAGAGATTAAGAAGGCCACCTTGGTTGCAAATCCTGGTTGTTACCCCACTGCAACCTTGCTCGCTTTAGCACCATTGTTAGAGGGTGGTTTTATAGATGGCAATAAGCCTATTTTCATAGACTCGCTCTCCGGAGTCTCGGGGGCGGGGAACCAGCCAAGCGGGAGCAATTTGGCCATTCATGTGGAACAAAACGTCATACCCTATAAAATAGGCCATACACACCAACATATTCCGGAAATGGAGCAAGAAATAGCCAAGATGCTAAAGAAGAAAGTTGAGGTCACGTTCAGTCCGCATTTACTGTCCTTCAAGTATGGCATATTATCGACCCATTATGTACAACTTAACAAAGCATGTGAATGGGGTGATGTTTATTCAATATACGAAAACATGTATGGGAACGAACCATTCATCCGCATCATAGATAGCAGCGACAGAAAGACATTCCCGGAAGTAAGGAATGTGGAGGGAACCAACTTCTGCGATATCGGGTTCGTAGCCGAGAAGGGCTCGAAGATATGTGTTGTGATCAGCGCAATCGATAATATAATAAAAGGCGCTTCCGGACAAGCCATACAAAACATGAATGTAATGTGCGGTTTTGAAGAGACAGAAGGATTGCCCTACAGTAAAGCTTTAAGAGGTAAATCCCCGCATCGTTCTACTTCCCTTGCGAGATCCCGCAACAATTGAAACCCTGACCGCCTTCTCCGGTGAGCCGATCGGCGGGGGTCCTGCGGACTCCGCGCCCCCCGTGACCCTACCGCGCCGCCCCCCGGCCGGCCTTGACTTTGGATGAGATTATGGTGAAACTATTTCCAGACGCTCTTGTCGGAGGTGCGCCATGGAAGAGACCGTTATGCATCGGATGAAGAGGGGCGCGATTACGTGCAGGGATGAGTGCACTGTGCGGGAGGTCGCCCAGATCATGGTGGTGAATCGCATCGGCTACTGTGTGGTCGTCAACGAAAAGCACGAGGTTGTGGGCATCATCTCTCCCCGGAGCATCCTGAAGGCCTTCGGCATGGACCTCGATTCCACGAAGGCCAAAGAGATACTCCTCCCTTACACGGTTACCATCACTCCCCGCTCTCCCCTCTCGGAGGCAATCGAGCTGATGAACAGAAAGAGGATCGACCACTTGATTGTCGTCTCTGACCGTCCCGGCAGCAAAGCGGTCTATGGCATCCTCCACGGTGAAGACCTTGTCCGGGCCATGTCAGGGGTCGGGGGTGCGGCATGATCAGGGTATGTGATCTCATGCACCGGGGTGTGCTCTACTGCTATCCCGATGACAGCGCAAAGGTGGTTGCAGAAATGATGGCAACGCACCAGATCCGCTCCGTGGCGGTGATGGATGAGAGCGGAGAGGTGTGGGGATCGGTCTCAATGCTCGACTTGCTCAGATTCTACGGGAAGGACCTTGAGCACACCCGGGCCGACGAGATGATGAGGCCCTACAGGATCGAGGTCGATCCCCAGTGGCCGCTCGAAGAGGCCATCACAGTGATGAAGAAGCGCAAGATCGAACACCTGCTTATCATAGACCCCCATGCAGGGCCGAAGCGTCCCGTGGGGATCCTCACTGATTTCGACATTGTGAGGTATATGTCCGACATCACGCTGGGTGACTTCGAGCAGATGCTCAAAATCCCCTCCCCCTGAGCGGGCAGGAGGCCATCCCTTCCGGTCTTTTTGCATTGAAAGTGACGCAACGGGCGACCCGGGACACGTGGGCGCCATCGATTGTTCAGAGCGCCGGGTGGAAAGGAGGCCCGCTGCGTTAAATTCGTCCCTCTGTTACTTATTGACAAACCGCGGGGAATTGCATACCATTCCTGTATACAGTCCAGCGTGTTGTTCTTTAGAAAGAGGTGGCGGTCAAAGACAGATCGCTGAGAGAGGCTCATGAAGGAAGTCCTTCAAGAGTTGCTGCGGACGGTAAGCGAGCGCCTGCCTGGCGTCTCCTTCAAGGTCTGTTTCTGGGACGGAGATAGTGAGGTCTTCGGGAACGGACAGCCGGGCTTTACCGTGACCTTCGGAACGGAAGAGGCGGTAAAGAGCATCTTCAGACGAGCCTCGACGGGGTTCAGGGAGGAATATGTCGGCGGCAACATCGAAGTGGAAGGCGACCTTCAGCAGTTCTTCCGCATCGGCATGGACCCGCGCATCCAGGAGATGAAACTGCCTTTGGGGGTAAAGGCTGCCGTCCTGTTCCAGTATCTCCGGTCTCTCAATACAATCAAAAGATCGCCCGCAAACATCGCCCACCACTATGACCTCGGGGACGATTTCTTCACGCAATATCTCGACGAGAGCATGACCTATTCGTGTGCCTATTTCAGGAAAGAAGAGGATACCCTTGAACAGGCTCAGCAGCAGAAGTACGAGTACATCTGCAAAAAACTTCACCTGTCGGCGGGCGAGAGGCTGATAGATATCGGATGCGGGTGGGGCGGCATGCTCCTCTATGCCGCCCGTCACTACGGGGTAAGCGGCGTTGGGTGCACCCTTTCAACACACCAGGCCCAGTACGCCCGGGAAAGGGCGGCGCGGGAGGGGCTGGAAAAGAGTATTACCATTCACCTCAGGGACTATCGGAACATGACGGGCACGTTTGACAAATTTGTCTCCATCGGTATGTTTGAGCATGTGGGGAAAGGCTTCTTTGCGACGTTCATGGAGCGGACGAGGGACCTGTTGAGACCGGGCGGCCTCGGTCTACTGCATACCGTTGGAAAGGAGCGCCGTACGGCCGGTGATCCGTGGACAATGAAGTACATTTTCCCGGGGGCGTATATTCCCCTGCTCGATGAAGTGATACGGGCGATGGGAGATAAAAGGCTCGTCCCGATCGATATGGAAAACCTTCGCCTCCATTACGCCGCGACCCTCGACGAATGGGGCAGACGGCTTGAAAAAAACGCGCCCACCATCGAGAAGCTGGCCGGTCCGGCCGTTCTCCGCATGTGGCGCATGTATCTCAACGGCAGTGCCGCGGCTTTCAGATGGGGTGATGTAAGGCTGTATCAAATACTGTTTACCAATGGGCCCAATAACGCGCTGCCGTTAACGCGGGAACATCTCTATGCCTCGATGAGGGACGAGGGAAGAGGGACGAGCCCTGCCACGCTGAACTGCTGATATTTTTAAACAAATCTGGTATTATTTACGTAGAAGCGATCGTAAGGAAAATGGAAAACGTAAAAATCAACCTCGATAACCTTATTGCCTTTCTCTTCGTCGCGAAGGAGAGGAGCTTCAGCGGCGCGGCGACAAAGCTCTTTCTTACCCAGCCCGCGGTGACGACGAAGATAAAGTGCCTCGAAAGCCAATTCGGTGGAAAACTGTTTACCACTACGGGCAAAGATCTGCAGCTCACCGACCTGGCCGGAGAAGTGCTCCCTATGGCCGAGGAGATATACAGAGAGGTTAAGGAGATAGAGTCTATAGCCTCATCGTTTAGGGATACGATAAAGGGCGTGTTGCGTATCGGCGCTTCCAGGTCTCTTTCCCAAACCTATGTACCGCTCTTGATCTCTATGTTCACTGAACAGTGCCCGGGCGTACAGATAAGCGTCACCGAAGGTTATTCACACGACGTTATCGAGAAGATACTGGAATTCAAGGACGAAATCGGTGTCATCCCGCGGGTACAGGTGAGCGACAAGCTGATGACCCGCACCATCTCCAGAGAAAGAATGGAGTTCGTCGTGGGATCAAGCCACAGACTCGCAAAAAAGCAGCGATTGAGCATCCACGACATCCTTCAGGAACCTATCATTCTGGCCGGGGTCGGCTCCGCTACGAGATTGACATTCCTTGAGATCTTTGAAAAGTACCACGTAACGCCTCGCATCGCGCTGGAAGCGGAGAATATCGAGATGACAAAGAAGTATCTTGTCCTGGGTAAAGGGTTAGGCCTCCTTTTCCCCCCCTTGATGAAAGAGGAATTTGGAAAAGGTCTCTTGAAGACTTTAACAGTTGAAGGACTCGATATTTTCATAGACGTTCAGCTTGTGTACCATGCGAGGCGGGTTCTTAGTAATAGTGCAAAAAAATTCATGGAGATTGCCGTTTCGACCTTCGGTCCTCATAACAATCTGAATCCGCTGGGCAGCCTGCCCCCGTTAGAAGATGGCGCCGGGCGTGGGCACCACCCGTGAAACGGTGATTATTTCTAGAGCGCATCGCGCGCAGCACTCATCACGGCGCGCGCGAATTCAGGGTCTTCCATATTGGCATCCACCTCGATAATCTCGATCTCCTTCTTCAATCTGTTTCTTAGTCCCCTCACGAATACGGCATCTTCCTCAGGGTCGTAAGTAGGGCTGCCCGGTGAGTCGACCGAAGACCATCCCCTCAGGGGAATAAGGACTTTTACCGGGGCCGTCGATTTGTTCAATTTCCATGCAAAGACCTCTGCGACCTCCCGTAGTTCCCTGGGGGTCATGCGGATCCAAGTCCGAAACCCATCCAGGTCATACTTTCTCCGCGCCACATGTTCCGGCCTGGTCATTGACCTGGATGGGGTGATGTGGTTCACGCCGCACGTCGAGATGATTTGGGGAATGCCCGCCTTGCCGGCCGATTCCATACGATGTGCCCCGGCGTCCCGCATGAACCCGTAGAGATGTTCGCCCACGCCTCCGGGTGCGAGATCGATGACCTCGTGAAACATCCCGTCGGCGATCATATCCTCCATGACGCGATCACCGATTCCGGCGGCATGAAATCCGACCACCTGGTAGCCTTGCTTCTCCAGGGCGAGCCGAACGGACCTGGCACACTGCTCACAGGTGCTCAACATGGTCATCGCGATCGACCTCTCCTTGTCGATGGCGGGATCGACAGCGCGGCCCTGGATCATTGCGTAGAGAGCGTAGGCCGCCCTTCGGAGCACGTTCCTCACGGGGCCGGAAAGTCCGGAAATCTCGACAACGGAGTGGAAGAGCATAATGTCGCTCGTTTTCAGAAACTGGTTGGAAAGGCCGGGCAGGGCGGCTGCGGACGATACCATGAGCTTGGGGAGCCCGAAGGAAAGGGCCTGCATGACGGCCGTGATCATGAAGCTGCCACTATAGCCGCCGATGCCGATCACACCGCGGATCCGCCCTTCTTTTAGCAGTCCCAGGGCGATCTTTGCGGCACCGGCCGTCATGATCTCCATGTTGAGACGCATTTCCCTGCGACCGCTCACCACGTTCAGGCTACTCCCGCCGGCTTCAGCCACAACGCCCGCCGAAATCTCCGATCGCAGGGCCGGGTCCCCGTATCTCATGGAGAGATCCATGAGGAGAGGCTCCGCTCCGAGGCCCCTGAGCGTATCCCTCAGATAAAGGGCCTCGGGCCCCTTGGTGTCCATCGTGGCAAGGAGAAGAAGACCCGGTCTTAGGGTGTCATGTATTTCCAAGAGACGGAAGTCCTTCGTATTTCGTCTATGGGGAGATCTTCAAAAAAACCCCTGTCCCGGATATACTCGGCGTTGAGCCTTCCGTCCAGGGTGTGGAGCGGCAGCATGGCATCCCTTTCCCCATCAAACTCAACGGGCGCAATTCCCGCTTTCACACAGTATCCACTGTCATAGGTGGGCGTCGCCTTAACCCAACGGCCGTTGATGTTGAGATCCGTAAGCCCGTGATAGGGGAAGAGGTTGCTCCCTCTTTTCTCCACCAGCGCCGGGGCGGTGAGGTGATTGCGGATTTCCGCAAATCTGAGTCGAGCAGGGATACCCGCGGCACGGGCCAGCGCAACGAGCAGCACTGCCTTCTGCACGCAATAACCTTCTCCGCTCGCGAGCACATGACTTGCCTTGAAGTCTGCATCGGTTGGCCTCGGCGAATAGACGTTGTAGCTGATCTTATCTCTCACAAAATAAAAGATGCGGATCGCCTTTTCCCTCGCCCCCTCCATGTCGGCGGTCAACTCCCCGGACTTTCCCTTGACGGGGGCCGCATCGCAGTCAATGAAGAAGGTAGGTCTCAGATACTCGTCACTTTCCATAGGGTGCCTTTGTTCGCGCGATTCGCGATCCGAGTTCCGCCTTTTCTATGTATCCTCCACCAGCGTCAGGGCATTGGGGGCGCACCACTGGACACACTGCGGATTGGGGGGCTCGCCGCAGAAGTCGCATTTCAGCGGGATGCCGGTGTCAGGCTCCTTGTACACCGATTTTGCCGGGCACGATGCCCGGCAAATGACGCATGCGTCTACCTCAATCCCCTCGGCCATCCGGATGCCTTTTGAATTACAGGCGGCCTCCGTGTAAGGGCCTGCGATGACGGGTAAACAGAATTCCTCTCCCACGAAGATCCTGATTCGCGACCGCCAGGGGTTTACGGCCCCTGTGTGCGCCAGAGAGCAGGCAATTTCACACTGCTTGCAGCCCGTGCATATTTTGTGGTCTATCTTGATCCTCATATCACCCCTTCCCCTTCCTTTTCCAGCGCCAGTTCCTTAAGTTTTTCCCTGGTCGGCACGCCGTTTTTATCCCACCCTCTCCATTCGTAGTACTCGGGCAGCAGCTTGTCAAGGGGCACCACCCGGTTCTTCACCCGCGGTTCCTTCGTTATTCGGGGCGGCAGGGCATCGTCTTTTCCTGTAATGCCCGCCCTCATGTTGAACAGGCGTTCGAGGTTCCATATTCTCTCTCCCAGCCGGTCGAGCTCCTCCCTCGTCTGCGCAATACCGGTCACATAGGTAAGCCACTCGGACAATTTCTCTCCCCATAGGGGACCATGATAGATAATCCAGCAGAGCACGCCTGAATCGGCGGCCGCGATATAGTCCTGGTCCTTCTTCGTGAATTCCACAAAGTGGGCAGGGTCTTTTCGGCCTTCATAAAAGGGCATGGTCGCCTTCGTGTGGCTGCCTCCTGTAACGCAGGTGGCGTACTGCAGCCCCAAGGCATCAAAGGCCTGCGGATGCCAGGCCGGTATCCCCATACCTTTTATCCCCATGAACAGCTCGGGATGCCCGTATTTTGACGCAAAGGTCAGACCACCCTCGGCCATGAGATCGCCGATGCCCTGTCTGTGGGCTATTTGCCTGAGCAGTGTGAACATGTTTGTGTTGCCGAACTCCAGGGGGTAGCCGAGGTCTCTTTCGGGCAGGTGGCCTTCCTCGAAGAGCTCCATGGCGCAGGAGATCATGGCGCCGGCCGTGATCGTGTCCATGCCAAGCTCGTTGCAGAGATAATTGGCCCGGCAAATGTCCTCCATGTTTCCGAGACCGCAATTCGCCCCCAAAAGGGCCATGGTCTCATGCTCCGGACCTTTCGCCGTCAACGGGTATTCCGGATCCTTGATGCGGCTTCTCTTTCCACAGGAGAAGGGGCAGGAAAAGCATGCCTCGTCCCGCACCCGGATCAGGTCGCGAATGACCTCAGGATCTTCATACTTCACAAATGCCTCGGAGTACCCTTCCTTGAAATTGTAGGCGGCCTGGCTCTTGCTCGCATTGGCCCGGCCCGGGAGCCCCCAGGTTCCGTATCTTCGGCGCTTATAGAACTCGCCATTTTCCCGGGCTTCCTTATAGAAGTCCATCACCGCCTTTCGGAAACCCTCCACATCGGCGATGTTGACCTGTCCGGTTCCCAGAGCTGCCAGGGCTTTTAGGTTCTTTGAGCCCATAACCGCACCCAGACCGGACCGCCCTGCAGCCCGTCCGCCGTCAGACATGATGCTGGCGAACCTCACCAGATTCTCTCCCGCAGGGCCGATGTCGGCAATGCCCATGGAGTTGAGGGCCCAGTTGTCGAGGCCATACCGTGCTTTCATCTCCTTCCGGATCATCTTTTCCGTCTCAGAGGACTCTTTCCCCCAGAAGTGGCCTGCAGGGTTTATCTCCACCCGGTCATTGAGAATGGTCACATAGACCGGTTCAGGCGATTTACCCTCGATGATAACCAGGTCGTACCCTGAATACTTCAAGTTGGCGCCGAAGTAGCCGCCGCAGCAGGGACTCGACACGCAGTTGCTGAGCGGGGACTTGGCGGAAACGATAAAGCGGCTCGCTGCCGGCGCACCGCTGCCGGTCAGGGGGCCCGTGGCAAAAATGAGCTTGTTGCCCGGGCTCAAGGCATCGATGCGAGGGTCGATCTCGTCGAAGAGGATCTTGGCGTTCATGCCCCGACCGCCGATATAATTCTCCATCAGGGAGGTCGGCATATCCTCAACCCTGGAGGTTCCTTGCGTCAAATTGATTCTCAATAGCCTTCCGTTCCAACCAAACATAAGTCTCCTCGCACCTCCCCATTGTCTCTGCCTGCGGGGGGCTCAGGGATCGTCTTCAGACCGCACGGCCTTCGCAGCAGCCAATAATGGGGCCCCTCCTCACAAATGTACCAGTTCCGATTGGGAAAAAACAGGCCCATCGCTGCAGACATATTTACTGCCCACATTGCAACGGCCGCACTTGCCTATGCCGCACTTCATACGCTTTTCCAGGGAGAGAAGAATATTTTCGTCGCTGAATCCCAGGTCCCCGAGCACCGGCAGCGTGAACTTCATCATCGCCGGAGGTCCGCAGACCACTGCGATTGCATTCTCCGGGCCGGGCGCGACGGATCGGACGACATTGGGCACTAAGCCGACATGGCCCTGCCATCCATCTTCTTCCTGGTCCACCGTGAGGTGCAATCGGAGGTCTGTCCGCTGCCCCCATGCGTCGAGGTCCCTCCTGTAAAGAAGCAGTCCCGGTTTCCTTGCCCCGTAGATGACCGTCAGATCTCCGTATGCCTTTCTGTTTCGTTCATGAAGGATATAGTTCGTCAGTGATCGCAGGGTTGAAAATCCGAACCCGCCGCCGATGAGGACGAGGTTCCTGCCCTTGAAAGCCTCGAGACAATACCCGTTCCCCAACGGCCCGCGCACCCCTACCGTGTCCCCTTTCTCCATATTGTGGAGGGCACCTGTTACCACACCGATCTTGCTCACGCTGAACTCAAGGCGTTCCGGAAGGGTGGGCGTGGAAGCCATGCCGAAAGGGGCCTCACCTTTGCCGAAAACCGAGATCTCCGCAAACTGGCCGGGCAGGTAGGCGAACCGCTCCTTATCCTCCTCCCTGGCGAAAGCGAGCACAAAGGTCTTTATCGTCTCATCCTCCGTCTCGGTGATGATCTCCTCGATTTTCATGAGAAACGGGACATAGGGATTTTCCATTACTGCGCCTCGGCCTGCGATAGTTTTTCAAGGACCTCCCGGACGTCGAGGTTGACCGGGCATTCTGCCACGCAACGGCCGCACCCCACGCACCCTGCCATGTTCCGGCCCCTGGGAAGATAGCTAAACTTGTGCATGATCCTTTGCCTGAATCGTTCCTTTCCCGAAGGTCTGGGATTGAAACCGGAAGCCTCCTGGGTAAAAAGAGGGAATTGACAGGAGTCCCAGATCCTGATCCTTTCTCCAGTCGCGGCTGCAGCCTCGTCGCAGATATCGAAACAATGGCACGTGGGACAAAGGTACGTGCAGACCCCGCAACCAAGACATGACTCTGCAAGATCGCCCCACAGAAGATCGTCGACGGGCTGTTCCAATCGCTTTTCCAATGCTTCCCCGATGGCCGCCGGGTTCATTGAAGACTCGGCCTCTTTCCTGATCTTTCCCGCCCGGGCAAGCGCTTCAGCGCCCGCATCTTCAAAAGACCGGTCTTGCAGGAAAGCCCTCCCCTTCACACTGGCTGCCTCAACCACGTAGCAATCTCCAAGGTCGAGAAGCACCAGATCCGACCCGTCGGTCGAGCACGGGCCTCCGCCCAGAGAGAGACAAAAGCATGACGGACCGGGATTTACACACGCCATGCTGACGACGAGAGTCCTGGCTCTTTTGTCGACATAATAGGGATCCCCGCAATCACCTCCGAAAACCGTGTCCAGGAGCAGGAGCCCCCTGGCATCGCAGGGACGAACCCCGAAGAGGATTTGCTTCTCTTCTGCCGGGGGAGAGACATGTAGCTCCACCTTTCCTTCCTCGGCCCGGTACGCAAAAATCCTTTCCCTCTGAGGAAACAGGGCATACTTGGCAGAGTTCTTCGTCTTTCCATCCTCCAGGACGACATCACGGGGAGATTCAATTCTGTCAAGGAGAAGCAATTCCCCTTTTCTCCTGGGAGCAAGAACGAGGTGATCCTGAAGAAGGTCCTCAAGAAAGCGTTCCAGCCTCTCTTTCCTCAGTATCCTGGCATTTTCCCGAATCATGGATTCACCATGAACTGCTCAGGGTCATCGGCGCTAAAAGTCGCCAGGGGATTGGCCTCCTCGAGACTGACCCCCGCTTCATAATTGAAAAGCGCCTTCACATCTTTCAGGAGCTTTCTATTCAACTTCCTGATATCCACCCCCATGGGACAAGCCTGCTCACAGGCCCCGCAGGCCACACAGCGTCCTGCCAGATGGAAGGCCCGGACCAGGTGGAAGACTAACGTGTCCGATAGCCCCGTAGACTTGCCGACCCATTGAGGCTGAGAGGTGTCCACAAAACACTCGGGGCAGTAGCACAAGGGACAGGCGTTCCGGCATGCGTAACAGCGAATGCACTTGCCCGCCTCCTCGGTCAGGTAGGCCCATCGTTTTTCGCGATCCAGGGCATTAAAAGCTTCTACGTCGGAAAACGCATCCTGCCCCTTTTCTTCTAGCAACTGCCCGACCAGCATGTCGTACAGGACCGGGTTACGATGGTCGCAGGTTTTGCACCGTTCGTAGAGGAACTCCCGGCGATCGAGGACCTTCTCGAACGCACGCCCCTTGAGAGCCAGACGGTTTTCTGTTTCCTTAACCTCCACGATCGTCTTGTGACCCACTTCCGCCTCTACCCGGGCTCGATCGATCATCCCTTCACAAGGCACTCCTATGACGATCACCTGGTCCCTCGAGACCTGGTTCTCCTTGATGAGCTCCACCAGGGCGCGGCTGTCGCATCCCTTGGTCACAAGGGCCACCTTCTCTTTCCTTTTCGTCAGGTATCGGGCCAGGTTGATTTCAGAAAAGCTGTTCCACACAAGCCGGTCGACGTCCTCCGCTTTTCTGATGAAGCAGGGCCGGCTCCTGAGCGGCAGGCTTCCCTCCTCAAAACCGATGACTACCTGCGCCTGCTTGTCGCGCAGCAGTGTGCGGGCAGCTTCTCTGATCTCACGAGTGAGCCGCGACATCGAATGAACCTCCGGGGACATCTTTCACCAATTGTTTTGCGGGCCCCAATGCCTTGATCCTGGCGGTCACCTTCTCGACCACTTTCGCGAAGCGGGCTCCCTCCGAGGCCGATACCCAGCTGAACTGCACCCGGTCCTCTTCGAGGCCCACATACTCGAGAAGGCTTTTCAGCAGGGCAAACTTTCTTCTCGCGCTGTAATTCCCGGTCAGATAGTGGCATTCCCCAGGGTGGCAGCCACTCACCAGGACGCCGTCCGCCCCCTTCTGCAGACTGGCCAGAATGAATAAAGGATCTATCCTTCCGGAGCAGGGCACCCGGATTATGCGTATGGTGGGGGGATACTGGATCCTGCTGATGCCTGCCAGATCCGCCCCTGCATAGCTGCACCAGTTGCAGAGAAAGGCGACTATTTTAGGCTCCCACGTGCCGCATTCCGTCATTTGTTACACTCCTATAGCGCCTGGATGATGGACCACGTCTGCCGATCGCTCACACCGCCCAGGTCTAACGCGCCGCTCCGGCATGAGGAGACGCAAACGCCGCATCCTTTGCAAAGAACTTCGTTGACTATGGCAACCCCATCAACTCCCGGGGAAATGGCTTGATAAGGACAGACATGCTGACAGAGGCCGCACCCGCTGCATTTTTCCGGCATCACCCTGCTGACGGGCCCACCTGCTCTGAGTTCTTCTCGGGCGAGGATGGTCATGGCCCGGGAGGCAGCAGCCTGAGCCTGACTGATGCTCTCGTCAATAAACTTAGGGTTATGGGCAGTGCCGCACATGAAGATCCCTTCCGTGGAAAAATCGACGGGGCGAAGCTTCATGTGGGCCTCCATGAAAAAACCGTCCTCGTTGAGAGGCACCTTGAGAAGGCGGGACAGTGGTCGATTGTCGGCCCGTGGAACGGTGGCGGCAGCCAGACAGACCATGTCCGCATCGATCTCGATCCGTTGACCGAGCATCGGCTCGGTGACGGTTAACCTCAGGAAGGCCCTGCCATCCTCTTCAACGGCCTGAATGTCCGGTTGATCGTCCACATCGTACCGGATGAAGATGACGCCTTGATCCGAGGCCTTCTTATAGTAGTCTTCTCTGAACCCGTAAGTCCTCATATCCCGGTACAGGACATAGACGTCCATCTCCGGCTTAAGCTCCTTGAGCTTCAGGGCGTTCTTCACGGAGTGGGAACAGCAGACCCGACTGCAATAGGGCCTATCCTCATTCCTCGATCCCACACATTGTATGAAGACCATGCCATTACAGTCCTTGAGTCGGTCACCACCCTTTCCGGCGGACGTGAGCCCGTGGGAATGTATCACTTCATCAAGCTCGAGAAGCGTCATCACCCGCTCATCCTCCCCGTGGAGGTATTCTCGAGGCGTCGATTCCTCGGCCCCCACGGCCACTATGGTCGCACCGTGCTCGATTTCCTTGAAAGCTCCTGCCGGGCCCAACCTGATCTTGGAAGAGAACCTCCCCACGTACCCGGAGTACTCCGCCAGCTCGGCTCCGGTTGAAACGTCGATGAGATCGTTATCACGGACCTGAGCGATGAGGCCCCGGATCAGACCCCGCACGTCCCCTCCTTCGAGGGTTTCCGGGATTTTCATAGACAGACCGCCCAGCACATCGGTTTTCTCGATCAGGTGAACCTTGATGCCCTGATTGGCCAGGCTCAGGGCCGCCGTCATACCTGACACGCCGCCTCCGATGACCAGGGCGGATCGGTTAACCTCATAGGAGACCTGGTACAGGGGCTCCAGGAGAATCGCCCGTGCAGCGGCCATTCGCAGGAGGTCCTTTGCCTTCTCGGTTGCCCGTCTCTTGTCCGTCATGTGGACAAGAGAACAGTGCTCGCGGATGTTGGCGAATTCAAAAAGATAGGGATTGAGACCTGCCTCCCGAAGGACGTTCTGGAAAACGGGCTCGTGCGTTCTCGGTGTGCAGGCGGCAACAACCACCCGGTTGAGCCCCTTGCTCCTGATCGTCTCCGCCATGTGGCCGACGGAGTCGACGGAACAGGCAAAGGTTTCCTCCGCCGCGTGGGCCACGCCCGGGAGCCGCTTTGCATATGCCACGACCTGTGGCACATCGACGACCTTGGCGATATTGGTGCCGCAGTCGCACACAAATATCCCCAGGCGCGGCGGTTCCCCTCTCACGTCACGCTCTTTCGGATAGACCTTGTCTTCCATCATGGTCCCACGCTCTTCCCAAAGGAGTTGTGAGGCAAGGGATGCGGCGCCGCTCGCCATGGTGACGGCATCAGGGATATCCATTGGGGCGTGAAAAACACCACAGGAAAAGACCCCGCTCCGGGAGGTCTCCATGGGAGAGAAGGCAGGGCTCTCGCAGAACCCGTGCTGATCGATCCGTACGGACAGTTTCTCCGCCAGCTCCCGGTTGCCCTCAGGTGAGCTCAACCCCACCGAGAGCACGACGAGATCGAACTCCTCGTCCTTGACCGCGGTCCCGCCAAGTCGGTACCTGAGGAGCACGTTGCCGCTCCCGGGCCGCTCCCCGAGTATTGATGCCTTGCTCCATATGTAGCGGACTCCGGGCATGTTCTTGGCCCTTTCATAGAATCGCTCAAACCCCTTGCCGTACGCACGGATATCATTGTGGAGGACCACCGCCTCAATCTCGGGATGGTGTTCCTTGGACAGGATCACCTGCTTTGTGGCATACATACAGCACACCGCGGAGCAGTATGAACATCCGGAGGTCTCATCCCGTGATCCGACACACTGGATCCAGGCGATCCTGTGCGGGACCTTCCCGTCCGAGGGACGCAGCAACTCACCGCCATTGGGACCCGAAGCGCTGATCAGCCGTTCGAAATCAAGGCTGGTCACGACGTTGGAAAATCGACGATACCCGTACTGGCTTTGCGTCATGGGATCAAAAGGTTCATAGCCCGGCGACAGAATCAGGCTGCCTACCTTCAAAGAGAGCCGCCTGGGCTGCTGATGAAAATCGATAGCCTTGTTCTTGCAGGTCGGCACGCAGATCTGGCACTCCCTTCTGTTGAGAAACAGGCAGTGAGCCGCGTCGACTACGGACACCGCCGGGACCGCCTGGGGAAAGTGGACGTGTATGCATTTCTTCTTTGCGAGGTTTTGATTATACGCATCGAGGACATAGACCGGGCAGTACTCGGCGCACGTGCCGCATCCCGTGCATTTATCCTCATCGACATACCGGGGCTCCTGGAACAGGTGGGCCTCGAACGCTCCCGCTTCTCCTTCCAAACGCTCAATCTGAGTATTCGTCATTATGGTGATGTTGGGATTCGTGGCGCATTCGATGAATTTCGGCGACAGGATACACATGGAGCAGTCATTGGTCGGGAATGTCTTATCGAGCTGGGACATCTTTCCACCGATGGCGGGCCCCTTGTCGACAAGGTATACTTTGAACCCGGACGCCGCGGCATCCAGCGCGGCCTGTATGCCGCCGACGCCGGCTCCGAGCACCATGACCGCTCCAATTCTTCTCCGGCCCCGCACCGGCACATGACTCATATCGGCCTCATCGGGCATGACCCTTTCCTGCCTCAGATTACTTCGTCGACAATTTCTGAAATATCTCTCACTTCGAGCACATCTTCTCTCCCCATGGTCAGGATACTGTCCTTAAAGTTCAGGATACAGTACGGGCAGGCCGTGGCAAGGATCTCGGCGCCCAGTTCGACGGCCTGTTCCACCAGGATGTCGGAAAATCGCTCCCCCTTCTTGGTCTCCATCCATATCCTTGCACCCCCACCGCCGCAGCAGAGGCTGTTCTCCCGGGCATTCATCTCATCCATGAGGGTCAGCCCCGGGATACTGCTCAAGACCTTACGGGGCTCGTCATAAACGCCGCTGTGGCGTCCCAGATAGCACGGGTCGTGATAGACGACCTTCTTGGGGAATGGCTTCTTGTACACGAGTCGACCCTCGTCCATGGCGCGGGCCAGGTAGTGGGTGAGATGAACCACCCCGAAATCCGCTCCCAATGCAGGGTATTCATGCGTGAAGGTATCGTAGCAGTGGGGGGAGCTTGCGACTATCTGTTTCACCCCCGATTCCCGAAAGGCATCGATATTGCTCATTGCGAGCTTTTCAAAAACCTCGTAGTTGCCCGCCTTTCGAACGCTTTCACCGCAGCAGCTCTCTTTCGTTCCGATAATGGCGAACTTGGCCCCCGTCTCCTTCAATATCCTGCAGGTGGACCGGGCGACCTTCTCCATCTTCGGATCATAGGCAGGCACACAGCAGGAGAAATAGAGCACCTCCGTCTCCGCGCTCAATGACGGAATGTCGAGGTCCCGTGCCCAGTCGGCCCTCTCATCCCTGGCCCCGCCCCAGGGGTTACCCGCACTCTTCAGGCTCGCCACGGCGCTCCGCAAGCTCGCGGGGACGGCCCGCGGGATGCTGTTCAACGTGATGTTTCGGACGGCACGTATGACGTCCGTGATAGCTACCCCTCGGGGACAACGGCTGACGCACATATGGCACGTCGAACAGAGCCACCAGTCTTCCTCTCCGAGCTCCACCAGCCCGAACTTCGACTCGGTAATCTTTTTGTGGGGCATGAAGGTCCTTACGTTGTTCCAGGGACAGCCGGTGGTGCATAAGCCGCATTGAAAACAACTGCGAAACGCCTCCCCCCCGGCGTCTTTGATCATTTCGATTGCTTCCTTGAATGGCGCTGTAGCTTTCATGATTGGACTGCCTTTACGTGCTTCTCGCTTCCGTCATAGTCTATTGTTTCGGCCGGCTGCGTGGCGCAGGAGACGAAAGACACGGAACCCGTTTCGCCCGTCATCCGATAGGGCTTGGGCGGCTCCTGGCTCTTCCCGTGGATGTTTCCCGGGGCTTAGGCCCCTCGCTCCCCCAACGCATATGATGCCGGCACGTCTTCTCTCCCCATGGCTCCGCCCTCGAGCATCTCGAGGAGTCGGTCAGCAATGGCCTGGGCGAACAGGTCGTCGTTGTAGGCGCAATCCATCTCAACGAGCTGGACGACGTCTTGATTCAAATGCTTCCTGAGGCTCTTGATCAAGGCACGGTCCGATTCAGGGTCACAGAGCGGCCCTCCCTCGGTGCCGAGGGAAGAGAATCCGCGGAGGGGAGCAAAAACCACTACCTTGCCCTTCGCCTTGTTCAACTTCTCGGAAAAGATCTTGCCGATGACTTCCATCTCTTGCTTCGTGGTCCTTGCCTGGACCCGGAGATGGTCCTGGATGTAGAGCTTTCTCTTCTCCAAGCCCATCCTTTTCCAGAGAGGATCGGAGAACCTCCTCTCGTAGGGCCCGCACGAGAGGAGGTCAAAACCGGAGGGGGTGAGGATCACGGGTATCCCGCTCGCCATCTCTTGGTCCAGACGACCGGCGCCTGCAGACCGATTACCGCCAAAGATCGCCTCCGAAAGGCCGGCAGGAACGAGATCGAGAGCGGCCCTGAAGAGACCGTCCCCTATCATCTCGTCCATGATGCGGTCGCCCACACCCTGGGCGTGAAAAGGTATCACCTGGACACCCCTCGGCTCCAGTATCCGTATGATCTTGCGGGCACAGGCCTCGACGAACTGGAACTCGCTGAGGGCAACCTCCTGTCCCCCGGTGCGGACCTTCATCTTTTCGACAGCCAACACGCCGGCTATCATACCCGCAAACCTCCGGATGACGTCCTTCACAAATTCGTTGAGGCCGTTGATGTCGAGGCACGAGTGGAGTATGGCAATGTCCTTGTAACCGTAATAGCTCCCCGCGTAGGCCGGCATGGCGGCGGAACTGGAGAGTATCAGTTTCGGGAAACCGAAAGTGAGGGTTTTCATGATATTCGAGAAAGCGGATGTGTTGCTTGCGCCGCCAAGACCGGCTATACCGTCAATCATGCCCTCGTCTACCAGTCTCTTGGCGATCTGAATCGCACCCCGGACCATCGTCTTCATGTTCTCGGCGGTGCCCCTCGTGCCCGATATCTGTTCGAAGGGGACCCCTGCTTCCCTCGCCACATCGATGCAACTGTAATCCGCCCCACAGTCCTTGTAGCTGCCCATGGAAAGATCCAGCAGGACGACCTTGCAGCCAAGGCGCTCAATACACTCCTTGGCGTACAGGGCTTCCTGCGATCTTGTATCGAGGCTGCTCATGAACAACACAGTGGCCATATGATCCTCCGTCGATCTAAAGCGCGGCCGTGAGGCCCTTCACGAAATACGGAAGTTCCACCCTTCTTGTGGGGGCGAGTATCCTGCTTTGGTAATTCATCACATATCTGGATTTGAGGGTCCTTGTAAGGGCCCGGTACTCGTCCGAGGCAATCGACTTGGCAATCTCTTCTATTTTTGGACTCGTGCCTTCCACCAGGATAAAGGGGCCGGAACCGATTATGGCTTTCCAGATATTTGTCACTTTTATGCCAAGCTGTTCCATGACGGGAATGAACTCGGCCTCCAGGAACTTCCTGTATGCCGGCTCCATGCCGGGGAGGATATCGAAGTACTGGTTGAATTTCCACACACCGAGCTGCAGCTCGTACCGATCGACCCGGATGGGCCCGTACGATTTGTAGAGCTTGCTGGAATAGTTCCTGATGAGGGGGAAAAGCTCTTCCAGAAGGTCCGAGTATTCCTCGGAGGCGATTGCTTTTTGAAACGCGAGGAGGTCGTCCGGCGTCGACACGCTCACGATGCGCGGTCCTTTGCCGACCACCACATAGTACGCCCCGGCGATTCTCAGTCCCGTTTTCTCAAAGGTAGGAATGTATTTGCCGAGAATAAAATCCTCGTACTGTTTTTCTTTGTTTTCCATCACATCCCAGTACTGTGCAAATAGTATCGCCATGGTACCCCCTAGAATATGCGCAGAATCATCGGTTCAGAGCTGGCCGTTACCTCGTAGGATCTTAGTGTCGGCTCGCCCGCGAACATCTCCTTGAATCGGCCCCGGATCTTCTGGTAATCTCCGCTCTTCTCGTATTTCTCCAGATCTCCCCTGGTATCCCAGGCCGTCAGCGAGATGCCCTCGTCCGGGTTTTCCATATTCTCGAAGAGATGGACGAACCTGATGCCCTTATGGCTCGAGTGAGCGGGGATCACTTCGTTCACGTAGAGGTTGCGCAGCTTATCCATCTCGCCCTGCCTGACTTTAAAGAAGGTCATTCTCACGTACACGGTGCGCCTCCTATTTTCGGAATAGCTGGAGCATGAGGTCGATCACATACTCCTGGTCCTTCCCCGCCTCTTGCTTGGTGAATTTTGCCCCCCTGGCCTGGACCCAGAAGATATTCTCCGGGAAGGAAAACCGTTTGTCAACCACCCACTCCATGTCCTGGGGACTGCCAAAATAGTCTTCAACCTCTTTCGCGATCCTCACAATCTCAAGTATCTCCCGGTCCTCTACGCACGGTGCTTCCTGAAGCGCCCCCGGCACTTCGCAGAGCGTCGTCCCCGTGCCGCCGTAAACGACCATCTTTGTCTTCTGCCCGATCGAGCGGGATTCTATGGCCATTTCTTTCTTGTGGATAACGAAGGAATCGGGTGTGATCTCCCCGCTGACGACGCTCTCTCCAAGGCCGAAATTGCCCTCGACGATTGCCCGTTCGGTATCGCCGATATTCGGGAGGACGGTCAGTATAACACCCGCGCTTTTTGCCTCTATCATCATGATGACGGCAACGCCGATAGGGGCCCATGAAATGGGCATGTTATTGTTGATCCTGAAAACGATGGCCCTTGTGGTGAACGCGCTTCCCCACACCTTCTTTATGTGGTCAATGATGTCCCGCTCTCCCTTCACGTTCAGGTAGGTCTCCATCTGGCCGGGCATGCTCACCGCACCGCTCGACCTGACCGCGCACGCCACCTCCCCGACCTGCATTTCTTCGGAAAGCCTTCGGTAGCACTCTGTGATAGGACCGGCAAGATCGGGCGGCATGGGAGTCTCCTCTATCACCGCCCTGATCCTGCCGCTCATCTCTATCATCCTGTCCACGTCCTTGTCGATATCGAGTCCGGCTCCTCTCTCGTTCTCGACGATCTTTTCCACCTCTTCCTTTAAGCCGGTAGCGGTCATGAAATGTTCGTATGCCTTAATAGAGAGGGCAAACCCGTAAGGTACTTTCAGTCCCAGCTTTACCAACTCCCCAAGGTTTGCACATTTCTTGCCTACCAGGTCGTTGTACTCCTTGGACAGCTCCTTGAGCCAGTAAATCTCTTTTACTTCCATGATGTTCTCCTCACTCGTTCGGCCCTCTCACCGGACCCGGACAGGTCTCATCTACTTGTCGAGGATGTATACCGTCCCCATGTTGGCATCCAGCCTGACCCTCATCCCGTCCTTCAACAGCTTTGTCCCCTCAAAGACATTCATGACCACGGGAATGCCGAATTCCCTCCCGACGATGGCAGCATGGGACAGGCTCGCACCCCTGTCGACAATGACCCCGCCCAGGAGCGAGAAGACCGGCGTCCAGCTCGGTGAAGTGGTGGGGGCCACAAGGATGTCGCCCTTCACTATCTTTGAGAGCTCGTTTTCGGTCCAGACAACCTTCACCAGGCCTTCGATAACCCCGGGGGAGCCACAGACGCCGTACAGGTCAGCTTTCAGCTCCGGCCTTACCACCGGCATGGTGCCGACGACCACCTTCAGCGCGATCGGGTCGAGGGATTCCACCAGCCCTTTCATGGCATCCTCAATGGCGAAGCCTTCCTGCATGATCATGGGCACATTCCCCCGCTCGCACCAACCCTGCCAATCAGCCTTCCTGCGGCTCACGAGCGGCCGGAGGTTGAACATGCCGGGGTTGATGCAAACCTTCCTCACCTCGTCGGGGATAATGAAAAAGACATCTTCCGGGGCGTCGATGGTGCCTTCCTTTACCAGGCGCCGACCGACCCCCAGGGCGGACCGCCTGATCATTGCATGCGCATAAAGATCGAGGTAGTGGTTATGCTCTTCGCTGAACCAGGCGCTGTTCTGTGCCAGAGTCAGGATTGTCTTGAACCAGCCCCTCTGCTCGGGGGCTATCTTCTCCAGCACCTCCTTTTCGGTGGCGAGCCTTTCAGCCTCATGTTTCTTCCTTTCTTCATCGAGGCTGTAGTCAACCCCCTTCTCGAGACTCATCTTGATCACGTTGAAGGCAGGGGCAGGGTCCTCAAGCCAGGTGGGGACATTTATCTCCGCCATCCTCTCCATCCTCCAGCCGCCTTCTTTTTCCATGAAGTCGTCGAAGGCCTTGAGAAACTCCTGTCCGTTCTGAGAGGCGTTAAGGGCATTTCTCATCGCTCCGGCCGATGTGGAAAGGAACACATCTTTGAGGCCCATGGCATGGGCCTTTTTGGCCAGGTTAAAGAGCTCTTTGTCCACCTGGAAGCTCTTATTATCGAAACCGCTGGTGAGCTTGTGGAACTGGGGACTCGTGTCGTCAATGCCCAGAAGCTGCTTCGTCATCTGCTCGAAGAGCACGAAAGCAGTATAGACGCCGTACATCATGTACATGTGGATTTCCCACATCCGCCTGGTGGTGTTGATCATCTCCTCGAAGTTCTCCAGGAGCTGGATGTTGGTAGCCTTATCCAGATCGAGGGCTTTGAGCTTCTCGTATCTGCCGACCATCTCATCCACAAAGCCTTTCCACATACCGGGGAAATCATCGACAAAAGGCTTGATGGCAACCTTGAAACGCTCCTCCCTGGCCTTTCTCTCGGCCGGGTCCTTCACAATGAGCAAGGCCAGGTAGCCCGCCCCATCCTTGAATCGCCAGTCCCATCCTTTTACCGTGGGCAGGGAAAGCAACTCGGCCCCATACTGCATCCCATGCCGGCAGAAGTTGATCCAGAACCAGCCGAACATGGGTGTCCAGGGCGGTACCGAATGGGTCGCGTCCTGAAACCAGCAAGGAGATACTTGGAAATCGGCACTCTCATCGAACTCCAGACCTGGTACGCAATCGTACACTTTCATAGCCGTCCCCCCTTATTTTTTTTGGTGTTTCTAGTGCATCGCTCTCCCGCCGTCCACGAGTATCGTCTGTCCGGTAATAAAGTCCGCGGCATCGGAAGAGAGAAAGACCGCTGCCCCTACGATATCTTCGGCTGTGCCTAGCCTCCTGAGCGGTGTCTTGGAAGTATCGTACTTGTTCACGTCCGCAATGCTCCTGCTCCCCTCGGTATCGGTAAAACCCGGCGCAACGGCATTGATGCATATGTTGTCGGGGCCGAGCTCAATCGCAAGAGCCCGGGTCAGACCGACAACCGCCCCCTTCGTTGCAACATAGTGAGCAAAACCGTGGGAGCCGGTGAAAAAGACTTCAGAGGCAAGATTGATGATTTTCCCTTTTCCGGCCTCCTTCATGTAAGGAAAGACGGCTTTGGTGCTGAGCCACAGGCCCTTCACATTTACCGCCATCACCGCGTCCCACTCGTCGCAACTGATCGCGTGAAAAGGCTTTCTCCCCAGCCCATAGTAGAGGGCCGCATTGTTGATGAGAATATCTATCCTCCCGAAGCGGTCCATGGCGTACCGGGCCATTTTCTTCATGTCTTCGTCGGACGTGACGTCGACCAGAAGGGATTCAGCTTCCGTGCCCAATTGTCTCACTTCCTCGATGGTCTGATCGAGCCCCACCGTCTCATTCGTCGCCGCCAGAATCCTTGCCCCCTCGGCCGCAAGTCCGATGCAAAAAGCCTTGCCCAGCCCTCTGCCGCCACCGGTGACGATGGCGACTCGCCCATCGAGTTTACCCATGATCATCCTCCCCCTTGCACGGAAGTCATAGTTAAGGCCCAGGGTGGGACACTAAGCCTCAACCCCCATCTCCTTTTCACCCTGGTCCAGTTTTATCACCACATTGCCTTCGTCTACGCCTGTCCTCCTGGCAATGGGTCCGCATTTCACCTTAAGGATGAATATGGCGGGTTTTCCTCCGGTCTCGCCGCTCAACGCTTCGTAGCTCCCCGTTCCCTTCCCTATGATGAGGTCGCTCTCCGCAAAAACCTCCCGGAGGTCCCCCGGTACCGCGCGGGGCGCGAAGAAACCGTCGGCCGTCACAATCCTGTCTACACCCTTGTCGAGACCGAAAAACCGGGCGTCCTCGAGGGTCGCGTCCTCAAAAAACGTCCTTTCCTTGACCACCAGCGTCACCCGTGGCCCCATCCGCCCTATCAGGTCTATGACAAGTGAATCGAAACCTATTTCTCCCGCATTGTCGGTGATATAGAGGATGCGGCGGCTGGCCATGACAGCCTGGTACACGTCGCCCGCCACCACCGGCGCAAAGCCATCCCCGTCGATAATCTGTGTTATCTCCTGAAAGGTATAGGCCCCCGAAGGGGAGCTCAGGGGGGCGATATTACTCGCCGCAGCCAGGAAGCATGACCGCTCGAGCTTGTCCCGCATGGTTTTGCCTGCGTCGATATAGGCTGTTGCCCGGGGCAGCAAGGCCCTCGCATATTCGTTGCTTTGCCTTTTAAGCTCCTCGTAGCAATCGGCAGTGCGGGAAGGTGAGGCAAAGACACTGCCCACTGCGTTGTTGCACACACTGCCCATGTTGGCCGAAGGCGTCACCTCCCTCAAAAGCGCGTCCACCAGGCGCCTCGCCACACCGGGCAGCTCCTCTTTGTCGCTATAGGATGCGACCCTGCCGTATACCCAGTGCATAAGGCACACACCACACTCAACCTCGGGTTTCACCGGCCACCATCAGATTCTTCCTCGCGGTTGCCTACCATCCGCGCGCTTCCCAGGGCTTGTATTTAAGGCCGAAGTCCTGGGCGATAAGCTTATAGCAGTTGTAGCTGCTGCCGCGGCCAATGCCGTGCGCCGGGTGGCATGCCATGCCGCACATATAGTAGTTTTTGATGGGCATGCGCTGTCCCGAGAGCTCCGGCATGGGCCTGTTCCTTCCGGAGCATTCGTAATGTGCATCGAGGCCGCCCCAGCCGCCCTGAGGCATGCAGGGGTTTCTATTGACCACATCGTCCGGGGTGGCGATCCATGCGGACATGAAATTTTCTTTATTCACGTTAGGGGCGTACTTACCCCACTCTTCGACAAATTTGAACTCGATCTCTTTTTTCATCCTGAGCCAGTCACGCTCGCTGAAGTTCCTCCACGGACACGTGAACTCTTCAACAAGCGCGGCAAACCGTCCTTCGGGCGCGCGTGTCTTGTCCCACTGCACGTCAGGGGCGACGAGGAGATACATCTTGTTCGCAATACCTTGCTCCCAGCGCTCCTTCTGATAGCGGCCGCTCAGGAAGTATTCCGGGTCCGCTTCACCGAAGTACAGCCTCGGAACGAGGCCAAGCTCCGGGTTCTGCGGGTACTTTGGCGCTTCCATCAGGGCCACGTTACCCCAGAAGAGCTGGGTCCTCTCATAGCCTTTGTCGTCCAGGGTAGGCGGCTTTTCCTTCAGCTTCTGACCCTTCGCCCAGATCTCCGCCGGCCACGACTCCTTACCGGCGACGTCCATCGTCAGCTCGGTATTCAGATCACTCACGACCACGTCGGCCAATATTCTGTCGCCGTTAGTGAGCTCGATGCCGTAGGCCTTGTTATTGTCGACGAGCACCTTCTTGACCTCACTTAAGACGAAGAACTCCCCGCCGTATTCCTCGAAGGCCCTGAGGAGGGCATGGGTGATGCTGTGCGTCCCCCCCGTCACGATGGCAGCAGCGTCCATCGACAGGATGAGGCCCAAGGCGTGGATATGCCAGTAAGGCCCGGGTCTGTCCTGCGGGAAAAAACCGGTTGAGGTTTGAATGGCCCTCATGTAAAACGTCTGCATCTCGGGGCTCTTGAACAGCGTCGTGGCGATATGGCCGACCGTCCCGAAGGCGATGTCGGGATCGAGCCCGTCCTTCGGGTCGTCGGCCAGCGCTTCCAGGGGATCGGGCCCGGCGGGCCACTCCGCCGGTCCCGTGAACCGGTAGCGGTGCCATGCGCTTCTCCACTTGGTCTTATACCTCCTGATGATCTCCTCCACGGTATCGGCGTCGTCCTTATTGATCTTCGCCACTTCTTTGATCGTATAATCCGCTGCACTTTCAGAGAATTCGGCCCTCCCGGTCACGGGGTCAACCACCGGGAAGATTGTCTTGCCCAGGATGTAATTGCCATCGGGGTAGATCCAGGCCTCGTTGTTCTCCGGGAAAAGATAGACCAACCCGCGATCTCTCAGGCCGAAATCGGTGTACGCGGGGTTTGTATAGAACCGCGTAAAATGGGCGCACACATTCTGGATAAATCCGGGCAAAGGCAGCTCTTCCCCGCACGCGCCACCGCCCATCTCGTGCCACCTCTCGAACATGGCGGTTTTGAGCCCCGCCCGCTGCAGGTAGCAGGCAATGATTGTCGCGTGATGGCCGCCTCCAACTATCACCGCATCATATCTCTTATCTGGCATAATCCCTCCTTATCCTCGTATCTTTCAAGCCTTCACTGTTTTCTCACCGGTATGGGGCCCGGCCCGGCTTTGGGGGCGGATGCGGGAATGGGCCCGGGGCCGTTCTTCCGGCCGGGGACCGACTTGGCGGCTGCGGCCGGTTCGGTCGAGGCGCATCCATAGGCCGGATCCTTTGAGAAGAGGAAGACTATCCCCTTCAGGATCAATCCCGGATGCGTCAGAACTTCCTTCACCATACGTCTCAGATCGGAGGGATCGACAAATGCCCTGACCGTCCAATGGACCGGGTTGACCACCTCCATCGTCATGAGCATCCTTAAGGGCTCGGCGGCCCCGTTCTTGGGGGACTCGAGCGTCGACGGGACCATGTCGGTCGTCTCTATCTTTGCCACTTTGGCCGTGAGTAACGTTCTTCCTAATCCG
>Ga0326727_10004641_pt1 | contig 40796 bp, 41 predicted proteins | sample MB2enrmetagenome_FD_207643 | JGI IMG/M metagenome (GOLD analysis project Ga0326727, IMG submission 207643) | Lab enriched peat soil microbial communities from McLean, Ithaca, NY, United States - MB29MY | ecosystem: Environmental > Terrestrial > Soil > Wetlands > Peat | place: USA: New York...
AATGCCATGAGCGTGCCCATGTTGACCAGCTCGGCGACGATTGCCAGAGGAAAAAACCCGGCAACGCAGGCCGTGAGTATCCCGGTGACAAGGATCACCTTTACCGGGGTCCGGGTCTTCTCGCTGACTTCCGAGAAGAATGCCGGTAGGAGGCCGTCCCGGGACATGGCAAAGAAGATCCGGCTCTGCCCAAAGAGCATGACGAGGATCACTGAGGTCATGCCGCAGAGCGCGCCGATCGAGACAATAAATGCCCCCCACGGTATACCGATCCTCGCCAGGGCATACGCGATCGGCGCGTTGATCGCGTTGTCCCCGGCAAGTTCCGCAAACGGGACTATGCCGGTGAGAATCACGCCGAGTACGATATAGAGGACGATGCAGATGGCAAGAGATCCGATGAGCCCGAGAGGAAGACTTTTCTGGGGATTTTTGGTCTCTTCCGCAGCCGTGACCACCGCGTCAAAGCCGGTGAAGGCAAAGAAGATGATCGCAGCTCCCGAAAAAACGCCGAGCCATCCCTTCGGCGGCATGAACGGTGTCCAGTTCGCCGGGTTGAGGGAAAAAAGACCCAGCACGATGAAAAAGATGATGACCGCGATCTTGATCCCAACGATGGCCGCATTGGTCCGTGCGCTCTTTTTGGTCCCGCGTATGAGAAGCAGCGAGAGGCAGAGCACGATCGCCACTGCGGGAAGATTGACTATCCCTCCGTCCGTGCCCGGCGGGTTGAGAAAGGCAGGTGGAAGACAGATCCCGATGGACCGGAGGAGGGCACCGAGATAGCCGGACCAGCCGATCGCCACCGCGGAGACCGCAAGGCCGTATTCGAGAATGAGGTCCCAGCCGATAATCCACGCCCAGATCTCGCCGAGCGTCATATAGCAGTACGTATAAGCACTCCCGGCAAGCGGGATCATGGAAGAAAATTCTGCATAACAGAGTGCAGCAAAGAGGCAGGCCACACCGGCAAAGACAAACGAGAGGGGAAGGGCGTTACCGGCATGCAGCCCGGCAACAAGGCCGGACAGGACAAATATCCCCATGCCGATGATCCCCCCGATCCCGAGCATGACCAGGTCAAACGTGGTTAGAGTGCGGGAAAGGGATCTGCTACCGTTGGAATCGGGCACCTCCCGTTCGATCTGCTTTTTTTTGAACATCGGATGGTCAAGGAGTGAGCCCTTATTCATCTATTGCCCCGTTTGCGCACTGGTTTTTCCTCTTTTCCGGCAGAACGTGCCTGACAGCTGTACTTTCCGATCCTGTTTTTTATAAAGAAACTGATGAGTGAAAAAATCGTTTCATCTATAATTGCCCGGATTTTGAAAACAGGCTAAATCCGAGGAGAAAATCCCGCCCATTACCGGAATTACCGGCCTCGTGTATATGCGCAGGGATGAAAAACGGACGCCTGCCGTACCCGGAGCCGGGTAACATTTATTGTGTTTCCTCTTTTCGGGAGATTCACACATGACCAATCAGGCAATTTAACCGCAGTGATTTTTTCACTTATCGCCGTGTTTATGCGGTGCTTTTGCAAAAAGGATTACGTATGAAGCCTTTTAGCGTCTGGCAGGCGCCACACCGGGAGAATACCGCAGCATGATCAGCCTTATCGATGGTGACGTATCTGTGGCAGTCAACCTGCTCATGTGCATCGGCATCGTCCTTGTCAGCATCTGGGGCTATGTCCGGATCAAGAAGATCACGCCGCTGTACTTCGGGTGCGCCTACACCCTGTTTGCCATCTCCCATTACCTGCTTCTCATAGGTGATGAACAGCCGCCCGGTCCTGAGTTTTTTCTTCTCAGGACCGCAGGGTACGCGTTTGTAGTGATCGGGCTCTTTGCGATTCTCAGGGATATTATCCGGAGAACCGAGGCCGAGAAGGATCTCTCCCTCCTCACCGGCAGGCTGGAAGACCGTGTCCTTGAGCGGACAGCCGAACTTGCACAGTCAAACGATGCGCTTATCACCGAGATCTGCCAGCGTGCCATCGCCGAGGAGCGCCTCCGGCAGTCCCTGCACGAAAAGGACGTGCTCATCAAAGAGATCCACCACCGGGTGAAAAACAATCTCCAGGTGATCGTAAGCCTTCTCTACCTCCAGTCGAGAAAGACCGATGATCCCGCCTGTGCAGCTGCCCTCCTTGACAGCCAGACACGAGTCAAGTCCATGGCGCTCATCCACGAAAACCTGTACCAGTCCGGCGATCTGGCATCCATTGATTTTGACCAGTACCTCCGTAACCTTACCGGCAACCTCAGGGTGGCCTATGGCGTCGACCGGGCCGGTATCCGGGTGATCACCGATGCGCGTAATTTAAACGTCAGCCTCACGACGGCCATTCCGCTGGGGCTGATCGCAAACGAACTCATCGCAAACGCCCTCAAGTACGCGTTTACCGGGAGGGATGGCGGCGAGATCACGCTCACCGGGAAAAAGGAAGCATCTCAGATAACGCTCGTCGTCAAAGACAATGGCCGGGGAATACCGGAGGATCTCGACTGGGAGCACGCGGAATCCCTTGGCTTCAGCCTTGTCCGTATGCTGGTGCGGCAGCTGAAAGGAACGATCACGCTTGTCCGCACCAGTGGAACGCAGTTTGTCATTACCCTCCCCTATAAGGGGTGAATACATGGACGAAAAAATGCCATCGATACTGATAGTTGAGGATGAACTGATCGTTGCCGAGAACCTGCGCATGGTTCTTGCCGGCATGGGGTACAATGTTCCTGAACCTGCAGGAGGCAGCAGTGAGGCGCTGGAAAAAGCCGTTGCACTCTGCCCGGACCTGATCCTGATGGACATTGTGCTGGAGGGCTCGCCCATGGACGGGATCGGGACCGCCAAAAAGATAGGACAGATGATGGATGTCCCGGTGATCTTTGTCACCGCGTATTCCGACAAAAAGACCCTTGCGCGGGTGAAGGGCACCGAACCGTATGCCTATATCCTCAAGCCGTTCAACGAGCGGGAGCTTGCATTTGCGATCGAGCTGGCCCTCCACCGGTCCCGGCTCGACAAGGAGATAAAAAAGCACGACACCCTGCTTCTGGCCATCAGTTTTGCCATCGAGTGGTTCCTGCGCAGGCATGCGTCAGTCCCGTCCCATGATCCCCGGTACGAGAAGAATCTCTCGGCCGGGATCATGGAAATCCTCGAACATATCGGGTTTGCCGTGCATGCCGCGAGCGTCTGTATCTTCCGCATGAACCCGGGGCGCGAGGGCCGGGACGGCGCGACCGTCCAGTACCTCTGGGTCGATCCCGGGGTAACAGCCGGGGGAAAGGTCTCCCTTACAAACGCTGAGTCATTCACGTTTACAACCCTCCTGTGGCGTTCGCTCCTCGGGAGCGGCAATTCGATTGCAGGCGACGTGCAGAAGCTGCCGAGCGGTGAGTGCCGGTTCTTCGAGGAACGGGGGATTACCTCAATCGCGGTGCTCCCCCTTTTCAGGAAGGATGCACTCTGGGGGTTTGTGGGTTTCTCTGACACGGTCCACCGTGACTGGTCGGAAAGCGAGATGGAGGCCCTCCAGATTGCCGGGAACCTGATCGGTGCGGTGCTGGAATGATGAGTTGAGATCAATCTCCCGGACACGGGTGTATACGTAAAAGACGAGGGTCTCCCGCCGCGGGGGCACCCCTTCGGGGGCGGCGGCATGCATCGCAAATCCCTGACAATTGTTCCATGAAACCATCACTTCCCCCGGTCTCCGTTTTTTTCGGCAAGAGATGATTTTCCCGATAATCACTCATCATCAAGGAACTGTCAGCACAAGCACGTTCCCGGCCTGACTCCCTTCTTATTCTCCCCGGTATAACTGAAAATTTTCTTTCACTCAACACAAGTCCTTTCTCGTTATGGCAGCAACCCGTTGGGATAATCATGGCATCCGTACTCCCGCCGGTATCCCGCACCCGGTTCCGCGATATCCCGGTCGATCTCCTCCGGGGGATTGCGATCGTGCTGATGGTTGGGGCAAATACTGTTCCCTATCTTCTCCTCCCGCCGGTACCGTTTGCCATCCGGGTCCTCTCCTCCCTTGCCGCCCCACTCTTTATCCTGCTCTCGGGAATGATGGTCGCCCTCTCCCGGACAAGAAAGCAGTACCCGCTTTCCTATTTCCTCATCAGGGGCGGCCTGGTGATCCTGATCGCTGCCCTGCTCGAAGCGGCGGTCTGGGGGATTGTCCCGTTCATCGATATGGACGTCCTGTTTTTAATCGGGATCTCGCTGCCGCTCGTGTACCTCTTCCTCCCGCTCAAACGGCCGGTCCGGTGGGGGATCATTGCAGGCATTTTCTGCGTAACGCCTCTTGTCCAGCTCGTCTTCGGGTACCCGGCGCTCCCCGTTCAGTTCCCAGTTGCTAGTTTTTCAGGAGCAATTAGCGGAGGGATCCTCCCCGCCGCTGCCAGGGACTGGCTTATCGGCGGCTGGTTCCCGGTCTTTCCCTGGCTGGGTGTTGCGCTTCTCGGAGCTGAACTCGGGACAATCCGCTGGGCCAAAGACGGGGTCACCTCCTTTGCGACACGGAAATATGCGGCTATCGCACTGGGGATGCTCGCGACCGGGACAGCACTGTGGGCACTCTTCCCCGGCCCGCAGCTGGTCCGGTACGGGTATGTCGAACTTTTCTACCCGCCGGTGCCGGGATTCTGCCTGTTTGTCTTAGGCGCGGTACTCTGTATGTTCGTGGTCGCCGATCTGATCCCCCCTGCCTGCATTCCCGACCCTCTCTGCGCGATGGGTGAATGCTCGCTTGCGATCTATATCCTCCACTCGATCATCATCGCGTGGATCATCGGTCCGGCCGGTCTCCGGCTCCCCCTCCTGCAGTTCCTTTTGTGCACCTGCGTCTTTCTTGCCGGCATGTGCGCCTTTGCCTGCCTCATGCGCCTCCTCCGCCGGACAGCAGGCCAATCATTCATTGTCCGGTTCCTTGCCGGGGGATAAAATAAGGGCGTTTGCCCCCGGGTATTCCCGGGCCCGGGTCCCTAGAGCATGAGTATGAGGAAGAGCACGATGTACAGCGAGATCGAGACTACCGGTACGATACGGAGCGACCAGTAATTGACCTGTTCAACCCGCCGGGCATCCTTGTCTTCAGTATACTTGATGATCAGGATCCCGGAGACAAGTACCATCACCAGGGTTGCGTAGGTGATGATCATAAAGAAGTCCAGGAAGGTCGCGTAGGCAACCAGCGGGATGGCATCCGCGATACGCCAGTGGATAAGCACGGCGGCGAGAAACATCGAACCATTCAGCCCCAGACGTGAGGAGACCTTCATCAGGAGTGAGGCGAGGGAGACGATGATGATGAGTGTGATGGGCAGGAAGAACTTCAAAAGGGTCGAGGCGGTATCCCGCTGGATCCCGTTGTTGAATATTGCCCGGGAGTAGGGAACCTCACCTGCTACGTAAGTCCGGTTGGTAACCTCTGCGGACATGCCGGTCAGCGCCCACCCGGGAAGGTCCGCCTCTGAATCCAGGCCTGTGTTGTTTTCGTCAATGACAAAGACCATCTCTTTCTCGGTTAAAACCGTCGGCTCAATGATGATCGGGAGCGTGTGGTTGTCGAAGGGGTAACGGCGCAGGTCGGGATTTGCAGTCATCACCGCATAAATCCGGTAATCCTTTTCCTGCGGTGCATCCGTGATAGTAGTAACGGATGTTGCCCGCCCGTTCATAAACTCGAGGTCATTGATTGAGATATTCGCATCCGACCGGAGGCTGAGGTAAAAATCGGTGTCGTAAGTCCCGTCCGCGACACTGAACTGCTTGAGGTCTACGACATATACTCCAATATATACGACCTGGGGGCCGGCAACGGGGACAGATGCTGCCGCGCCGGCGCCGCTGTCGGCAGCCACCGGGATGAGAAGGAGGGTAACAGCAATGACAAAAAGGAGAAGGCCCGAAAATAATCTCCTGTTCCTTTGCGCAGCGGGTCGTTCGCCGGCCGGCTGAGGCCCTGCATGTCCGCTCACCATCTTTCTGTCACCCGCAACAACCACATAGGGAGTTGTGGGAGTGCCATGGGTTATAATAAAATCGATCCCGTACTGTGTCCTTTACATCCGGGGAGGGCCGATCACCCGCACAGGACTGATCACTGCAGAATTTTTTTCACCCAACGCCAGCATTATGCTCTCGGAAACAAGACGGGAAATCCGGGTGAACCGGCATGGCTGTCCTCAGGGGGTATGAACTGATCCTTGGTACGGCTGCGCTCATCTCGCTTCTCATTGTCGGGATCGAAGTAGCCGGTTACTGTCCGGAGTGCATCATTCCCCGCGAGAGCATCTGCATCCAGCCCCAGGTTCCGGGTGGCCCGCTTGCCGGTTATCCGGACGCTCTTATCCTGACTACCGGTACCGATGCCGGTACTGCACGGTTGTCCCGGCTCAGGGCCGGTATTGACCCGGAGGGCATACCGGAAACAATAGATCTTGATTTTTATGCAGAGAAAGACGGTATGAGCCGGCTGTACCAGCTCTCGTACCGGGGGGATACGGACTCCTGTGGCTGGCTGGATGGCCTCACCTACCCGGAGAAGGCCGGGATGACACCCGATTCGTTGCCGGTCGATATGGGCCGGGCGCTTGCTGCCATCGGGCAGCTCCGGTTCCCTGACCTTGCCGGCCGGTACCTGGTACTGGAGACCGGGCCTCTCCCGGTCCTGGTAACGGGTACAGATGACCAGGTCCTCCCTTCACTCTTTGTCTTCGAAAACGGCACTCCCGCAGATCCGAAAGCGGCAGGGCCGGGCGGCATCAGCCTGTTGCCATTCTCCCTCATGGTCTCAGAGAGGAGTTGCACGCCCGTTCAGGTACGGGATACGCAGTGCAGCACCGTGCAGCTCATGAGGATCTTGTTTGTGGATGCCTGCTGAGTCCTGATCCGGCACGATATACCCCGGCCGCTCTGCATCCCAGCTATCATAACCGAGGAGCGCGAACCGGATAGATGCGGACTGCCCGCATTTTTCCTATGGCACGACAGCGACGAGCTTCGGGAGTACGGCCATTCCTGAAATGGGCCGGAGGAAAGTCGCAGCTACTCGGAGAGTTTGCCCGGTGCCTGCCGCTTGCCTCAATCAGGGACCGGGCAATCACCCGGTACGTCGAGCCGTTCATTGGCGGCGGCGCGGTCTTCTTCTCCCTTACCCAGTGCTTCCCGTTTGAGGAGTCCACAGTGTGCGACATCAACGAGGAACTGGTCCTTACCTACCGGGTGATCCGGACCTCCTTTTCCCGGCTGGCCCGTGATCTCGGGGAGATAGAGACCGAGTACTGCGTCATGACCGGCCCGGAGCAGGAGGCCTGTTATTATGAGGTCCGGGACACGTTCAACCGGGAGCGTGCCGCAACAGACTTCGGTCACTACAATAGCCGGTGGATCCGGCGTGCGGCGCAGATCATCTTCCTTAACCATACCTGCTACAACGGCCTCTTCCGGGTGAACAAAAGCGGCGGGTTTAATGTCCCGTTCGGGCGGTACAAAAACCCGGAGATCCTCAATTACAGAAATCTGCAGGGCGTTTCCCGGCTGCTTGCACACACCCGGATCCTCTGCGGCGATTTTACCCGTTGCAGGAGTTCCGTTGACGACCGGACCTTCGTGTATCTCGATCCTCCCTACCGGCCGCTGAACGCGACCTCTTCATTTACCTCCTATTCCCGGGGTGGTTTCTGCGATGCCGACCAGGTGCGCCTGGCGAAATTTTTCCGGGAGCTGGACCGGAAAGGCGCGCTTGTCATGCTGAGCAACTCCGACCCCGCTGGCGAGAACCCGGGCGACTCCTATTTTGACGAACTCTACGACGGCTTTTCCATCCGGAGGGTGCCGGCAAAACGGATGATCAACTGCAACGGCGCCCGGCGCGGGGCGGTGAACGAACTCCTTATCACCAATTACGAACCCTGAAAAAATCACCCGGTTTCACGCAGGCATTGCAGGTGTCCATGCCCGGACCACTGGCGCTACGGTGCCTTTCCTGCCGGGCCTGCCTCCTGCAGGGCAAACTTTTTTCGGTCAAGAGCCCGGGGATCGCCGGGCCGTACTGCAAGCGCACGATCGAACGTCTCAACAGCTTCGATGTACCGCTGCTGGTCAAGATAGACGAGACCGAGATTGTAATACGCGTTGAAGGAGTCCCGGTCGATTGACAGGGCACGCCGGAACGCGGTAATCGCCGGCTCCACCTGGTGCAACCGCCGGTGGATGAGCCCCTTGTTGTTCCAGGCTGGCGCACTGAGGGGATCGATCGCGAGCGCATGGCCGTACGCTTCGAGGGCAAGATCGGGCCTGCCAAGCCGGGTATATACCTGTGCCAGGTACGACCAGGCCTTCGCGTTCTCGGAATTGAGCGTGAGCGACCGGCGGAACGCGGTGACGGCTTCTGCATTTTTCTGGCTGCGGTACAGGTCGGTTCCCACCCTGAACCAGTACTGGGCCGGGTCAGGGAAGGGCAGGGACCTGCGTTCGAGCCGGCGTGCAGAGAGCCGGTTCCTGGGGGAAAGAAAGATCGCTCCCCCGTGGATACGCCGCTGGAGCGAGAGGCCGTGCGCGAGCCCGGTGGCCCGGATAAATGCTTTCTTACCCAGACTTGTCCGTCCCAGGTTGATGAGGACGAGACTCTCACAAAACCACGAGAGCACGTGGCGGGGATCGGTGGAATGCACCTGCTCGAACGCCTGCAGCGCGTGGTCATACGCGCCGTCCCGGCACTGCAGCACCGCCTTGTTGTACCATGCGACGGCAAGCCCCGGGTCAATCGAGACGGCCTGGTCGAACGATTCGAGCGCTTCTTTTATCCGGTTCATCTGCCAGAGAACAACACCGCGGTTGTGCCAGGCCGCGGCAAGGTTTGGCTCCCGTGCGATCGCTGCATCGTCGGCTGCGAGTTCCTCCTCAATAAGGTACATTTTGTGGTACGTGTGAGCCTTTGCCATCCAGATCAGGACGGTCCCTGTATCGAGCCCGGCCGCACGATCGAAGGAGGCGATCGCGGCCTCGTTCCTGCCGAGATCGCTTTCGGCAAGGCCCCGGTTGTACCACGCGGCCGCCATGCCGGGATCGATGTTGAGCGCGTTCGTGTACGAGATGGCCGCTTCGTGGTGTCGGCCCATCGCATCGAGTGCGATGCCCCGGTTGCACCAGAGGACTGCAGACTGGCGGTCCTTCTCTACCTCCCGGTCGAACGACCGGACCGCCTCCTCGTAGCACTCCGATTGCATCAAATCTGCCCCCGGGCTGCTGCCAGCCCCGGGAGTACCTTTTATGGGCGGAGGCATGCGCGATATGCCCGGGATCCGCCGTTCGGGCCGGCAGGAGAACCGGAAGACCGGCCCCTCGGCATACCAGGCCGCCGCACAATCCGGTTCAAGGGCAAGCGCCTGGTCGAATGAAAGCATCGCATCGTCGTGCCTGCCGAGTTTTCCAAGCGCCATGCCTTTTCCGATCCATGCATCAAGGAGGGCAGGATCGAATTCGAGGGCCCGGACAAAGAGCGGGAGCGCTTCGGAAAAACTGCCCAGTTCAGAGAGAGCCATTGCCCTGCCTGCAAGGGCCGGGGCAAAATTCCTGTCGGCCTCAAGAGCGCGGTCAAAAGCCGCTATGGCCCGGTGGTGGTGCTTCTCCTCCATCAAAGAGGTGCCAAGCAGGGTGAGCGCGACCGTGTGTGCCGGTTCAAGGGCAAGGACTTTCCCGCAGTACTCCTCCGCCAGCGGGTACTCGGCGAGCTCGAAGGCGAGCATGCCCATGCCCAGGAGCGCCGATACCGTCTCCGGTGCGTGCCTGAGCGCGGTGTTATAGGCCTCGCGTGCGCTCTCGTACCGTTCCAGCGTGCGCAGGGCGTCGCCAAGCCCGGTCCATGTCAGGGGGTTTGTTGCATCGGTGGCGAGTGCCCGGTTATAAGAGACAACCGCTTCGGCATCCTCCCCGAGAAGATGGAAGGCAAGGCCGCGGCTGTACCAGACAAAGGGCTTTTGGTCGCCGAGAGCGAGTGCCCGGTCAAACGATGAGATCGCTTCCTGGTACGCCCCGAGCCGGGCCTCGGCCATGCCTTTACCCACCCATGCACCGGTATTTCCCTGGTCAAGCGCGATAGACTGGACAAACGCGTGGTGTGCCTGCTCGTGCCGTTCCTCTTCCTGGAGGCGCATCCCCGAGAGGTACCAGGTGAGCGCATCGGTCATATGGACGCTTCTTCGCATACCTTATAATCAACCTTTCTGTCCTGTGGCCTCTTTCCCTGGAGCGAAATCAATGACGATCTTTTTTTAGCCCGGGATTCTCCTGCAAACTCTCCCGCATTACTGCCGTGCCTGCCGGCAAATCCTTATCGCCCAGCCGGATGAATAGAAAAAGAAGCGTGATGGACGAAACTGTTTCCGAAGAGGAGCCCTGCGAACAGTGCGGGCTCTGCTGCCGGATCTTCGGCCCCGGCATTGCACCAACTGCGGCCAACGTGTATATCTGGATAGAACAGGGACGGCGTGATATCCTGCGCTGGTTTGTCGCGTATATCGAGAAGGGGAGCACACCGGTCAGCTGCCTTGATCTCGCCCAGGACGATCTCGGAAACGTCGTGGTCTTTGAGATGCGCGATCCCTTGACCGGCGGGTATGTGACTGCCTGCCCGTTCCTGCGCCGGGTGTCAAAGGAGCAGTACCTCTGCGGAATCCATACCGTAAAACCCGAGATGTGCTGCACGTACCAGCCCTGGATCTGGGGAGAGACGTACTTCAACCGGTGCAAAAGCCTCAAAAAGAACCGGCCAAACGCGAATCTTTGATCCAGGACGAATGGCTGAATCTTTTATAATCACGACTTTTGCCCTGGGCCGGGGCAATCCTTCAGGTAAAAACAATTTCCCGACGAGGTACCGGAAGTAGCCTTTACCGGGGTCTCTTTTGGGATAACATACGCACTATGGCCGGTGTTTTCAAACCAGGTTCGCCGGCCTCTCCGGCCGGTGCCATTCCCGCAGGGCTTGGCTCAATCCTCAAAATGCCGCCGGAAAAAGTCAAGCATCCTGTCCGGGGGAATCTCCCGGATATCCGGAGCCGACCCGACCACCACCGCGCCGGTGACCGTGAAGTACCGTCCCTCCATGTAGAGTTCGACAGAACCCTTCTTCCGGCCCTTAAGCCGGAGCCCGGAACGCCCGATCACATGCACCCCGTGGCCGGACGGGCTCCATTCCGTGTAGGAACCAAGGGACAATGCTTCTTTGACCATCTCATTGGTCGCGTGATCGAAATCGATGCCGAATATCCCCTCACCCAGCACAAAACCGATCCCGTCAAATCCACCGGCCTGCATGGCGGCTTTTGCCTGCCCGAAGTTTCCCCATGTAGAGGGGACGTTCACGAGTGCGTGGCGTTTCTTTTCCGGATCCGGAACATACGGCGGCTTGGTCAGCTTGTTATTCCGCTCCTCGTACCGCCAGGCAACCCAGCGGTCAAGCCGTGCAAGTTCTTCCGGGATATTGTCGTAACGTACATCCATTTTTCAGGCCCCTTGCTGTCGGGAAAGGATACCGGGTGCGGGTTTCATGGTACATCCTCCAGCTCTCTGAGGATCTCACGGTCGTCAAGGTCATACCACTCTGCATAGGCATCGGCGACGGCAAACATCCGGCTGCTCCGGATGTTTGGGCAGGCCACGAGATCCGCGCGGGCAGCAACAAGCGTTGCGGCCACGGATGAGGCTGTGGGAACAGCAACGATGACCCGGGCCGGTTTCATAAGACGGATACTTTGTATTGCGGCGAGCATCGTGAAGCCCGAGGCGAGCCCGTCATCGGTCAGGATCACGGTCTTTCCTGCAAGCGCGGGGAATGCCTTATTCCCGGTAAACAGGGCTATCCTCTCGCTGACATTTTCCCTTGTCTCAGCAATAGCGCGTTCGACATCAGGTGGATGAAGGCCAAGGGCGCTGCGGAGGTCTTCATTAATCAGCACCTGCCCGTCCCAGGTAACTGCCCCAAAGCCCGATTCCGTGGTACCGGGGATACGGATCTTCCGTACTATCGCAAGTGACAGCGGGGCACCGAGAGCCTGTGCAACTTCCTTTCCGATCGGCACGCCACCGGCCGGGATGGCAAGGACGTGCGGGTCATTGAAAACAGGAAGTGTTTTTAAAAACGCTCCCAGTTGTCTCCCCGCATCGTGGCGGGAAGAAAAGACAAAACGCCGTTCCCGCAACCGGGGATTGTCGATGATCTCACCCATATGCGGTTGCTCTCGATTTTCGGGCACATAAGGATTGCTGCCAGTACCAGTTCCGGTTGTCCGCGTGTTTTACGGATCCGACGGGGGCCGGCAATACTGGCAGACCCCGGCTGGCAATGGCAGGAATAATTAGTCTTCAGTGATTATCTTATCACAGGTTATCACGTAAGAACCGGGCAGGCCCGGACCGCCGCGAGAGAGAGCCGGACCGTGTGAGGATGTGGAAAACGTATGCTCCTTGTCGATGCGAAATGTGCCATCCTGCCAGGAAGGCAGGATGATTTTATCCGGGAGACCAGAAAGATCATCCCGAAAGTGCAGAAGGAAGCCGGGTGCACCCGGTACGAACTGTTTACCGATGTTGGCGGCGTTGGGGTGTTCCATTTTATTGAAGAATGGGAAAGCCAGAAACATCTCGATAAACACCTCGTGCAAACCCACATGCTGGAATATTTTTCAAAGACCGCGCCGTGGCATAATGCCCCGACCGAACTGACCATCTATGAGGTCCTTGCATCGCGCTCGGTCACAACCAGCGACTGATCGTGCCGGACACTGCCGTCCCGGAAATTCCCGTTCCGTCACAATGACTTTACAGCACCGGAGCAAGTATGACCGGAAAGGAAAACGGGGACTAAACCCATGAAGACAATCATCTATTATTTCACCGGTACCGGCAACTCGCTTGCCGCCGCAAAAAAGCTCGCCGCAGTGCTCGGGGACTGCGAGCTCGTATCGATCGCATCGCAAAAAGACACTCATGGAGATATCGTACCGCAGGCTGAACGGATCGGGATAGTCTCCCCGGTCTATGACGCAGGCCTTCCGGTCATTGTCGCAGAGTTTGCCGGCAGGCTCGATCTTTCCCGTGCCCGGTACAGATTTGCCATCGTGACGCTGGGCGGAACCGGGGTCTCTGCCCTCCACCAGCTCAACGGCATCCTCGCCCGGGAAAAAGGACAGATCCTCGATGCCGCCTTTATCGTGAAGATGCCCGGGAACTTCCCGCCGGTCAGCCGGCCTCCCGAGGGAGAAGCCCGGGACCGGATCCTTGCCGCTGCCGATGCACGCCTTGCTGAGATTGCCGGGCTTATCGCAGACGGCGCTGTTGTCCCGCCCGGCTTTGCACCCTTATCCGCCCTGATAAGGATGGTGTTCTACGGTCCGTTTTCAAGGAACGTGCATGAGACAGACAAAAAGTTCTCGGTCTCTGATGCCTGTACCTCATGCGGCACCTGTGCGACAGTCTGCCCGGTAAAAAATATCGTGATCGAAGAGGGTCACCCGGTCTGGCAGCACCGGTGCGAACTCTGCTGCGCCTGTCTCAACTTCTGCCCGGCCGAGGCAATCCAGCTTGCCATGCTGAACGGGACGAAGGGACGGGGAAGGTACCTCCATCCTGGCCTGGAGCTTGGCGATATGAAGGCCCAGGCGGGAAAATAAGAAAATAATTCCCGCGCTTTTTTTATTCAGGTTGAACATGCTGCCTTCTCATCCCGGTTAACCTGTTTCCACTCTACGGGTTTGCTGTCAACCGGACAGAACTTCATATCCTCGCTGTCGAGCGTGGTCAGCATGCATGGTTTTTTACAGCGTTCGCATCTGAATATTCTCAAACGGTTTTCCCTCCTTATATGCAGGGTGATGGTGATATCCCTGCACGTTGATCCATCCTTCATCCGGATTCCCTATGTATTGGTACAATGGCTGGGGTTATGACCGTGTCCTGGAAGGATAGAAAAGATAACCCGGGGGTTATACCGGTGCGGGTCCGAAAAAGCCGGGTAATGACGCATGTTCCAAAAAAAGTACCTGGCCGGGCTTTCTCTTCCGGCCCGGATACTTTTTTCATTATCCTGCCGTTTTCATGCCGGTACACCTTTATACCGGGGTGAACCCGGGCCAGGTATTGCCTCCCGGGAACTACCGTTAATAATCATCATCCGGTTTTGAAGTGACCGCCTCATCCACTTCGGGCTGGAGAAGCGCGAGCGCTTCCCGGACCTTTTCCCGGATCGCGGGGTTTTTGTTATCCTGCAGGGTATCGAGGCACGCAATAACTCCTTCGCCGATAAGCACTTCTTCCTGCCCGGATGCCGCAATGGCGATGATGATGTCCAGGGCCGAAATAACGATGTGCAGGTTTTTTTCCATCAGCAGGTCCCTGACTATCTTTATCCCGCCCTGCGCTATGAGCTCGTCCGGCCTCCAGTCATCGTCTTGTGTGCTCACTGCCAGGGCTTCTATTGCAGCCTCCCTGCCTTTTTTGCCTTTGGAGAGGCGGACCAGCAGGTCCTCGATAAGATCCTGTTCAATACGCAGATTTTCAACCATCGTTCCTCCTGTCCCGGCCTCCTCAGCGTCCACACAAAGCCTGGATCCGGTGGATGATACTAAACTTCAAAGGTAAAAAACCCATTGACCCTGGCAAAACGTTGCCCGGCGCGAAAAACTCAGCATGATCCGTGTTCTCTCTAAAAAAATTATAAGAAATTCTGAAAGGAACTGGCAGAAGAGAAACGTTCTGGATTTGAGATTGTTGAATTAAAAAATGTGTGCTGTACTTTCACAGGATCTGTTCACCGTAGGAGATTACCGTCTGCAGGGCTTTCAGCCGTGCATACCATTTATCATTTGATTCAACGACTGTCCAGGGAGCGGCCCGGGTATTTGTGCGGGCGAGCATTTCATCGACTGCCATTTCATAAAGATCCCATTTCTCACGGTTCCTCCAGTCCTCCCCAGTTATCTTCCATTTTTTGAGCGGGTCGTTTTCCCGCTGGCTGAACCGCCGGCCCTGCTCATCTTTATCGATGTCGAGCCAGAATTTTATAATCCCTCCACCGTTTTCCACGTAGGTCTGTTCCATCTCATTAATTTCGTTATATGCACGTTTCCACTCGGTCTCTGAACAGAAGCCTTCCACACGCTCAACAAGAACACGACCATACCAGCTTCGGTCAAAGATTGTTATATGTCCCGCTTTTGGGTACTGGCGGACAAACCTCCAGAGATAGTGGTACCTGCTTTCTGTGTCGTTTGGCTTGGATATGGGAATGACATTATAATCCCGTGGGTTCATGTGCCGGACAAGACGCATAATGTTGCCCCCTTTACCCGCTGCATCCCATCCCTCATAGACAATAATAAGGGGGACTTTCCGTTTATACATCCGGTACTGGATTTCCCGGACCTGCTCCTGGCAGGAGGTTAATTTTTGTTCATAATCATGTCTGTTTAGGGTAACCGCCGGAGCGCATTTCCGTTTTATCCCGGCTTTCTTTGGCGGCCGGGTGACCCCTGAATTTACGATTTTTTCCCGACCCTTTTCATCGGATACTGCCAGGCTTTTTTCCAGTGTCTTTATCACTGCCGAAAAAACTTTCAGGATCGTATAATTCCTGTCGGTGGCCTCAATAATCGTCCACGGGGCGTAAGGATGGTCTGTTTCTTCAATAAATTCTTCGACAACGGGGAGATAACTTTCATACTGGTTATGGAAATCCCAGTCCCCTTTGTCGATCATCCACGACGTCAAAACGTTTTGTTCGCGTTCCTCCAGACGTTTTTTCTGTTCTGCCTTGCTGATATGAAGAAAAAATTTTAAAACGATGGTTCCGTCGTCAGCTAGCTGGCGTTCAAACTGGTTGATCTGGGACACAGATTGTTTAACACCCTGTTTCCACCCGATCCCAGAAATCAACTCGGCAAGTGACCGGCTGTACCAGCTCCGGGCAAAGAGAGCGATGCGTCCTTTGGGAGGGATCTGTTCCCAGAACCGCCACAATAATGGCCGTGCCCTCTCTTCATCGGAGGGGGAACCGATCGAGTACAGGGAAAAACCACGGGGATCCAGTAACTTGATGAGTTCGTTAATCACCATCGTGATTCCGGAGGCATGCCAGCCTTCAACCAGGATAATCGCCGGGATTTTTTTATCACGGAGCTCCCGCTGAAGCATTCCCAGCTCCTTTTGCATCTCCTCAATATCTTTTAAAAACACCTTGTCGGCTGTTTTTTTTGTCAGGTCAAGCCGTTCAAACATAAAAAGATCCCGTCCTTCTTAACCATCAATCATGAAACTGACATCCCGGCCCTGGATTTGTCGGAACATCCGGGGTATATCTTACCGATGTGCATCAGATTTACCTCGTCATCGGTGCAGAGTACTGAAATCGGACGAAACAACTTCCGGGAAACTGTTTTTATGAAGAATCCATGTTATCGGCATTAATTCTTTTTACACTGAATACTATTGGCGCAAACGATTTCTTTCGATGAGACAGATCTCTCTGGTATGAGACCTGTCCCGGTTACGGCCCGTGCACCCTGGGGCACCAAGGAACGACTTTTTTCCCCTTACGAGAATACACGGGGCATGGTAGTATCTGCCCGCAGAAACGCATGGCGCGATCTCCTGCCATCTCATCAATCCGGCATCATCATCTTACATTCAGGGCAGTATTGCCACGGGATGGCATGCTATATCTGCGTGCCTCTCTGCAAGAGATTTACAAATGCGTGATGCATAACTCCGTGACCGTTGGGGCAGTGCCGGGATGTGGATTTCACAAAAACAGTACACTGTTTTGAGACAAAGGATTTTTTTTACAGGTGCGGACCATATATTTTTCAGATGCTTTTCATATTCACTCAAAAAAACAGCATTTCCTCTCATCAAAAGCGCGATTTTGATGCAGCAGCGGCAACATGGGACGAGAACCCGGGCCGGGTAAAGATGGCGCATGACGTGGCGCGGGCAATTATCGGGGCGACAAAGCCGGGACCGGATATGGACGTGCTGGACTTCGGGTGCGGGACAGGCCTTCTGACCCTTGCACTCCAGCCCCATGTCCGGACGATCACCGCGGTCGACAGCTCACGGGGCATGCTCGATGTGCTGGACGCGAAGATCAAATCGCGATCGCTCACCAACGTCCGGACCCGGCTCGTGGACCTGGACCGGGGGAACGAGCTTCCGGGGCCGGTCGATCTCGTGGTGAGCAGCATGACCTTCCACCACATCAGGGACGTGGAAATGCTCCTCAACCGGATTGCCGGTGTCCTCAGGCCCGGAGGAAAGATCGCCATCGCCGACCTCGATTCCGATGAGGGAAAATTCCACGACTCGAATGAGGGCGTGTTCCATAACGGATTTGACCGGTTTGCGATGATGAAGTATTTCGAGGCCGCCGGTTTTTCTTCGGTGCAGAACCGGACTGCCGCGATCATGCAAAAGCCCGGGCTGTCCGGGGAGATGCGGACGTTTACGGTGTTTTTGATGACCGGGATGAAGCGAGCGTGAGTAACCGACAAGAGCGTGCATTTTTAAAGATACACTGTTGGCCGGGTTCTGTTGCGCCTGCGGTTGATTTGATAACATATACGAGGTGAAAAATTGGCGATTAACCGTAAACGAAACAGTTCCCCGTGAATTTGTTTTTAGTGGCGGTGCGTCAGGTATGCAGCAAGGACGATCAGTGCCGCTATGAGCAGGAAACCGACAAAAATCAGGATGGTCCGCACCCAGATCTGGCGGGTGGTGAGCACTCCGCCTCCGGCAGCCACCTCAGGAGCCGAAGGGAATTGCGAGAGATCGAGATCCGCATAATTATTCAGATCTTTCCGGAATGCGCTCGCAGACCGGTAACGTTCATCGGGGTTGCGGCGTATCGATTTCAGTATCACGGCTTCCACTCCCGCAGGAATTGAGGGCTGGATCTTGCGGGGAGAAACCGGGACTCCCGTCAGGTGCTGGTTCATGACCGCAAGGGCATTGTCTCCCTCAAAAGGCAGGGCTCCGGTCAACATTTCATAGACAATCATCCCGAGTGCATACACATCGGTACGTGCATCTCCCCGTTTTCCCTGGATCTGCTCGGGTGCCATATAATCCGGTGTCCCAAAGGCATTCGACGCCCATCTCCAGGTTACGCGGCGGGAACCTTCGAGCAGTGCACTCCCGAAATCAAGGATATGGATCCTGCTATCAGGCCCAACAATAATATTCTCCGGTTTGAGATCCCGGTGACAGACACCGTGCGAATGCAGGTAGTCGAGAGCGTCCGCAAGCTGGTCTGCAAGAGAAAGTCCTTCACTCAGGGGGAGGGGTGCTTTTTCGCTGATGTATGTGCGCAGCGACGGGCCCTCGATATATTCCATGACAAGGAAGACGGAATCTGGCCCTTCCATAAAGCTGATTGTCCGCGGGATTGCGGGATGATCCAGTTTCTGCCCGATAGCCACCTCCCGGCGGAAACGTTCGTACGTTGCCTGGTCCCCAAGCAGGGATACATCGGGAAACTTCAGGATCACAAGGGAGCCGTCAGGGGCATTTGCCTTGTAGATCTGGCTGAACCCTCCCTGGCCAAGTAATCCTATGATCTTATAATCGCGGACACTTTCACCTGCTTTAAGCATCGCCGGCACCTTACCAACCTGTATGGGACTATCGGAAATTCCTTGTATTGCCTTATTTTCTCAAGTCAGTTTCATATCCTGAATTTCATCTCCAGACTTCATCAGTCCGGACCTTGGCCATCAGGTCGAGCGGCCAGACAAAGATCTTCCCGTCACCAAAATTCCCCGTCCTTCCTGCAGCCCGGACGATCGCGATGATTGGATCGACGTCCTCGTCATTGACAGCCATCTGAATCATGATCTTGGGGAGGGTGTCCACTTCCACCATCGCCCCCCGGTATTCAAGTGTGATGCCCTTCTGTTCTCCCCTTCCGGTGATCTCCATGATACTCATGGCGATGTAGCCTTTCTCTTCGAGAGCCTTTTTTACGCTGTCCAGCTTCTCGGATCGGATTATTGCCTGAACCATCTTCATGAAAGTTCCTCCTTTTGTGTGTGAACTCTTATTTTTGATTTTTTTCTCGTTCTAACCCTCTGGTGATGTTGATTTATATAATATTATTGACATGCGGTGCTGTTACGTTTGCGGTTGAATGCCAATTCATGATCTCTTTACTATTATCAAATCCCCCGCCAGCATAACGGCATCATCCTGCCAGAGACAAGGTGACAGGGGATGGACAGATCGTTATACCAGCGCTCTGTCGCCCTGTTCCCCGTTTCTCACCCGGATCGCGCTGATCATGGGACAGACAAAGATTGTCCCGTCCCCATGGTGCCCGGTATAGTTTGTTGCAATAAGCGTCGCGATAATGGGCCTGACATCGCTGTCGTTTGCCACAATGACAAGCATTCTTTGTGGCCGGAACCCGGGTTCCCGCTCCTTTTCGGCCGGCAGACCGACCGGGGCTGCCGACACAGGTACATCATCCCGCTGCCTGAGCTGGTGCCTGCCACCGTATGGGTGATACTCTGATCCGGGGAACCGGGACGGGACCATTCCATCCCGCAGGCCTCTTCCCGTGACATGCAGGTACGTAACCCCGGTTACGCCAATCTTCTCTAAATTGGACTTGGTCTCTTCCACTTTTTCATTCCTGATGACCGCGATGATCTTTTTCATATGCTGTTTACCGGTTTTTCCCGGAAGACCCGGACCGTTTCTTGCGGTTTTCAGCCGTCCTGATCGTGTACGCATCCTCAACATAGGTTACAAAGATCTTGCCATCACCGATGGCCCCGAGACCAGGATTTTCCTTCTGCCAGGTCTTTGCCATGGTACTGATGATCCTCACGGCACGCGCGACATCGATATCCGGGAGCACGAGCATGAGCATCTCTTTTGGGATTTCTGAATAGTTGACCATACCTGCAGTAATTCCCATCTCGGTACCGTGGCCGGTGACATTCAGGCGTGTCATTGCTGAAATGCCGGTTTTCTCCAGTGCATCGATCACTTTTTGCGAATATTCCGGCCGGATAATCGCCCAGATCATCTTCATGGGGACATCACGCGTCCGTTCAGGTTACCTCCGGGATTCTGTCTCCTAGTGGCCGGGATGTTATGCCGCGAACTATGGGTGGCCCTGGTGCTCCGTTTCTTACCTGCCGGCGGGTGGCTGTATTTTCTCTTCATACTCTACCAGATTACCCCTTTCCAAGGAGCGACCGCCATGAAAACGAACTGGCCGCCTGTTTTCCGAGAACGTCAATGTGAAACATGATACCGGTGATGTTATCCGGTGCTCCCCGGCTCAGCGCAAGCCTGACCAGTTTTTCACATTCCCGGCTCATGTCATTCTCCTGCAGGGCGGACCGGATCTCCTCCCCGGTAAGTTCGGACCACAAACCGTCGCTGCAGAGAAGGTAGGTATCGCCCGGCTGTACCTGCTGGCGGGTAATATCGGCATTCATGAAAGGGTCCCCGCCAACGGAACGTGTGAGCTGGTGGCGGCCCGGATGATCCGAGGCCTGTTTTGAGGAGATCAGGTGCAGCTTGAGCATGTCGCTTGCCATGGTGTGATCCCGGGTCAGCTGATCGATATGGCCATCCCTCATCCGGTAGAGCCGGCAGTCACCGACATGGCCGATGACCAGCGAGTCGTTGTCCAACGCAACAATGGTTAAGGTAGTCTGCATTTTCTGGAATAATTCCGGGTCGGACTGGGCCACGCAGAAAATATTCTGGTTTGCGTTCTGCATTGCCCGGCCGATCATGCGATCTGCCTCCCCCCCATGCCAGGAGTGGAACTCCTCTTTTATGGCTTTGAGGGCCATCCTGCTGGCTATTGCCCCCCCACGGTGTCCTCCAAGGCCGTCGGCCACAGCAAAGACGTACCGTGATGACGATTCGGTATCGGTTTTACTTTCAACAACATGGGTAACCCAGTGGGCGTCCTCGTTTTGCGATCGCGTCAGGCCCTGGTGGGTGATAGCCCGCCATGTTACGATTACCCCGACCAGATTTGGCGCCCTGCCTGCGGGCACGATTATGGAATTTTCTCCCATGACGACCACCTTGTTTCCTCCTCCCGATGAAAAGATAAGAATGCCGGGTCCTGCCCATTACCTGTAAGGCATTATACCGGCATCCTTTTTTTCTGACTGCCTCCCGGCTGTTTTTTTGTCATTTCTCGCACCTGCAAAAAGGTTAAGCATCATCGACTTCCAGCCCGGTTGCCTGCGGCATGTGCCCGGTCATGACCGGGCGACCCTGTTTTCTGGTGTTACTGATAAACCAGACCGCTCCTGCCACCAGCCAGACTATGACCATGGCAATTGCAATGAGAGCATCAGTTGCCGAACTGCCCCCGGAACTGATGCCAAGCCAGACAACCGCACCGAGCATGACAAAATTTGCAAGGAAACCCAGCAACGGCACTACCCGGTGTTTCAGGAAACTGGCGTCAGGGCGATGGAAGAAGGCCCAGAGCGCAATGAGGTTTGTCAGGCCGTAGAGAAGGAACGTGCCGGTATTGGATGCGAGCGTAATCTGGGTCAGGTTGTCCACGTTCAGGACACCGTACGCGCCCAGGACCGCAGATACACCAACAAGGATCCAGATGCCGTAATGCGGGGTGTCGTAAGTTCCATGCAGGATACCGAGCAGGGTGGGCATCTCTTTGTCTTTGCCCATGGCATAGGTGATCCGGACCCCGGTGTTAAGGCAGGCAAGCGTTGTCCCGATCAGTGCAAGGACCACCGTTGCGGCCATGATTAAAACCAGTGCAAACCCGGTGCCGCCGAGCATCTGGTCGCCGATCACCCGGATCATATCGCCGATAGGGGCGCCGGATGCCGCTGCTGCCGCATAGCCCGAGATTGCTGCCCCGGTAGGATCGGTTCCGGTCAGCTGCGGGCCGACAAAATAATTGGCAGCGAAGTACTCGAACAAATAAGCGAATGCTCCCTGGATGATGAGGGAGAGAAGGATTGCTTTTTTAATGTCCTGTTTTGGCCGGAGCGCCTCTGAGCCCAGCGACGTCACCGACTCGAACCCCACCAGCAGCAAAATAGCGATGGTTGACTGGAACAGCAGGTTCGTGAAGTTGTGTGGCATGAGGATAGTTGAAATGGACTGCGCATATACCAGGTTCGGGTGAGTCTGGCGGTACAGGAGTGCCAGTATCGAAAACGCAATCAGCGCGGCCAACTGGATGGTGTTGATAATGATCGCGGTTGTGGTCGAACCGGTGATCCCGCGGTATGCGATGTAGCCATTGATGACGGCAAACAGCACAGCGACAAGGATCTGCTCCGGGACCGAGAGATTGATCCCAAAGAGGCTGAAGATATACACGATAAGGATGGCAGAGAAGGCCACCATGATACCGGGATAAATCCAGTAGTACAAATGCGATATCCAGCCTACGAGAAATTTGACGATCCGTGCCCATTTGCGATGCCCGGCTTTCTCTTTTTCAAGAAACGAAGCTTCCGCGTAATAATAAGACGAGCCGGCGCCGGCTTTGGGATAGATGTTTGCCAGTTCCGCGTACGAGATGGCCGTTAAGAAGGCAAGAACGAGTGCGGCCAAAAGGCCTGTCCACATCTCCCCGGCAGTGGTCACCCCGCCATTGGTCTGCGCTGCCTGTACCTGGAACGTGGTCCAGAGAAAGGCCCCGGGCGCAATCAACGCCATGGCGTTGACCAGGAGCGAGGTGAGGTTCAGCGTACGTTTCATTGTTCCGGTTTTAGGAACCGTTGCCTGATTTCCTTCCTGTGATGGTGTCATCTAAATATTATCCCCCTTAATATGACAGAAATTTTCAATGGAAACTGCTGGTAATGGCTTTTCAGGAGGGAGAGAACGATCACCCGCTCTGATTCACCATGGAAAGTACATTCCTTCCATGACTTATAAATGTTTGTATTCCGACATATTTGCGTCTTACGCATTGAGATTAAATCAGACATATGCCGGAATTCTCTCCAGGTTCAGAGCTGCAATTGCATCAGGATCTCATTATATCAGCCAAGCTGACAAAACCGGTTCCTGTACAACAGAGATCGTAACAGGGCCCCGATGACGGGATCCAAGGAAAAGGATCTATGATGAAACTACTGGCCTGGATCACGGATCATCTTGTTTACCTGGTATTTATCATCGGGGCATTCTCCCTTCTTCTTCCGGGGCCGGGTTCCCTGTTAGGATGGATAGTTACACCAGTCCTGGCGCTGATGGTCCTTTCTGTTAGCATGACCATCAATGTCAGGGATTTAATTCAGGCAAGCCGGTATCCACTCATTATTATCTGGAGCGTAATCCTGCAATTCGTGGTTATGGCGCTTTTCTCGATAATGCTTGGAAAACTGTTTTTCTCCCACATGCCGGATTTGAACTCCGGGCAAATACTTCTGGGGTCACTCCCAGCTGATATCTCTGCTCCCCTTATGATCTCTCTTGTGGGGGGTAATACGGCGTTGGGGATGGCGATGCTGGTGACCGCTATGGTTCTTACACCCTTTGTCCTGCCCAACGTGCTCACGTTGTTTGGCGGTATAACACTGCAGGTTCCAACCGCGTACCTGGAAGCTGAATTAGTGGGAATTATCATAATTCCCCTGGTTATTGGTCTTCTCTTAAACCACTACTCGGCAAAAGTCCGGGAAAACAGGGATGCATGGCCGGGTTTTGCTGCCCTGTGCTATATCCTGCTCCTGTTTGTGGTTGTCTCATCCAACGCCATGTCCATCATCTCATTAAAAGAATTTGCTGTCGTGATCATTGTTGTGGAATTATCGCTTAATCTCTTCGGCTATGGTCTTGCTTTTCTGACAAAGATTGTCTTTAAACAGACAAAAGCGACGTTTCTCCCTCTCTTATTCATAGCCAGCACTAAGGAGTTCGGGATTGCTCCTGCCGCCGTGGATACGATGGAATTAAACCGGACCATCGTTATTCCCTCGGCGTTTTATGCAGTCATCCAGATGATATCATCACCCATGATGGTAAAAGCAGTGAAGCGCTTCGATCCTGCTGAACCCACCGAAGAGAAGTGCCCCTGCACGTGAAGCCGCTTAAGCAGAAACCCCTCGTATTTGAAAATGTTATTCTCTTTTTTCGGACTCCCCCGGGCTCTTTACAGGAGTACACGCAATCACTTCGAGACAATAATGCGGATCAGTTTGTATTTAGCGCATATCATGGCAGTACCGCCCCCGGGCCGGACATTGACTTTCACGGCGCGTAGATGTGCTGAAACTAAATCCAAGTATTTAGTTGTTCTATTTTTCCCGTCGGAATAGTTAATTTTATAAATAGAGGGTCTTATGTTCTTTCCATAAGACTTTTATAAAAACAGATGGCACGCAGCTAATGTGAATGCTTTCGAGACCCTCAAAAGCAGCTCATAATGAAGGTGGATTCTATTGGGGCGTCGTCAGCTCTTTGGTCGATGATCAAAAAACAGATCAAACCAGCCGTAGTGATGTTTCTTTTACTCACGATTCTCGTGGGCATCGTTTATCCTCTGGTTGTAACAGGTATTGCCCAGGTGATCTTCCCCGCACAGGCAAACGGGGATCTTATCGTCCATGATGGAAATGTTGCGGGATCCTCTCTCATAGGCCAGCCCTTTTCATCCCCGGACTATTTCTGGGGCCGGCTCTCGGCAACTTCGCCGGTGCCCTACGATGCCGAAGCTTCCGGCGGTTCAAATTACGGCCCACAGAACCCGGCTCTCATCACTGAGGTCCAGGCCCGGACAGATGCCCTCCACGCAGTCGACCCGGACAATACGCAACCGATCCCTGTTGATCTTGTTACATCATCAGGAAGTGGTCTCGATCCGGATATCAGCCCGGCTGCCGCCTATTACCAGGTCCCGCGGGTTGCACGGGTGCGGAACCTCTCACAAAACGATGTTTCTGCACTCGTTGCCTCCAACACCGAAAACCCGGTGCTTGGGGTCTTTGGCGAGCCTGCAGTAAATGTCCTCTCCCTGAACCTGGCGCTCGATGACCTGAGTGCCCATAAGATCTCCGTTAATCCGGCGGCACTTCCCAGAAACCAGCCCGCGATCACACTGTTCGGGATAACCGTCAATGACTGGGTCTTCCTTATCCTGCTCTGTGTTATCCTCGCTCTCCTCCTCGTCCCTATGGGGGAGTTCATGTTCCGGATTTACACGGGCAGGAAGACGTTCCTGTCACCATTAATTATTCCTGTGGAAGGGTGGATCCTCCGGCTGTGCGGTGCCGGGAGCGAGGAGGAGATGGACTGGAAGCAGTTTACTGTCGCGATGATGATATTTTCCCTCATCGGGATCGCGTTTGTCTTCTTCATCCAGGAGGTTCAGCAGGTCCTCCCGCTCAACCCGCTGGGAGCCGGCCCGGTTCCCTGGGATCTCTCGCTCAACACCGCAGTCAGTTTTGCCACGAACACCAACTGGCAGTTCTATGTCCCGGAGACGGGCGTCAGCTACCTGACGCAGATGGTGGGTCTTGCCGTGCAGAACTTCATGTCCGCGGCGGTGGGTATGGCAATACTGGTTGCGTTCATCTACGGCTTCTCGCGCAGGTCAGGTCTCACCATCGGAAACTTCTGGGTACTGCTTGTCCGCGGCATCTGGATCCTCCTCCCGATAAGTTTTGTCATAGCGCTTGTCCTTGTCTCGCAGGGAACTCCCCAGACATTTGGCGGGCCGGTAACCGTGCCTCTCCTCAACCCGGTAAACGACTCGAATGGCAACCTTGTTACCACGCAGTCAATCTCTCTTGGCCCTGCGGCTTCGCAGATAGCGATAAAGATGCTCGGGACAAACGGGGGCGGGTTCTTTAATGCCAACTCGGCGCATCCCTATGAAAACCCGACGTGGTTGTCGAACCTGATCGAGATACTGGCCATCCTCCTGATACCGGTATCCCTGTGCTACATGTTCGGGAAGATGATCGGATCGGTCAAAAAAGGGATGGCCATCCTGATAGCAATGACCCTGCTCTTCGTACCGCTCCTGGGCCTTGGCATCTGGTCGGAAATCGGGGGCAACCCGGCCTTTACCCCTCTTGGGATCGACCAGGCGCCATCCCATCTCCAGGCCGGGGGCAACATGGAGGGAAAGGAGGTACGCTTTGGCATCGTCCCATCGGCAGCCTTCTCGGTCATCACCACCGTTACCAGCTGCGGTGCGGTTAATTCGATGCACGATTCGTTCATGCCGCTGGGCGGTCTTGTCCAGATATTCGACATCCAGTTAGGTGAAATAGTCTATGGCGGTGTCGGCTCCGGCCTGTACTGCATGCTCGTGTTCGTCATCATCGCGATGTTCATCGCCGGGCTGATGGTCGGGCGGACACCTGAACTGTACGGCAAGAAGATCGAACCGTACGAAATGAAGCTCTCCACCATCCACATCCTCATCCCGATCTTTTTGATCCTGATCGGGACCGCGATCGCAGTTTCGATTACGCCGGGTACGGCTGCGGTCTTCAACCCGGGGCCGCATGGTTTCTCCGAGATCCTGTACGCGTTTTCCTCGGTCTCCCAGAACAATGGCAGTGCCTTTGCCGGGTTGTCATCGAACCTGTTCTACAATCTCGCAACAACAATATGCATGTTTATCGGGCGCTATGCCATCGCTATCATCACCCTCGCACTGGCTGGGGCATTTGTGACAAAGAAGATCGTGCCGGCGAGCGAAGGAACGCTGCAGGACCACCGGCCGCTCTTTATCGTCTGGGTGGTCTTTACCATCCTCATCATCGGGGCACTCAGCTTCCTGCCTGCGCTCTCCCTGGGCCCCATCGTTGAATTCCTGATCCAGCTGGGAAGGGGTGTTATCCATGTCTGAACATTCAGGCCCGAAAGTCCCGGCAGCGGACCAGTACGCACTCTACCGGCGGGCAATCATCGATTCGTTTGTCAAACTCGACCCGAGGACGCTGTACCACAATGTGGTGATGTTTACCGTTGAGATCGGCAGTGTGCTCACCACCCTGCTCTGGATCCAGGCGCTTCTGGGGCACGGAGAGGCACCGGCCGGGTTCATCGGCGCCGTTTCAGTCTGGCTCTGGTTCACGGTCCTCTTTGCAAACTTTGCCGAAGCACTCGCGGAAGGCAGGGGCAAAGCTCAGGCGGAAGCCCTGCGCAAGATGCGGCAGGATACCGCGGGAAAGAAACTGAATCCCGGGTACAGGGTCGAGAAGGGAAAAGAGCCGGGGCTTTCGGATTATTCGGTCGTTTCCTCGTCCACCCTGCACAAAAACGATGTCTTCTACGTCAAAGCCGGTGACACGATCCCGGTGGATGGCGAAGTGATTGAAGGCATCGCATCCATCAACGAGAGCGCGATCACCGGAGAAAGTGCACCGGTCATCCGTGAATCCGGCGGCGACCGCAGTGCAGTCACGGGAGGCACCGCGATACTCTCGGACTGGCTGGTTGTCAGGGTGAGCGCGGACCCCGGCGAAGGCTTCCTCGATCGCATGATCTGCCTTATTGAAGGAGCCAAACGGCAGAAGACCCCCAACGAGATCGCGCTCAATATCCTCCTTGTCGGGCTGACCGCCATCTTTGTTGTCGTATCCGCGACCCTCTATGCATTCTCGGTGTACAGTGTCCAGTCGGCCGGGGCGGGAACGACGGTCACGATCACGGTCCTTGTCGCCCTCTTTGTCTGCCTTGCACCGACTACAATTGGCGGCCTCCTCTCTGCAATCGGTATTGCGGGCATGGACCGGCTGATCCGCAGGAATGTGATTACGACGTCCGGGCGAGCCATAGAGGCTGCGGGGGATGTCGATGTCCTCCTCCTGGATAAGACCGGGACTATCACGCTCGGGAACCGGCAGGCCGTGGAATTCATCCCGGTTGACGGGATGGAGATTACCGATCTTGCGGAGAATGCCCAGCTTGCTTCGCTTGCCGATGAAACGCCCGAAGGCCGTAGTATCGTGGTGCTCGCAAAAGAGAAGTACAACCTCAGGGGAAGGACCGTGGGAGAAACAGAATCCGGTTCTGAAATGGAGTTCATCCCGTTTACCAGCCAGACCCGGATGAGCGGTGTCGATTATGGGGATATCCGTGTCCGGAAGGGTGCGGCGGATGCGATGTATAAATACATCGAGACAAGCGGCGAGACGGTATCGGAGAACCTGAAACAAGCGGTGGATATGATCTCACGGGCCGGGGGAACGCCGCTCGTGGTCTCGAAAAACGGGAAGGCTCTCGGTGTTATCCACTTAAAAGATATCGTGAAAGGGGGAATAAAGGAACGGTTTGCCCAGCTGCGGAAGATGGGTATTAAGACCGTCATGATTACAGGAGACAACAATCTCACTGCAGCAACTATTGCCGCTGAAGCCGGTGTCGATGATTTCCTTGCCGAAGCAACTCCCGAGAGCAAACTGAAGCTGATCCGTGAATACCAGACCGGCGGGAGGATGGTTGCCATGACCGGTGACGGGACGAACGACGCCCCGGCGCTTGCCCAGGCAGATGTCGCAGTCGCCATGAACACCGGAACCCAGCCGGCCCGGGAAGCAGCGAACATGGTTGATCTCGATTCCAACCCGACAAAACTGATCGATATTGTCGAGATCGGAAAACAGCTCCTCATGACCCGGGGGGCGCTGACCACATTCTCTATTGCAAATGATATTGCGAAATATTTCGCCATCATTCCGGTTGCGTTTGCCTCGACCTACCCGGCCCTTGGGGCCATGAACATCCTCGGGCTCCACAACGGTATCCTCTCAGCAGTCATTTTCAATGCGATCATTATCGTCATTCTCATCCCGCTCGCCCTCCATGGCGTGAAGTACAAGGCGATGTCGGCTGAAGAATCACTGCGGAACAACATTCTCATCTACGGGGTTGGCGGGCTTATCGCGCCGTTCATCGGGATAAAAATTATCGATATGCTGCTCATGCTCATGGGGGTGTGAAGGTCTCGTATGTCTGATCCTGACGGATACCTACAGGCCCATGATTCTTTTTTAGGGCACGTGTGTCCCGGCCGGAGATGCCGGGGCATCGGGGGATCACCATGACGCGGTTTATGAAAGACGGCGGGATTCCGCTTGAGGCCCAATATATGTATCACCATGCGCTCTTCCTTTTGGCGCAGGGAAAAAAAGAAGAAGCGCTGAATGACTTCCGGCGGGCAATAGCGATCGCTCCCCGGTTCTGTGAGGCGTTAAACGCGACGGGAACCTGTCTTTTTGAGCTGGAACAGTATGACGAGGCGGTGAGGAAATTTGACAAGCTCATCGAGATCGATCCGCACCATAGCGAGGCGCTGTCCAAACGAGAAATGATCCTGAAAAAGATGAGTTTTTCCGGTAATCCGCCCGCAGATCCGGTAAAAAGACACCGGATGTCGTGAGATGGCGAAACCTCCTGCATACAATCTTTTTTGTCGCGGGAATCCCTTTCAAGAAACGATCGCTATCGCGTTCCGGTGAACGATCTCCCTTGGATCAGAGATATCCGGGCCATGCATGCTACTTGGTAAAATCCGGGACCCTTCCACATTTTTTAGCAAAGGGAGAGATTCAAGAAGCCGGAAGGACGAGTACATCTGGAATGAAACTCGGCGTTCTCTGTTCCGGGGGCAAGGACTCGTGGTTTGCCTGCCATCTTGCCATGCAGAAGGAGGAGGTTGCCTGCCTCATCTCGGTCCGGTCCAAAAACGAAGAGAGCTACATGTTTCACACCCCCGATACCCACCTCGTGCCGCTGCAGGCAGAGGCTGCGGGGCTCCCGCTCGTTACGGTGGAGACCGAAGGGATCGAGGAGGCCGAGCTTCGCGATCTTTCGCGTGCCATCACTCTTGCCGTGGAACAGTATGGCATCGAGGGCGTGGTGACCGGCGCCCTCCTTTCCGTGTACCAGGCCACCCGGGTCCAGCGCATCTGCCGGGACCTCGGCCTCTGGTGTTTCAACCCGCTCTGGTACACGGACCCGGAGCTCTACATGAAAGAGCTGATCACCACCGGTTTCCGGGCCATTATCACCGGCGTCTTTGCCGCACCGTTCTCCGCGGACTGGCTGGGGAAGGAGATCGACAGGAAAGCGCTTTCCGGCCTGCAACAGTACGTGCGGTCGCACCGGATCACCCTTACCGGTGAAGGAGGGGAATACGAGACGCTCGTTCTGGACGCTCCAATCTTTACAAAAAGGATCGTGGTCCTTGAATCGGAAAAAGAGTATGCAAATTTCCGGGGATTCCTGCGGGTGAAACGTGCCGTACTGGAGGCAAAATGATCCTTCTTGTGGACCTCTCGTGGAAGCCGTGCTCCCTTTCCCGTGACGAGTTCGTGGGCCCGGTAGCAAGGATTGTTTCCCTCGTCGGGCAGGAATGGCGTGAGGCGCATTTTTCGAAAATACCCGGCGAAGATCTCAGGGACGCCCGCGGGATCATCCTCTGCGGGACTGCATTGAAAGACAATCTCTTTGCCGAAAATCTGCAGGAATTTTCGTGGCTCAAAGATACCCGCGTCCCCGTCCTTGGGATCTGCGCCGGGATGCAGGCACTCTGCCTCGTGCACGGGGGCACCCTCCGGCAGGAGTATGAGATCGGGATGACTACGGTCCGGGTCACACAACCGGATTCGCTCCTTCCTGACCGGCCGGCATTCGAGGCCTACGAACTGCACTCATTTGCCAGCGACTTTCCGCCCGGCTGGATGGTGACAGCGGTCTCGGACCGGTGCGTCCAGGCCGTCCACCACCCGGACCGGCCGTTCTATGGGGTCATGTTCCATCCCGAAGTACGAAACGATCCCGTGGTGGAACGGTTCTGTGAACTGTGCCGGGAATAATGTTCCTTGTTTCAGGGAGCGTTTCGCGTTCCCTCATGCAATCAGATCTCATCAGCTTTCGCCTTTTACGGAATCGGCGGGAGACAAGGGCACGCTGGTCCTTTATCCGCACGGGCAGCCGGTGGATATGCTGGTGGCAGGGATCGCGAGACCACAAGGATACGTGCCGAGCGATCCCGCACCGTCTCCCGGTACAGGCGCCGGGAGATCCGGTGGATCTCAAGGAACGGGAGGGCAACGTATTCGGAACAGAGTTCGCAGGTCCCCTCAACGGCAATCTTGCTTTTTCTCTCCTGCACCCGGGTGAGCCCGGGACATTCGAACACCCGCATACAATTTCACTATTCTCCAAAAGATCTATTAATGATCATCTCAAACCTTTTTTCGCATGTTTGAATCAGGCAAGCCACCTGTTGTAGAGAATACGGAAGAGAACAGGCAGCTCTGCAGGAAATACTGCACCATCTGCCAGAACTACAAGCGCCATACGCTCGAAAAACACCAGCCGACCGAGCTCTTCTGCGGCTGCGGGACGTCCTCGGCCCCGTCCATGAAAGAGATCGGCTGCTTCTGCCCGGCCTGCCCGCTCTTCACGAAGCACCATCTCCGCGGCGGGTACTTCTGCGTCAGAAGGTAGGCAAATAATCTTTTTACGGTTGATTTTTTCTTTGGGGCGCCGGAACTCACCGGGTGCCATGTGCTGTTGTGAGGTGCCCGGCTCGTAACATCCACCGGCACACCGGCATCGCCTGCCCGGGTCTGCTCCTGCGTGCAAACGATCTGAAGATGCCGATCCTTTTTATCCCGGATTGCAAGCGTATGACCGGCGCCTGTTATCCCGGTTTTTTATGACCTCAGAACGGTGTACCGGCGCGGTGTGGTGAGTACGGCTATGACCGAAATCTGGTGTCCGGCAAACCGGACTGACCGCTATGATCAATCACCACACATATATGCCATCGACAGATATCCTCTATTGCCCATCGGACGGGAATACGTTCGGGAGGAAATACCATGGATTCGTTCACCCTCATGATTTTCGCAGTCATTCTGATTGTAATTGTTATCCTTCTCGCCATGGCGATCAAGATTGCCAACCAGTGGGAGCGGGCTGTTGTCCTGTTCCTCGGAAGATTTGTCGGGATCAAAGGGCCGGGAATTTTTTTCATTGTTCCGTTCCTCAGTCGTGTCGCGTACTGGATCGATCTCCGGGTTATCACCACATCGTTCAATGCCGAGCAGACCCTGACAAAAGATACTGTTCCGGTCAATGTCGATGCAGTATTGTTCTGGCAGGTTGTTGATGTCGGGAAAGCGGCGCTTGAAGTCAAGGATTACAAGGGATCGGTTTCCCTGGCATCGCAGACTGCACTCAGGGATGTTATCGGTAAAACCATCCTTTCGGATATGCTCACCGGGAGGGAAGCAATTGACGCAGAACTCCAGAGGCTGATCGGGAGCCGTGTAAGCGGGTGGGGCATCAAGATCCTTTCTGTTGAAATCCGCGATGTGATTATTCCCGGCCCTCTTCAGGATGCGATGTCCATGCAGGCACAGGCCGAGCGCGAGCGGCAGGCCCGTGTCATTCTCGGGGATTCCGAACGGCAGATTGCAGAGAAGTTCGAGCAGGCAGCAAAGAGTTACGAGAACAATCCCACGGCTTTGCACCTGCGGGCGATGAACATGCTGTATGAAGGACTGAAGGGAGGACAGTCGACTATCGTTATCGTCCCGTCAAGCGCTCTCGAAACCATGTCACTTGGGGACACGACCGGCATGGTTGCACTTGCAAAAACGATTACAAAAGAAAAGAAAGAGTACTCTGGTCACGAGCAGCAACCGCAGTAATCTGGAGGTATGCAGGAAACGTTCCGTTTGCCGGTCCTGAAACATCCCCTCATTATTTCTCCAGTTCTTTTCCGGCAATAGTACCTGCATCGTTTTACTGTATCCTTTACCCTTCCGGAAGCCGGGTGACGTATGTCCGCGGCCACCACAAATAACCGCAATCCCTTTTCACTCAACGCCAGCGTTATTATTGAAAAAACGCCGGCTTCTGGTACAGGGAAGCAGTTTGTGGAAACGACCCCTGTACTCCCGTTTATTACAATCGCGATCATTTTCCTTGTGGTTATCTGCTGTTTCGCGTGGAAAAACAAAGCCGTCTAATGACCCTGCAATACCTGTTTCTTACGTGCCGCTTTGCCCTGACACGGAAGCTTGTTTTTTCTGGATATGCCCCGGGAACCAGATCGTGAAGATGATTCCGGCAATGAGGACAAGGTACGTGAGCGGCGAGGCAATCCATCCCACAGGGTGCGGGGATGCGAACGTGAGATAACTCAGGATGAGATTGATCACAAAGATGCCACCCCAGACCCCGGTAATCAGGACGTTTACCCGGCTAAAAACCGGATTCTCCCAGAGCATCCGGTCCACCATCTCCCGTGCATACTGCACGGTGAAGGGTATTTTTGCAAGGATTGATCCGAAGGTGACGGTTGCAAGTGCTGCATAAATCAGCATTCCCATAACCGGAAGTACCCCGGCCATGTCCAGGACGCCAACAGCGATGAACAGGGAGCCGAACAGTACGAGGGTTGCCCAAGCCAGGATCCTGCCTTTCCTGAGATCGGAAAAACCGGTAATGACCGTGACGATCAATGCAGCACCGAGCGCAATAATCGCACTTGATGCTGAACTTCCCGAAAGTACACCATAGACGATCATGGGAAGAAAACCTGTCAGGATACCCGCATTTTTCATGGCTTTCTTTAAAAAAAAATCAGGCATTCCTGAGCACCGGTTCGAAGGGTTCGATCATATGGCGTTTCATATCGGCAAACACTTTTTTCCGGAAACCCGGGATCCTTGTTAACGGGATGAGGATTGCATTGAACAGCCGGGTTTTCAGGTTAGACTGGGGAAAATCGAACATCCCGTGCTCTGTGTAATACCGGTAATCTGCCTGGAACACGAATCTCATTCCCCCGTAGATGCTGTCCCGGAATATCTTGTGGCCGCCGACCGCATAGAATGTATGCGGTGGAATATAGCCGGTTTCTGCTGCCTGCACGAGATGTGCTGCCAGGGCATCGAGCAGGGCGTCAAGCTCGCTGGAAATTAGTACTTCGTCCGTAACAAACTGTGCATGACATCCGCCATTGTCTGCCCACGCCACGAGTATTTCTCTTAAGGAAGGGATCTGCCGGAGGGGACCTGCGATCACAAAGCCAATCTGTTTACCCTGAAGACCGGGGGTATGCCCTTTGAAAAAACTCCGGTCGAAGAACTGTTTCCATACCGATGAGAGATACCGGTCGTGCACCGAGCCTGCCATGATAATGATATCCGCCGGCACCAGTTTGTTCTTATAAAAATCCACGTACCCGTCGGTATATACACAGGTATTGTCATAGGCGCACTGGCAGCACCCGAGACAACCCCCCTTCATATCGATGTCGTGAAGATTGATCAGCTCTGCTGAACCGGAAAAAGCATTCAGGAGCCGGTCCGTCATCGCCGCAAGATTGGGCGAACTGCCATCGGCATCCGTGAGAATGACAATCTTCTTTGTACCGGGTGTACATTTTTTCTGTTGCGTGCCCGAAACATACCGGTGGGTGGGCCAGACGATCGGGGCGTTTTCCCGCTGGACGGGAATCTTTTCCTGTACTGCGGTAATGACAAGGGTTATGAATTTCTCCAGGCGCTTGCGTTCCTCTCCAGATAAGAGGTCCTTCATGTCCGCGGAATAAAACCCGAGATACTTCATCCCGAGATCGTCGCTGACTGCATGGATGTAGGCATGGGCGGTCTGGTCGAAAAAATGGATCGATGTTGAGAGCGATGCGGTATAAGTTCCGGCAAATGCATCCTGTGCGTTGCGCTCGAAGATAAGTTCGATAAACCGTTTGTACTGGGAGCATACAACCATGAAATAGAGAGGAAATGCCCAGAGGACAATATCTGCGGATCTGATGCGGTCAATGGTTTTATTCCAGAGTTCAGTATCTTTCTCGATATTCCGGATATCCTGTGCTACATTGAGAATTTCATACGTATGATCCGGGAATTTCTTCCGGATATACGCAATATACTGCATCGTGACACTGATATCGCCTTTCGGGCTGCCGTTCAATACAACAATTTTCATGATTGTTACCCTGTCGGCACTTATTCGTCCGGCCTGCTTGCGCTGTCAAGGATCTTCCGGGCGAATTCCTGGATGGCATCTGCTTTCACGAGTGCTATGCCGCGTTCCGTATCGCCAAGCACCAGCAGGATATCCCCCTGTCTGATGCCGAAGATCTTCCGGGCTTCCTTTGGGATAACAATCTGCCCGCGTTCACCGACCTTCACACTGCCAAAGAGATGCCGGGTCTTCTCCTTCCTTGGTACGATCATCTCGTCTACCAGGTTCTCAGTCTCACAATTCTTACTTTTCATACTTATCATATTTGTATGATTAATAGTATTTATCATTTTTTGTATAGGGGATCGGATGGGACAGACCCCCTTCGTCCAAGGGCATGTGGAGATCCGGAATATCTAAAATCATAAATACGCCTGCGCTCTACTACTGCCCATGAGCGAAGAAAAGGCCCGGGTGCGGGATATCCTGCGTGCCAGAAAAGACGCCATGATTCCCGAAGACCGGCTCAGTTACAGCACCCGCATCACCCGCCATCTCATGAACCTGATCAAAAAGGGCGAGACGGTCATGGTCTTTACTTCAAAGGAAAAAGAGGTCAATACAAAACCGCTGATCCTGGCCCTCTTTGAAGCGGGAAATCCGGTGGTTGTCCCGATTATTGTCAAAGAAGATGTCAGCCTCCGTCTCTCGTACCTCCGGGATTTTTCCGCACTTGTTCCGAGCACGTTTGGCGTCCCCGAACCCATCGGGAGCGAGATCCCGGCAGACGCACGAGATGTCGATACGATCATCCTCCCGATGCTCGGGTTCGACCGTACAGGGGGACGGATCGGGTACGGGGCCGGGTATTATGACCGGTTCTTATCAAAAAACCCGGATCTTGTAAAGATCGGGGTCGCGTTTGCCTGCCAGGAATTTCCTGGCCTGCCGGTCGATGAGAACGATATCCGGATGGACTATATCATAACCGAGGAGGGAATTGTGTACCAGAGCGGAGGAGGAAACCATGGAGATCAACGGGACCCGGGTACTTGACACCTTTGCCGAGGCATTCCCGACCTGGATCTCACGGGTCATTATCACGGCGGCCACCGGGGAATGGGCGTACAGGGCCGCGGTTGAAGCAACGGGGTTTGCAAGCTCGAAAATTTACTGTCCCTGCGAGGCCGGGATAGAACGGGCCCTTGCCCCGTACGAGACCCCGGACGGACGCGCCGGTTACTCGATTCTGATCTGCGCTGAAAAGAAGCTGATGAAGTCCAATGTAGCCGCGAGGATCTCCCAGTGTGTCCTTCCAACGCCGACCACATCTGCATTCGACGGTTTTCCCGATGCGGACGCCCGGTTTTATACCCGTATCCACTACTTCGGCGACACCTATGAAGAGCGGTGCGTGGTCGGCGGCAGGAAGTGCTGGAAGATCCCGGTGATGGAAGGGGAGTACGTGGGTGAGGAGCGTTTCGGGACCGTAAAAGGGATTGCCGGCGGGAACTTCCTTGTCATGGGAAAAGACCGGGAGTCGGCCCTTGCCGGTGCCGAAGCGGCGATGCAAAAAATAACCGGGATGCATGGCGTAATCACCAGCTTTGCGGGGGGCATTGTCGGGAGCGGATCAAAGGTCGGGTGCAAAAATTACCGGTTCCCGATGCCGGCCAGCACCAGCCACCGCTGGTGCCCGACGTTAAAGGGCCGTATAAGCGACTCGCTCGTGCCCGATGGCGTGGGCTCCGTGTACGAGATTGTCCTCAACGGTGTCGATGAGGGTGCAATAAAGGCTGCAATGAGGGCCGGCATCCTTGCATCGACAGAGACCGGGACGGTCATGTACATCGGTGCATCAAATTTCGAGGGGAAACTCGGGCAGTACCGGATCGGCCTCCACGAGCTGCTCAGGTAATTTTTTGCTGCCGCGGCAGGACAGAGTCGTCGGGAATACTTCTGCCGGTCTGGAGAGGGAAACCTATTATTCCCGGTGGCACTATCCACTCATCATGAAAAGCAGCACGGTCACCGTTGCGGATACCGAGGAGAACCGGCAGATCTGCATGAAGTACTGCGGGGCATGCCCGACCTACCGGAAGAACAACCTTGGACAGCACCAGCCTGAAAACCTCTTCTGCGCCCGCGGCATCTCGAATGCTTCTCAGGTAAGGGAAGATCGTTGTTTCTGCCCGGCCTGCGAGATCTTTGACAAGAACAGCCTCGTGATCGGGCACTTCTGCGACCGGCACTAGGGAAGCGGGACGTTACCGGCAGGAGGCTTTGCCAGGGAGACTCCCGTGCAGTCTTCATCGGGTGGCATGCCACCTGTCACAGGGCCGGGACGTGATCCTCTCCTTTTGCCCTCTTTGGAGGATGAGGAGTGAACACACAAAAGAACCGGACACAGCGGCTGATGCCCTCCTGCCGGACCTTGTGAGGTCTCCAGCACGTAAAGGAAAAAATTCAGGTTATTTTAAATTAGTATAGTCTTTATCCGTAACGGGTTCCAGCCATTCGGCATCTCCCTTTTCTGGATTGGTACTGATCGCGAGATGGGTAAACCAGCTGTCCGGCGCAGCACCATGCCAGTGTTTTACATCAGGGTGGATCGTTACCACATCCCCTGAATGAAGCACCCGGGCCTTGTGACCTTCTTCCTGGTAATATCCTTTGCCGCCGGTGACAAGAAGGATCTGGCCACCCGGATGCTTGTGCCAGTTGTTCCGTGCGCCCGGTTCAAACGTTACGTTAAATACCGGGCAATTGAACGTGCTGTCAACGGGAACCAGTGTCTGGAGCCAGGCTGTCCCGATGAAATGGTCGTTTGCGATCTTTTCCCCCTTGGGGAAGATTACACTTTCACGTAAAATTTTTGATTTGTCCATACAATTTCCCTCTGACTTTTCACCACTGCGAATTGTCCCCGTTTTTATACCTGCTTGAAGGCCTGCCGTGCCATGGCAACCCTCTCGTCAAATCCGGGCCCTTCAAGTTCTTTTACCACGGATTCAAGGAGCACCGGGATATCAAGGTGCTGGGGACATTTTTCCCGGCACTCCCCGCATTGCACGCACAGGGATGCAAACTCGGGCGTCCCGAGAGCGACTGCCCCGCCCAGCCGTGCGGCGTACATGAATTTTTCCCCGTCTGCATTACCGGTCAGGTACAGGTTGTTGTACTCCTCGAAACAGAGCGGGATATTCACTCCTGACGGGCAGGGCATGCAGTACTGGCAGCCGGTACAGCCCACTTTCAGGAGTTCCCGGTACTTCTTCTCCACCCTTTTTACCAGCTGCAGGTCTGCTTCCGTGAGTGAATCAGGATATGCCTGTTCTGCCGCCCTGAGGTTCTCCCGGATGTGCGACTCATCGTTCATCCCGGAGAGGACGACCGTGACCTCAGGATGGTTCCAGACCCAGCAGAGGGCCCATTCTGCCGGGGTCCTCTTTACCGGCGCCTCGTCCCAGATCGCTTTTACAGCCGGCGGTACTGTCCGCGTGAGGTTCCCGCCCCGGAGGGGCTCCATGATGATGACGCCAAGACCTTTTGAGGCGGCATATTCGAGGCCCGCGGTACCTGCCTGGTTCTTCTCGTCCAGGAAGTTGTACTGGATCTGGCAGAAGTCCCAGGGATACGCGTCCACGATCCGGCCAAAATCCTGTCCTGCGCCATGGAAAGAGAAACCCGCATTTTTGATGCGGCCATCAGCTTTCGCCTTGTCCAAAAAGTCTGCCACACCCAGTTTTTTGACGTTGTCCCACAGCTCTCCGACAAGTGCGTGGACAAGGTAATAGTCGATGTGATCGGTCTGAAGTTTTGCCAGCTGCGCATCGAGGAACTTGTCCATATCCTCCCGCTTTTCGATCAGCCAGGAAGGGAGTTTTGTTGCGAGCCTGACTTTTTCGCGGTACCCGTCCGCAAGGGCACGGCCTACGAGCGGCTCGCTCTGCCCCCCGTGGTAGGGCCAGGCCGTATCAACGTAGTTTACCCCGTGGTCGATCGCGTACCGTACCTGCTTTATGGCCCTCTCTTCATCGATCGAACCATCGGCTTTCACGGGAAGCCGCATGCACCCGAACCCGAGGATGGAAAGTTCGTCCCCGGTCTTTGGCATTTTCCTGTACAGCATTTTTTTTCACCCGTTTTTTTTCATTCTCTGATAATCAGCACTCGTTTCCTGGCAGCATGGGCTGTCACTTTTTTGCGCTTATCCCCATGTTACGCAGCCACCCGGCGACCTCATCGTGTGCATTTTTCACATCGCCGCCGTGGATGGCAAGACCCTCAGGGACGGTTGACCGCGGGCACATTTTTCTGATATCCGGAACACTCCGCCCAAGGCCGCTCCCCTCGTGCGTGCAGAACGGGGCAACGGTCTTCCCGGAGAAATCATACTCCTCAAGGAAGGAACAGACCGGCATCGGCATCGTTCCCCACCATATGGGATAGCCCAGGAAGATTACCTCAAAGGATGCCATGGTTTCCACGTGGCCGGTAAGCTTCGGCCGGGCATTGGTGCGAAGTTCCTCTTTTGCTACATCGGTGGTTTCCGTATAATCCGCAGGATAGGCATTCACCGTTTCGATAGGGAACAGGTCGCCTTTGGTCATCTCCCGGATCATCTTTGCCACTACTTCGGTGTTGCCGGCCGGCAGGTTCACGATCTGTCCGCTGACATAGTTGTTTCCTGCACGCGAAAAATACGCGATCAGGCATTTTACGTCATTTCCGTTCACGGTTGTCGCTTCCATGGATGCTCTCCTCCGGCGGGGTTTTTGGTTCCCATGATCGAGTATGGCATATTCTTCATCCGATGCATTCATTCCCGGATAAAATTCGTGAAAACGGTTTTTTCCTTCACCGGGAGCGGCACACCGGCCTTCAGGCCCGCTTCCTTGCATTTGAGGAAGAACGCCATGTTCCGTGCAAGGACACGCATGGTCTGCAGGCCTTCTTCATCCTTTTTTACATCTTCCGGCTGTGCCCCGTGGACCATGTTCCAGTAGCGGGACGAGATGACGGGCATCTCCGAGATCGTGAAATACTTGTTGAGCTGGTCGAAGGCGGTCGTTGTTCCCGCCCGGCGTGCGGAAACAACCGCGGCTGCCGGTTTTAAGGCAAATGTCTGTTTGCCTGACTGCAGGTCTGCATAAAAAGCGCGATCCATAAATGAGGTAATCGCACCGGACGCTGCGGCGTAATGCACTGGCGATCCGAAAACAAAACCGTCTGCATCCTTCGCGATATCGAGGAACTCGTTGACCGTGTCGTCAAACATGCAGCGCCCGGTTTTGGCACACGTCCGGCATGCAGTACAGCCAACAAGCGGTTTTATGCCGATCCAGAAAATTTCTGTTTCGATGCTTTCTTTGTTCAGGGTTTTTGCTACTTCATTAAGAGCAGTCCAGGTGCAGCCCTTCTTGTGCGGGCTGCCGTTTACCAAAATTACTTTCATTCTCATACCTCCGAATATTTTTTAACACTCTTTTTCAATCTGCCGACTCTGCCAGTATCGCTTATGTAACTGTAGTATATATCAAGAATGTATGACAGATATAGTGTATACAAACAAAGATGTGACATACTTACAGGTTTGATACTAATGGAAACTACGCGAAAAAAATACAAATATAGCTGGCCAATCGAGGCGACCCTTGACGTGATCGGGGGCAAATGGAAACCGCTCGTCATCTACACACTCAAGGATGGGACGCTGCGGTTCAACCAGATCGTCGACAAGGTCCAGCCCCGGATCACCCAGAGGATGCTGACAAAAGAGCTCC
>Ga0326727_10004642_pt1 | contig 40790 bp, 39 predicted proteins | sample MB2enrmetagenome_FD_207643 | JGI IMG/M metagenome (GOLD analysis project Ga0326727, IMG submission 207643) | Lab enriched peat soil microbial communities from McLean, Ithaca, NY, United States - MB29MY | ecosystem: Environmental > Terrestrial > Soil > Wetlands > Peat | place: USA: New York...
CGCGCCAGGATCCCGCCGGTGCGGGATTTGTGAAGCGTGTAGGGGGTGATGATGACGTATGCCAGTTGTTGGGCCATAGGGAAGTCAGCCTGGTTGAGCGGAGTTTTTCGGCGTAGCCGCCGCTTTGCCGCCCAGGATCTTGAACATCACCACGCCACAAGTCGGACATTTGCCTTTGATGGCCTTGCGGCCATTCTTCATCGTTTCTTCCACCGCCTCGGCAATCTCTTTCTTAGCTTTGCATTTTACACAATATCCTTCAGGCATAAAATCGATGGGCAGAGGGCGCTTCAGGCGCCATTGCGCAATGGGGGGAGTCTATGGGGCGCCCGCCGTCACCGTCAACACGTAAAAGTCCTCTTTCTACGCAACTCGTTGAGGCGGAACGGATAATAAAGCGATCACGGGGCCGGCGGGGCGGTCTTGCGCAGCTCGGATTTGAGGATTTTGCCGGTTGCGTTACGGGGCAAGGCCGGCAGAAAAACGATGTGGCGCGGCACTTTGTAGTCGGCCAATTGGCGCCGCGCGAATTGCAACAAGGCCCCTTCCTGCAAGGCAACGCCCTCCTGCGCCGCCACAAAAGCCAGCGGTTGTTCGCCCCTCCGCGGGTCCGGCACGCCGATGACGGCCGCTTCCTTGACTCCGGGAAACGCGTAGAGCACCTCCTCGATCTGGCGCGGATAGACATTGATGCCGTTGACCAGCAGCATGTCCTTCTTGCGGTCGGTAATGTAGAAATAGCCGTCCGCATCGACGTGGCCGATGTCGCCCGTGAGCAGCCAGTCGCCGCGCATGGTTTTGGCCGTTTCCTCGGGCTGATTCCAGTAGCCGAGCATGACGTTGCTTCCCCGCACGCAGATTTCGCCGGTGACAGCGGGGCCCAGGATTTCGCCGGAATCGTTCTGAACCGAGACCTCGACGCCGGGGATGGGGACGCCGATGGAACCGGCTTTCCAGGGGCCGTGAATGGGATTGAAAGAAACCACCGGGCCGGCTTCGCTCAGGCCGTATCCTTCCAGCAACGGCATGGGAAAGCGGGCGGTGAACTCCTTCAAGATTTCCGCCGGCAAGGGAGCGGCCCCGCTGATGCAGAGGCGGAGCGGCAAATGGACCGGCACGGAGCCGTGGGTCATGGCGCGGAAGAATTGGGGGACAGCCGGCAGGATGGTGGCGCGGTGTTGCAGGATTTCCGCCACGACGTTTTTGGGCGGATGCAGCGTCTGGATCAAAACAATCGAGCCGCCAATGAGCAGGGGCAGCAGTATCCCAACCGTCAGCATGAAGCTGTGAAACATGGGCAGCAGCACCACGATGCGGTCGTGGCCCGCTGCTTCCAGAACGCGCCGGCAACTCTCCACGTTGGCCAGTAAATTGCCGTGCGACAACATGGCCCCTTTGGGATGGCCCGTGGTGCCGGAGGTGTAGATGATGACAGCCAGGTCGGATTCCGCGCGACGGCACCCCTGCCCTTCCGGCGCCGGCGCTTCCAATCCGGCGAAGTCCTCCACGGCCAGCGGCTTCAATCCCGGCCGGCCCGGCCGCAATTTCTCAAATCCCTCCCGCATGGTCTCATCCAGCATCACCACGTCGATCCCGGCGTCGGCCAGGATGAAAGCGACCTCCGGCGGCTTGAGGAAATTGTTGATGGGCACGGCCACCGCGCCGGCCTGCAAAATGCCGAAAAGGGCCGGCACAAATTCCGGCCGGTTCCTGAGCCAGAGGCCGACGCGGTCTCCCGGCCGCACGCCAAAGGCGGAGCGCAACCGGGCCGCCACCCCCTGCGAGCGCGACCAAATTTCCCCGTAGGAAAAATGCGAACCGCCCCAGAAGAGCGCGGTCTTGGAGGGATCGCGTTGCGCGGTTTTTGCCAGGGCGCGGGCCAGATTCATGCCCAGACAATGCCGGTAGGCGGGGCGGAATTTCAAGGTTTAAACTCGGAGGCCTTTGTCATACAATTCAGGATTGTGATAGATTCGGATGGTAGATTGACGGAATTCCTGCCCGCCTTGCGCGCGGCGGACTGGCTGGCCGTGGACACGGAAGCGGACAGTTTGCATGCTTACCCGGAAAAGCTCTGCCTCGTTCAGTTGAGCACCGCGCAGGGGGACCGCTTGATCGATCCGCTGGCGGGATTGGATTTGAAGCCGCTGTGGGCGGAGTTGAAGAAGCACCAATTGATCCTGCACGGGGCCGATTACGATCTGCGGCTGCTGCGCAAGAACCACGGGTTCGTGCCCAACCGGATTTTTGACACCATGCTGGCCGGGCGCCTGCTGGGGGAACGCCAATTTGGCCTGGGCGACCTGGTGAAAAAGCACCTGGGGGTGGCGCTGGAAAAAGGGTCGCAAAAAGCCGATTGGTCCAGGCGCCCCCTCACGCCGCGCATGGAAAGTTACGCGCGGGCGGACACGCGCCATCTCAAAAAGCTGAGCGACATCCTGGGAGCGCAGTTGCGGCAGAAACAGCGCCTGCCCTGGCTGGAGCAGTGCTGTGACCGGCTCATTGCCGAATGCGCCATGCCGGCCGCGCTCGAACCGGACCTGGTGTGGCGCATCAAGGGCTGCCACAAACTGGCCCGCGCTTCCCTGGCGGTTTTGCGCGAGATTTGGCACTGGCGCGAGAAGGAAGCCCTTTCCGCCAACCGCCCCCCCTACTTTGTGCTGAGCCACGAGGCGCTGGTGGACATTTCCGCGGCGGTCGTTGACCATCACCCCATCGACGGCCTGCTCCCGCGCCATTTTTCACCGCGGCGCAAGGACGGATTGAACGAGGCGATTCTAAAGGGTCTGGCGTTGTCGCCCAACGAGCATCCGCAGGTACTTCGCTTTCCGTCGCGCCGCCACACCGAGGCGCAACGGCAGCGCTTTGCCCAATTGGAGCAGAAGCGAAACAGCCGCGCCACGGCCCTGGACATCGACCCCACCTTGATCGCCAGCCGCGCCACGCTCCTGGCCCTGGCCGATGATTGGGACCGTCACCAAGGCGACTTGATGAGCTGGCAGCGGGAATTATTGAGCTGAGGAAGCCGGCCCGAAGCTGCTTAGAGCATCAGCCCGACGATGGCGGCGGAGAGGAGGTTGGCCAGGGTGCCGGCCAGCATGGCGCGGAAACCGAGACGGGCCAGGTCGTCCTTGCGCGAGGGCGCGAGGGCGCCGATGCCGCCGATTTGGATGCCGATGGAACTGAGGTTGGCGAATCCGCACAAGGCATAAGTGGCGATGGTAAAGGAACGCGGATCAATCTGCGCCTTCAACTCCCCCAGTTGGCCGTAAGCGATGAGTTCATTGCCCACCATGCGGACGCCGAGCAACGAGCCGATGTTCGACGCGTCCTTCCACGGAATGCCAATCAGCCATGCCACCGGGGCAAAGAGCCAGCCCAGGACGGTTTGCAGGCTGGCGGGAAACCAGGCCACCCAACCATGCACCCACCCCATGATGCCGTTCAAGAGCGCAATGAGCGCCAGGAAGGCGATGAGCATGGCCGCGACGTTCAAGGCCAGGCTCAAGCCGTCGCCGGTGCCGCGCGCGATGGCTCCCAGCACGTTGCTGTGCTTGTCCTCCGCCCCCGCCACAATATCGACGTTGCGGCCGCTGACGGGCGTTTCGGTTTCCGGCACCAGCATCTTGGCGACCAGCAAAGTGCCCGGCGCGGTCATGATCACCGCGCCGAGCAAGTGTTTGGCTTCGACGCCGAGGGCGATGTAGGCGGCCATGATCCCGCCGCTGACGTGCGCCATGCCGGCGGTCATCACCGTCATCATTTCCGAGCGCGTGAGCCGCGGGAGAAAGGGGCGGATGGTCAGCGGCGCCTCCGTCTGCCCCATAAAAATGCTCGCCGCCACGTCCAGCGATTCCGCGCCGCTGACCCCCATTAAACGCGTCATGACCCAGGCCGCGCCTTTGATGACCCGTTGCATGATGCCGAAGTGGTAGAGGACGGAGAAGAACGCCGCCATGAAGATGATGGTGGGCAGAATGGCGAAGGCGAAGACGAACCCCATCTTGCCGTCCGGCTGCGCCAGCGGCCCGAAGACAAACGAGGCCCCGGCAAAGGCATAATGCAGCAGCTCATTGACCTTCTCCCCCGCCGCGCTCATGACGCTGCGTCCCCAATCGAATTTCAAAACCAGGAAACCGAAGAGCAGTTGCAGCCCGACGCCCCATCCCACGATTTTCCATTTGACTGCCCGGCGGTTGGTGGAGAAGGCCAGGCAGCCGGCCAAAATCGCCGCCATGCCGAGGATGCCGATGAATCTTTCCATGCTGTCAGGTCCTTTCGCCTTGGATGACTTTAATGATCAATGGCCGGGCGCCGCCCGGCGGTTTGGGGCCGACGCGGCAGGCCTCCCCCAGCAGCCGCAGTGCGCCGGGGAGCCTGGCCTCGTCATTGTAATGCAGCGTGGCGATGCTGTCGCCGGGCTTGACGGCGTGGCCGCTCTTGTGATGCAGCTCCAGCCCCACCGCGGGGTCAATGACGTCGTCCTGTTTGTTCCGGCCGCCGCCCAGCGCCAGGGCGGCCAGGCCGATTTTTTCGCAGTCAACAATTTCGATGAAGCCTGCCGCGGAGGCTTTGAATTCGGCGGTGTGCCTGGCCGTGGGCAGGCTGGCCGGCTGGGCGTCGAAGGAGGGGGCCGCGCCTTGCAGGCGGCACACTTCACGGAACTTGCGCAAGGCCTTGCCGCCGGAGATCATTTCCTCGCCCAAGGCCCGCCCCGCCGCCACGGTGGCCGCGCGCCCGCCGAGATAAAACATCCAGGCGGCCAGTTCGAGGGAAAGGGCGCGGAGGTCTTCGCTCATGGGGTGGCGGACGCCGCGCAGCACGTCGAGACACTCCCGTACTTCCAGGCTGTTGCCCACCGCGCGGCCCAACGGTTGGTCCATGTCGGTGATGAGGGCCGCCATGCGTTTGCCCATGCGCCGGCCGGTGGCGACCATCATTGCGGCCAGGCGCTCGGCGTCCTCCGCCCGCTTCATGAACGCCCCCGACCCCGTCTTGACATCCAAGACCAGCGCATCAATGCCTTCGGCCAGCTTTTTGCTCATGATGCTGGCGCAAATCAGCGGCGGACTTTCCACGGTCCCCGTCACGTCCCGCAGCGCGTACAACTTTTTGTCCGCCGGAACGATCTCCGCCGTCTGCCCTCCCATGACACAGCCGCAGGCGGCGAGCACTTTGACAAAGCCGGCGGGGGAGAGGTTGACGTTGAATCCGGGGATGGATTCCAGCTTGTCGAGTGTGCCGCCGGTGTGGCCCAGGCCGCGCCCGCTGATCATCGGCACCAGCAAGCCCCCCGCCGCGGCCACCGGCGCCAGAATGAGCGAGGTTTTGTCCCCCACTCCGCCCGTCGAATGCTTATCGACTTTGGCCCCCGGCAAGGCGCTCAAATCCATCACCTGGCCCGAATGCAACATGGCCTCGGTCAAAGCCGCCGTCTCCGCTTCCGTCAATCCCCGCAGGCAGGCCGCCATCAGCCAGGCGGCCAGTTGATAATCGGCCGCCTCGCCGGAGGTGAAGGAGTCGATGAGCGAAAAGATTTCCTCGCGGGAATGTTCGCCGCCGTCGCGTTTCTTGCGTATCAGGTCAACCAGGCGCATGGCCGGGGCTTCGTTTCTTGAGTTCAAACCCATCCACCAGCAACTCCCGCAGGGGCCGGGCAACGATGCCCTTGGCGCCTGCATAAAACACCACCGCCTCGGGGCCGAACTCCGCCATCACCTGGCGGCAGGCGCCGCAGGGCGAACAAGGAACGCCGCGCCGGTTGACGACCGCCACGGCGGCGATGACGGGTTTGCGCGCGCCGGCGGCGACCGCGGCGAAGATGGCGTTGCGTTCCGCGCATATTGTCAAGCCGAATGACGCATTTTCCACATTGCAACCCGTGAAGATGCGCCCGTCCTGAAGCAGGACCGCCGCCCCAACCTGGAACTTCGAGTACGGAGCATAGGCGTATCGCATGGCGGCGCGGGCGCGTCGCAGCAACGTGCCGCGGATTCGCGCGGACAAGGGTGTGCGTCTCATAATACTGTTCCTAAAACCGCTGACTGCGGCCAGAATCTTGGCCCAATCCTTCGTCAAGACAAGCCGCCATTTCGGCCGGTTCCCAGGTCAAGCCGGCGTCATAAGGCAAAATCATAAAGCCAAATTCATCCTCAAAAACAGGTTTTCTGCGATAAAGTTTGAGTCAAAATCCCTAAAAATAAGTCAATGAGATACTGGACATGGCCTGGGGGGTATGGTAAACAGTCGGCCCGTTCACGATTGAGCGGGTTCCCGGCGGGTCATGGCCCCGCGGATTTAACATTAATGACGACGCAAATGAAACTGAAACATACTGTCTTTCTAGTGATGGGGCTCCTGCCCTTGGGCGTCATCGCCCAAACCAACCAACCACAAACTCCGGCGGCGGCCCCAAAGCCGCCCACGATGGCGCCAAAGCCGCCCCCTGCCGAAATGCCCGACAAAGGCAGGCTCAGCTATGCTCTTGGCATGTACGTGGCCAGCAACTTCACCAACAACATCAAGCGCAGCAATGTAGATTTGGACACCAATGCGGTGCTGGACGCCATCAAGGATGTCATCATGGGCAATCCCACCCGTTTGAATCAAAAGGAGGTGAGCGACGTGATGAACCAGTTCCGCGCCGCCCTCCAGGCCAGACAGCGGGCCGAGGCTGAGGAAGCCAAGGCCAAGGGGGAGGCGTTCCTGGCTGAATTTGCAAAATCCCCAGGCGTCACCACCCTGAGCAATGGCTTGGAATACAAGGTGCTCAAAGCCGGCGACGGCGCCATGCCCAAGGAAACCGACACCGTGACGGTGGCTTATCGCGGCACATTGATCGACGGAACCGCATTTGACAGCAACGACAATTTTAAGACGCAGGTCAACGGCAGGATCATCCAAGGCTGGCAGAAAATACTGCCGTTGATGAAAGCAGGGTCCAAATGGCAGGTGGCCATCCCTTCGACCCTGGCCTATGGCGGGCGCGGCATGCCCCCCAAAATCCCGGGCAATTCCACGCTGATTTTTGACCTGGAACTGAAGTCCATCACGCCGGGGGCGTCCGCACCCCCGCCTCCTCCAGCGGCCACTGTCAAGCCGGCCTCCACCCCCGCGACCGGGCCGGTGGTGAGCGGACAAATCATCAAGGTGCCCTCGATGGAAGAAATGAAGAAGGGCGCCAAAGTCGAAGTCATTAATCCTCCGGGCCAAACCAACAGCGCGCAGTAAAGCACTGCCGCCCAGGGTCTGCTTTGAGGCCGCACCCAGTGGTGCGGCCTTTTTTATCTGCTTTCTGGTTTTGCCATTCCCGGGCATCCTGTCTTTATGATTGCTCGCGTCACCCTCGACCTCGCTTTGGGCAGGGAATTTGACTACCTGGTTCCCGGCGAGATGGAAGGGTTGGTGGAAATTGGCAGCCGCGTGAAAGTGCCGTTCGCCCATCGCCAGGTGCTGGGTTGCGTCACCGCCCTGCCGGAGAGTTCGCCCCACCCCAATCTTCGCCCCCTCCTCAAGGTCCTGGGACGCCAATCGCTCATCAGCCCCAAAATCCTCCAATTGGCCCGCTGGATGAGCGAATATTACTGCTGCCCGCCGGAAGTCGCGCTCAAGACCGTCCTGCCCGAAGCCGTGCGCAAGGAGACTCAAGGCTGGCGCGAACAACTTTACGCGCGCGCGCTGCCCGTCAACGGCCCCGCGCCAAAACTCAGCGCCCGCCAGGCGCAGGTCCTGGAAATCGTGCGCCAACGGAGCGAACTGCCCTTGCAGGAGTTGTTGCAAACCGCCGCCACCACCGCGCAGACGCTGCGCCGCCTCGAAGACAAGGGCCTGATCGCGCTCACGCCGCGGATATCCGAGCGCGACCCCTATGGGCGCGAGATCATTCTGCCAACCCAATCGCTCTCCTTCAACCCGGACCAGCAGCGCGCCTTCGAACAAATCACCGCCGCCATGAACACGCTGCAAAGCGCGGTCCCCCCGGCGCCGGCCATGGCCCCGGGGCGGGACGCCGGAGGCAAACCGGCTGGAGGTCCGCCTGTTTTCCTGTTGCACGGCGTGACCGGCAGCGGCAAGACGGAAGTGTATCTGCAAGCCATCGCCCGCTGCCTGCAACAAGGCAAAGGAGCCATTGTCCTGGTGCCGGAGATTTCCCTGACGCCCCAGACGGTCGAGCGGTTCAAGGGCCGTTTCAGTTCCGGCCCCATTCAAACCTTGGTGGCCGTTTTGCACAGCCATCTTTCCGCCGGCGAGCGCCACGATGAATGGCACAAAATCCGCCAAGGCCGCGCCCGCATCGTCATCGGCGCCCGGTCCGCCGTCTTTGCGCCCGTCGATCCGCTGGGCCTGGTGATCGTCGATGAGGAACACGAGCAGTCCTACAAACAGGAGGAGGCCCCCCGTTACCAGGCCCGGGACGTCGCCGTCGTGCGCGCCCGGATGGAGAATGCCGTGGTGGTGCTGGGCTCGGCCACGCCGTCCCTGGAGAGTTTTTACAATGCGCAGCGGGGCAAGTACCGCCTGCTGGAAATGCCCATCCGCGCCGACCATAAACAAATGCCCGTGGTGCGGGTGGTCGATCTGCGCCAGGTGGCGCGCCATGAGAAGGGAACTCCCATCCTTTCGCCCCAGCTCAAGGAAGCCATTGTCCGCCGCCTGGAGCGCGGGGAGCAATGCCTGCTGTTTTTGAACCGGCGGGGTTTTGCCACTTCGTTGCAATGTCCCCTGTGCGGTTACGTGGCCCAGTGCCCCAATTGCAGCCTTTCCCTCACCTACCACCGGCAGGCCGGCTGCCTGCGCTGCCACATTTGCGGCCACGAGGCCGCCGCCCCCGCCCTCTGCCCCAACCCCAAATGCCGCAACCCCGCCATTCGCTACGCCGGCCTGGGCACGGAAAAAGTGGAGGCCGTCCTGTCAAAGCTTTTTCCCAGCGCCCGCGTCCGGCGCATGGATTCCGACGCCATGCAGCGCAAGGAGGATTACCGCCGCATACTGGGCGATTTCAGGACGGGCAAGATCGACCTGCTGGTCGGCACGCAAATGATCGCCAAGGGCCTGCACTTCCCCAACGTGACCCTGGTGGGCATCATCCACGCCGACCTGAGTTTGCACCTGCCGGACTTTCGGGCCGGGGAACGGACATTCCAATTATTGACGCAGGTGGCGGGCCGGGCCGGCCGGGGCGAGGTGGAAGGCGAGGTCTTTGTGCAGGCGTTCACGCCGTTTCATCCCGCCATTCAATATGCGCGCCGCCATGATTTTGCCGGCTTCTACGAGCAGGAAATCGATTTCCGCCGCCAACTCAATTATCCGCCGGTCAGCCGGATCGCCCTGCTCCTCCTGAAAGGGCGCAACGAGGAAAAGGTCAGATTCCTGGCCGCTCACGTGAAGCACGAAATTGAGAAATGGCGCGGCGACTTTCCCGACATGATCCTGGCCGGGCCGGCCCCCGCCCCGCTGGCGCGCACGGAAAGCAATCACCGCTATCACATTTTGATGCGCACCCGGCAGATGAGCCGGCTGGGCCAAAAACTGGCGGGGTTAATCGCATCGCTCACATTGCCCGACGACGTCACGATGACGGTCGATATTGACCCGGTGAACTTGATGTAGCCTCAGTGGGGTGAGCAGGCCATGGAACGGCCGGCCGGCGCCGACAAGGTCAGGACGCAACCGCCGTCCGCCGACTCGTTCAATTCCAGCGTGCCATCCACGCAGAGCAGCCGGTCATGAAGGGCAATGTCATCCAGCGCCTTCTCTGTCAGCAGTTCCCGCGCAAGCCCGTTGTCGTTGGCCCGCAGATAGAGATGCACCATCCCGTTGGTCTGCTCCAGTTCAATCTCCACCCGCGCCACCGCCGGCACCAGGAGGTCCATGACGATCTCGCGGCACATGCTGAACAGTTCGTTGGCCGCAAAGGGCGCCAGGGTAATCTCCTCCTTCGGCGCGATGAAGGTGCAGCAAATATCTCCGGCCGAGGACTGCGCGAACCAGCGCAAGGCAGCGGCCAGGCCAAACTCATCCAGAATGCGCGGTTGCAATTCGTTGGTGATGGCCCGAACCGTTTGGCCCAACTCCATGACCATGCCGGCCCATTCCTTGCATTGCGTCTCCCAGTTGGCCGGCGGTTTGTCGGCCGTGGCCGCCAGCGACAATTGCAAGGCCAGCAGCGTCATTCTTTGGCTGATGTCATCGTGAATTCTGCGCGCCAGCCGTTTGTGCTGCCGCTGGTTTAACAACTGCTGCCGCGCCAGAAGCGCGCGAACCTGAATTTGTGACGTGCTTGTCATGAGATAATCTTATGCGCCGCGATCGTTCATTTGTTCCTGCCCAAAAGCCACAGCGCGACTCCGGCAGCCCGGAAAACTTGACATCAACGCCTTGTGATAGAGCACATCAAGTGCCAAGCGCACAGCCTGGAACCCCCTTCCTGCCGGCACCGCACAACGCCAGCGCACAACTCATCGGCACGCCGCAGCCCGTGTTTTCAGCCCCCCTGGCCTTGGGATTGTCCGATCTTTGGATTCGCGTCTCAAAACAGTACGCCGCGGCCTGAAAAGGCCGTTCGCAGCCCTGAAACGCAAAGCAGCGGCGATGTGGGCTGGCCCGTGGCGGGCCAGATTGCGGCGGGAGGTCACCCTGGATTGAGCGCCGGGTAATCGGTGTAGCCTTTGGGGCCCTTGGAGTAAAAAGTGGACGGATCAGGTTCGTTGAGCGGCGCGTTGCGGCGGAACCGTTCGGGCAGGTCCGGATTCGCGATAAACGGCCTGCCAAAGGCAACGGCCTCCGCTGCACCCGCCGCGATGACTTGATTGCCGGTTTCCAGGGTGAATTGCTCATTGGCGATGTAGCGACCGCCGAATGCCGCTTTGAGTTGCGGCCCAATGCGGCCCGGACCCAGCGATTCCCGGGCGCAGATAAAGGCCAGGCGCCGCTTTCCCAGTTCACGAGCCACGTAGCCAAAGGTCGCCAAGGGGTCGGAATCGCCCATGTCATGCATATCGCCGCGCGGCGAAAGATGCGCTCCGACACGGTCCGGGCCCCAGACCGAAACCACGGCGTCGGCGACTTCAAGCAGCAATCGGGCGCGATTCTGGATCGGGCCGCCATAGGCGTCGGTGCGATGATTCGTTTTGTCCTGGAGAAATTGATCGAGCAGATAGCCGTTGGCGCCGTGGATTTCCACGCCGTCAAAGCCGGCCAACTGCGCATTGCCGGCGCCTGTGCGATAGGCCGCGATAATCCCCGGAATCTCCTCCAACTCCAACGCCCTGGGAGTGACAAACGGCTTGAAGGGGCGCGCTTGGCTGACGTGGCCGGCGGCGGCAATCGCGCTCGGCGCCACCGGCAAGGCCCCGTTCAAAAACAGGGGGTCGGAAATGCGGCCGACATGCCAGAGCTGCAATAAGATTCGGCCGGCGGCGGCGTGGACCGCCTGGGTCACCCGCTTCCAGCCGTCCACCTGCGCCGCAGACCAGATGCCGGGCGTGTCCGTGTAGCCGACGCCCATGGGAGTGACCGAGGTCGCCTCGGAAAGAATCAGGCCGGCCGAAGCCCGCTGTTGGTAGTATTGAGCCATGAGGGGTGTGGGAACCCGCTCCCCGCCCGCGCGCTGCCGGGTCAACGGCGCCATGATGATGCGGTTCGGCAACTCCCAGGCGCCGATGCGAACGGGGTCAAGTAAAGTGATCATGGTGAACTGATTGCCTCAAACGAATGGGCGTCAAAGGGGGCCGCCTCAATTGGAGGTCCATTTCACGCCGAACCACGACAGCGCCGCCGGAACCAGCCCGGCTTTGTGCCGGAACATCAAACCGCTTTGACCGGGGACGGTTTTCTGATCAATTTGGCCCCGTTGCTCACCAGGTAAGCCTGCACCGCGGCGATGCCCCCCAAACTGATCGGCACGCGCTTTTGGCTTTGGAAAAGGCGGTAATGCGTGAGGGTCTTGCCGACTTCCATGATTTCAATGTGTTTATCGTCCATCCTCCATAATTGCCCCTTCGCCAAAGGCGGCGGTATCGCTTTTTTAGCCTTCATTTTCTTTCCTGTTGTCAAACGCTTTGCCACTGTAAGAAAAACTCTGTTGCGTCCGCATCTTGAATCATCGGGCACGTTGGGACCGCACTCTGGGTGCAGTGGCCTTTATTAAAGCATTTCCCGCGGGAAAAACAAGGATAATTCTTCGCTTTTCAACCCGCCAGCCGCCCCGCAGCCCGAGCGGGCATTGCCCCCTGTCAATCTCTTTCTCATGGATTCGGAAAGACCGAACCCGGCGTGGAAGGGAAACGAAGAATCGCGGGACGATCCGGGGCCACGCTGAAAGACGAAGTCTGCTGTTGCGGCGCCGTTCTGGCAGGCCGATTGCCCTTCTGTGCTTCCACAAAAGGCAGGAACGGGCGCGGCGCGCCGGCCCCTTCAATCGGCGTCAGGCCGCGCTCCGTCTTCCATTCCGATCCGAACCTGGATCCCCAGGGAGAATTGAATCCGAAGTCGCTTGGGCTGCTGTCCGGCGCAGTGAAAGCGCCGGCCGATGAATCTTGCGGGCCAGGCAGTTCGTCAAACGTCTTGCTCTGGGCATTATACGGGGTGTATTTTTCCTTCTGCGCCCGCGCCAACTTGAAGGCTGCCGAACGATAAACGCTGTGGAGCCACGCCGAGGTTTGCTCGGTATCCACGACCCGCCCCCACGCCCTCAATGACGATGATCCCGATCGGTCCAGCCAATCCGTGTCGTCGTCCGATGTGGAAGAACGCTCGCTATAAGTTCTATGCATCGGGTATTCCCTTCTTCCATCTGCGTCCACGCCCTGCCGACGGCCGCCGAAGGCGTCCTCGCCGCCGGTTTCGGTCCGTCTCCTCCAGGAAAAAGCGCTTTGCTCATCCGCATTCATTCCTACCCGTGTCTCCCAGAGGTTGGTGGCGCCGTCCATGGGCCGCAACGAGAACCCTGAATTATAGGTAGATGACCGACGGTCGTAAGACCGGCTGCCGGACTGACGTGAGTCAAGCTGAGAATAGTCCGAGCCCTCCGGCCGGTCTCCAAACAATTCATCCTCTTGGTCCTCATCGTAGAATGGGTCCCATGCCTTGGGGCCTTTCGCCCTTTGGGGGGAGACCATCACGACCTGTGGAGGCCCCCACACTTCGGGATTCTCGTGATGAGGCTTGAGCGATTGCAACCCGGAGTTTAGCGCCTCCTTGTCCTCACGCAGCGCTTGCGGAACCTCCAGCGAAGCGCTGGGTGTGGAAAACTCGATGGTGTCACCGGCCCGGGCGGAACAAGGCGCGCCCCACAGGGTCAAAACCTCCATTGCCAGAGCCAAACCCCAAAAGGAACTTGAACTCCACGATAGCATACAGCTAAACGGTACTATGCCACACACGCGCTCAACGGTCAATGCCTTCCCTTAGTCTCCGCCATGCTGGGGCGCAAATCAGTTTTTGTGCAACTTGTGTTTCTCCCTCTCCTCCACACTCCACAGACTTGTGGAGGAGAGGTTCAAAGGAGGCGCTTCTTGGGCACCCCTCCCCATGAACCTCCCATCGAAAAAGCAGCCTCCTCTCCCCAGCCCTCTCCTCCACAAGTGTGTGGAGGAGAGGGAGATGGAACGCGCATGGCCCAGGTTCAGGGGTTCAATGCGCGAAAATTATTTTAGGCGAAATCTTTCCCTGTCCCTCTCCCCGCTTGCGGGGGGCGAGGGGATTCAATTCGACTCCTTTTTGCCAAAACTCTGCTAAAAACTGATTTGCGCCCGCCAAGCCAGGCGCGCCGTCAGGTTTTGGGCGCCATTTCGCGCTCGCGTTCTTCCATGGCCGCTTTGCGGGAAAGCCGCACCCGGCCCTTGTCATCCACCCCAAGGCATTTGACCCAGATTTCATCACCGAGTTTGACAATATCCTCAGTTTGTTTGACGCGGAAATTGGCCAGCTCGCTGATATGAACCAGGCCGTCCTTGCCCGGCAGGAATTCCACGAAGGCCCCAAACTCCTTGATCGTCACCACTTTGCCCCGGTAGAGCTTGCCGATCTCGGCCTCGGCCGTCATGCCTTCAATGGCGTTGCGCGCGATCTTCATGCCCTCCTCCGACACAGAATAAATGTTGACAGTGCCGTCGTCGTCGATGTTGATCTCGCAGCCGGACTCTTCCACCAGGCGTTTGATGTTCTTGCCGCCGGGCCCGATGAGCGCGCCGATCTTTTCGGGATTGATCTTCACCTGCACGATGCGCGGGGCGTATTTGCTCAATTCCTTGCGCGGCTCGGCCAGGGTGCGGGCCATGATGCCCAGGATGCCGAGCCGGCCGGTCCGCGCCTTGTCCAGCGCCTCGGCCATGACGTGGTGCGGCAGGCCCCGCAGTTTCAGATCCAGTTGAAAGCCCGTGATGCCCTTGTCTGTCCCCGCAATTTTGCAATCCATGTCGCAGAAGGCGTCCTCCCAGCCGATGATGTCGGTCATGAGCTTGTAGCGGCTGATCTTGTCCAGGTCATCATGTTCGGAGCACAGGCCGATGCTGATGCCGGCGACGGGCCGCAGCAGGGGCACACCCGCGTCCATCAACGCCAGGCTGCCGCCGCACACGGTGGCCATGGAACTCGAGCCGTTGGATTCCATGATCTCGCTCGTCACGCGCACGGCATAAGGATAATCGGCCAGCGGCAGCATCGGTTCAATGGAGCGTTCCGCCAGCGCCCCGTGGCCGATTTCACGGCGGCCCGGTCCGGAGATGCGCCCCGTTTCGCCCACGGAATAGTTTGGAAAGCTGTAGTGCAGGATGAATTTCTTCTCCGTCTCTCCCCCGGTGTAGGAATCGAATTCCTGGGCGTCCTCCGTCGTGCCCAGGGTCACCAGCGTCACGGCCTGCGTTTCGCCGCGGCAGAACAGGGCCGAGCCGTGCGCCCGCGGCAGCATGCCCACCTCGCAAATGATGGGCCTGATGTCGTCGAAGCCGCGGCCATCCAGCCGCTTGTTTTCGTTCATGATCAAATGGCGCACCGTCTCTTTTTGGATGTAATAGAAGGCTTCGCGCAGCACGGTTTCGGTCACTTTTTCCGCGCCAAATTTGGCCACCAGATCGGCGGCGACCTCATCGGTCAGCGTTTTGACGGCCGCCTCGCGCTCCAGCTTTTTGTGGGTGAGCAAGGCGGGCACCAGGCGTTCCCCGGCCTGTCGCTTGGCTTCGCGCAGGATTTCCTCCGGCACGACGCTGGTAACGATTTCGCGCTTCTTCTTTCCGCCGCGCGCGGCCAGTTCCTTTTGCGCCTGGATGAGCGGCTGGCAACACTCGTGGCCGAAGCGAAGCGCCGCCATGAAATCCGCCTCCGATATTTCGCGGGCCGATCCTTCGAACATGACCACATCGGTCGTGTTGCCGACGTAAACCAGGTCCACATCGCTGTCCAGCAACTCGGAATGGGTGGGGTTGGCGACGAATTTTCCCTTGATCCGCCCGATGCGCAAGGCGCCCAGCGGCCCATCCCAGGGAATGTCGCTGACGGCCAGCGACGCTGACGCGCCAATGATGCTCAAGATGTCGGAATCATTTTCGCCGTCCGCGCTCAGCAGGACGCTCTGCACCTGCACCTCGTTGAACCAGCCTTTGGGAAAGAGCGGGCGGATGGGGCGGTCGGTCAAACGGCTGGTCAGGATTTCCTTTTCGGTGGGGCGTCCTTCGCGCTTGAAATAGCCGCCGGGGAAGCGGCCCGCCGCCGCCGCCTTTTCCCGGTAATCCACGGTCAAGGGGAAAAAGTCCTGCCCTTCCTTGGCTTTGATGGCCGCCACCGCCGCCACCATGACGATGGTTTCACCCAATTGCACCGTCACGGAGCCGTCCGCCTGTTTGGCCAATTTGCCCGTCTCGATAATAATCTGCTTGGACCCAACCTGGGCCGTTACACGTTCTGCCATAATAATTCCTTAAAACTCGCCGACTCAGGGGAACTTCAATCAACACCGCACCAGCGCCCTCGGCCCGGTCCTGATTGAAATCACCCCAGTCGGCGAAGCTAACACCGCGAGTTTAATCCATTGCGCTGGCCTGGTCGCGTATCCGGGCCCGTGCAGTTGCCATTTTCATGGACGGGAGGATCCAGTCTCCCGCGAAGAAGAAAAAATCAATGCCGGAGCTTCAGTTTCTTTGTAACCGATTGATAGCGCGGCAGGTCCGTCTGATGAAGGTAATCGAGCAGCCGACGCCGCTGCCCGACCATCTTGAGCAAACCGCGTCGGGAACTGTGGTCCTTGATGTTCTTCTGCAAATGCTCGGTCAGATGGTTGATGCGCTCGGTTAAAAGGGCGACTTGCACGTCCGCGGAGCCTGTGTCGCGGTCGTGAAGCTGAAATCCCGATATTGTCTTTCCTTTTTCCATACTTCTTTACCTGTCTCTTCTCTTACGCCGCACAGTTTAGTTTTGGGCCAAAAGCCTGTAAAGCTCTTTTTTGGGCCGCTCTTTGGGCGGTTTTGGGCGGGGGGACAAATCCGCTCTTGGACGCAAGTTTAACCCTCTTTTTAAACTGGTGGACAGGAGCGGGTTTTCTGGCTGGCCATGCCGAGCATCATGGAATAAGCATTCAGGCGCAATGGAATGGACAGACGACAAACTCGACATTCTCCAAAATCTGGAGTTCAGCGTGGTGGAAATCTGGCGCGCCCATCCGGAAATGTCGGATTACACGGCGCTTCGCGCTTATGAGGCCGCCTTCCAGATTTACCGGGCTGAGTTGCGCGGTCATGCTCCAAAACCAACCGGCTTGAGCGGACTTGATGCTGAGGCGTTTGAGGCCGTGAAAGCCATATGCGAATTCCGGCTGGCACGCAAACCATGTCCGGTTCCCGGCGTCGAAAACATCCCGCCGATTCCGCTGCAAGTGCTGGTGGATTGTTTGCGGGAACTCGCCAAATCAGTCGAACGCCATACCAAGATGGGAGGGAGGCAAGGGTATCTGACATTTATTGACGGGTTCCTGCCATGAAATGCGCCTTTTTCCCGTCTGCCGGGGCAAATCCGGGCAGCAAGAAGAGGGTTGAACTTGCGTCAAAAAACTGACTTGCGCCCTTGGGCGGTTTCCGGCTCGTAATCCCAATCGCAATCATTATTCTTCCGGGGCGCAAACGATGGATTCAGCGAAAAAAGAGAGAACGAAAAGACGGGCTGGCGCCGCCGCCTCATGCGCCGGAGATGTCATCGCGCCGTCGCGCGTGATTGCCGAACTGGAAAAGCACGTCCTCCTCGATGGCTTCAAACTGGTGATTGATCCGCAAAAATGCCGCGGCTCGCGCCTGGCCGATGCCGTGTCCGGACGCAGCCTCATCGATTTCTATTCGTTCTTCGCCTCCATGCCCATCGGCTTCAACCATCCCCATTTCGACGCGCCGTCGGTCCAAGCCGATTTGCTGGCCGCCGCCAGGGTCAAGGTGGCCAATTCGGACGTCTATTCGGCCGCCTTGGCTGGCTTCGTGCGCGCCTTCGCCCGGGTCGTGGGGATTCCTGCCTTGGACCGGTATTTTTTCATCGACGGCGGCGCCCTCGCCGTGGAAAACGCCCTCAAAGCCGCCATGGATTGGAAGGTGCGCAAAAATCTCGCGGCGGGGCGGGGCGAACGCGGCACGGAGATCCTGCATTTCACGGGGGCGTTCCATGGCCGAACCGGCTACACCATGAGCCTGACCAATACGGACCCGCGCAAAACGGATTTGTTCGCCAAGTTCCAGTGGCCGCGTGTCGCCAGCCCGTTCATCGATTTTTCCCTGCCCGAAATGGAACGGCGGCAAAATGTCATCGAAAAGCAGGCCGAGGCGCAGATTCGGCAGATCATCGCCGCGCGCGGCACGGAACTCGCGGCCATCATCATCGAGCCGGTGCAGGGCGAAGTGGGGGACCATCATTTTCGCGGCGAATGGCTGCAAACGCTGCGCCGCCTCTGCGATGAAAACGACCTTCTCCTGATCTTCGACGAAGTGCAAACCGGGATGGGCGCCACCGGCAAAAACTGGTGCTGCCAGCATTTTGATGTTCTGCCGGACTTGCTGGCGTTCGGCAAAAAGGCGCAAGTCTGCGGTGTCATGGCGGGGGCGCGGCTGGACGAAGTGCCGGACAACGTGTTCCGCCTGCCCGGCCGCATCAGTTCCACCTGGGGCGGCAGCTATTGCGATTTCGTCCGCGCGACGCATTTTTTGCGGATCATCGAACAGGAGCGGTTGGTCGAATATGCGCGCGACAAAGGGGCCTGCCTCCTGGCGGGATTGGAGAAGCTCGCCGCCCAACATCCCGTCCTCAGCGCGGCGCGGGGGCGCGGCCTGCTCCTGGCCTTCGACCTGCCCAACCGGGAAATGCGCGACCGTTTCTGGACCGGCTGCTACGAATCGGGCCTGCTCGTTTTGCGCGGCGGGGAGCGCTCCATCCGGCTCCGCCCCGTGCTCGATGTGCCCGCCGGCGTGATCGAGGAGGCCCTGGAAATCATCGACAGCGAATGCCGCCGGTTGGCCTAGCATGAAAACTCCAGATCTTTTCAAGCGACTCGGTTTGCGGATGAACAACGCCGGCGTTTTCTGCGGCGAATGGATCGGCAGCGGGCCGGTCGTGAAGAGCATATCGCCCATTGACGGCCGCGAACTGGCGCGGGTGCGCGCGGCCGGCGCGGCGGATTATGAGCGGGCCGTGGCGCGGGCCGGGCGGGCGTTTGCAGCCTGGCGGAACCTGCCCGCGCCGAAACGCGGGGAAATTATCCGCCAGTTCGGCAACGCCTTGCGCGAGGCCAAAACCGCTCTGGGCAGATTGATCACGCTGGAGGCCGGCAAGATTGCGGCGGAAAGCGAAGGCGAAGTGCAGGAGATGATTGATGTTTGCGATTTTGCGGTCGGCCTTTCCCGGCAACTGCACGGCCTGACCATCGCCTCCGAGCGGCCGCAACACCGCCTGATGGAGCAGTGGCATCCGTTGGGCATCGTCGGCATCATCACCGCCTTCAATTTTCCCGTCGCCGTCTGGGCCTGGAACAGCGCCCTGGCCGCGGTCTGCGGCGACGCCACGCTCTGGAAGCCGTCAAGCCGGACCCCGCTTTGCGCCATCGCCGTGGTCCGGATCGCCGAAGGCATTTGCCGCGCCAACGGCGTTGATCCCGCTGTTTTCAGCCTGGTCATAGGCGGACGCGAAACCGTCGGAAAGCGAATGGCTGCGGACCGCCGCATCCCGCTCGTTTCCGCGACCGGATCAACCGGCATGGGCCGGGATGTCGGCCCAAAAGTTCAGCGTCGTTTGGGACGCGTCCTGCTAGAGTTGGGGGGCAATAACGCCGTTATTGTTACGCCTTCGGCCGATTTGGAGCTGGCAACCCGTGCCATTCTATTTGGCGCCGTGGGCACAGCCGGACAACGTTGCACCACGACCCGCCGCGTTTTTGTTCATCAATCCATCGAAGCCAGCCTGACGCAACGGCTGCTCCGGGCCTACGCGCAAGTGCGAATCGGCAATCCTCTGGATGCCGGCACGTTGATGGGACCGCTGATTTCTCCGGGCGCGGTCGCCACAATGCAGAAGGCCTTGCGGCGGTTGCGCGCTGAGGACGGAGAAATCCTCCACGGCGGCGAGGCGCTGACCGGGAAAAACCACCCCGGCGGCCGGTATGTGACGCCTTGCCTGGCCAAGGCGGGGCCCCGGATGAAGATTGTCGCGCAAGAGACCTTCGCGCCGATCCTCTACCTCATCCCCTATCGAACGCTTGAAGAAGCCGTGGCGTGGCACAACGCGGTACCGCAAGGATTGAGTTCGGCCATTTTCACCAACGATTTGCGCGAAGCGGAATACTTCCTGTCGCATCGCGGCAGTGACTGCGGCATTGCCAACGTCAACCTTGGCACCAGCGGCGCGGAAATCGGGGGCGCGTTCGGCGGCGAAAAGGACACCGGCGGCGGCCGGGAAAGCGGCAGCGACGCCTGGAAAAATTACATGCGCCGCCAGACGGTGACGATCAATTCCTCCTCCGACCTGCCGTTGGCGCAAGGCATCCGCTTCGGCGGCTGAGCGATGGTGAAAAGGTTTTCATGAGCAAAGGACGACTTGAAGCATTCAGCGATGGTGTGTTCGCGGTCATTATCACCATCATGGTGCTGGATTTGAAGGTGCCGGCCAGCGCGGACATCTCGGCCTTGAAGCCGTTGTTGCCAGTGTTTCTGACCTATCTGCTGAGTTTCTGCATGGTCGGCATTTACTGGAACAATCACCATCACCTGCTCCACGCCGCGCGCAAGGTGACAGCCGGGATGATGTGGGCGAACCTGCACCTGTTGTTCTGGCTGTGCATCTTCCCGTTTGTCACGGGCTGGATGGGCGAAAACCATTTCATGACGGCCCCGACGGCAGTATATGGCGCGGTCATGCTGCTCGCGGCCATCGCCTATTTCATCCTGCAAAACGTCATCATCGCCGAACAGGGCTGTGACTCCAAATTGGCGGCCGCCATTGGCCGTGATCTCAAAGGCAGATTCTCGCCCGTACTTTACGCCGTGGCAGTTGCGGCGGCGTTTTACCAGCCCTGGATTTCCTGCGGCATATACGTCTTCGTGGCGCTGATGTGGCTCATCCCCGACCGCCGCATCGAACGCGCGCTGAACGAAACAGGCGGCGAAATTCAGAAGCGATCGGCCGATGGAAAATCTATTTGAGGCGCTTCCAAACTTGAAGTCGCAAATTGCGACTTCAAGCCTTCCCCAAGTTTGACAAATTCGTGTCATCCCTGTAGGTACTGGGGGAATGAAGACAGCCATCCGAAAGTGGGGGAAGAGCCTGGCGATACGCCTCCCGCGCGCCTTTGCCGCCGAAACCCATCTTCGTAACGGGACCGAGATTGATCTCAAGCTGCAATCCGGCCGGCTGGTCATCACTTCCCGGGAAACGAAAGTCCATGATTTGCGCACTCTCCTCGCGCAAGTCCGCAAATCCAACCGGCACGCAGAAATGGATTGGGGCGGCCCGGTCGGCGGAGAAACTTGGTGAAGCCGGGTTACGTTCCCAAACGCGGCGACTTGATCTGGCTGGATGTTGCCTCTCAACATCAGGGTCACTGTTCACTTGTTGTTAGCACTGACCCCTAGACTTGGAAAGAAAAATTTGTTGTTCATTGGGCATGCTGAAGCCGGGGAACGCAGCGCAGTGATCTACACCTTGCCGGGCAGTTGCCGGCGGCATGGGGTTAATCCATTCGATTATCTGAACGATTTGTTCACACGGTTACCCGCAGCCAAAATCACCGAGATCAAGGAGTTTACGCCAACGGCATGGGCCAAGGTCAAAGCAAAGGAGGAATTGGTCGCTGAGGCGGCCTAAGCAAGAACTTTTCCCATCAACCGTCTTGCATATTGGATCTGCAGACTTCACTATCCGAACGGGTGATTAGTTGAATAATGATTTGGCAACAAGTTTATGCGTAGGTGGATCATGATAAGCTCCCTGTTCGCGTTTCTGGGCTGTGGGGATAAGACCGACCCTGCCTTCAGAGCTCTGGTGGAGAAGGCTATGAACGACCTTCGGGCGAAGACGGCATCCCATCAAACGATGTGGGGTCTGGGCAAATCCGACCGATGGGATCTGAATCAAGATGATGGGCGCCTCATCTTTACCTTCCCCGACAAGACAGTGAGTTGCGAGGCGCAGATCATTGGGTCTTTCGATAAAACAAAGGGTACCTGGCTATGGGCATGGGATAATCCTGGGGTCGCCACCAAATTGACCAGATCCAGTCAACAACTGCGAGAATACGGGAAGCAGCATGGATTTAGCAAACTCACTCGGGCCGAATGGAAGGCCTCAGAGGACGAAGCGTGGGAAATGGTCGCATTGGCCACATTAATTGGCGAGGCGCAGGGGGCTTACCGCGGGCCAGCAGGAGATGTATACGTTTTTATGACCTTTGGTCCTACAAAGATACAGAAAACCGAAGCCAAGCCTAGCGCTCAAACAGACGGAAGCCAGCCATCTGACCAAGAGACAGGTGGGGCCTCATTAGCCCCTGGCCCCCGCCGCTAAATTTAACGTTTTCAAGTTTCGTGCCAGACAGTTCCGTGTTTCTTCAGCCGGATACGTTTTACCAGCCCTGGATTTCCTGCGCCATTTACATCTTCGTGGCAGTGATGTGGCTCATCCCCGACCGCCGCATCGAACTCGCGCTGAACGAAACAGGCGGCGAAATGCAGAAGCGACCAGCCGATGGAAAAGGCAATGACGGTTAAAGAGGCTCAGCAACCATCCGAGCGACGAGTCTCGCGCAGGAGCTCAGAGCGATTCAATTCACCAGCCTGTCGTACTCGGCGTGGGTCCCGATCCAAAACCACACGATGAGGGCGCCTTTGCGCCGGCCCAATGCCCGATAGCTCTGGTTGATTCTAACTGACCAAACATCGGCTTTCAGAATCTTGAAGTGAAGGGAAGGATGGAGACAATCCTGCTCCCAAAGCCGATATTTCTCCCGAGCGATTCGTTGCACATCCGCCGGCAACGCATTGAAGCATTCCCAAAATTGCGCATGGGTGCGCCAGATCACGGCATTTCGCCGGTTTTATTCTGAGCAATGTCAGCATCGACCCGGCTTAAAATCTTGTCGAGTTTGCCCGCCGCCAAATCGCGCTTCATCTGTTCATCCCACTCGTCATCGTGCCAGGAGTGCAGGCAGGCCGCCACTTCAGCCCTTTCCTCCAGGCTGAGATGCCGCACGGCGTCCTTGATCTCTTGAACGCTCATGCCAGAAACTTAATCCTGCTCCCATAAGCCCGCAAGATGGATTTACCACCGGCACAGGCTGCTGGCGCCACCGCAGTCATTCCGCGAGCATGAGCTTCCCAGCGACGAGCTTCGCGCAGAAACCGCCGAGCGCTCAGAGGAGAGAGCCTCTTCGATACTTTCTGATTTATCCGCTGTTCTACTAACGCGACGGCCATCTGAGTTTTGCCCCGCGGTTGAGGTGGATGGGAGGCGGGACGGGGATGGGGCGCGGCGCGGCGGGCGGGACGGGCGGCGGCGAGGGACTGGGCGCCGTAGTGGCGGCGGGCGCGATTTTTAATTGCGACAAGAATTGCTTTGCCTCGGTCGCGACCTCGCCGATCTTTGCGTCAGGGAATTTGATGTCACCCAGCTCGGCGCCGATGCGGTCGGCCAGACTGCCGACGGCCCCGCCGATTTCCGGCATTTGCACTCCGGGCGACAACGTCGCCGGATGCTCCAGCGCGTCGTAGCCGTTGACGACCCATTCCAAATCGCCTGTGGCAATATCCACCATCAGGCCATGCACCGGCAGGCGCGGGCCGATCAAGGGGCTGTGGCGGGCAATATCGACGGCGTGCATGACGTTTTGTCGTTCGTCGTCAAAGACGCCAAAATACTCAGTCAAGTTTATCGGCAATGCGCTTCGGTCGATCCCCAGTTTGTCGAACTTCTGGATCAAGTCGGAGAGGCCGGTGCGGCGGACCTGGCAATCGGTGTGGCCGATGATGGCAATTTCCCGGCCGCCCTTCACGGCGCAGGCCAGCGCCAGGGAGCGCATGGTGCTGCTGAGCGGGCCGGTGATGATGTTGCCGGCGTTGCGCAGCCAGATGAAGCTTTCCGCCGGCAGGCCCATCACGCCGGGAAAGAGCCGGTTCAGTCGCGGATCGACACAGGTCAGGGCCACGACCGGCAATTCACCCTCATATTCGGCCAGATGCAAACCCGCGCTCCGGTCACCCTGGAGGGCGCGGTGATTGGCGTTGATGATGGCGTCAAATAAACGCATGGCTCAGTCACGATTCCTTGGGAGGTTTGGCCGCGGGCTTGGCGTCGCCCATGGCGTTTTTAAGTGCAGGAACTTGCTCGAGCAATTTTTCAAACTTGATGCCGGTCAGGCTCTCGATGACCGGCGGCAATTGGCTGATGATCTGCGTGATGTCGCCTGTCACCTTGCTGGCGCCGCCGCCCGGCCCGCCGTTGTTGATGATGACGATTTTCTCCGTCTTGGCCAGCGGCTCGCTAATTTTACCCGCCACTTCCGGCAGGATGCGCACGATCATTTCGATGACGGCCGCCTCGTTGTATTGCTTGAAGGATTCCGCCTTGAGCTTCATGGCCTCGGCGGTGGCCGAGCCTTGCGCCTCGATGATGGCGGCTTCGGCCAAACCGCGCGCCTTGTTGGCCTCGGCCTCGGCCAAACCGGTCGCCTTGACTACGTCGGCGGAGGCAAATCCCTTGGCCTTGGCGGCGGAAGCGGCGCCGGCGGCCTCGGTTTCGAGCTGGAACTTGGTGGCGTTGGCCAGGGTCTCGACCCGGTACCGTTCCGCGTCGGCGGGTTTCTGCACGTTGGCTTCCAGTTCGCGCTGTTTGCGCAGGATTTCCTGCTGTTGCAGCTCGATCTGCTTCTGCTTGTCAACAATACTGACCTGCACTTCCTCCGCCTTGACCAGTTGGCCGGTCTTGAATTTCTGCAAATCATAGGCCAGGTCCGCCTCCGCTTTCTTCTGATTGACGGCGGCCTGGTAGCTGGCCACGTTGGTTTGGTAATCCCGCTGCGCCGATGCGATCTTGGTGTCGGCCAGGAATTTCGCCTCCTGTCCGGCTTGCGTGGCCTGCGACGACCGGATCATGGCGTCCCGGTCCGCTTCCGCCTGCGCGATGACGGCGTCGCGCTTGACCTGGGCGATGCGCGGTTTGCCCAAGGCGTCGAGGTAGCCCTGGCCGTCCTGGATGTTGCGGATGGTGAAACTGACGATGCCCAAGCCCATGTTGGCCATGTCGCCGGCGGCCACTTCCTGGACCTTGGAGGCAAATTGATCGCGGTTCTGGTAGATGTCCTCCACCGTCATGGTGCCGAGAATGGCGCGGAGGTGGCCTTCCAGGGTTTGGGTGGCGACGCCTTTGATTTCCTCAATCGTTTTGCTCAACACCTGCTCCGCCGCGGTGGCAATGGACACATCGTCCCCTTTGATTTTGATTTGCGCCACGCCGTCCACCTTCACCGGGACGCCCTTGCTGGTGTAGACCTCGGGCGTTTGCACATCAATGGTCAGCAATTCCAGCGAGAGCCGGTCCACTTTTTCCAAGACCGGGAGGACGAAGGTGCCGCCGCCCTTGACGACGCGGAAGCCGCGCACGCCGACCGAGCCGTCCGGCTCGACGTAGCGATGCTTGCGCCCGGAAACGACAAGGACTTCGTTTGGGCCGACCTTGGTGTAGCGGCTGGCCCAAATGGCGGCGAAGGTGAAGATAACGATGACGATTCCGACCGCGGCGCCGATTTCGACGCCGGCGTTGGGGATGTCGAATAATGCGAGCATGGCTGGGTTCATAATGTGCGTTCTTTAAGGGTGCGGGTTAGGACGGTTCCTGGAGGACTGAGACATAGAATTGCGATTCGGCGATGCGGGTGATTTTGACGGTCTGGCCGTTGGCCACGGGCGCGCCTTTCTCCTCGCGGGCCGGAGCGGTGTAGCGCGTCCCGGCCTGCACGTAGGCAATCTCGCCCACGCCCGAAGGCGGGATGGGCGTGATGACCGTGGCAGTGTGGCCCACCAATGTCCCGACGTGCGATTCGCTGGAGCTTTGCGTATGGTAAAAAACAAAACCAAAGAGCCACACCACCGCCACCGCAATTACCACGCCCCCAAGAATCGACAGTGGCAGGCTGACCCAGACGTTCCTGGTTGCATCAATGCGCGAAAAAATCAGGCCGAACCCGCCAAAGGCCGTGATGAACGAACAAATGGTGGTTGGACTGAAAGGCGAAAGGCCGGGCATGCCCGTGTCCTGGAATCCGGCCTCGGCGTGGCCGCCCGTGCCAATGTCGGTGTGGATATCGTGTCCCCCGAAAAGATGCCCGAAGAACGCGCTCAACAAAGTGAAGAGCAGCCCGACCAAGAAGCAAATTGCATAAACAGACATTTCCATAAGCTCAAATCCAATGGACTCGCCGGGACAATTCCCGGCGCTTATGAGAAGACTAGCGGGAATCAGCGCGCGCGTCACTTACAAAACGACGCGCAAGTTGTAATCACCCGCCCGGCTTCTTTGGCCACGCGGCCCTGGCGCCGTTGGCCCCCTCCTGTGGGAGGCGGAGAGCGCGAGAATTTGACCCCGGATCCCGACTTAAGCAAACGGGCCAAAATGCCGATGCAAGGTGGAGGAACTGATGTTATGAGACGACGCGCAAAACCACTGGCGGCCCTGCTTTGCGGGGCGATGCTCCTCTCCGGCTTGCTGTGCCCGAACACACAAGCCCAAGGTTTGTTGAATGAAAAGGGCAAATCGGTCCTGGCCGACGTCTTCGGCACGGCCAGCGGACCCGAAGCGCTCATTGTGAGCTGGACGGTGGTCGAGGACGCTGCCGGCACTTACACCTACTCCTATATTGTCAACAATCTCAAAGGCGATGTCCTTCTGACCGACGCCGGCCAGCCGACTTCAACGCCTGAAATCGTGGATGCCTTCATGGTCGCCTTCGACACCACGGCGCCGGGCGCTTTTGTGCCGCTCAGCCAAACGGGCGGCTCCTGCGACGTGAATCTTGGTCCGTTTGGATTATTCTGGTCCTTCACACCCGTCCAGCCGGGCAGCGCCAGCCCCACGCTGTCATTTGAATCCGACCTGCCGCCGGTCCCGGGCAACGCCAGCGCGACGGATTCCAGCCCGCCGTCGCCGTGGGCCTCTAGCCCCGATGGCCAGCAGGTCCCAGTTCCTGATCCTCAAACCGATGTGCCCGAGCCAGCCCCGGCAGCCCTGTTCGCGCTGGGCCTGTTGTTCCTGCCCTCTCGAGCCGCGCTGAGAAAGAGAACCGGCCCGTCCACGCGGACGTGAAGGCCGCCTTGACCTGTTTGCCGGCGGCTACCGTTTCAGCACCTGAATGTTGCCCCCCTCGGTCACCAGTTTCAACAGCGGCCCGCCGCCGTGAATCGGCCCTTTGAGCCGGTCTCCCTCAAACCGGCCCTCGATTTGCACCGGAAAATCTGTCTTGACAGAACCGCCTTCCGTGTGGGCGTCCAAAGTCAGCGCGGCGTCCCCCGGCAGCCAGGCGGTGACACTGCCGCCTTCGGTGCGAAGTTCGGAATCCGCCGCCGGCGCGGCGGCAAAATCCGCGGAGATTCCTCCGCCCTCGGTGGTGGCTCGAACACGCGGGCCGGAGAACCGCTCAATAGAGATGCCCCCGCCCTGGGTTTCGACCAGCAATTCGTTTTGGCACGACATGGCGTGGATGCCGCCGCCTTGGGTTTGACCGTTGACCTTTCCGTCCATATCGACGAAATCCAGGCCGCCACCCTGCGTTTTAACCCTCGCGTTGCCTTGCAAAAGGGCCAGTTTGATCCCGCCGCCGGAGGTATCCACGCTGATGTCAAATCTCTTCGGCACAGTAATGTCGTAATGGGCATCCACATTCGGACTGGTCAGCCAGCCCCAAAACGAATGGTGGCGGAGACTCCGAACCTCTTCCGAGGTGATGGCAATCCCGGTCCCAGTCTGTTTGAGCAGGACATGCTCTTCTTTGAGAAGCCGCGCCGCTTCAGGGCCGCCGGCGCGCGTGACTTCGCGATCAATCCGCACATCCACGGTGTTTTGATTGGCGCCGGTGACGGTGACACCGCCTTCAGCGACATTGATCTTGAGCTGGCCGACCGGCCCGATGGGCAACGACATGGAAAAATGCGCCTCGCTGCCCACATCGATTGTTCGATTCATCGCCTCGGCGCCGGGCAGGGAGTTCGGAGGTTGGGCGAAGTTGGTTCCAGACGCCGTTGGCAATGGGGCGGCATTGGACGCGCCCGGGAGACTTGGCGCCGCATCGAACTGATCCACGGCCGCAGCCAAATTCGAAAGTTGGGACAGATTCGACAGGCTCGACAGGTCCGATCCGGAGACATTGGAGAGCCGGGCCAGATTGGTGAGGGCCGAAAGTTTCGAGAGCTGGGATAGCTCGGAAAGTTTTGAGAGCTTGGAGAGCTTGGAGAGCCCCTTCAGTCCCGACAATTCCGATGGAGTCGATTCGTCCGTTTCACTCCAACTGCCGAATTCTTCACGAAGGAAGAGGCCCACTGTAAAGAGGATCAGGACGGTCACGCCGGCGGCCGCCAGTACCCAAGGCCATTTGGACGCGGTTGAGGGCGGGAGGTTTGCCCGGCTGGCAAAGAGGTTCCGCACATCGGCCCGCAGCAAAACGATCAAGGCCCATACTCCAGCGATAAAACCCAGCACGCTGCAGGCGACGATGGCCACAATGGCCGCGGCCACGGCCCAGGCATAGCCCCGGATTTGCATCATTTGGATGGCGCCGAAAAGTATGAATATCGCCGGGACAATCTTGAGCAGCACAATGCTCATGCCAACCATGCCGCCCAGATGAAATGGCAAATGGATGCCCAAATGCCCAAAAATCGCCCCGACCCATCCCAACCCCGCCAGTCCTCGAAGCAGGTTCCACAGCCCGGCAGCCATCAGGACGGCGGCAGGCGCCGTAATCATGAGGTGGGCGTCCCCCGCGATTAGGCCGCCGGCCATCGGCGGTTTTGGCGGTTGCCCGCCCGGCGGGTTGGCGCGCAGGCTTGGCCCGCTCGCATCAGGATGGATCCAGTTGGTGATTCTCCTTCCTTGCCCGTCGGTGAATGCTCTGCCCAAGATAAGAATCCAGTCCACTACGACCCAAAAGAAACAGGTGCAGATCAAAGCCGCCAGCGACAGGCCCAGTAAAGGCTGCCCATGCCTGTGTGCCACGGCGCAGGCTTCGATCAAAAGGATGCACCCGGCCAAGGCGGCCAGTTGCAGGGACGCGGTCCCGAACTTTCCAACGTAGAACCGATGCGCGCCCACCGGGCCGAGAAAGGTGGCCAGTAAGAATGCCGGCAGGATCGTCTTGTCGCTGCCCGTGGCGACGGTTGCCGGGGACGGCGGAACCAGCGGCGGCGGCGCGCCCAAAGCCACGCCGGCCGGGACATTGGTGATGGCTTCCACGTCCGTCTTCACCTGGCTGGCCTGCTGATAACGTCGTTCCGGCTCCTTTTCCAATGTGTGCAGCACCACCTCGTCCAGGCGCACGTCCACCTGCACCTTCCTGGACGGCGGCGCGAACTTGCCCAACGGCAGTTCGCCGGTGAGCATTTCATAGAAGACAACGCCCAGGGAATAAATGTCAGCGCGATGATCCACCGTCTGCGGCTTTTCAACCTGCTCCGGCGCCATGTAGTGAGGCGTGCCCATGACATCCTTCGCGCCCGTCAGCCTCACCTGGCTGGTCGGCGTCCCGACGATTTTCGCGATGCCAAAGTCGGCCATCTTGACCCGGCCCTTTTTGTCCAGCAGGATGTTTTCCGGCTTGACGTCGCGGTGAACGACGCCTTCGTTGTGCGCGAATTGCAGCGCTTCGCAAATCTGCGGCACAATGGCCAAAGCCTGCTCCGGCGACAACCTTGCCACCTGTTCCACTTCGCGCAAATTTGAGCCATCCACGAATTCCATCAGCAGGTAGTGCAACTCGCCCGCCTTGCCAAAGTCGTACACCGCCACGATGTTCGGGTGGTTCAACCGCGCCAGGGCCCGCGCCTCGCGATTGAACCGTTCCGCGAAACCGGGATCGCCGGCCACGGCGGGCGGCAGTATCTTCAACGCCACCAGCCGGTCCAGCGCCGGTTGCCGGGCCTTGTAAACCGCTCCCATGCCGCCCTGGCCGAGAAAGCTGATGATCTCAAGCTGCGGAAAGAGCCGGGCGATTTCGCCGACCGGCGGTGGCACGAAGCGCGCGGCGCCGGGGTCGCCCGCCGGGGGCGGCTCGGGGCTGGTCGGCAGGCCGGATTTCATCAAGCACTCCGGGCACAAGCCCATCGGCGTGTCCGGCGGCAGGGGCTTCCGGCAATTAGGACATATCGGAGTCGTTTCCATAGTCGCACACTCTTCCATCCCTTACTTAGGGAACCGGCGCAAGAAGTTCCGTAATGAATTTTTATCTGTTTCCCAACACCACGAACAGGTGCCGCAATTCTTCATCCACTTCGCCCGGCTCGGCCACGGTTTGGGCGATTTCATGGCGCAACAACTCGCGATAACGCTGCCGCAGCCGATGCACGGCGGACTTCACCGCCCCCTCGCTCAAACCCAGCTTGGCGGCCAACTCCTTGTAAGGCAGGCCGCCTCGTTCGCCCACAAGGCAGGGATGCAACGCCGTAAAGAATTCCAGCCGGCCTTCCCTTTCGTGCTCCAGGCGAAGCTTGCGCAGCACTTCCTCCAGCAACGCCAGCGCCCAGCGCCGCTCATAGATTTGCTCCGGCGTAACCGGGTCGGCGGGTTCATGGCCGTAGCGCGTTTCGGCCGTGTCGAACTGCAACGGCACGGGGGCCGCGCCGCCGCCGCGCTTCTGGGCGCGCGCCCTGTCCCATTCGTCGGAGAGAAAATGGCTCATGGCCGAAAGCAGGTAGGATCGAAACCGCCCCCGTTGCGGATCGGCGCGGGCCACCCACTTGTGCTCCAGCAGGCGCGCGAAGAATTCCTGGGTCAAATCCTGGGCGTCTTCCGGAGAATGCCCGCGGCGCCGCGCAAAGGCGTAAAGGGGATACCAGTAAATGCGGCACAATTCCTCCAATGCCGCCCGCGAGCGCGTGCTGTCGCTGCGTCCCGCCGCCAGCACCACCGACCAATGAGTGAGGGCAAACTCCGCTTGGCGCGACAGCCCGCCCTCGCCGGAAGACGGCGCATCGCCTGGCGTTTGCGTCCCATGACTCACGCCGCGACTCTAACCGTCAATCCCCGCCAAGACCAGCAAATCATGCTTCTCATTACAAAACATCCCCAAGGGGTCAGTCCTAGAAAATTGACAACATCAGAGCAGACGATCCAAATCACCGGTTCACTTCTGGAGTAATTTCACAATTTGACCTCTGATCCTCCACAAGAAAAAGCTTGGAATTCCCTCGTGCAATCCGCCTATTGGGCCTGGCAGACAATAAGCATCCCGGGGCTTATGTGCATTCCTCCCCGCGAGAGGGGCTGGACTCGGTGTTTGGATGCAATCTATGATGAGTGAGAACTACAACATTCCTTCAACATGCCGCATTTAGGCTTTCTATCGCAGCAAAACATGCATCGGTACAGGCACTTCAGATAGCATGTTGATAAAGTGTCAAAATTCTAGGACTGACCCCTTTTCCTTTTTGACTAACCGAAATCATGCTTGTCAAGGCTGCCGATTCGGGCGTTGAATTCACAGCGAATGGGCTGCTTGTTGCCATCGTTGCTGGCGTTCCTGTCCATCATAGCCTCCGGCTGGGCTGACGGCATGGTCATGCCCGCCACCGCTGTGCCGGTGGAGGTGCGGATCCCGGACCAGCGCGCCCTGATCCACTTCAGCAACGGCGTCGAGCGGCTTGTCATCGAAACCCGATTCACCGGGGCGGGGACAAATTTCGCCTGGGTAGTTCCCCTGCCCTCGCCGCCCGTCATCGAAGAGGCCACCACAGGTTTGTTCCCCACATTGCAGTGTATCTTTCAACCGCGTGTCCGGCATGAAGTGCCGCGCTATTTCCAATTGTTTCTCGGCATTCTTTTCATTGGCTATCTGGTGCGCTTTGTCCGCCCTGGACCGCCCATTAGGATGCTTGACCTTCTTGCCTGTGTGACAGTGGCGGTTGGCCTAACAGCTTTTTCGCCTGCTCCGATTCGCTTCATAGGTGGTATCGCCATTTTTCTCGGCCTTCTATACACAGTAGAATGTGTGCGGTTGCGGTCGCCTGCTAAACTGATCTTCTACCTGGCCATTTTACTTCTAGTGGTTTTGCTGGCTGCCATGTTAATGCCAGCGGTCAGTGGCGCCAGAGTAAGCTCGTCTTCAACTCCGGTTGTCTCCATTCTCGATCGGAAGATTGTCGGAGTTTTCGATACGACAACGATCTCCTCCCGCGACCCGGTCGCGCTTCAAGCCTGGCTGAAAGCCAACGGCTATGCGGCGCCCGCCAGTCGGAATGAAGCCATTGCCAGCTATGTGAAGGATGGATGGGTCTTTGTGGCCGCTAAAGTCCGGCGCGATGACCCCGCCCTGCAAACTGCCACGCCGCATCCGCTCTCCTTCACCTTCAAAACCGGAAAGGCCGTTTATCCGATGCGCCTGACGGGAATTGATAATGGCCCGGTGCAAATTGATTTGTATGTTTTTGGCCCTGACCGCGCCAAAGCGCCACATTTCACGGTGGAACGATGCGCCGATCCTGTGTATCCAAAATTACCCTTGCACCACGGTATTGATTCCATGTCCTACAGAGATTTTGTTCCAAAACCGGAATCTTTGCAGATTGTCCACCCGCTTCTCCGGAAATGGGTCGATGGCGCCGCCGTGGGCACCAAACTCACTGCCTCGCTAAGCCCCGGTGACATGCTCGACGATATTTGGTTTTCCTGGACGCCGTTTTCAGAAACGGGCACGAGCCGCTTCAGCCATGAAGGAGGCTGGGTCTATGCATTGAACTGGGGCATGGGAGTGATCGTTGCGTGCCTGCTGGCCGCATTTTTCATCGGCCCAGGACGCGGCAACGGCGCAATGCTTAAATCCGTTGGTCTGGCGACAGGTTTCGGTATTATCCTGACGCTTGCCGTTTATTTGCTGCTGCCAAAAGCCGAGGTGCGGATTGTCAGGACTTCCCGGCCGTTCTCTGACGATTTTTACTCTCTGCGGAAGGCCCACGACATCGCCTCCGAGCACACCAATTTGATGGAGGCTCGCGCATATTTAGTTTGCGATATGGCTGACAACTATTTATGTGGCGGCCTCGTTCGCGAGGATGACTCACCCGGCAACTATCAGCTCCATCAAGGCAGCAACCGGGTCGAATGCGTCATCTACGACGCCTCTGGAGCACCAAGCTCCGAATAACGCTCATAGCCCTTGGCCTCGGAGATGGTTATGAGGGAGAGGCCGGTTCACTCTTTTCCATCATAATAGTTGGCCTCGATCATCCGGAAACGCATGGTTCCTCAACAAGCCCGTTAAAAAGCTGTGAGCCTCTTAACGAGCTGTTGATCTTTATCAATTAGCGTTGCCGTTTACGGCAGGACGTGCGTTGTGGGGATGATCAGGCAGACCGGCTTGGCCCCCACACTTTGGGGAGCGTAACTTGTGGCGAAGGTCTGCGCGGGGTCCACCGGACACGACGGCAATTCACCGGCAGCGCAGCGGCCCAAATAGGGCTGGAGATCGCTGCCCATTGGCGTGTCGGTTTGCTGCTTGCGTTGTTCAAGCGCCCATTGCTGCTTGGCAGCGTCAATGTAGCGCAGGTTGCTGATGCATGTATTTGTCCGGGCGACCTGATTCGCATGCACGAAGTTTGGAATGGCCATCGCCGCCAGGAGCCCGATGATGGCCACCACGATCATGATTTCGACGAGGGTGAACCCGCTTTTGCGGGTGATTTTGCTTTTCATAACTGCGTTCCTTTCCAGCGCGGCGTGAACAAGGCAAAAGGCGGGTTTATATGAATACGGTTTGTTCACGAATTGCCCTTTGCCCACCGCTCCGTGAAGGATTTAACCCGCTTCTCGCAGGCTGGTTTCGGTCACCCGGTTGGGAATGAAGTGAAGGCGATTGGGAAGATCAGCCGGCACCCATGCCGACGTTCTGCACGGTCTGGAAGAGCTTGCCTTCGGTCTTGATGCTGGGGGCGATGATGATTTCGGTTTCCTGGAATTGCCGGATGCTCGACGCGCCCACGTTGCCCATGCAGGTCGTGATCGCCCCCACCAGGTTCTGCGAGCCGTCATCCACCGTGGCGGGGCCGTAGAGGATTTGTTTGAGGGAACCGGTCACGCCGACTTTGATGCGGGTGCCGCGCGGCAGGTTGGCGTGGGGTGTGGCCATGCCCCAATGGTTCCCCTTCCCCGGCGCCTCCTGGGCCCGCGCGAAGGCGCTGCCCACCATGACGGCGTCCGAACCGCAAGCCAGGGCTTTGCAAACGTCGCCCCCTTTGCTCATGCCGCCGTCGGTGATGATCGGGACATAGCGGCCGGTCATTTTGTGGTGATAATCGCGCGCCGCGGCGCAATCGACGGTGGCCGTCACCTGCGGGACGCCCAGCCCCAGCACGCCCCGGCTGGTGCAGGCCGCGCCCGGGCCGACCCCGACCAGCACGCCCGCCACGCCGCAGCCCATCAATTCCAGCGTGACCTTGTAAGTGACCGCGTTGCCGATGATGACGGGGACGCGCATCTTTTTGCAGAAGTCTTCGAGGCCGAGCGATTTATACTCGGTGGAAATATGTTTGACGGTTGAGACGGTGGACTGCACGACGAAGAGGTCGGCCCCGGCCTCCTGGGCGATGCAGCCGAAGCGATCCGCCTTCTGCGGGATGGAGCTGACGGCGGCCAGCACGCCGGCCTTCTTCAATTCCTCCACCCGCCGGGCGATGAGCTCCTCCTTGATCGGCTCGGTATAGACCTTCTGAATCAAGGCGGTGACTTCCTCCTTGCCGGCCTTGACGATCTGGCCCAGGACTTCGGTGGGATTCTCGTAGCGCGTTTGCACGCCTTCCAGGTTGATGACGCCCAGGCCGCCGAGCTTGCCCATGGCCGCGCAGAACCGCACATCGGTCACGCCGTCCATGGCGCTGGCGATGATGGGGATTTTCAGCTCGATGGCGCTGCCGTCCTTGCGGGGAATTTTGAACGAGGTGTCCACCTCGTTGGGGTTGATGGTGACGTCGCCGGGCACAAGCGCGATTTCGTCAAAACCGTAGGTGACGCGCGCTTTTCGATTTCGTCCGATCCACATTCCCATAGGTCAAGTCAAATTCTTCAAAACTGGAACGGCTCATTGACCGTTCCGCACTGCGAACAACGCGAGCGGTCCTCGTCCGCGTCGTCCGTATAAATCGATCCGCACCGTTCGCAGCGGAAGATGCGGTCCTGTTTGCGGGCCGGCCCGAAGCGCCGGCTGCGTATTTCGGAATATACGGCCAGAGCGGAAAGGCCAGCAAGCAAAGAAAGAACATAGGCGAAAATGAGGGCCTGGCACGACATGTTAAAAGTCATTCATTGAGGGTTCACGGTGCGGCCACGTTGGCGGGTTCGGCGGTTTGCCAATCAAACACGGCCTTGCCCCAAACCGGCGTCGGCGGGGAGACGGGCCTGAAACGCAGTTGGCGGGCCTGGGCCAGCGCGGCGTTGTCCGCGTCCGCCGAGCCGGAGCGCGGCGCCAGCAAGCGGGCGGTGATGACCTGGCCGGCGGCATCGACGGCGATTTGCACGGTGGACCGGCCCAGCAATTGAGAGGCGGGCCAGGCGGGCAACGAGGCGGGCGCGTTGAGCAGGCGCCCGGCCAGTTCGCCTTGAATCTCAAAACGGGACCGGTTTGTGACCAATTCCGGGGCCAGAGAAGCCGGCCATGGATCCAGTTCGGGCTGTCGTTGGGCCGCCAAGCCGAACGGCAGGGCGGATGCGGCTCGCGCCGGCGGAGGAGAAGCGGCTCCGAGCCGGGCCGTGTCGAGCGTCAACCACGCGGGCGGCTCTGTTTCGGGCGGCGGTTCAAATTCCCGTGCCTGACGGCGCAGCCAGCCGCGGGCTGAGAAACCGTGCAGGTTCGGCAGCAGAAACACTGTCGGGTCAGTGGCAAAGAATGTCCGGGTCAACTGCCCCGGAGTCAGGGGCGTTCCCAGCAGCCGAAAATGGGCGGCCGGGGCGGCCCGGCGGGAAGGGTTCTGTTCGCGGCCGCCGAACAGCAGGATCAGTCCCGCCTGCGCCACGCACAACACGCCGGCCACGCGCCAAAAGCGTCCGCGCGTCCAGCCGCCAGGGATGGCCGGCGGGCCGCTCATGGCCGGGGGCGCGCCGACGGGGCGGCAAAGGGACTGGGCCGCTCCGCCAGCAGGAAATCCGTGATGCCCACGTCCCGGGCCAGGCGGTAGAGGCGCATGATCACTTCATTCTCGGCCGCCTTGTCCGCCCAAAGGACCAGCGTCAGTTTCTTGGAGGCGTGGGAAGTTTCCAGCAAACGGCGGCGCAATTCGGCCCTCAGCTCCCGCTCCTGCACGGGTTTGTTTTCGAAGAAGCATTGTCCGCGAAAATTGACCGCGACAATGACGGTTGGATTGTCCGTGCCCGACAAATTGCGGAGGTCATTGGCGGGCAGTTGCACTTGAAAGAGGCCGCGCACTTGTTCGACCAGCCTGGGGTCCGCGCCCGGTTCCACCAGCAGCCGGAACGACTCGTTGCCGGGCGTGTTCTTCAAATCCCCGGCGCGGAGTTGCGCCAGGTCCGCCGCCGTGTTGGTCTTTCCAGCGAAAATGACCTCGCCGTCGCTGGTGACGCGGATGGTTTGGGCATCCGGAGCGGCAGGGCCTTCGAATTTGACCAGCACGCCCGGCGTGTAAAGGAGGGAGCAAAGCAGGAGGAAAATGACGAGCAGGAAGAGCACTCCCACCACCGGACCGGCGTCGAGCGGCCCGCGAAAGATGGTGGCCTGGCGGGCGAATCTCATGCCGGACGGGAGGCGGCCTCCACAGGGGTGGTGACGATGTTGAGGATTTCGCTGGAGACCTGCTCCATGTCCAGAACGAGGGCATTGACCCTGCCGACCAGATAATTATAGCCGGCGTAACTGGGAATGGAGACGGCCAGGCCGGCGGCGGTGCAGATCAACGCCTGCCAGATGCCCGCCGAGAGCTGGCCGACGTGGGCGTTGAGGCCGCTGTCTTCAACGGCTTTAAACACGTCCATGAAGCCGAGCACGGTGCCGAGCAAGCCCAGCAGCGGGGCGATCTGCGCGATGGTGGCGAGCAGGTTCAGTTTCTGTTCCAAGCGCGGCACTTCCCAGGCCCCGGCGTCCTCCAGCGCCTCGCGCACCGCCTCGCGGCCGCGTTCGCGATTGAGAATGGCCACCTTGACCAGGCGCGCCACCGGGCCGGGTGTGGCGTCGCAAATGGCGAGGGCTTCCACCACGTTGTCCCGCTTGAGGACATTGCGCACGCCGTTCAGGAACTCGGTCGAATTGATCTGTTCGCTGTGGTAGAGCATGAGCCGCTCCAGGAAGACCGTCAGCGCCAGCGCGCTCGCCGCCACAATCACCCAAATCATCAACCCGCCCTCCGCCAAGAAATGAGGCATGGCCCATTTATAGGGTTTGCGCGGCGGGGATAAAAGGCTAAAGTTTTCCGGCCCAAAAATTCGCCTGACAATTGGCTCGCGCCGGGGGGCGCAAGTCGTGCTAATATGCTTCGATATGAATTTGGATGAGACACAACAGCGAAAATTGGCCGGCTGGATCAACGAGGGCCTGAAACTCTCGGAAATCCAGAAACGCCTCGAAACCGAGTTTGGCCTGCGCCTGACCTATCTGGACCTCCGGCTGCTGGTGGACGATTTGAAGCTCAAACCCAAGGACCCGGCGGCGCCGCCCAAGCCCTCCCCCTCCAAGGCGACGGAATCAAAGCTCCACCTTTCCCCGGCGGATGTTCCCGCCAGTAAAGTCAGCGTGAGCGTGGACCAGTTGGCGCGGCCGGGCGCATTGGTGAGCGGCAAGGTCAAATTCAGCGACGGCAAATCGGCGGAATGGATTCTGGACCAGTCGGGCCGCCTGGGCCTTGTCCCGTCCGAAAAGGGCTACAAACCTTCCCCGGCCGATTTGCAGGATTTTCAAGACGCCCTCCAAGCCGAGTTGCAGAAACAGGGGTTTTAGGCATGGCGATTTATGAGCCAGACCCCAAAGAGTGGATTGAGCACCGAAAACGGAAGCAACGGGTTTAAGTGCCACGCATGCGGCGGCGACAGCGCCAAAACCGAGTTCGTCAGCGAGATTTTCACTCTGGAGGAGCGGCATGTGTTGGTGGAACATATTCCCGCCCAGGTGTGCGAGCGATGCGGAGAGCCGGTTTTTTCGCGCGAGACGACCGAGCGCATCCGCCGCCTGGTTCACGACGCGCAACCCGACCGAACCGTGCCCTTGGGCGTGTTTGCCCTGGCATAAAGGCAACCGCCACAACCCCACGCACGGGCGAACCCTTCTCTGTCAACATTGGCGCAGGAAGCGCGTCATGGTCGAATCCTGCCCGGCGTTATTCTGGCGGTCCAGTCCTTGAAATGGACAAAGCTATTTGGCCCTTTGTCCTGTGGATTGGCGTTTTCGGCGGGTTTGCCAGACGCGGCCAGACTTCAATTTCAGGAGGTGGGTGATGCAGGCGGGCATTTCCCTCGCGTGATGCGTGACGAAGAGGAGGCCGGCGCGGGTTTGGCGGATGACCTTGTCCACCGTGCCCAGAATTGAGAGGCGATGCGCGGCGTCCAGCCCCTGGCAAGGTTCGTCCAACACCAGCAATTTCGGTTTTTTCACCATGGCCCGCGCCAGCAAGACCAACCGTTGATCGCCCAATGATAATTCGCCGAACGCTTTCTTCGCCTGACCCGCCAGTCCGAATCGGCGCAGCCAATTGCGGGCGGCGGCGCGCTGACGGGAACCGCAAGGCTCGTAAAGCCCCGCCGTATTGAAAAAGCCCGAGCAGACGACGTCCAGGCACAACCAGCCCGCCGGATAATGCAGGTGCAATTCCGGCGAGAGCCAGCCGATTCGCCGGCGCATCTGCCAGAGGGTTTGTGTGGTTTCGGGCTTCCGGCCGAAAAGCCGGAGGTCCAGCGCGTAAGCCTGCGGATTGTCGCCTTGAATCAAGCTCAACAAAGTGGTCTTGCCGGAGCCGTTCGGACCGAGCAATGCCCAATGCTCGCCCCGGCGCATCGTCCAAGTCACATCGTCGAGGATGCGCTGGTTTCCGAGCCGGACGGTGACATGGTTCAATTCAACCAGCGCAGTGCGGCTGGTTTTTATGGAGCTGGAGACGGCTCGCCGAGCCATCGGCGGCGTCCCCACTAATGAAAATCCCTTGGCTCCCAATTCCCGGGCCAGCGGATGCTGCAACACGGCGCGCCTGGTTCCCTGCGCGATGATCCGGCGGTTGCGGACGAGCAGCAAATGGGTGGTTTGCGGTGGAAGCTCATCGGGGCGATTGGTGATGAGCAGCACGGGCAGCCCGGAGCGCATCAATCGGCGAATGACCGTTTTCAGGCGCGCACGCGTGGACTGATCGAGGCCGCCGAACGGGTCGTCCAGGATCAAAAGGCGCGGCGACCGCAGCAAAGTATGGACGAGGAGGACGCGACGTTGTTCGCCATTGGACAGAACGGCGAGTTTGCGTCGAAAAAGATGTTCGATGCCGAGCCAGCGGCTGAAACGGCGGCGGTTTTCACGAAAGAGGCGCGGGTCGCCTTTGGGCGCGTCCAACTGGAACGGGTTGATGTCCTCGACGCTGGGGTGGGAAAGGAACTGCGCCACGGTGCGGCGGCCTTCGCTGACGCCACTGTGCCAGCGCGATTGGTAGAACGAGCTTTCGCCGGTGGCCAGTTCGCGTTGAAGGTGCGGCGAGAGCAAAGCGATGGATTGTTCCGGGACCGCGCCAGACTGTTGCGCTTGAGCGTCGAAATAGTAGCGAATTTCTCCGCGCGACAAGGGGGCTTTTCCGCACAGGGCGAGGGCGAACAGCGATTTGCCGGAATTGTTGGGACCGAGGACGGTCCACTGCTCGCCGCGCCGCCATGTCCAGCGGCTGCGCGCGAATGCCGTCCGTCCGTTCCAGCGAATCGTGATGTCGTCGAGGACGAGCAGGCTGTTTTTTGCCGCGCGGGTTTCAGCCATAACCGCCGGCCGCCAAATTGCCTCGCGGCGTTTCGGCCGCCAAATGGAAATGATGCTTCATCAAACAGCGGGCGTGAACCTCGACCCGGTTTTGAGGCACACTCTTTTTGAGCAACGCATGGCGCCTAAAACCGGTTTCAATCCTCACTCCACCGTGACGCTCTTGGCCAGGTTGCGGGGCTTGTCGATGTCGCAGCCGCGGGCGACGGCGATGTGATAGGCGAAGAGTTGCAGGGGGACGGTGGCCAGGATCGGATAGAGCGGTTCCAGGGTGGCGGGGAGATAAATCACGTCGTCGGCCACTTTGGCGATCTGGGTGTCGCCTTCGGTGGCTACGGCAATAATGGGGCCTTTGCGGGCGCGGATCATGGCCATGTTGGCCATGGTTTTCTCATACATCGAATCCATCGGCGCCAGGAAAACGGTTGGGGTGGCCGGATCGATGAGCGCAATAGGCCCGTGCTTCATTTCCGCCGCGGAATAGCCTTCGGCGTGAATGTAGGAAATTTCCTTGAGCTTGAGCGCGCCTTCCAGGGCGATGGGAAAGTTGTAGCCGCGGCTGAGGAAAAAGAAATCTTTGGCCTGCGCGTATTTCAGGGCCAGTTTCCGGATGGCTTTGGCCTGTTGCAGCAGGGCCTCGATCTGTTGAGGAAGGGCTTCCAGTCCACGGAGAATCTCCAAGGCCCGGTGCGCCGAGAGCGTCCGCATCCGGCCCAGATGCACCGCCAGCAGTGAAAGAATAGCCAGCATGGAAACGAAGGCCTTGGTGGAGGCCACGCCGATCTCCGGCCCGGCGTGCATGTAAATGCCGCCATCAGCCTCGCGCGCGATGGTGCTGCCGACCACGTTGCAAATGCCCAGGGTGCGTTGCCCGCGGCGTTTGGCTTCGCGCAACGCGCCCAGCGTGTCCGCCGTCTCGCCGGATTGCGAGATGACCAGCAGGATGGTGTTGCCGTGCAGGGGCGAGTTCCGGTTGTAGAACTCGTGCGCAAATTCCACTTCCACCGGCAGGCGGGCCAGCTCTTCGATCAGATACTCGCCCACCAGCGCCGCGTGCCAACTGGTGCCGGTGGCGGCGATGACGATGCGTTCCACGGCCAGCAATTCCGCCGGCGTCATGTTCAACCCGCCGAATTTGGCCGTCGCC
>Ga0326727_10004645_pt1 | contig 40768 bp, 40 predicted proteins | sample MB2enrmetagenome_FD_207643 | JGI IMG/M metagenome (GOLD analysis project Ga0326727, IMG submission 207643) | Lab enriched peat soil microbial communities from McLean, Ithaca, NY, United States - MB29MY | ecosystem: Environmental > Terrestrial > Soil > Wetlands > Peat | place: USA: New York...
GAGAGGGAGCCGAGAAGCTTGTTGCCGATGTAGACTGGGCTTCCGCTCATGCCGGCGACGACGCCTGTGTATTCAGGCTTGGCACCGTGGAGTTGGGCGAGGATCATGTCCTGCCCGGGCCCGCGGGCACCGCGAAGCACGCCAAGGATTTCGACCTGCATGGGCTCGGGCATGGTGCCGGTGAAGACGGTCCAGGCAGTGGCCATCTGGCCGCGATGGACCTGGCTGACGGGGTAAAAACCCCCGCCGGAGGGCGGCGGCGCAGAGGGCGCGGGGGAGTTTTGCGCCCGAATAGATGCCGCAAGCGCCAGGGCGAACAGGAAAACGGCCAGAGTTCGAGTTAGAGGCAGGATCGCCTTGGGGCAGGGATTCACGTCTATAAGAGTAAACCGGCGATGCATTGCGTCGGGAGATTTGAGTTTCTTTCGATTTGCCATGCTCAATGGTTTCGACGCCCAAAGCTGAAAGTTGTTTCCGCGCTCGACTGCGCCGCTTGCCGATTACTTTGGGCAGTCCCTATGCTGTGAACACAGAGGTTGTCATGTCAACGAACCGCCCGTACCAGATCGTTCGATTGTATTTTGCTCCATTTACGCTGCTGGCTGCCATGGGGCTGGCTTCGGTGGCCTGGGCCCAGAGCACGCCGCAGACCCAGCCGCAGCAGCCACAGCAGCAGCAACAACAGGATCAGGCTGCCCCGGATGCTGGCGGTCCGGGCGCAGATAACGGCGCGATTGCTATACCGAAAAAGAAAGACAAGCCGGACGACACCCCACCGCCTGCGCCGGCGCAGCCGAAGTTCAAGAATCCGGAGGGGGCAGGGAACTATTCGCTGCGCGTGGATGTGCCCGAAGTGACGGTGGATGTGGGCGTTCTGCTGGAGAAGACCGGGCAATTCGTTCCGGGGCTGAAGCCATCGAATTTCAAGCTCTACGAGGATGGCGTGGAGCAGAAGATTTCTGGGTTCAAGCGCGTCGAGGCGCCGATCACTGCGCTGCTGCTGTGCGAGTTCGCAAACAGCAACTACACGTACAGGTTCCTTTACGATATGCAGAATGCGGCGTGGGAGTTCGCGCAACAGCTTCGGCCGCAGGACTACGTTGCTTTGATGACCTTTGATATGCGCACCCAGATCTGGCTGGATTTTACGCAGGATAAGGGGCAGGTTCTGAATGCGATTCGGTCGCTCGTGATTCCCGGATTCAACGAGCGCAACCTGTTCGACGCGCTTTACGAAGCGGAAGATCGACTGACCCGGATCGAGGGGCACAAGTACATCATTCTCATCGCTTCGGGCCGCGACACGTTCTCGAAGATTACGCTCGACAAAATCTATCAGAAAGTGAAGACCACGCCGGATATCACGATATTTGCGATTTCGACGGGTGGGGCGCTGCGCGCCATGACGGAGGGCGGAGGGGGCTTCAGCCAGCAGATGCGGGACATCGATTATCTGCAGGCAGATAACCAGATGAAGACCTTCGCCAAGATGACGGGCGGGATGTTTTTCGCGCCGCGATTTGTGGGGGAGATGCCCGATATCTTCTCGGATATCAACAAGGCGATCCGTTCGAAGTACGAACTGGTCTACCATCCAAGCAATCCAAAACAGGATGGAAGCTATCGCAAGCTGCGCGTGGAGCTGGTTGACGATGAGGGGAAACCGTTGCACTTCCAGGATGAGAAGAAAAAGCCGCTGAAGTACGAGATCATCGCGCGGGATGGCTACCGTGCGAAGCAGGAAGTGGAGTAGGGCTGGGAAGGAAAGTCAGGAAAGCAAAGAGGGACACGGGACAGCCCATGGGCTGTCCCGTGCCGTTTGAGGGAGACGGCAACTGGCCTATTTGAACTGGTTCATTACATCAATCACGTAATAGCCGATAACGAAAAGCGTCGCAACCGCAGCAACGATCTCCGAAACCTTGATGAGAGGCTGAACCTTGCTTACCTTGGCGGTGATAGCGGCCTGTGTTGCCTTCTCATGGCTGAAGGAGTCATCGAGAAAAATCTGATCTTCCTCGTCACGGGTGAGGCGCGAACGATAAATGAACATGATCGCCATCAGCAGAATCGTCAAGCCCCAAACGGTCCACATAACAGGAACAAACGTCATAACACCTACCTCCACCGAATTCCCCACTCATCGCCGCGGCCGCTCGAGATCGCCGCGGACTCCCGGTGGGTTTACGGCTAGAATCATAGCCCTCTGCCGGGACGCCGCCCGTGACACGAATCACAGGGAATTTCGACAGAGCAGACTTCGAGTGAAGTTAGATTCAGTTGGGAGCAGAGGGGTTGTTCCTGCTCGTGGGGGGAAGCGATTGTTGCGACCTTGGCACCCCTTTTGGCATCCAAATGCATGAGTTACCAATGGAGCTTGTATCGACCTCTTCGAGGGCAGTACAGTAACATCAGGGTAGAGTCAGGAGAACCGGAGAAATCATGGCGACAACAACGACAGCACCGACGCAGGAAACGGAAAAGAAAGTCCCCCTCACGCTTACGCCGCAGGCGGTTGCCAAGGTGCGTGAAATCATGGCTACGCAGGACCCGCTTCCTGCCGGTTTGCGGATCGGCGTCGTGGGCGGTGGCTGCTCGGGGTTCCAGTATTCGATGGCCTTTGAGAACCAGGCTGGGATGATGGACAAGGTCTTCAACTTTGACGACCTGAAAGTCTTTGTTGATGCCACATCATTGATGTATCTGAACGGCTGTATTGTCGATTACGTGGAGACGCTGGAGGCGGCAGGCTTCAAGTTTGACAATCCCCAGGTGAAGAGCACCTGCGGATGCGGATCTTCATTCAGTGTGTAAACCTGGCGCGAGTTAAAGCATGAAGAAAGCTCGTCCGATGGACGGGCTTTCGTGTGTCTGGAGAAAGCTGCCGCGGACTACAACTGTTCCGCAGTTCCTCTGTCCCGAGGCCACTCCTGCAGAGCGGCTAATTCGACAAGAAAAAGCCACCTCGAGCTGAAGCCGGAAATGGCCACACCAACTGCGAACCGCTCTATTGCTGCGGGGAGACGGGAGCCGTCGGCGAAGTCGGCGTCGTGGGTGTCGTCGTTGGTCCCCCGCCGATGGGAGTTGTGGAACTGCCGGCGGGCTGGCCAACGGTTCCGGCGTTTCCGCCCGCCATGGTCCGCTGATCCATCAGCGGGCTGTAGAGGAACTCCCACTCGTTGTAATGGTTTTTCTTTTTATAGAGAAGGATCGACTGCTTGGGGCTCTGGGGCGAAAAGCCTATAATCCCGCCGCCGCCGAAGGTCTGGCCGCTGCCGGTTGGGTTGTTGGACGAGCCGAATGCAGAGCCGGACGAACCCGTGGTGCCGGTGGTTGTGGTGCCGCCGGTCTGGTTTCCGTTGGCGTCGGTGCCGCCAGTTCCGGTCTGGCCGCCAGCGGTGGCGGTTCCTGCATCGGTGGAACCGGAGTTGGAGCTGAAGATTCCGCCGCCGGCTGAGCTGTTTACGCCACCGATACCGGCGGTTGGGCCGGTGATGCCGGTGTTGCCGCCGCCTGGCCCGGTGCCTCCACCGACCGCTGCAGCCAAGGGCTGACCGAAGAAGCCCATAGCCATCGGCGTCTTGTTCTGACCCCAGAGAACCGGCTTCCATTCATCCTTGCCGGTGGTGGGGTCGGTGTACTTCTTGCGCAAGAAGCGGATGTCGTTGGTCTTTACGAGCGCATCGACGTTGGGCGGATAGGCGTGGAATTTGCGGTAATAGAGCTGGATGGCGCGAATGTACTGCCTGCCGCGCTGCATGGTCTCCTCGTCGCGGTCGCGCTGAATGCTCTCACGTACGCGCGGCACTGCAACCGCAAGCGAGAGGATGAGGATGGCCATCATGAAGACCACGGCGACGAGGACGTAGCCGTCTTCGGAAGGGCGCCTGCGACGCTTTGGGAAAACCTGATGCATGCGATCTAGTTTGCCGATAGGGGCACGGTCTGCGTGTTGTTGTAGCCGAGGTCGGTAATCTGCACGGCCCCGGGCATTATGGAATCGACCTTGTAGCGGTGATCGACGATATCGCCGGCTCGCGCCATGAAGATGTCGTCGCCGCGCACGAGGAAGGCCCGCATGGACTTGTCCGGACTCTGCGAGTAGCCGAAGTACTTGAGATCGATTGCGGGCGGACGCGGTACCTCCGGCACGGTGACCGCTGCCTGCTGCGTTCCGGGCCGAGCGGGCGCGTTCGGCTGCGGGATCACTACGGGAGCCGACTCTGCCGAGAAAATATTGCGGCCGGTTCCGGAATAGACCACTTCTTCGCTTTGCGCCAGTTTGTCGAAGTGCAGCGTGGGGTCGATGTTGTTGCTGGCGACGCGCTGCGCCTGCGGCCCCGCGGCGGTGGCCTGAAGCGCGGTTGCTCCGGCGGGGCGGCGGGCTGGAGCAGTCGGGGTGGCGGGCTTTGCCGCTGCGGGTTGTGCCGGCGCCGATGGTGATCCAAACGAGTTGTAGAGCTCGTATCCGCCTGCCACGACGATGACGATTGCCAGCACAATCACGATGTAAACCTGGCGCTTGTTTTCAGTGCCGAGAGCGATTGCCATGGTTATTCACCCTCCTGTGCCGGCGGAACGGCCGAGGCAGGTGTTTCAGTCGGCGTCGGCAGCAGGCCGCTGGGCACATCGCCGGGGCGCATCCAAGTGGCGACACGCAGGCGCAGATTCACCAGCCCGCCCTGCTGACCGGTGAAGCCCATGGCGCGAATGATGAAGAAAGTCTTGTCGCGCTCGAGGCCGTTCACGAAGTGCATGATCTGCTGGTATTCGCCGCTGATGCGCGCATCCAGAGAAATCTCGGTCAGGTCGCCTGCGGTCGTTCCCTGCGTGTACTGCATGCCAGAGAGGTGCACGCCCGACTTGACGGCAAGATCGCCGACCTCGGCCGCGATCGACGAGTAGTGCGCCGGGATGCGCTTTGCGTAGAAATCCTCGATGTGCTTGCGCGAATCGAGGACGCGCTGATCGAGGCCGCGCAGTGGAGCGGTTTGCAGTTCGAGGGTTTTGAGCTCGATCTGCTTGTTGACGAACGCGTCATTGGAACTGGCGCTGGTCGCTGTCCAGTCGAATCCAAGCCGGATCGCGAGGACGAGCACGACGAGGATCATTACTGCGAGGCCGACCCAGTGCCAGGTCAGAGGAGAAGACAGCCGCTCGCGGGTTGAGACACTCTGCGGGCTCATTGCGGCACTCCTCTCGAGGGTTGCACCGGCGCATGCGGTCGCGGAATGTAAGGCGGGCGGCCTGACTGCGGGGGCCGTGCATTCTCATTTGCGCCGCTGTGGGCCTTTGCTGCGGCCTTTTCGCGGGCGAGCCTGCGCTCTTCGGGAGTGCCGGGGCTATAGTCGGCGACCACATCAAAATCGACGCGATTCGAGGCGCTCACGGGCTCAGCGCGCTGATTGGGGCCACCGGCGGACTCGGCGTTTTCACCCACGATGCGCGGCAGAAGAAAGTGGCGCGAATGCTCGAGATTCTGTACCAGCTCCACGTCTTTATCGCGCGGGCCTATGACGCGCAGACGGACGGAGATCTGCCCATCCTTCACGGTTGGCTCGAGAGTTGTTACCTGGACGCCTGCGGGCAGGACGGTTTCGAGGTCTTCCATGGCCAAGGTCCACGAGAATGCCTTTTCGTCGAAGAGGTGGTTCAAGTTCTCGGCCTGCTGGAGGGTGCGGGCGTTGTCGGGCTGCTGCATAATCGCCTGATACCGCTGCCGCTCCTGGCGGACCTGCGCGATCTTCCCATCGAGCGAGTGATCGCGGGCGCGAGCAGCTTCGGCCTTGTCGTGGACGGCGTGCAGGCCGAGGGCGAGAGCTGCCGCAGCCAGCACAAGTACGCCGATCGCGATGCGCAGGTTCCTGAGCGCCGGAGCGATGTCGGCAAATGGCCGCGAGGCGAGATTGATGGCTACGCGCACGCTAGATGGCTCCTGCCAGGGCGCCGGCGAGGCCGGCGATGCTCATGTTTGACAACGAGGTCGCGATGCCCGAAGAGGGCCGCGGCGCCAGGTCGATGATCTTCAATTCGGAGGTGCCAAACCAGTGTTCGAACTCCGCCGCCGTTCCGTTTCCGGCAAAGTAGAGTTCTTTGGGCAGCACGGAGACCTTGTCCTCATAGTAAGCCGCAGCCACGGCCACGCTGCGCTGCACTTCAAGAAGGCGCTGCTGGGGGTCATCGGGCAGATCGAGGGTGCGATAGAGCAGCAAATCGTCGCCGTGCGTGATGGAAGTGGTGATGGCGACCCTGCTGAGGCAGGCCGCGAGCATCGGCTCAGGGGACCCGAGCGTGGCCAGAGCCGCCAGGGCGGAAGGCATTACCGCGCCAGGCTCGTAGCCGGCTCCGCGGACCACGGTTTCGTATTCGTCGAGAATGTTGCTGGGCAGGATGGCGACGAGGACACGCGCTTCGGTCTTGGTCTCGGAGAGGATCTGGTAGCTGAGTCCGGCGTGCTCCACTTCGAAGGGAACCATTTTGCGGAGACGGAAGCGCAGGACCGAAATGGCCTCGGTTGGTTTTGCGGGGAGCGTATCGAAGTCGAGCACGAAGACGCGGACCGCCGTATCGGGGATGACCACCGTGACAAAGCGGCTGCGCGGAGAGACGCTGTTCAGGGCGCTGCGGATTGCGGAGGAGACGGCCTCGGGTGAGCTAATGTTTAGCTCGCTGATGCCCGGCACCAGCACGCCGGGGCGCAGCGGCTCGAAGGCATAAACCGGCTGATCGTGCTTGCCGGGCAAGGCGGCAGCAAGCACGCCCTCGGGGGTAAGCTCGATGGCTGCCGGCGGACGGCCGACGTACTGATTGCCCGATTTCGACCTGCTGAGAATTGGACTCACTATCGCGATGCCTCGATAAAGGTGACTTTGTTTATCTCCTTAAGCGTGGTCAGCCCGCGACGAACACGGTCGAGAGCGGATTCACGCAGGAAGCTCATGCCCTCGCGCTGCGCCAGCTTGCGAACCTCAGATGTTGGCTTCTTTTCAAGAATCAGCTCACGGATAGGGTCGGTCAAGTCCAAAAGCTCATGGATGGCAGTACGTCCGCGATACCCCGTGCCGCCACACTCGATGCAACCGGTGCCCTCGCGGAAGGCGAAGCCGCGCCATTCGGCGGGATTCATGCCGCTGGCGATCAGGACTTCGTCAGGGTAGGTTACGGTGCGCACACAGTGTTCGCAGACGGTGCGGACGAGGCGCTGGGCGAGGATGCAGTTGAGCGCGGAGACAAAGTTGTAGGCTTCGACGCCCATGTTGAGGAATCGGCCCAGCACATCGACCACGTTGTTGGCGTGGACGGTTGTGAACACCAGGTGGCCAGTGAGGGCGGAATTGATGGCGATCTGCGCCGTCTCCTGGTCGCGGATTTCGCCGACGAGGATCTTGTCGGGGTCGTGGCGCAGGATGGAGCGCAGGCCGCGGGCAAAGGTGAGGCCCTTCTTCTCGTTGACGGGAATCTGCGTGATGCCACGAATCTGGTACTCGACCGGGTCCTCGATGGTGATGATCTTGTCTTCGTCGCTCTTGATCTCGTTGAGGGCGGCGTAGAGCGTGGTGGTTTTGCCGGAGCCGGTGGGGCCGGTGACGAGCACCATGCCGTAGGGCTCGCGGATGTAGCGGCGGAAGCGGCGCAGGTCCTCTTCAGCGAAGCCCACCACGTCAAGAGTGAGGTGGCGGAACTTCTCGCTCATCGATTCCTTGTCGAGGACGCGAAGGACGGCGTTTTCGCCATGGACGGTCGGCATGATGGAGACGCGGAAGTCGATGAGGCGGCCCTTGTAGCGGACGCGGAAGCGGCCGTCCTGCGGGACGCGGCGCTCGGCGATGTCGAGCTCGCTCATGATCTTGATGCGGCTCAGAATCGTGGTGTGGTGCTCGCGGGCAATGGGCGCCATGGCTTCCTGCAGGACGCCGTCGATGCGGTATTTGACGTGGAGCGAGTCGTCGTAAGTCTCGATGTGGATGTCGGAAGCGCGTCGCTCAAGAGCGGTGAAGATAGTGGTGTCGACCAGGCGGATGATGGGGCTGATGTCCTCATCACTGGTCAGCTTCTCGATGGAGATGTTCTCGTCAGAGGCGGTGTCTTCTCCGGTGACCACGTCGAATGTGAGGCCTTCGCTGGCCTCGTCGAGTACGCGCTGCGACTGCTCGGTTTTCTTGAGCAGGTCGGTAATCTGTGATAGGGTCGCGACGCGCGCGATGATGCGATGGCCGAGCAGGCCGGCGATCTCATCCAGCACCATCAGCCGCGAGGGATCGCTGACCGCGATCACCATGGCATCCGGCAACTGCTCGATGGGCACGAAGTTGTAGCGGAACATCAGTTCAACGGGAACCGTGCGCAGCAGGTCGTGCTGAATCTTGAAGTTTTTCAGATCAACGAATTCGGCGCGATAGCGTGCGGCGAGGGCCTCTGCCTGGGCTCGCTCGTCGATGCCGTTTACTGCCGGCCCGGTCGGCACCGTGATTGTCGTATCAGCCATAAAGAGGATTAACCCTGTCCTCCACTCGCTGCCGATCCGAGGGAGAAGATCGGCAGGTAAAGAGAGATAAGAATAAAGACGACGACAATGCCCATTACGATCAGGATTGCCGGCTCAATCAACGACAGGGCGGCGGTCAATGCGGTTCCTACGTCTTCTTCGAAGAACTCCGCCACGGAGTTGAGCATCTGCGGCAACGCGCCGGTTTGTTCGCCTACAGAGATCATCTCGGTCGACAAGTCAGGGAACACTCCCGTGTTGGTGAGCGAATCGGCGAGGCTTTTGCCTTCGCGGACCGAAACGATTGCCGCACTGACAGCCGTGGAGACTTTGCGCGACGAGATCGAACGCGCTGCGGTTTCGAGCGAAGGGACTAGCGGCAGGCCGCCGGAGAGAAGCGTGGAGAGCGTCCGCGAGAAGAGCGCGACCTGGTACTTGAGCCAGATTTTGCCGAAGATTGGCAGGCGCACGCGAACGGCATCCACCGTGTCGCGGCCTTTTTCAGTGATGGTGAAACGCCACAGGCTCACGCCAACTGCAAGGGCGATCAGCGCAATCCAGAGGATATTGTGCTGTGTCCACTTGCCGAAGGTTAGGAGCGCGATGGTGAGTTGCGGCAGCCTGGAACCCATCTGGTCATACAACTTGGCGAATTGCGGGATGACCACAGTGAACATGAAGACAAGCAGTCCGCTGACGATGGTGAGCAGCAGGCCGGGATAAATGAGTGACGCGGTGAGCTTTTTGCGGAAGGTGAGCGAAATGCGCTGGAAACCGATGTAGCGATCGAGGACCTCCTGCAGGTTGCCGGAGCGCTCGCCGGCCAGCAGGGTGGTGGTGTATATGATCGGTACGCCCGACTGGGCTTCAAAGGCGGCCGACAGAGGTTCGCCGGTTTTTACGCGGTTTGAGACGTCTTCGAGCTGGCTGCGGAAATGGGCGCTCTTCTGGATCTTCGAGAGCATCTGGAGCGATCCAAGAATGGGCAGACCGGCACGGATAAGTGTCAGAAACTGCTGGTTGAAGATCAGGAAGGGCTCGAGCTTGACCTTGCGCCGCGACATTCCGCCAAGGCCGGAGCGGGCTTTGACCGAGAAGACGTGGTAGCCGGCATGGGAAAACCGCGCACGAAGCTCCTCGGCGCTGGCGGCAGTCTGCACCTGCTCCTGCACGTGGCCGCGTTCATCGGCCAACTTGATGACAAACTCTGCCATAGATCGGGTCGCCGGCCTATTTGCCGGCCTTCCGGCTCGCTTTCCTGTTCAAGGTTAACAGTTTCGCTCACATCATAGACGCACTTTTCCCCCGAATCGTTCGCGGCTAGTCGGCGGGCGGGAGATTCCGCCCGGCGGGCGGGGTACTTAAGTTAGGCTCGGTCTTAACTGGCATCTATTGCCCAGAGTATGCTGGACTTGAGCCACGGTCATCCCCATGGACCACACTGCAAAATGGACGCAATCGAGCGGCGAGGGACCTCCCACGGCCCAGGAAACCGAAACTGGCAACTGGCTCGGTATCGGCCCGCGAACGGCAGCGCTGGCGGTTCTCATCCTGCTGGCGGCAGTGGTGGGAACGGCCTATTTCACGGGATTTCCGGCAGGTTTGCGAGGGGCGGCGGTAGCGGCGCCGTATCCGCATGAGACTGCAAGGGTCAGTTTTGCGGTAGCCGGCGATGTCATTCCGCATGAACCGGTTAGGGCGGCGGCGGACGCGGCCGGTGGGGGTGTTGCGGGGTGGGGTTCCCTCCTGGCGGACGTGAGCGACGTCTTCAATGATGCGGACTTCGGGTTTGTAAACCTTGAGACGCCGGTGGCTCCGGCGCACTCCAGGGGATCAAAGCCGTTCATGTTCGACGCGCCGGTGGAGCTGCCGGACGCGCTGAGGACCAGCGGCATTAAGATCGTTTCGTTTGCCAACAATCACGTGATGGACCAGGGCTGGGCAGGGTTTGCGGAGACGCGGGACCACCTGCGGGAGATCGGGCTGCAGCTTGTGGGGTCGGGTGACACGGCCGGGCAGAGCTGGCAGCCGCTGATCGTGGAGGCGAACGGAATCAAGGTGGGCTGGCTGGGAATGACGCGCTGGCTCAATGGCAACCGGAATCCCGACAAAGACGATCAGCCGCACGTGAATTTCTTTCCGTATCCCGGGGAGTCGGGCGGCGCGCCGGGGGCGGACGAGGCGCAGGTGCTGGCTGCTGTGAAAGCGGCGCGAGCACAGTGCGACATGCTGGTCGTCTCGATCCACTGGGGGACGGAGTATGCCCCGGCGCCGCGGCCCGAAGATGTGGACCTGGCGCACAAGATGCTGGATGCTGGAGCCTCGGTGATTACAGGACACCATCCGCACGTGCTGCAGCCGATCGAGACCTACACGACGAGCGACGGGCGGATGGCGGTGATCTTTTATTCGCTGGGAAACTTCCTGTCGAACCAGTCGCGCAACTACGTGGATGGACTGATGCCGGACAAGAACGGGGATCCGCGCGATTCGATGATCGGGCTGTTCTCGGCGGTGCGGAATGACTATGGGCCGGCGGGCGTTCGCGCGGAGCTGGGACATGTGGGCATGCTGCCGGTGTGGGGCGAGAACAACCGGAATGCGATTGCGGCGGGGAAGGCGAAGACGCCGAGCATTCATCCGGTGCTGATTGATCGAGAGATCCCAAAGGTTCAGGCAAAGCTGGATGAGCTGAACAAAGCCACTCAGAACGGCGCGCAGATGACCGCCGAGCAAAAGCAGGGGTTCATCGATCTAAACAAGGAACTCAAGCTGCTGATGGATCGGCGGGCGCAGATCCTGGCGCGCACGGGCGATGAGTACGTTACGGATCCGCCGAAGCCGCCGGCGAAACCATAGCTGTCTTTCCAGTTCTCAATCCATCCCGCTAATACCCGTTCGCGACGAGCCATGGTTCGGTCAGGTCGAACTCGGGTTTTTTGGTGGACTGCATCTGCTGGTAGGCGAGCTTTACCAGCACATCCGCTTCGACGTTGACAGGCGCGCCGATGCTAAGCGTATGCAGATTGGTCCGCCAATACGTGAGCGGCAGGATTGCGATGGAGATGGTGTCGCCCTGTAACCCCGGCGAGGAAGACCTGTCGCCGGGGACCCCGTCGATGCCGGCGATGGTGAGGCTGATGCCTTCGATGGCGACGGAGCCCTTGGGGACCATCCACTGGCGTACGCTCTCGGGTACGCGAACCCTCAGGGTCCAGTCGGTGGTTTCGCGATTGAATTGCGGGCTGGTTTCCGGGATCACGGGGTCGAGCGCGGTCATCACGCCGCAGGCATCGACGTGTCCCTGGACGACGTGGCCGCCGAGAGGACTGCCCGCCGCGGTGGGAAGCTCCAAATTCACTTTGGCGCCGGGCTTGAGCACGCCGAGGGAGGTGCGGTCCAGCGTCTCCTGCGCGAGGTCGGCATGAAAGTTGGTCGGGTCTACGTCGAGAGCTGTGAGGCAGACGCCGGAGACGCCGAGCGAGTCGCCTTCACGCAGGCGGTTGGCGATGCCTGGGGCTTCGACGGTGATGCGTCGCACGCCGCCGCGATCGGTGAGGCTGACGAGTGTGCCGGTTTGCTCGATAATGCCGGTGAACATAGATACATTCTAAGGGAGTACGGAGTAGGGACCAGGGAACGCGCTCACTGCTTTAAAAGCCAGCTTAGGATTTCGTGCATTACGCGGTCGCCCTGATCGGTTTGAAACAAATACTGCGCGTGGGCGGAGCCATCGATCACGATGAGCTTTTTTGGCTGCGGAGCTTTTTCGTACTGCGCGCGAATGCCGGGCAGGCGGAGGCCGTCGGCACTGGCGTCATCGCGGGCGACGATGAAGAGCGTGGGCGATCTCAGTTTTTCCGCGGGGCCGCCTGGGGCGGCGCCCAGCAAAACAAGGCGGTCGATCTCGCCGGGATGCGAGGCAATGGATGCATCGCCCGCAGCCGATCCGCCCATGCTGCCTCCGATGATCGATACCGTCTTCGCGCCGTGAGTGTGCAGATAACGTACCGCTGCCAGCACGTCGAGTGCGAGCTGGGCATCGGAGGGATCGGGTTCGCCCGGGCCGTGGGACTGACCGAAACCCCGAAGATCGATGGCGAGGACCTCGTAGCCGGCGGCGACAAGAACGGGTGTCTGCGGCGCCCAGCTTTCTTTTGTGAAGCGTCCTCCGTGGACAAGAAGGACAGCGCGAGTGCCGGAGCCGTACAGGTTGGCGGATATGACGGCGCCGTCCTCTGTCGGAAACGAGATCGTTTTCTGCGCGAGCGCGGGCTGGGCTATCCAGAGCGCGGCTGCGACGATGGCGAGAAGCGTGCGCACAGCGCAAATGTACTACGGCGGGCGCCCGGCTCCGGCAGGTCTTTTTCTCGGCAGATTTCCCGATCGCCCCAAGTGTTGAGTTCGGACCGGCCGCGGTCCCGGCGCTGCTCGTCTCTATTCGGGTTTTTGCCACGGGTCGCGCAGGAGCGAACACAGACCGAGATCGTTGCCGTAGCGCTCGACCTCTACCTCGGCCATGCGGATAGCGCGGGAGATTCCTTTGAACGCGGGGACGGCGTCGGATCCCATTATCTGCGGGGAGACAAAGAGGTGGACGCGATCCACGAGGCCCTCGGCCAAAAGGGCCGTGTTGAGGCGTGTTCCGGTTTCGGTGAGGAGGGTGAGAATGCCTTCCTGGCCGAGTTTATCGAGTACCTTGCCGAGCGCAACGCGTCCAGCCTGGGCGGCCATCACTTCCACGCGCACGCCGCGCTGTCGCAGTTCGTTGGCACGCGCTTCGTCGTTCGAAACCGTGAAGATCACGAGATCGTTTTCGACGCCGCGCACCATTTTGGAGTCGAGCGGCATGCGCAGGGCTGAATCGAGGACGACGCGCAGCAGGGGACGGCGGCGGCGCAGGCCGCTGCGATCGGTAAGCATGGGGTCATCTGCGAGCACGGTGTCGACGCCGGTAAGGGCAGCGTCGGCCTGCCAGCGGAGCGGCTGCACAGCGGCGCGCGCAGCTTCGCTGGTGATCCAGTAGGGTTCGCGCGCGGAGTGGAAGCCGGGCGGCGGGGCAATGCGGCCGTCGAGCGTCATCGCGACTTTCATCAGGACGAAGGGGCGCTGGTGCTGGATCCAGCGGGCGAAGCCCTCGTTGATGCGGCGGGCCTCGGTCTCGCAGACACCAAGCGTGGTCTCAAGGCCGGCCGCGCGGAGGCGGTCCATGCCGTGGCCAGTGACGCTTGGGTTGGGATCGCCGGTGGCGGCGACGACGCGCGCGAGGCCTGCGGCGATGAGGGCTTCGGTGCAGGGGCCGGTGCGTCCGGTGTGGTTGCAGGGCTCGAGCGTGACGTAGGCAGTGCCGCCGCGCAGGCGGTCCTCTTTCTGATGCGTGAGGGCGTGCTGTTTGGCTTCGTTGAGAGCGATGATCTCGGCGTGATCGAGCAGGTCGTACTCGTGCCAGCCCTCGCCGACGACCTGGCCGGCACGATCGAGGATGACGCAGCCGACGGCGGGATTCGGCGAACTGACGCCGATGCCGCGCCGCGCCAGCTCGAGCGCGCGCTGCATCCAGCATGTGTCTTTTTCTATTGTGCTCATAGAGCGATGCGGTCGTTTAACCGCGGCACGAAGAAGTGTAACCGCTCGGACGGCTGAGCGGCATAAGGGAGTCGTTAGTGGTTACCCCACCAGCGCGTCGACGAATGCCTCGGGCGAAAACTCCAGCAGGTCGCTCATCTGCTCGCCAACGCCGACGAAGCGGACGGGCAGGTTCAATTCGCGCGCGATGGCAACGGCGATGCCGCCTTTGGCTGTGCCGTCGAGCTTGGTGAGCACGATGCCGGTGGCCCCGGCGAATTGCGTGAACTGCCGCGCCTGCTGCAACCCGTTCTGGCCGGTGGTCGCGTCCATCACAAGCAGGACTTCGTGCGGGGCGCCGGGAACGAGCTTGGCTGCGGTGCGGCGCATCTTGTCGAGCTCGTCCATGAGGCCGGACTTGGTGTGCAGGCGGCCGGCGGTGTCGACGATTAGCTCGGCAATGTTGCGGGCCTTGGCTGCGCTGGCTGCGTCGTAGAGCACCGCCGCCGGGTCGCCGCCCTGGCGCGTTTTGATCATCTCCACGCCGCTGCGTCCGGCCCAGATTTCGAGCTGTTCGATGGCCGCGGCGCGAAACGTATCCGCGGCGCACAAAAGCACGGATTTATCTTGTGCGCGATACCAGGCTGCGAGCTTGCCGCTGGTGGTGGTTTTGCCGGTGCCATTGACGCCGACGAGGAAGGTCACTTTCGGAGGCGCGGTTGGATCCGACACGGGGCGCATAGGCGCTTCTAGGATGCCGCGAAGCTGTTCTTTCAGCAGCGAGCGCAATTCGTCGCCGCCGGTGATGGCCTGCTTGCGGGCGCGTTCGTGGAGAGCATCTATGACCTGCGTGGTTGTCTGCACACCGATGTCGCTCATGATGAGCGCGGTTTCGAGTTCTTCGAGAGCGGACTCGTCGACTTCGCGGGTGAGGGCGACGATGTCGTTGATGCGGGAAGAGAAGTTCTCGCGTGTTCGTGTGACAGCCTCGCGCATCCGCGAGAAGAAGCCGGATTTCCGTCCCGGTTCTTCATCGCCTGCCGGCGCTTCCTGCTCTTTCTTTTTGTCTTTAGGCTCTTCGTCGTAGCCGGTAAATAGCGTGATCATTGCGAATGTTTCCAGTCTTGAGTCTAGAGCATTGTGCGCTCCGGGTGCGAATAGGGCAGCGAAAGCGGCGCGGTGTGGACCGGAGCGAACTTCTGCGCCCTCAATGGGCTACGATGTTGTGCAACGATTGCTGCCGCATCTGCACGACTTGGAGAGGACGCCATGAGGACCGCCAAACGAAATTCCCTGATCGCCGCCGCTGCTGGAGTTGCTCTATCAGCTTCAGCTTTGTGTCAGAACGCGCCCGCGCCTCCGCCGATCCCGCCTATCAGCGATATTCACCAGGGATTTATCTACCAGATTGTCACGGATCGATTCTTCAATGGCGATGCGAGCAACGACAATCCACCGCAGAGCGCCGGAGAGTTCGATCCGAATGGATTCACGAATCCGACGAACTGGCGCGACTACTGGGGCGGCGACCTGGCGGGGATCACGCAGAAGCTTGCGTATCTGAAATCGATGGGCGTAGCGGCGATATGGATTTCGCCGCCAATCGATAACGCGGACAAGCCGGACGGCGGCGGAGCGTCGGGCTATCACGGTTACTGGCCGCGCGACATGATGCGCATCGAGGAACACTTCGGAGATGCGGCGAACAGTTGGGCCGCGTTCGACGCGCTGACTCGCATGGCGCATGCGAACGGCATCAGGGTCATCGTCGATTTTGTGGCGAACCACACAAACGACATCGGCGTGGGTGAGAATGGCGCGCTCTACGACAACGGCGTGAAGGTGACGGATTACTCGAGCGACACAGGCCCGACTCCGTACTACCACCACACGCCCAACATGACGGACTTTGAGGACCGGTATCAACTGCAATACGACACGTTGTTCGGGCTGGCGGACCTTGACCAGACAAATCCGTGGGTGGACAACTACGTGAAGTCGGCGATTGCGCAACTGCTGGCGCATGGTGCCGATGGGTTCCGCTTTGACGCCGTGAAGCATGTGAACTGGGGCTGGGAGTACAGCCTTGCCAACTCCATCGCAAACTGGAGTGGCCCCCGCACGTTGCCTACGGCGACGGCGCGGCCTTTCGTGTTTGGCGAGTGGCTGGAAGGCTCGGACGATCCGCTTTATCCGGATTCTGTGAAGTTTTCGAATCGCAGCGGAATGAACCTGCTCGACTATCCACTGTACGGACCGATTGTGGATGTGTTTGCAAAGGACAGGAGCTTCCACGAAATCGACGGCGAATTGAATCTGGAACAGGCGGGGGACGGCGGACGGAATGCACAGGCATTTGCGCAGGCCAATGACCTCGTGACGTTCTTCGACAACCACGACAATCCGCGGATTGAGTCGATGGGCGCGGATGCGATGGCAGTGAAGCAGGCGCTAAGCTTCATCTTCACCTGCCGCGGTGTTCCGGTGGTTTACTACGGCGACGAGCAATATCTGCACAACGATACGAATGGAGGCAACGACCCCTACGATCGAAACGCTATGACCAGCTTCGGACAGACCGACGCGGTTACGCTGATCGAGTTTCTTGCGGCATTGCGCGCGACGAATCCCGCGATTGCTTACGGCTCGATGCAGCAGCGATGGATCAACGATGACGTGTATATTTACGAGCGCAAACTGGGCGGCAATGTCGTGATCGTCGCGATCAACAAGAGCAAGGCGAACGATCAGGTGATCAGCGGACTTAATACGTCGCTCGTGCCCGGGACGTATTCCGATTACCTGAGCGGGAGCATGGGTGGGGTTGGATTGACCGTTGCCGGCGGAGGGTCGGCCGGGAGTGCGGCGGCTGGATTCACACTGCCGCATCGCAGTGTCTCGATCTGGGTCGCTGCAGGAATGACCGGCCTTGCCATCGGCAGCATCACACCCCGCGCCGCGAATCCCGGAGCTTTGGTGACGATCAGCGGTGCAGGATTTGGTACTGAAGCAGGTAGGATCACGTTCAGCCAGGGCGCGGCCAGGAAGACGGCGAAGATCGTGCAATGGACAGACGGGCAGATCACGGCGGTGGTTCCGGCCATTTCTGCTGGTTCGGCGCAGGTAAGCGTCGAGCGCGGAGCGAACCCATCGAACAGCGCTCCGTTTTTTGTGAACTCGGGCAAGCTGATTCCGGTCAACTTTGCCGTTTCGGGCGTGCCCGCACTCGCAGCCGGCGACGTCGTGATGCTAACGGGCAATCTGGCGGAACTTGGGAACTGGTCGACTACCTGGAATGGCGCTGACGGGCCGGCCGTGATTCCGGCGGACAGATCGGCGCTGCTCACGGTTTCGGTTTCCGCCGGAGCGAAGGCGGAATTCAAATTCTTTATCCTTCACCCGGATGGGTCGGTCACGTGGGAGGGGGGCGCGAATCACGCGTATGCGATTCCAGGTAGCGGTGCGGGTGCAATCGCGGTGAACTGGCAGATGTGAATTCCCGCCGGACGAGCGTACAAGTCGGCCACCTGGGAATATTTACGCAATTTCAGCTTGAAACCCGGGACGGATTGCGGAAGAATTTCCAAGCGGCCCGCGATCTTCCACTGTACCCAACCATCGCGGGGGAGGATTAGAAACCATGAGTCAGGTACGAGTGCTGGTCGGAACACGCAAGGGCGCGTTCATTCTCACAGCGGATGGCAAACGGGAAAAATGGGAAGTCAGCGGACCGTTCTTCGGAGGTTGGGAGATCTACCACATGAAGGGTTCGCCTGTGGATCCTGACCGCATTTACGCGTCGCAGACCAGCGGCTGGTTCGGCCAACTGCTGCAGGCGTCGAGTGACGGAGGCAAGACGTGGTTCCAGCCTGGCGTGAAGCCGGAAGAGGCGACGCCGCAGTTTCCGCCGGTGAAGAGCAATCGTTTTGTGTATGACGCTTCGGCGGAGACGGGCAAGCCGCTGACCACGCACCAGTGGTACGACGGATCACAGAAGCCGTGGGAGTTCAAGCGGGTGTGGCATCTTGAACCTTCGCTGACCGACCCGATCACGGTGTACGCGGGCGTGGAGGATGCTGCTATCTTCCGCTCCACCGACGGCGGCGAGAACTGGCACGAGATGCCAGGGCTCCGTGGACACGGTACCGGGCCCGACTGGCAGCCGGGTGCGGGCGGAATGTGCCTGCACAGCATCATCCTGGATCCCAGCAATCCGGAGCGCATTTATATTGCGATCTCGGCCGCGGGGGCGTTCCGCTCTGACGATGGCGGCCAGACGTGGAAGCCGATCAACAAGGGGCTTTATTCGAAGTACATTCCTAATCCAACGGCCGAAGTTGGCCACTGCGTGCATCACATTGCCATGAATCCCGCGCGGCCCGATAAGCTTTTCATGCAGAAGCACTGGGACGTGATGCGCTCGGACGATGCCGGCGACAACTGGACGAAGATCAGCGGCAACCTGCCTACCGATTTCGGTTTCGTCATCGATGTAAATTCAAATGAGCCGGAGACGATTTACGTCGTGCCGATCAAGAGCGACTCGGAGCATTTCCCGCTCGACGGCAAGCTGCGCGTCTACCGCAGCCGAACGGGCGGAAACGAGTGGGAAGAACTCGGCAAGGGGCTGCCGGAGAGGGATTGCTACGTAAACGTGCTGCGCGACGCGATGGCAGTCGACAAGCTTGACGAGTGCGGCGTGTACTTCGGCACGACCGGCGGCCAGGTGTATGTCTCGCCTGACGGGGGCGATTCGTGGAAGGCGATTGTGCACGATCTTCCGGGTGTGCTTTCAGTCGAGGTGCAGACGCTGGCGTGAAGGCAGTCGACGGTGAACAGTGAACAGTGAGAGCACGGGTAGCCTTCGGCATGGACGAATTCACAGCGGGAGCCAATACGAGCCTGGTGCGCGTGCAGATCCCTTATCACTTGCGCAATCTTGCGCGCATCGATGGAGAGGTGGCGCTCGAAGTAGCGCCGCCAGTCACGCTTCGATCGGTTCTGGATGCGCTTGAGGCGCGGTATCCAATGCTTTGCGGGACCATCCGCGAGCATGACACGAAGAAACGCCGCCCATTCCTGCGGTTCTTTGCGTGCGAAGAAGATCTGTCGCATCAGCCGCCCGATGCGCCGCTGCCTGACGCGGTGGCGGAAGGAAGAGAGCCGTTGCTCATCATTGGTGCGATTGCAGGGGGTTAGAGCCAGCCGGATCACAAGACGACTAATGCTCGCCTTTGCCCGGACGCAGCATCAGCTCGCGGATCGCTTCGCGCGGATCTTTGCCTTCTTCGAGAATCAGCTCCATCTGCTCGGTGATGGGCATCTCGATGCCGCGTTCGAGCGCGAGGCCCAGGGCGGCGTGTGTGGTCAGCACGCCTTCGGCAACTTTGCCACCGAGACTCTCCAGAATCTCGGGCAGCTTGCGACCCTGGCCGAGGGCTTGCCCTACGGTGCGGTTACGAGAGAGCGAACCCGTGCAGGTGAGAACCAGGTCTCCGACGCCGCTCAACCCCGAAAGCGTTTCACGCCGGCCGCCGCATGCGACGGCGAGGCGCGTAATCTCGGCGATGCCGCGCGTGATGAGGGCAGCGGTGGAGTTGTGGCCGAGTCCCATGCCCACGGCGACACCGGCCGCGATCGCGATGACATTCTTCAATGCGCCGCCCAGTTCCACGCCAATCACGTCGGTTGAGGTGTAGATGCGCAGGGTCTCGGAGCTGAACTCCTGCTGCACGAACCGGGCTACCTGATCGTCGCTGAAGGCGACGGTTACGGCTGTGGGCTGGCCCTGGGCCACTTCAATGGCGAAGCTGGGTCCGGAGAAGGCGCCAATGGAGACGAGGACGCCGGCGGATTCAAGGACCTCAGAGATGACCTCGGTCATGCGAAGATGTGTGTTCTTCTCAACGCCCTTGGTCGCGCTGACAACGAACTGCCCGTTGTGCAACTGGCTCTTGACCCGTTGCAGCGTGGGACGCAGGAATTCGGAGGGAATGACGGAGACAACGATCTCTGCCGCGGCAATCGGAGCCAGATCAGCCGTCACCCTCAAGTCGGCTGGGAGCGGGAATCCGGGCAGGAAGAGCTTGTTCTCCCGCGCGACGTCGATCTGGCGAGCTTCGTCGTCGCTGTGCGCCCACAGGGTGACGCTGTGACCGCCGCGGCGGCAGAGTGTGAGGGCAATCGCGGTGCCCCACGCGCCCGATCCCAGCACAACGATGCGGCTCATGCGGGCTTTCTCTCCTGCGGGCGCGCGCCGAAGCGGTTTTCCGTTCCGGCCGCGAGCCTGCGAATGTTCTGGTGATGCTTCACGATAATCGACAGGGCAACAATGATTTGCGCTGCGACGAATGGCGCGGGTTTATCCCCGCGGACGAGGAACCAGGCGAACACCGGGAAGCTGGCCGCGCCGAGGATGGATGCCAGCGATACGTAGCGGCTGAGCAGCAAGATGACCCCGAAGACCCCGATCGCAGCCAATGCAGCCCACGGGGCCGCAACCAGGAATACGCCAAAGCCGGTTGCCACACCCTTGCCGCCGCGGAAGCGCAGCCACACGGGGAACATGTGTCCGAGAACGGCTGCGACTGCGGCCAGCGCTTCAATGTCGCGCGGGGGCACGGCCGTGGCGAATTGAGGTGCGACCCATGCGGCAAGCAGAACCGCCGCCGCGCCCTTCAGCATATCGAGAAGGAAGGTTGCGGCGCCGAGGCCCTTTCCGCCTGAGCGCATCACGTTGGTTGCGCCGATGTTGCCGCTTCCGACTGTTCGAATGTCCTCGTGGCGAAAGAGCTTTACCAGCAGGAAGCCCGTCGGAACGGACCCCAGCAGGTACGCAAGCACCGCAATTAGAAAACTTGCAAGGAGCATGACCAAACAGAGTTTAGCAGGAAAGGCGGCGCAAGAATGAGATGTCTGATTCGGGGTGTAGATCCTCTGCGTACTCGTGCTGGCGCTACGACTGCTCGAACCGGCGGCCTTGCGGCGAAGGACGGTGGATGAGCCCAGGGAAGTGGCTGAAGCAGTGGGGCGAGCCTGAAGTTTTTGGGTGGCTGGTGTTCAAGGCGCGCGGTATACTTCACGCCTCCCCCGGTCCCCAGTCCGAATTTCCTTGAAAGGCGGAAATCCATGTCCAGTTATCTCGTACAGGTTGCCTACACCTCTGAAGCGACGGCCGGGCTTTTGAAGAAGCCGCATGATCGCAGCGCAGTTGTCGCCAAAGTAATTGAAAAACTCGGCGGTACGTTGAAATCGGCGTGGCTGTCATTCGGTGATTACGACACGATTGTCGTAATCGATATGCCCGATAACGTAAGCGCGGCGGCCTTTGCGCTGGCGATCAGCGCGGGAGGCTCGTGCAAAGTCGTGAAGACCACCCCGCTGCTTTCAATTGAAGAAGGAATCGCGGCGATGAAGAAAGCGGGTGGCGCAGGCTACAAGCCGGTTTCGCAGTAGAGCATGTGAAGCGAAACCGCTCTAGTCCACCATTACTTCGCCCGGCAGGATCGGGCGTGTACGCGGCAGTGCGCCGTTGTAGGCTGCCGAGCCCATGACAAAAAGCGTGCCGGCGTAGATCACCAGCTTGGTGAGGCTTCCTGTGCGTGTGAGTGGCAGCGTCTTCCACAGGATCAGGAGCAGTGTCTGTGCAGTGGTCACGGCCCACACGGAGCCATAGAAGTAGCGCCGCTCAATGCCTTCGCCCTTCGTAGACTTGCCCACGCGGGGAAGCTTTCCGAACGCGCCCAGCACAAGGATGAGGATGCAGAGGGGAAAGTAGACATACTGGTAAAGCTGCTTCATCGTCCATACGCCCGTGACGACAGCGATAACCAACCCGGCCAGATTGAGCAGCGCAAAGTTCAACACAGCGTTCCATGCGAAGGTGTAGCAGACCTTGCGGTACATGGGATTGGGCCGGGCCTCATCGAAGCGCAGGATGTAGGGCGCAGGTTCGCATCCGGGGAGTTGGCCGTAGAGAACGGCAATTCCGGTCCCGATCATCACCAGGGCCAGCCACGCGCCGTTGGCCATGCTGAAGCCACGCGCAAAAAGACTGAAGACGAGCGGTCCGGGTGCGAGAAAGAACACCCAAATCCAAATAGGCCAGTGAAGCATCCGGTAATAGCCCTTGTTGCGGGTGCGCATTTTTCGTGCATCCGCATATTCAACTCTTCCGTTGTATTGCATAGATCCAGTTTTTCAAACGCTGCTCGAAAGCGTCAATTGGGCGAGCTGAATCAGAACGCAGATGTGGTCAAGCCTTCGCAGCACGGCGCTCGCGTCCGCTGAGCAGGTAGATTGCGGCACGCAATTCCAGCAGCGGATCGGCGGATGGCTCGATTCCGTCGACGCGCGGAATGGGATCGAAGATGATGTGCTTCTGCTGCACAAGGCTGTCGTCGAGGACGCTGGTCAGTTCGATGGTGCCAAGTTCCACCAGTTCGCGGTCTTCCGGCCAATGAACGGTCGCATCATCGGTCACGTCGCCTGGTGCGGCCACCTGCACGAGCACCTTGAAGCGGATCGGCGATTGCTTGACCCGGTGCGCGAGTTCCTCGTAGTGATAATCGGCGCCAAGCTTTGCGACGTCGTTGCCGCTCAGATACGCGTTTCCGGCTTCGGAAATGATGCGGTAGCGGCCGAAATGGCTTTCGCCCCTGGCGTTGGTGAAGCGGAAGGCCGTGACACCGAAGTAAGTATCGCGCGCAAGGCTCGAGGGGAACGGCTTCGGCGTTTGCACAAATCGGAGCGCCGCAGGATGCGATCCCAGGAAGCGTTCGATCGGCTTGGGTGAGGCGACTTCGGGCCCGCTCGCTCCGGCGGCTTTCAGGAATTCCAGAAACTCCGCGCCATCGCGAGTGGGAAAGCCGTCGGTCGTGTGGCTGACAATGTCGGTGTGCACGTGTTCGGCGAGGTTGAAGCGGATCGCCAGACCGCGTGGATTCGCGTCGGGCGCATTGTCCGGTATCGAGGGGATTCCGGTTGAATTGGAGAAACGCGCCGTAACCGGGGTCGACGCGCGCGTGATGTGCGGCGCCTTTGTGAGCGAAGTTGCGCCGGTGGCGGGCTTGAACGTCCCGCTGAGCATCAGGCCTTTTGCGTGAGCGGGGCGAAATCCCGGATGCGGTCCGAAGATCGCATGGAACTGCGCAAGGAGGTCATTGGCAAGAGCGACAATGCGTTCATCCTGCGGTAGAGGCATGTGGGGAATTCTCCGTTCTGAGGCAGGCTCTGTTGCTGCCAGTGCCGTGCAAGTAGAGATAATCGACGCGCGCCGCAGGATTCGCAAAATTTATCAATACAATGTTCCAGGGCGCTGTGCCTACATCAGCTTGCGGCGCACCAGGTCCAGCGCCTGCTGGCTGGCCCATTCGCGGACGCGGTTGCGGTCGCCGCGGAAGTTGCGCTCGAAGGCATCGGTTTTCTGATCGTCGCTTACGGCGATGTAGACGCGGCCCACCGGCTTGGTGTCGGTCCCGCCTCCGGGGCCGGCGATGCCCGTCACTCCCAGACCGAGGGTCGCGCCGGTGCGCTTGCGAATGCCTTCGGCGAGGGCCGACGCCACTTCAGAAGAAACCGCGCCATGGCGTTCGATCAGATCGGGCGGCACATCGGCGAAAGCCGTTTTCATTTCGTTGGAATACACCACGACGCCGCCCAGGAAGGATCGCGAACTTCCCGGAACCGACGTGATTCGCTGCGCGATCATGCCGCCCGTGCAGCTTTCGGCGACGGCGAGCGTTGTCTGCCGCAGTCCGAGGTAATAGAGAACGATCTGCTCCAGCGACTCTCCCTCGGCCGAATACATCCAGTCGTCAAGCGCCTCTTCGAGTTTCGTCGCCAGTTCTTCGACGCGCTGCTCGGCCTGGTTCTTGTTTGCCTTGGTGCAGATCAGGGTGAGCTGGATGTCGCCGGCGTGCGCCAGGATCGTCGTTTCCACGTCGGTGTATGTGCTGTAGATGGGCGCGAGCAGCTTGTCGGCCTGCGATTCGGGAATCATCGCAGCTTTCAGCGTGCGCTTGGCGAGATGCCGTACCGGGAGAATCTCCCGGAGCCGCGGCATGCACTCATCATTGAAGAGCGCCTTACACTCGTGCGGAGGCCCGGGAATGAGCATGAGGATCTTGCGATAGCCGGAGTACGTCGTCTCGAGCCATTGGCCGGGTGCGCTGCCGTTTGGATTTGTCAGGAAGGTCGCACCTTCGATCAGGTCCGCCTGCTTCAGGTTGTTTTCCGGCATGGTGATGCGCCAAGTGGCGGCGCGTGCATGCAGCGCGGCTACCTGGGGGGCATCGCGCTTCAGCTTCAGAGAGAGCGCCTCTGCGACCGCTTCGCGCGTCAGGTCGTCTTCGGTGGGTCCGAGGCCGCCCATCAGGATGACGATGTCAGACCGACCGAGCGCGTTCTTGATGACGCTGACGAGGTCTTTCTTCCGGTCGCCAACGATTGTTTTGAAAGCCACAGTGACACCGATCGCATTGAGCTCTTCGGTGAGATAGAGGGAATTGGTGTCCTGGCGGTACGGAGTCAGCATCTCAGAGCCGACTGCAATGATCTCGGATTTCATGAAGGCAGCTCTTAGCTCCTAGCCTCTAGCTTGGAGAGTGGCGAATATCAGGGTAGCCGTTTTTTCCCGAACCCGCATGGGTGGCGCTTCGAAATCTAATAGCTAAAAGCTAATAGCTCGAGGCTAGTACAGATTCATTCCCTCCACTCCCAAGTCCACATCATAAATGGCGTCATTGTCGGCAAGAACCGTGGTGCCCAGCGGAGAAAAGGCAACACCGACCAGGTTCGCGCCCGCCACGACAAGGCTGGCCTCGCCGCCGGGCGTGAGGCGTAGCAGCCCGCGCCGGCCCTGCAGGCTTGCCGTGACATAGATATCGCCATTCGAAGCGATGGCCAGGCCCTGCGGCCGTCCCAGTCCGCGGTACCAGAGGCGCGTCTCGCCGTGCGTGTTGATGGCCCAGATGGCGTCGTTCGACGAGAGCGTCGGGCCGGCGACGTAAAGCGTGCCTTCGGAATCCACCGTCAGGTGATAGGCCGAGACGCTGGGCTCGAGTGTGGCGTAAACGAAGATTTTGCGTTGCTGGTCGATTTTGAAGATGGTTCCGCTGCGATCGCCGACGAAGAGGTTTCCGGCTGCATCGAATGCTGCGCCGGTGGCAACACCCATTCCTTCGGCGTAGAGCGTCGATTCCCCCGCACCGTCGATTCGGTACACATTGCCCTCGGCGCGAGAGGTCACAAACAGGTCGCCCGCGGGGCTGAAGGCCAGCCCGGTCGCGTTCAGGATGCCGGTAACGAAGGGAGTGCCGCGGCCATCAGGACTGACTCGTACAACGGAGACGGGGGTCTGCTTTCCGCGCTGGCCCGAGATGGTGGCGTAGATCATTCCCGATCGACTTACTGCGGGGCTGGTGACTGGGTGCAGCCCGCTCGACAGTTCGCGCGCCAGGCGCAACGGCGCTCCATTGCTGACTCCGCCGGGGGTTCGCACCTCGACTAGCCCGGTCGCCGCATTCTCGGGAACGCGGAAAGCGATGCGCCCCGGTCGGCTCATCAGGACCATGGCGGGATGCGTGCCCACCACCACGACGGGCAATCCATTGGGGTTCGGACCAAGATTGACCCCGACAAGTTCCACCTCACCGTGCGGCAACGATGCAGGCGGGACGACCTCGTCGATGCGCGGTTCAGGCGTCGTCTCTTCCCGTGCGGATTGGATGCGTGTGCGCGGCATGTCTAACCTCAGTGAATCCAAAAGCGGAGCAGCGACGCCACACCCAAAGCATACAGCCCTGCTCCCAAGTCATCGAGGACAATCCCCCAGCCCTCCGGCAACCTCTCCAGGCGGCGCACCGGGAAGGGTTTGGTGATATCGAAGAGGCGAAAGAGAATCAGCGCAATGAGGCCGTGGCCCCAGTCGGCCGGGCTCCACAGGAGCGCAATCCATTGGCCGGCGACCTCGTCGATCACTACGAAACTGGGATCGTGGCGGCCGCTCTCCCGCGCGGCGATGGTGGCCGCCGGAATACCGAATGCCACAGACAGGAGAATCCCGGCAAACAACAGGATTAAAACCGTTTGTGCGGGGAGATGAAGCGCGATGGCGGCGAGTGACCAGAGCAGGAATGCGGCAACCGATCCCCAGGTGCCGGGGCCGGGTTTGCCGAGGCCCGCACCAAAAAAGGTTGCGAGGGTCCACGCCCAGGGGGTCTTGCGCGTCTTCACCGCAGGAGCAGTGGCCGGGCTATTCGTCGTCACGATGACTGCCTCGTCTGCCCGCCTCGCCCAGGTCCTCGAGGACCTCCGGATCCAGCACTGGCGAACTGATCTTGTACACACCCGTCGCCCACTTGCCCAGATCGATTTTGCGGCAGCGATCGCTGCAGAACGGGAAATCCTCGTCCTTGGTTGTGACGAGCATGCCGCATGTGGGGCAACGGAGGAGTTTTGCGGTTTTTTTCTTTTGTGCCATTCTCGACCCGTGGTTTAGCTTCCTTGGATATCCTAGTGCAGTTTTCGAGTTTGTGGTGTTTCCGGCGCCGTGCAATGTGTCCTTCTCGCGAGGAAAAGAGCACTGTCGCCTGGCATTGGAGTTCGGGCTACAGCGGGCCGGCGACGATGCGTGCTACCAGGTCGTAATCGTGGGCCTCGGTGATCTCTGCACGATAGAACCTGCCCGCTTCGAGAGTTTCGAGCTTGCCGAAGTCGTTGATGAACACCTTTCCGTCGATCTCAGGCGCGTGGAACTGTGTGCGGCCTTCCCAGAGCAGTTCCGTCTCGGAGCTTTCTCCCTCGACCAGCAGCACGAGTTCGCGCCCGACCCATTGCTCCTTGGCTCGCCGGGAGATGCCTTGCTGCAGCTTCATCAGCCTGCGCTTGCGGGCTTCGATCGTGCGCCCGGGAAGCTTGACATCGAGAGCGTGGGCTTTCGAGCCTTCTTCGTCGGAGTAGGTGAAGACGCCGAGCCAGTCGAACCTCGCCTCGTTGACGAACTCCTCCAAAACTTTAAAGTCGCGGGGCGACTCGCCGGGGAAGCCAACGATGAAAGAGGTACGCAGTGCAATTCCGGGAACGGCCGCGCGAACCTTTTCAAGCGTCTTGAGGAAGATATCCGCACCTGCGCCGCGTTTCATGCGCTTGAGCACATCGGGAGACGCGTGCTGCAAGGGCAAATCGAGGTACTTGCAGATGTTGTCGTGCCTGGCGATAGTCTCGAGAAGTTTGCCCGTGATGCGGTTGGGATACGCATAGAGGAAGCGCAGCCACCGCAGCCCTTCGATCTTTGCCAGCTCATCGAGAAGCAGCGCCAGTCCGTCCTTCAGGCCAAGGTCTTCGCCATAGCAGGTGGTGTCCTGCCCGATCAGCGTGATCTCCTGGACGCCGCTGGCCACGAGCTTCTGCGCTTCGGCGACTACCGACTCAAACCGGCGTGAGCGGAACTTGCCGCGCAGGTTTGGAATCACGCAGAACGTGCACGGATGATCGCAGCCTTCGGCGATCTTGATGTAGGCCGAGGTTTTTCCGGTGGAGATGAGTCGCGGCGTTGCATCGTCGTAGAGGTAAGTGGGCAGCATGTGCGGCGCACCCTGCCACTCCTCGCGGCTGAAGCGGCCCTGGCGCTCGCGCAGATCACTCTCAGGACGAAACTCCGTCTTGTGCGTACCGGCACCGGACTCGCGTCCTGCGCGAACTTCCGCGTGCCCGTTGCCGCTCAGGATGTTAAATGGCGACGGCGTAGCAGCCGGTCGAGCAATGCCGGCGGCATCAAGGATGGATTCGAGTTCGCCGGTGCCTATCACGGCATCGACTTCGGGAATGCTCTTGCGAATCTCGTCTCGGTAGCGCTCGACCAGACATCCGGCAACGATCAGTTTCTTCGCGTGGCCCTCGGTCTTGAAACGCGCCATCTCGAGGATGGTGTCGACGGACTCCTGCTTGGCCGTATCGATAAAGCTACAGGTGTTTACGACGAGAATCTCCGCCTCCTCCGGGCGAGAGGTCAGCCGCGCACCTCCGCGGTCCAGCAGCCCCATCATCACCTCGGAATCAACCAGGTTTTTGGGGCAGCCCAACGAAACAAAGCCCACGGTGGGAGCCGTGGGTTGGGAAAGTTTGCTCACCATTTCATTGTACCGGGAATGTGATTCTGCGGGACAAAGCGAACATTCTGCAATGTGATTCAATCGCGCGTCTGCAAGCCTTCGCTGGTGGTAAAATCTATCAGTGCCGGGTCCTACGCGACGTAATCCCGCCAATCCCGCCAGGTCCGGAAGGAAGCAACGGTAACGGGCTAGTACGGGCGCAGTAGGTCACCCGGTACTTTTTTGGCGCCGCGGGCCTTATCGCCCGGCGGCGTCTCCGTGCAAGGCGCCGGGTCTGCATTCACATAACCTCGCCGCCGTAAGATTGTGAGTTGGCCGCGGCACACCCGAAAAGCGCCGCAAGGAGAAATGCATTGAGCCTCGCCGTGCGTCCCGTGGTGGGCAGGCGCGCCAAAATCAGCGCGCTTGGAACTTACGTCCCCCCGAAAGTCCTGACGAATCAAGACCTCGAAAAAATAGTGGACACCAACGATCAGTGGATCGTGGAGCGGACCGGTATCCGCGAGCGGCACATGCTGGAGAAGGGCAAGGGCGTCAGCGACATTTGCGTTGAGGCTGCAAAGAAATGCCTGGCCGCCCGGGGCATCGCGCCCAGCGAAGTCGAGGTCATTGTTATCGGCACCGTGACGCCCGACATGATGTTCCCCTCCACCGCCTGCCTTGTGCAGGACAAGCTCGGCGCGAAGGGCGCCTGGGGATTCGACGTGTCGGCGGGTTGTTGCGGATTCGTCTATGCGTTGCAGGCAGGTGCGAAACTCGTTGAGAGTGGAGCCCACTCGAAGGTTCTGGTTTGCGGCGTTGACGCCAACACCCGCATGACCGATTACACCGACCGCGCTACGTGCGTTCTGTTCGGAGATGGCGGCGGCGCCGTTCTTCTGGAACCCGCCGAAGAAGGCGAGATCGGTCTGATCGACTTTGTGCACGAGGTTGACGGATCGGGCGGCGTTTCGCTGTATCTGCCTGCGGGCGGCAGCCTCAATCCGGCGACGCACGAGACGATCGACAAAAAGATGCACTTCATTCATCAGGACGGACAGGCGGTGTACAAGTTCGCTGTCCGGAAGATGGCCGAAGCTACGACGAAGCTGCTCGAGCGCAACGGGATCACCGGCAATGACCTCGGCTGCTTTATCCCGCACCAGGCCAACAAGCGCATCATCACCTCGACGGCCGACCGCCTCGGCATGAGCCCTGACCGCGTCATCATCAACATTGAGAAGTACGGCAATACGTCTGCGGGGACTATTCCGCTGGCCCTGGAAACGGCGATCGAGGAAGGGAAGCTGAAGAAGGGCGATCTGGTTCTGATAGCCGCAGTCGGCGCGGGGTTCACTGTTGGGGCTTCGCTGCTGCGGTGGGAGATCTGAAAGGCAGCTTTCAGCTTATCGCGCCGGGATTGGAACCGGTTCGCAGAACGTGTTTCCAATCATCTCCGGAGACTTCTCACGAGACGAGTTCGGGATGCGAAAACTCGTATCCCGGCAGCACTCCAGTCTCCGCCGCCATCCTGAAGAACCCGCGCATGCCTTCGATGCACTCTTCATCGAGAACGTAATGAACGTTCACCGTCAGGTAGTTGCGGATAGTCTCCTCCGATAATGGCAGGCGCTGTGACCAGTGCTTCACGAGGGCATCGATGTTCTGCATTCCGTGATCGCGGGACAGAATGAAATCCCTGGCGACACTCTCTTCCAAAGGGCTGCTGCATGCAATGCCCCAGACGGCGGAGACGAAGGGGAGGCCGGTCAGTTTGCGCCACTCCTCGGCGAGATCGTGATAGACGAGTTCCTCGCCGGTACGCTCGAAGCGGTTGGCTCGTTCTTCGAGAGCCATGAGCGCGGGGTCGCCAATCATGATGGCGGCATCGGCGCAGTCGAGCATGGCGTCCAGATCGGCGGCCATGGGAACGAACGGTACCTTGGGGTTGCCCCACCGGTGAAACATGATGCGCGTGTAGGCCAGGGTGGAGCGGCTGGCCGTGTCTGCCGCCACGCTGCGAACGCTGGCGAGGGGATGAGCCGCACGGCGAACCAGCAGAAGCGAGCGCACCCGCTTTTTCGAAGCGATGGTGCAGCCAGGCAGGATGCGCAGCCTGGGCGTCGTGGCCAGCGCTGCAATTGGCACGAGGCCAATGTCGACCGCCCCGCTCGCCAGCTCGTCTGCGCACTGCGCGGGAAGCATCCAGTTGATCTCGTAGCGCTCGGCGAGATCCGCATTCAGCGGCGGGTGCTCGAAGTCCCACATCAGGGGCGCGGGGTTCAGAAAACGGATGGCGGCGATGCGAAGCCGGGGATGCGAAGTCGAATTCACTCTACTGGTTAGACTATCAATCCGCACCTTCGGATTCTTTCACAGTCGGGGCGGGCATCCTTGACTTCCGGTTCGCGTCAGCTTAATGTGAGCCTCAATTACTAAAGAAGAGTCTTTAGTTTTCTTCGAGGGAAAGCGCGCGTGTGTCGAGTACACGAGCGCACACGCAAGATGTCGCTATCGAAAGGCGCAAGTATAGGCTCCGGTGCAACTCATCCCAGTACGCAACTGAGTGAAAACAAGCTGGCCCTGCTGGCACTGGTGCTCACGCCAAATCTGGGTCCAAAGCGCATCGTCGACGCTATCGCCGGGCTTGACTGTGCTGCCCAGATCTTCGCGCTGACGCTGACGGAACTCGAGGGTCTCCGCTTTCCCGCCGAATCCGCGCAGTTCATCTTCGACGGCAAGGCCCGGCGTGCTGCAGAACAAGAAGCCGAGCAGATCATCCGACAGGGTGCCACTGTGATCACGCTCGCGTGTCCGGAGTACCCTGAGCGTCTCCGGGAGATCTACGATCCGCCGCCGGTGCTGTGGGTGCGCGGCGATGTCGAATTGCTTGCGCGTCCATCCATCGCGATCGTAGGCACGCGGCATCCTTCTCCTTACGGCACTGGAGTGACGGAAATGCTCGCGCGCGATCTCGGCGCACGACACCTCGTCATCGTAAGCGGAATGGCCCGCGGAATTGACACGTGTGCGCACAAAGGCGCGCTGGCTGCGCGTATGCCCACGATCGCCGTCTGGGGAACCGGCATCGATGTGCCGTATCCGAAGGAGAACAAGAAGCTATCTGAGGATATTCTTGCCGCCGGCGGCGCAATCGTGAGCGAGGTGCCGCTGGGCACTTTCCCCGCGCCGCAGAACTTCCCACGCCGCAACCGCATCATCAGCGGGCTCAGCGTCGGCGTGCTCGTTGTGGAGGCGAGTGAGAACTCCGGCACCCGCGTCACGGCGCGATGCGCGGCCGAACAGGATCGCGACCTCTACGCTGTCCCCGGCAACGTGACGGCGAAGAACTCCTGGACGCCTAACACGCTGATAAAGCAGGGAGCCAAGCTTGTGGCAACCTGGGAAGATGTCTGGGAAGATCTGCCCTCGCAGGTGCGGCTGCAACTGGAGCGGGAGGCGGGGAATGAATCCAAATCCGAGCCCGCTGCATCTCTCCTGTCAGACCCGGTACTGCGACCCGAAGAGACCATCGTCCTCGGGACACTGCGCACCGACGAGTCTTTGCAGATCGATGAACTGCTCGAAAAGCTTGAGACTCAACTGACCTCGTCCGAGGTGTTTACGGCCCTGTTCGAACTTGAGATGAGCGGCCGTATTCGCTGCCTGCCGGGAAAGAACTATGTGCGCACACTGTGAAGGATTCGAATTCTATCGCGAAATTTTCCGGGTGAACCTTTCTGCGAGGAGTTGCACATTTCAGAAACTTTGCGTGCAACGATACCTGCAGTTTTGCGTCAAGAAAGGTCAAGAGGGAGTGGAAACGAAGGCACCTTCCATGTTAGCTTGCAAATCTTGCGGCCCTATATCGATCGGAAAGGACCGGCGAGACAACTTCAAAGCTCTCCGCTCGTGAACATCTTCCCCACAGGCAGGTAAAAGCAGCAGCAACGGAATACAGAATGGGCCCTACCCGAGTCCAACAGGCCCGATAGGGTACAGTAATACGGAATCAAGGATGGCAATGAGCAAATCACTTGTGATCGTCGAATCTCCCGCAAAGGCGAAGACGATCGAGAAATATCTAGGTAAGGGCTTCGAGGTCCTCGCGTCGGTCGGGCACATCATGGATCTGCCCAAGAACGACATCGGCGTGGAACTGAAAAAGCGCACGTTTGAACCCGAGCTGATCGTGTCGCCGGGCAAAGAGAAAGTCGTAGATCAGTTGAAGAAAGCGGCTGCGAAGGCCGACGAAATCTACCTCGCGCCTGACCCGGACCGCGAAGGCGAAGCCATCGCCGCGCATTTGGCTTTGCAACTTGGCACCAATGCCAAAGAGCGCAAAAAGATTCGTCGCGTCACATTCAATGAAATCACCAAAAAGGCTGTGCAGGACGCATTCCAGCACGCCCGCGATGTGGATCAGAATCTGGTCGATGCGCAGCAGACGCGCCGCGTCCTCGACCGCCTCGTCGGATATCAGATTTCTCCGCTGCTCTGGGACAAGGTGCGCCGCGGACTCTCCGCAGGCCGCGTGCAGACGGTGGCACTTCGGCTCGTCGTCGAGCGCGAGCGCGAAATCGCCGCCTTCAAGCCCGTCGAGTACTGGACACTCGACGCGATGCTCCACCCCGAGCGTCAGGCCGACAGCAGCTTCAAAGCCAAGTTCGTCGGCATCGATGGTGAACCTGCGCGCGTACCCAACGGCCAGGACAAGGACGGCAAGGACCAGTTCATTTCCAACGCGCTCGCGGACCAGAAATCGATGGACGCTACGCTTGCCGCGCTCGAGAAAGCCACATGGACGTTGGCCTCCGTCCAATATCGCGAGCAGCAGCGCCGGCCTCTCGCCCCTTTTATTACAAGTCAGCTCCAACGCGACGCTGCCAGCAAGCTCGGCTTCAACGTACGCCGCACGATGGGCGTGGCGCAGCGGCTCTATGAGGGCATCGACATCGGCGATGAAGGCACGACCGGCCTCATTACCTACATGCGTACCGACTCGCCCCGTGTCGCTCCCGATGCCGTCGAAGGCGCCCGAGCGTGGATCGGCAAGCAGCTCGGCGAGCACTATCTGCCCGACTCACCCAACGTCTACAAGGGCAAGAAGGACGCGCAGGATGCGCACGAAGCGATTCGGCCCACAGACGCCTCGCGCACGCCGGAATCGATCGCACGGTATCTGAGCGACGAGCAGCTCAAGCTCTACACGCTGATCTGGAGGCGCTTCATCGCCTCGCAGATCGTGCCTGCGGTCTACGACGTCACGACGGCGAAGATCGAGGCCAAGTCGGCCGTCGACCGCAAGACCTACGATTTCCGCGTTACCGGCTCTGTGCTGCGCTTCGACGGATTCCTCAAGGTCTACGAGGTCTCTGAAGAGAAAAAGGCCGACGACGAGGAGAACTCGGTCGCGAACAAGCTGCCCAATCTCGATGGAGTGAAGAATCTCGAACTCGAACAGCTCTTTCCGGAAGATCACTATACCGATCCGCCGCCGCGCTACAACGAAGCGTCGCTGGTGAAGGAACTGGAAGAGCGCGGCATCGGGCGGCCGTCTACTTACGCGTCGATTATCAATACGATCCAGGATCGCGAGTACGTCGTGAAACACGGCGGTTCACGCGGGCGCTTCTATCCGACGGAGATCGGAATGGTGGTTTGCGATCTGCTGGTCGAGAGCTTCCCGTACATCTTCGATACCAAGTACACGGCGCGGCTTGAGGAAGAGCTCGACGACATCGAAGAAGGCAAGGAGAAGTGGACTGACCTGCTCAACGGCTTCTACGATCACTTCGAAGACGAGCTCAAGCACGCCTCTAAAAAGATGCGCGACATCAAGCGCATGGAGCATAAGACCACGGAGAAGTGCGACGTCTGTGGGTCGCCGCTGCTGCTGAAGTGGGGCAAGTTCGGCAGCTTCTACGCGTGTTCGGCCTACAACAAAAAGGATCCGACGAGCTGCACGTTTACAAAAGAAAACATTGCTGCGAAGCCCGACATGAACACTCCCGAGGCGCAGGAAGCCGGCGACACCGAGGAGTATTGCGAGAATTGCGGGCGCGTGATGGTGCTGCGGCGCGGCCCCTTCGGTCCGTTCATGAGCTGCCCCGGCTACAACGAGGATCCGCCCTGCAAGACGATCCGCAAGCTGAGCCAGAAGCAGCAGCAGAAACCGCCCGAGCCCACCGGCGAAGCCTGCCCGCTTTGTGGCAAGCCGCTGGTTTTGCGTCAGGGGGCGTACGGGGAGTTCGTTTCGTGCTCCGGCTACCCAAAGTGTAAGTACGTGAAGCAGAACATCATTGAAGGGATGAAGTGCCCGATGTGCGGTGAAGGCGACATCGCCGAGCGAAAGGCGCGGCGCGGCAACATCTTCTGGGGATGCACAAATTATCCCAAGTGCGACTTCACTTCGAACTACAAGCCCGTTCCGCAGAAGTGCCCGGAGTGCGGCAGCCCGTACCTGGTCGAGAAGACGCTCAGGTCCGGAATCTATCTCGAGTGCCCGAACAAAAAGAAGGGCGCAGAAGAAGCCAAGCCGAAGAAGCGCGGCAAGAAAGCCGCTGTGCCAGAGCCGGGCGCAGCCATCGCATGTCACTACTCGAAGCGCATCGGCGACGCACCTCCGCTGCCGACCGCTGAGACCCACGGCCCGGTGATCGAAAAGCCTGGAGCGAAGAAGGAACTGCAGCTGGCCTGACCAGAAAACGAGTCGTCGTAACGACCTCCTTCGGTCCCGCATCGCAGCACGATTGCCGACTTCCAAGCCATTCTCCGGCTCAATCCGTTACCATGGGCACTCGGAGATCTGCTCATGGAACGGATGCTTGCTACGCCCGCTGATGCTGAAATCATTCTCAAACTCTACGAACTACGCACTGAGGCCCTGATGCGGCAGGCGCGCGCCTGGATGACGGGCGAGTTCTGGCCGGAAACTCTGCAGGATTTCCTTGCCGTCGCCCAGAATCCGACTGACCCGCACAACGCTTTCTTCCGCCAGGTGGTGACCTACTGGGAGATGGGGGCAGCGATGGTGCTGCACGGGGCCGTCTCGGCAGAGCTTTTCGTCGACTGCAACGGGGAGGGTTTCTTCATTCTGGCCAAGTTTGCGCATATTCTTGACTCTATTCGCGAGAAGATGCCGACCTTTATGAGCAAGACCTCGGAGCTGGTGAACCGATTCACGGCGGCGGCGGCCCGGTACGAGATGGCGCTGAAGAACGTGGAGGCCCGCAGGCGGGCTTTGCAGTCGAAGTAAGGAACGGCAGAAATAGTTCATCCCATCGAATCTCATCCGAAGCTGCTTGTGTTTCGTGCATGCACTGGGGCATCATTCAGTGCGGTACAAACTTTTGACCCTCCCGGAGGTTTCACAGTGAAGCGCATTGCAGCAATGACTCTCGTCGTTCTCACATTCGGCGCCGTCGTGGCCAGGGCTGCCGACTCCAAGACCATCAACGGCTGGATCTCCGACTCCATGTGCGGCGCCAAGCACGCCGGTTCCGGCTCGGAGTGCGTGAAGAAGTGCATCGAAGGAGGCATGACGCCCGTCTTTGTCGATGAGGCCAAGAAGCAGGTATGGACGATCGATAATCCAGACGCGGTGAAGAGCTTCTACGGCGACCACGTCACCGTGCAGGCTACCGCCGACGCCGGCAAGAAGTCTGTCCACATCGATTCGATCACCGCCGCCAAATAGTCGAGGCTGGATCGCCCTGCGACAGGTCCCAGAGGGAGTGCCCGTTCGTGTACGTCGTTTAGGCTCGTTGCTTCCCGCCCTTGCCTTCACCCCACAGACGAAGACCTGTCCCCGGGGACTCCGGATGGCGCAAAAACAGAGACGCGCCAATGATGGGGCCACGGGGTCGCAGATATTTCCCGGGCAAAAAGTTACACGCATTTCTGTGGCGCGTGCAGCGAGGGGCGCACCGTTCTCAAGATCCGCTGTGAAGAAATCCGCGATTTAACCTGCAGATTTAGACGAGTATTGTTTCGGGAACAGGGAGACGGCTGGCTCAACTGGTACATTGCACCGTTCCCTTGAAGGTGCCCCGAATCCCTCGCACTCGCAACTGCGTCAAATCTCTGTTACTGTTCTAACGATTATGTCGCCTGCGCTCGGTGGAGCAGCGGCGGTGAGAAGTGTGAAAGACGATGGCAAAAGCGATTTGGAACGGCAAGGTGATTGCCGAAAGCGATACGACTGAGATCGTTGAGGGAAACGTCTATTTTCCGGAAAGCAGTCTCAAGCGGGAGTATTTCCGCCCCAGCAGCACAACTTCCACGTGCCCCTGGAAGGGGCAGGCGCGGTATATGAGCCTTTACATTGACGGGCAGGACAATCCCGATGCGGCGTGGTACTATCCCGATCCCAAGCCTGCGGCCCGTAAGATTAAAGGATTCGTAGCTTTCTGGCGTGGAGTTGAAGTAGAAAAGTAGATTTCCGTAAGTCCATTTCAGGAGCGCCCATGCACCTCCGTCCCGCCCTTATCGCGTCGGCCATGGCGCTTGCGTTGGTAGCGTGTGCCCACAGGCCGCCTGAGACAGCGGCCCCGGCTGCCGCAGCTCCCACACTGCAGGGTGACCCGGCGCATCCGGGCCTGACGAAGGGCTGGGTGGATACCAGGCTCTATTTCGGACTCGGCCCGGCAGCTCATCCTGAGCAGGGCGTAAGCGAGGCGGACTGGCGGAGCTTTCTCGACCGCGAGGTGACACCGCGGTTCCCAGACGGCTTCAGTGTGCTCGATGTCTACGGGCAATGGCAGGGGAAGAATGAGGCGGCTCCCAAGCGGCTGCGGACCCGGATGCTGATCGTGGACTACCCCGACACGGCGGAGAACCGGGCCAAGGTGGACGCGATCCGCGCGGCATGGAAGCAGAAGACGGGAGATCAGTCGGTGATGCGGGTGACGGAACCGGCGGATGTGTCGTTCTAGAGCCGATTATGGATGGTGAGAGTCGGAAGCGAGCGATCCAGATTGCACGGAATCTGCTCGAAGAGCGAATTGACTGCTTGGCGGCGACGCGAGCGCTCCTCACGTGCTTGCATGCAGATGCCACGCTCGTCTTCCCCGAAGACATCAAAACTCTCAGAGGTATTGATAGTGAAACAGATGACCTTCCGGTTGGGATCGCGCGGGAGCAATGGCATCCCGATGCCTTGCTGGAGAAGGACAACGAGATTTCGCGTTGCGAACAGCTCTACGGGAGCCGGGTTCGGTCGATTTGCCAGAAATTGCTTGAGAATCTGGGTCAGGAGCCCTGAGCACCGCTCGACAAGTTCTGCTGTCTACAGGGGCTGAAGCCCGGTCGTTCTTTGAACTTTGCGGCACGATTTGAGGTTATGCCCTGTTAAAAAACTCCAGGCGGGCGCAATTTAACCAGATCTAGCTGCGGGAGACCCGGTTGGTGCGGACCTCCCGCGAGCGCCAGCTTGCCTCTTGCGTGGGCATGAGGGCCTTGGCAAGGAAGAAGAGCAGGTAGGACGACCAGGAGATGATTAGGTGCAGCATGGTGTGACTCCGTCGGCGTGGATGGGGCCCGATCTTGCACGCGGACGCTATTACGTAGGGCACGATGCGTGCCAAACTCACGGAGGCTTGTTCGGCGTTGCGCGCGTTCAAGTTATGGGGGTTGAGTTCCGGCGGCGGGGACGGAAGTGACGGAATGTGAATGACGAAATCTCGCCACGTTGACGTCAGGCCGTCAGGGTTCTGACACGTCTGGAAGGATGAAAACGGCAGAACATTGCGGAATGGCCCGAGCCTCAAAGGCCCTCTTATCCCACGCAACGTCATTCAGTGACCTGAGGGCCGCTGCTCCCTCCGTTGTGGACTAAAGGCAGCGGACGTAGCTGAAGACGTCGCTTTTCTTTTGGGGTTTGAGGTTGGGGAAGACGAAGTGTTCGCGGCGGACTTCTTCGCGGGTGAAGCCGCACTTTTCGAGAACGTGGGCGGAGGGCGTGTGGTCGGCGTGGCAGATTGCCTCAAGCCGCTCCACGCCGGTCTGGCGTGCGATGTGGACCATGGCCTGCAGGGCTTCGGTGGCGTATCCCTGGCCCCAGGCTTCGCGCGCGAAGACGTAGCCGGTAATGGCGCGGATCGGGCTCTTGTAGAAGAGCCCGGTGCTGCCGAGGAGCGTTCCGGGTGTGCAGTTTTCCCGCGAGAGGACGAGGTACGGTCCGGCGGGCCAGCGCTGCCACTCGTCGTCGCTCATGGCAAGAAACGCCAGAGTGTCTGCGATGCTTCGATGCGTGGGCCAGCTCAGGTAGCGGGTGACCTCGCGATCGGAGGCGTAGCGGTGGAAGATCGCTTGGGAATCGCTCTGCTTTGGCCTGCGCAGCAGAAGGCGTTCGGTCTCGATCGTCTCCGGGGCTTTCACGGCTTTAGGTGTCACTCCGCCAGTCCTCCCTGAGAGGTTTGCCGATTTCCCAGTGATGGCCGAAGGGATCGACGACCCGGCCGATGCGCCATCCGTATGACTCGTCCCTGACGGGGCAGATGGACGAGGCGCCGCCAGCTATGGCGCGATCGAAGACCGTGTGCGGATCATCGACGATCAGGGCCACACGAAAGGTGCTGCCTCCAAGCGACTCGGGGCTGAAGTTCTGGTGGGCTGGGGATTCGTCGGCCAGCCAGAAGCGGCCGGAGCCGATGGCGAGCTGCGCGACAACGCTTCCGTCCTCAGCGTCGATGCGGGACAGCGTCGTTGCGCCGAAGGCCCGCGTGTAGAAGTCGACTGCTTCGGCGCCCCGGCGCACGTTGAGCAACGGAGCGATTGTGGTTTCAGTTTTCTTTTCGGTAGACGGGGGATGTGCCACCGGAACCTCCTGGGGATGGTTTTGGCGAATGGCCGCCGGTTTGTCCGCAGAGAAACGTAAGGTTCAGTACGCTTGAAGCTGGTCGAGCGGCAGACGGACGCGGAAGCAGGTCGAGCCCGGGTCGGACCGCACGCTCAGGTGACCGCGATGCTTGCGAACGATGCGCATCGCGTTGTCGAGCCCGAGCCCGAGGCCCTGGCCGGGCGCCTTTGTCGTAAAGAACGGCTCAAAGATGCGATCTTGCAGTTCGGGCGGAATGCCGGGGCCGGTGTCCCAGATTTCGACCAGCATCAATTCGCCTTCGAGGCGGCAAGTGAGCTTGAGTTTGCCGCCCTGGCTGTTCTCGGCCAGTGCGTCGAGGGCGTTTTCAATGAGTGCGGTCCACACCTGATTGAGTTCGCTGCCGTATGCGCTGATGCGGGGCAGGTCGGGGTCGTAGTGGCGCTCGATCTCGACATCGTTCATGCGCGACTGCAGCATCTGCACGGTTGCGTCGAGGCCGGCGGGCACATCGACCTCGAGGATCGGTGCACGGTCCATGTAGGAATAGGCTTTGACCGCGCTGATGAGGTCGAAGATACGGGCGGTTGAGTTCAGCAGGGTTTCGACGGAGCGCGAAGACCTCAGGTAGCGTGCGAAGTATTGCAGGGAAATGCATGCCTCGTCGGCGCCCATCAGTGATCGAAGTTCTTCGAGCTCGGCCACGGTGGCCTGCTGTTCGGCGAGTTGGGCGGCGACTTCCCAGGAGCTTTCGCAGGGGAGCGCAATGAGCCAGTTGCGCAGTTCTTCTTCAAGCTGGATCTGCGCGGCGGCGTCGCGCGGGTCGTGGCGCGCGGTGCGGCTGAGGATCTTCTGCTCCCACGCTTCGACGCCATGAATCTGCTCATCGGAGAGGCAGAGGTTCACGAGCTTGAAGCGGTTCTCGCGGTTGGCTCGCAGTTCCATGACCAGGCTGGATGCGGCGCGTTGGGCGGCCGACGCGGGATTGTTGAGCTCGTGCGCGAGGTTACCGGCGAGCTTGCCGAGAGCTGTAAGCTTTTCGGCCTGCTGCTCGATGCGGGTGACTTCACGCACGCGATCAAGCAGCGTGGAGACGACGCGCTGGGTCATCGAGGGGATTGCCGCGAGCATGTCAGGGAAGGTCTCTTTCTTGATGAGCAGTGCCCACACGGGGGTGACGGCGAAGCCCTGGCCGCCGGAGACTTTCATGCGCGAGAAGGGGAGCAGGCCGGTCATCTGGCCAGTGCGGCCGATGAAGAGCTCCATGGGGCCGCCGCGCTGCCGACGGACGTGGATTTCGCCCTTGAGGATGAGGATCATGCTATGGGCGGGCTGGCCTTCTTCAAACAGAATGTCGCCGGGCTGCGCAACAACTTCTTCACCGTGCCGGGCGAGCCAGAGGCGATCTTCAAGCGGGAGCCCTTGCAGCGGAACCACACGATCGAGCGCAGCCGCGATGGTTTCGGCAGGTGTGGGACAGGCAGGCGCGGATAGGGTTGGGGAAAGCATCCTGAACCTCCGGCTAGGTCATTTTCAGGATAGCCCATACCCGGGTCGAAGGCTGTTAAGAACTGTTTTGAGCCGGATTGGGACGGGCACAAGCGGCGAAACGTTCGTGCTCAACAGCCGTATGCGGGGGGGCGATGCTATGATCCCGCCTTCGGGGGAAAATCATGTTGCGTCGCAATTCTGCAGTGGCACTCGTTTCCGTGTTTACTTTCGCCGTCGCCTTCGGCATGGCACAGACAAAAGACGAAGCCGCGACAAAGGCGCGGCTCGAACAGATTGCCAGTTCCTATACGCCGAACA